>Ga0208408_1000286_pt1 | contig 34784 bp, 30 predicted proteins | sample ETNtaG_4_FD_185776 | JGI IMG/M metagenome (GOLD analysis project Ga0208408, IMG submission 185776) | Marine microbial and viral communities from oxygen minimum zone, Eastern Pacific Ocean - ETNP201406SV67 (SPAdes) (version 2) | ecosystem: Environmental > Aquatic > Marine > Oceanic ... | reverse complement strand
ACAAGATGTATCAGTAATATAAGATTTAACTATTTTACAACGATTAATAAGTAAACTTCAAGAGACAAAGTTTCTATCACTAGTACTTTGTCACGAAAAGGGAGTCCTCGCCGATTCCCTTTTCAATTTAAAACATTGCACACTTGACGCACTCACATTGACATATGCAATGCCTTTCCAAAACTGTGAACCAATCTGTGAACAGCTCAATGTTTTAATGTGCGCTAGGTAGGTGTATTTACTTCGAGGTTGCCCTCAGTAATGAGCGCATAATGAAGAGGATTATATTAAAATGAAACAACTAGGCCTTAATGGTTTTTCCCTGAAAAACAAGGGGTCGGCAGTTCGATTCTGCCTCTGGCCACAAAATGAATAATAAATCAGCGAATTCTAATAATGCTGGAAATTTGATTGGTATTTGCATAGCAATAGTAGTTGCAGTTTCTGCGTGTTCAGGCTCAGATGGTGAAGGTATAGCTCCAAAATTAGAGGAAATCGCATCTGATTTAGACTTTTCTGAAGATGATGAAGAAAGTGAAAGTGAAAAAGAGAAAATACAGGAAGAATTATTATTGGAATTCAATCCTCCACCAATTCCAGATCTACCTGATCCAAGCCTGAGCTCTACAAATTGGACACAAGTTAATGGTCCATTTGGAGGTCGAATTATTGGAATATCAAAAACTGAAGGGGGCCTGTGGGTCGCGACAACCGATAACTCTGGTCTATCAGATAACAATATTTGGTTTGTAGACCGAGAAACTTTTATATGGGAAAAGAAAAAAACAGTTAAAACACAGATGAATTCAGGACTTGTAGTTAATAGGTCAAACCCAAACCAAGTAGCATTCATCACTGGTTCTGGTTCAATGAGTGATGAGAGCGAAGAAAATAAAGTTTTTGTAAGCCGTGATAAAGGAATTTCTTGGGAAAATATATCTCTGGAACTAGAAAATGGTGCAGAATTTTTTCCTAAAGTTATAGCCGAAAGCTTTAGCAGTCCAAACAGCATTTATGTTGGAGGAAGGTATGTTCCAGATGAGGATGACTGTGAAGATGATGAGAATGGTAATTGTGAACCACCTTCTTTTTCAGCAGTATTTATTTCAGAGGATTTCGGAAATTCATGGAATGTTTCAAAAAATTTACCAAAAATAGATTTTGCTAAAGTAGAAGATATCGAACTTGCCGAAGGTATCGAATGGGAAGATTATAAAAACGAACTTGATGACATTACAGAATTACACGTTGATCCAACAAATAGTAACACTATTTATGCAGGAACATATTACAGCTTAGTTAAAAGTATTGACGGAGGAGAAAATTGGAGTGTAATAAGTGAAGATTTTCATAGAGAAGACATAAATGGAATAGTAGTAAATCCAAACAACCCTGACATAATTTATGTGAGAGTTGGTATGTTTATGTTTGAAGATTGCTGGAATCTTGAGCCTGGCGATCCAAATCTTAAAGAAGAGTCAGAAAAATACTGTGCGGGTATTTATAAAAGTGTTGACGGAGGCGCAAATTGGATTTTATTAGATGGTGCAGATAGTTTTAGTCTTCCAGATCCTTCCGAAGGAGGTGTGTATATAAATGAATTTGATGATGAAGTTATATATGCAGGCTTTTCCAGAGAAACTTTCGTCAGTAAAAAGAGTGGAGAGGATTGGGAGGAATTTTTGTTTACTCGAAACCAGCCAAATATTCCTGATGTTGGTGTAGAGAAGATATTCAGTGGAAGTAATGAATCTGAAGTCTTTATGGCAGGAATTCAAGGTGTGTATAGAACTTATGATGATGGAGATAGTTGGCTAGACACTAATGCGGGTTTTGTTGGAGCCGAAGTTGTTGATTTAGTTACTGCTGCAGATGGAACAATGTACGCAACAACCTACTCTCTTGGATTGTTTAAAAGTACAGATGGTGGTATGAATTGGGGCTTTGCTTCACTAGGAATAGAAAATTGGTACGGAATGCAGTTAGCTGCTCATCCTGTCGATGCTGATGTAATATACGCTACTTTTGGTGGCGGTGTTTACAGAACAGATAATGCTGGAAAACTATGGGGAGCTATTGGAGAACAAGAACTTTGTGGAAGAAGAAATATAGGTGGTGGAAATTGTCACTATCACGGAATAATAGTTGAGAATGTAAGTCCCCACAGGGTGATTGTTGGAACGGGTGGAGATCAATCTGCATTAAAAGGGGTTGGATTAAAAGGTTCAGAGGACAATGGTGAGTCTTGGAGAAACTCTGATGATGGTTTTGTAAGAGATGTTCATGTAAGTAAATTAATAGTTGATCCAAACAATAGCAAAACTTTCTATGCTACTACACAGGGTTCAACTGAATATACAGACAAAATTGGTGATGGAGAGGGCGTTTTTAAGAGTACAGATGGCGGTGAGTCCTGGGAGAATATAAACAATGGTCTTGATACCTTAGAAACAAATGTTTTAGCAGTTGACCCAAACAATTCTGATGTACTTTATCTTGGAACAGATGATGATGGTTTGTATAAAAGTGTTAACGGAGGAAACAGCTGGGAAAAAATTGACATACCGTTAATTGAATTTGCATTTGGAGTTGGTGATATAGCTGTAGACCCTGAAGATAGTGATATTGTTTACATAGCAAGTGTAGATTATTATAGACTTGCAAATGATAGAGGTGTTTTAGGAGATTATGGGGTTTTTAAGAGCACAGATGGTGGTGAAACATGGTCTGATTTTAACACCGGACTTAATCACCTAGGAGTGTTTACCTTAGAGCTGAATCCCGAATCTAGAATTTTATATGCCGGAACACGTGGTGGTGGGGTGTACTGGATAAACTTAGATAGCTAAATTCTAGCTATTTTTTCTCCACCTTTGTTGGTAAATTGTCCAGTAACTATAAGTATTAAATCTATTAATAACCAAATTCCTATACCACCAAATGTTAGAAGCATTAGTATTCCAGTGCCTGTTTTACCAACATAGAACCTGTGTGCACCAATAATTCCAAGTAAAAATGCTAGGAGCAAGGTTACAACCCATTGAGAGTCGCTTCCTGATAAGCTGCTCTTAAGAAGTTTTTCTTTTTGAGAATCAAACTCTTCCTGAGATATGACCCTGTCTTTCAGTAGGTCATTTAATTTTTTAATTTCGTCTGCAGTACTCATATTTTAATTATTTTTTTAACTTATTTTCTATACTAGCGACCCTTTCAGCAATTGGAGGGTGTGAATAGTAGTAAGAGCTGTATAAAGAGTCTGGAGTTAAATTAGAAGCGTTGTCTTTGCTTAGCTTCAACAAACCGGAGATCATATACTCTCCATTAGTAAATTGGAATGAAAAATCATCGAATTCTAATAATGCTGGAAATTTGATTGGTATTTGCATAGCAATAGTAGTTGCAGTTTCTGCGTGGCTTTTTGTAAATTTATCTCCTTGGATAGCAGCAGGTTTTGCAATTAGTGCAGCGCTTACTTGGAAAATACCAAAAGGCCAAAAGAATTTCTAAATTACAACGAAAAAGGGAGTTCAGACAGAGAACTCCCCCTCTCTAAATCAAATATTACAAGATGTATCAGTAATATAAGATTTAACTATTTTACAACGATTAATAAGTAAACTTCAAGAGACAAAGTTTCTATCACTAGTACTTTGTCACGAAAAGGGAGTCCTCGCCGATTCCCTTTTCAATATAAACTATTAGATGAAAGATTAAGTAAGCTAATTAAGTGTCAAGTTATATATTTTTGACATACCATATTTGAATTTAGAAAATTTTTGAGGATTTTGTAAAAGTAGATTTTCAACATCTAGATTTTTATTGTCTAATAACTTAATTTCAAGAATATTTATATATGAATTATGTATTTTTGTTGATAAATTTCGGTTGGTAGTGCTTTTAAAATTCAAATTTCTATCAACAGTTATTCTCGCTGATTCAAAAACATAATAGTTCCTTACGTAAGTTACATAAAGTGCGGGAGTTGTATGAAGGTTTTTATAATTTAGGTTTTTTATTTCTTCGAAAGTTTTAAATTTTGTAGGCATGCTTGTCTTATGCTTACCAGATATATTGTTTTCTTTTACTTCAAAGTTTATATTTTTATCATTTGAATATTTTCTATATCTTAAAGTATATTTATCAATATCATTATCTTCTGAATTGTAAAATAAGTCATAATTTCTTGTATCCATGTAAAGACTTTGAACTTTTCTCTTCTCATAGATTTCATTTGTTTTACATTTAAACACTTGAAAAAGGTTTTCAATTTCCGCTGATGAAAGCACTAACTTGTATTCTTTTCTGAAACTTTTATCCATCAAAATAAGAACCTGTTTGTATAAAGTTTACTGAACTACTATCACACATATTATTTTTAATTAATCCAAAGCTTGGCCCGAACTCTTGTTTTTTCCTATACATTGCAATACAAACTTCAACATTTTGTGAGTACAAATCTTTAATGGTTACTTTAGAGCTATCTTTCATTGCTATAGCAATGAAAGAATTTATTATGCTGACTTCTGACATTGAAACTAATGAATTTTCACCAACAGAGATGCCTTTATCTGAACATTCGCTTATATTAATTAAATTTAATGTGTATTGTCCACCCGATAAATCTAAACAATCATTTCCTGAATTAGTGATTTCAATATCAATAATATCTAGGATTGAATAATCTACATCAAAACCATCTTTCATACTATTTTGAATGATTAAAGATTTTACATTTCCAGAAGTTCTTATCAGATTGACAGCATCCTCACAATGTTGGTTATTTGAACTAATAACTAAGTTATCTACTTCTATACCTGAAATTGTGAGGCAACCTGTAAGAAGTAGAGAATCTTGCCTTGAGCTTAGCTGTTCTTTGACAGATGAGTCAATGTTTATTTTCCAGTTACTTAATGCTCCATCACCATTAATTAATGCTTTTTGATTAACTTCGTCAATAAAAATATTTAAGATCCTATTTGATTTGTCAATTAAAATATTTGGATTATTAAAAGTATATAAAACAACATCTGTATCCAATTTATATATTTGACGTAAAGATATAAATTCAGACCTAATCCTGTTTAAACTAGTAGCCTCTATGTTGTTTCCAAAAATTAACATGTTAGGGGAATCAATCAGTTCAAGTAAAGATGTTAAGTTTTTTGCTTGTTGATAATTTGAACAATCTGTTAGATATTGTGAACAAATCATATATTTCATGTCTTGTAAAAATACAAATTTTGCCTTATGGTCTTCTGCATTTAAAAGATTTTCAATAATGGTATTTTTCGAATATGGAAGATCTTGAAAAGTGGAGATATGATTAAGGTTTTTATATAAATTTTCAATTATTTTATTAATTTCATCATTATCATAATTTAACCTGAAGTAACTAAGTTCTTTATTTAAATCTTGGCTATTAAATTGATATTTTTCTAGAAAATAAATAGCTGCTTCAGAAATTTTATTCCTTACTTTATAATTTGACCATATATCTACTACTGGTTCACTAAGAAAACCTGAATTTCCATCGTAATATATTGGTATAAAGTTTTCAGAAATTTTATCATATAAAAACTTTCTATTGTGATTTATAATTCCATGCTTAGCGTTGAGTGCAAAATTCAAGGCGTCAAAAAGATATAATTCCAAAGTGTCTGTATTAAGTGATTCATAATTTAATTGATTATTGGGATCATATGAAGAATAGATTGCTTCATTGTATAGTTGGAGAGCTTCTGTTCCTATTGTTATATTTTGTATATTTTTTTTAAGCCAATTTTCATTCGACACCCTTCCTGTAAGAAATAAGTTTCTATTTTGATCAAATACATCTTTTGAATACTCTTTAAACTCAAATAAATATTTTTCATTTGTTACCAATATTGGACCTTCTCTAAAACCATGAAACTCTATCATTTCCTTAGCTGCTTTTTCTTGAAAAATATAGTTAGAGCTTTGTGAGCCGTTTACTATAACTGGAAGAATCGCTGTCCTAGGAGCAATATAACCTATATGTCTTAAGATTGAGGATACCAGTACTTCATTTTCCCCACCATCAGATCCTCTTGTGTCATCTAAAAACAGTTTAAACTTTGTAATTCCGAGTATATTTCCATTATCTAAATGAACATCCAAAGAGGCTTTCGGTTGATGGCCGTATTCAACATGATCACTCATGTCTCCAGAAATTCTAATTCTCGCATCAAGGCTACATTCAAAGTTTTGTATAAACTTTACAGTAACATTTGAAGTAAACCTTTCTTCTTTAAACTTTGGATCCATTACGTTACTTGAAGTGTTGGAATATATTTCAACTAGATTTTTGTACCATTTTCTGGAATCTTTAATTTCTATAACTAAAGTTTCAATATCAGCAAAACTATATCCTTCTAATGAGTAATTGAGACCCTTACAATATGGTTTTATTTCATCATCTATTAAATTGGTTGTAAAATTTGAATCATCTAATTCAAATTCATTTTCATTAACACTATTAGTAAATTCATATACAAATAAAAGAATTAATCCTGCGAAAAGAAATATTTTAAACTTTAGTTGTTTACCTATCAATTGAGTATGAAATAAGAGTATCTTTATCTACACTCTCTTTTATCTCCTGTAAATAATTTAAATTTTTGCTTTTGAATGTAAACATGTAATGCTCATCCTGGTGAGATTCATGAATTAGATCTATTCTATTATCTGTAAATCCTACATTTTCACTGAGAACTAAATTTAATACATAATCCTCAGATTCTTTAAAGAATTCATATGATTTACCTTTTGTAAAGTAGGTATATAGCTCTATAAAAATTAAAACTATGGTTACTAATATCAAAAAATGAAATGCCATATTACCTTCTACGCTGATAACTATACCTAAAGTAATCAGCATAAAGTACATAACCAATTCAAGAGGATTTTTGACAGGTGTCCTAAATCTGATAACAGATAGTGCCCCAATCATTCCTAGTGACAATGCGATACTACTCGAAATCACAACAGTTATTAAAAATCCAATTGAAGGTAACAAAGCAAAAACAAGAGTGTGTGTATATGTTCTTACCCAGTATTGGGTTGCCACCATACTGAATAATATTTTTAGATACATTCCAGCTAAAACGCAGAATAAAAATTGTCGTGAAATATTTAAATCAAAAGTGAAATTGAAACCAAGTAAATTACGAGTAATAAATGCAATCAATTCTTCCATTATTTAATATTAGTAAGCATACTTTTAATTTGGGCTAGCCAGTGATATTTACTCCGAGGTTGTCCTCAGTAATGAGCATATAATTAATACGAATATATTAATTAGTTAGTTTTTTTATTACGTATTATTGATTTCTATAATCCTCAAGACATTCAACACTAACAAGCTCAACTTGACAAGAATCAATTATATTATGAAGGTTTCCAAAAGTGGTTTTTTGAAAATAAGGAATTGTTATATCAATAAAAATGAATAAAACTAGTAAAACCTTTATAACACTATTTCTTTCAAATTTTGTTTGGAAAAATACAAAATAAATAGAGAAGAGAATAAATATAAAAATTAAAGTTTTCCAGTTATTAATGTAAACAGCTAAGGATGTAGAAATAATAAATAAATCAAACCTTGATTTCATAATCTCAAATCCTATAAAATACATCAAACTTATAACTAAAACTATTGTGAAATGTTGTGAGTAGCGCATCCATTTTGTAGGGCTTAAAATCCAGAACCACAAATATGAGACAATTGTAGAACCAGCTAGAGGGATGCTTATTTTTCCAAAAATATTGTCTATTTTGTTTTTATTATTACTTATCAAATATATAAACAAAATTGGCACAATCAAAATTCTTACAATTTCATAGTTACTCCAAGATGAAACTTCCGATATAGCTGTAGAATTTTCAAGCCCTGAACTTTCATGATTTAAAACTAGTGAAAAAAGATTTTCAATATAATTAAGAGTATTACCATTTTCATATCTGTAGTTAACAAGTCCTAACCACGACATTAGGGGGATTGAGAAGAATAAAAAATCGTTTGGTGTATGTTTTATTTTTCTTTCAATAGTTACTGATAAGACATAAAAGATTATAAACGGTAATAACGTAAGTAATTTACCAAAAAATATTGATAAACTAAATAAAAACATTGCAAATTTTCTGTGTTTATTAAATATATAAATTGCATTTACAAAAACAATAACGGAAGCAAATTCACCAATCATATATAAAGATCCCTGCCACCAAGGTATGAGAATTAATGAAAAACTATTCATAAATAATAAAAATTTATATTCTGATTTATAAATTCTTACAATCACAAAAGAGAGGAAGAGCTGTAAAAAAAGTATCCAATAAAAATTAGATATTCTTGCAATAGCTAATTTAGAAGTTAGGTTCCAGCCAATTACACCTCCAATAGCTGAAATTGGACCTGATGTTAGTGAAACACTATAACTTCCTCCAATAAAATCTCCAGCGTTAAAATCAAAATTTTTGAAAAATCCTACATTTGAAGCTAAAGATAAATATTCATCAATAAATGGAGGGATCCTAACAGTTTTTGTTCTAATGTAGTCAAATAGAAAATAATTTTGAATGAGAAAAAAAGGAAAAATTAAATATTTTATTATTTTACTGAAATTATATTTTTTTAGATTGTTAATAAGAGCTTTAAACCTTGAGATAAATTTAGTATGAAACTTAAGCGTAATAAATTTATATATAGAGAATGATCCAATTAATGATATTAAAAACATTATTCCTACATCAAAAATTGTTGTTATTGAAGGTTTAAAACCACCTTCGACATAGTGGAAGCATTCTGTAAAAGAATTTACTGTTGCAGAATTGCCCCAAAAATTATATAAGTTTATAGGTATAAAATTTGGATCAACTTCAAATATATAATCAGAGCCAGTTATTATTTCTTTTTTATAGTCAATTGGAATTTCACCACAGATTAATTCAATTTCAGAAATACTCACTACAGGAGTATATGAACTTGAATAAGTTATTTTAGATAATAAATCGGCAATAGTTAATTACTTTTTTTAACGCTAGATAGGTCTATTTGCTTTGAGGTTCCCCTGTAATGAGTACATAATCAGATATAATATATTACATGGTTACTCCTCACATTAATGCAAAAGAAGGATCGTTTGCAGAAACGATACTTTTACCTGGTGACCCATTAAGAGCTAAATTTATTGCGGAAACCTTCTTTGAAGACATTAAAGAAGTTACTAATGTTAGAAACGTTCTTGGCTTTACTGGAAAATATAAAAAAAATGATATATCTGTTATGGGGACTGGGATGGGAATACCATCAGCTTCAATATATGCAAAAGAACTTATCACTGAATACAATGTTAAGAACTTAATAAGAGTAGGTAGTAGTGGTGCAGTAGCTAAAAGTCTTGAATTAGGAGATATAGTTGCAGGTATTGGTGCTTCGACTGATTCCGGTGTAAATAGAGTTAGATTGGATGGAGATGATTTCTCAGCTACTGCATCATGGAATTTGTTGCATAATTTTGTTCACAGTGCTGAAAAGCTAAATAAAGAGGTTCATGTTGGAAATATTTTCTCTTCAGATTTGTTTTATGACCCAAGAGGAGTGGAGAGGTTTGAGAATCTTGCTTCTATGGGAATTTTAGCAGTAGAAATGGAAGCAGCAGGTCTTTATGGGGTTGCTTCAGAGTATGAAGCCGAAGCCTTGACAGTAGTTACTGTGTCTGACATTATCAGAGGTGGAGAGTTTAAGCAGATGAGTTCTGAAGAAAGAGAGCTTGGCTTAAAGACTATGGTAGAAATTACATTAAATTCTTTATAGAGTTAAGAGATATAAATAATTTAAATCATATGAAATTTAATTGAAAAAAATATTGTTACAAGATACATTACAATAGCAAAATAAGCTCCCCATAGGTAAATTTTTCTATATTCAATACCAATTTCATTGCAATTAAAACAAACTATTAATAATTTTCTTGGAAAAAATTTATTCCATACTGGATTCTTTATACATTTTTTACAATTCATAAAGTTACAATAAATTTTTTTATTAAGAACTTACTTTTTATAGACACATAAGGAATATTCAAACGGTATAGTTTTTTCTTTAAGTTGATAATTTGTATTAAGAACTATATATTTCGAAAGGTTTTCAAAACAGTATTTTATAACTTTATCCGGATAAGTATAGAAAAGGTTTTCATCTTCATAATCCACATATTTAGTTAGGGAGTTAAATATAATTCCTTTGTTTGATGCTTTAAACATTTTTTCTATCATTGAATAGAAAAATACTTCAGAATCTTCTCTTAGATCATTGAAAACACCAGATAGCATTACCCAGTCGTATGACTCTGTGAAATTTTCAGTAGTAACATCCATTTCTATGAATTTTGATTTTTTATCTTTTTTATATATATCATTTGCATGTTCTACAAATTCACTAAGAAAATCTACACCACAGTAAAATCCTTTGTACTCATTTATTCTGAGATAATTTAACATTTCTCCGGAACCACACCCAACATCAAGTATGGAGTCATTTTTTTGGATTTGAGCACATGAGAGCAAATATTCAAATCTATTTTTTTGCTGAGCTGAGTTCCGTGCTTTTACTGCTTCTGGGGAAACTCCATGCTTCTTATACAGCTCTTTATAAAGTGAATAAATCTTATTATTCATATTCATTAATTAGAGTACAAACTTTTTCTATATAATTATCATCAGTATTAATATTTACAAATAAATTTATTATAGAATTATTAAACTCATCTGATACAGCAAGCTCATTTCCATATTGGAAGTTTGCTAATGAAGGATAATGATAAGTAATAATTAAATTTCTCTCTTTCGCTTTATTAATAAGTGCGCTTCTCTCACCCTTAAATAATAAGGGATATCTCCAGTAAACATCAGTTTTTCTATATGCGGGTTTAGTAGCTTTAGCATTATTTATTTTTTCATTATATATTTTTGCTATTCTATTTCTATTTATTTTATTTTCCTCGAGATTGTCAAAATGAGTTTGAATTTCTTCATTCTTGTAAGGAGGGCACTTTAAAATGTTATTTTTCTCAATTAACTTCTTAGCTTTGATAAAGTCTTCTTTATTTTTTAAAGCTATACCGCCTCCAGCAGCGCTAATTATCTTGTCATAACCAAAGCTAAATACAGAAATATCTCCATAACTCCCAATTGGTTTATCATTTACTTCCCCTCCGATAGCCAAGCAGCAGTCTTCTATTAGTAAAATATTATTTTCATTACAAAGATTCTTAACCTCCTTTACATCTAATGCAATACCATAAGAGTGAACTCCAATAACTGCTAGTGTATTTTTATTTATTGAGTTTTTTATATTATCTATATTCATATTGAAATATTTTTTTTCCATATCTACAAAAATAGGTATCATATTACAAAAATTTATAGCAGTTAATACAGCTGGACAACATATAGAGGGGAGTATCACTTCATTTTTTTCTTTATTATTGTGTAGTAATAGTGAAATAATTATTCCAGCAGTTCCTGAGCTGACCTCTAATACATAATCATTAGATAAAATCGAAGAAAGATTTTTTTCTATTTTTGTTTCAACCATTTTCAATACTCATTATTTAATTATAATTTTAGTTATTTCTTTAGAAATATTTTTAAGACTATTATTATAAAAATATTTTGCACTAGCTTTCTCAAAAGATTGTAATTCTTTTATATCTATATTTTCGATATAGTCTAAAGTTTTTCCAATAGTTTTATATATATTTTTGTAATAGCCCATATCTATAGAAAGCCCTAAAGAAGATAAATATTCAGTGTCTTTTTTTTGGAGTTCATTGATTGAAAATGATAGATTAAACTTCTTTATATAACATGCTTCATATTTAGTAAGTCCGCCCCCATGTATTATTACATCAGCCATAGAAAAATAATCAAAAAAATTTGAAGAATTTATTAATTCAAAAGTATTATCTAATCCTCTATCTTTCGCGTATATAAAAAAATTGTATTTTTTTTCATATCTCTTTAATAGTTTTGTTATTTTTTTATCGAGCTCTACATTGACTGTTTCACCAAAATAAAAGAATAAATTTTTAGTATCACGAGAGGGAATATTTTGTTTTCTTAATGATAAATATTTATTATCAAATGGAAAATACTTTACTCCACATATTGATTTTTTTGATTCATATTTCTTATAGTTACTTTTGAGCCTACAATTTATAACAAGATCCCAATCTTTAAAATCTCTTATCTCTTGATCATCTATTCCTATCTTTAAATTCTTTAAAGAGCTTATTTTTTCATAATCTTCTTTCTTATAACTATCAAAAACTATTAAATCATATTCATCAAAATTTGGATTTAACTCAATGCAATCTATGTCTATATTTTTTCTTCTTATAAATTCCTTATCAATATCTCCAGTAAAAGATATTCTAAATTTATTGTTTAATTTTGATAGAGAGTTTGCTATCGTTTCGGATCTTCTTATGTGCCCTATCCCGAATTCGTTATTTGCATTACAGAAAAATAATATATTCATTTTTCTCTTTTTCTAATTACATCCCAATCTACTCTATCTCCAATTTCAATGTCTTTAGTTGTAATATGATCTTTTATTTCATCATAGTATTTTGGATGGAGGCCATAGCCTGGCCTAACAGATTTATAAGAACCTTTAATTTCTTCACCTTTTTTAACATTTTTATAAAAATATAAAGACCTTCGTGCCCAGTAGTTTTTATTTACACTTTCTGTTAATTCGTAATTTACATTGCCAATTGATTTTTCAATATTTCTAATTTCTTCAACCATGTCTTTAAATGAATTTGTATTTAAGGAAAAAAAACTATCAACTGTTTCATCATCTTCAAAAACAATGTGTTTCTCAATTACTTTTGCCCCTAATGATACTGCTGCTAACGGAACTCCAATACCAATTGTATGATCAGAAAAACCAACAATTGTGTTAAATTTATCTTTAAAATCAACCATAGTTTTTAAATTAACTTCTTCATAAGGTAACGGATATGCTGTTGAGCATTTTAATAAAACTATATCAACACAACCATTTTCTTTAAGGGTATTAATTGCTAATTCAATATCATCATACTCCGCAAGACCGGTTGATAAAATTACAGGCTTTTTTGTATCAGCAACTTTTTTTAATAATTTTAAATCAAAAATTTCAGGCGATGCAATTTTGTATAGCTGTACATTTAAATCTTCTAGTAGGTCTACAGCTGTCTCATCAAATGGTGAGGAGAATATTTCAATTTCATTTTCATTCGCAACTTTAAATAATTCTTCATGCCACTCCCAGGGCGTATAAGCTTCTGAATATAAGTTGTATAAAGTATCTGATTCTTCCCAGGCATTGCCAGAGGGGATAATGAAATCTTTTTTATCTGAATTTAGAGTAATTGTGTCTGCTGTGTAAGTTTGTAATTTAACAGCGTCAGCACCAATTAATTTAGCTGTTTTAATTAGTTCTATAGCATTTTTAATTTCTCCACCATGGTTTCCAGATATTTCTGCGATTATAAAAACTGGAGAACCTTCTCCTATAGTTTTATTATTTATAGTAAAATTTTTTTGCATTTCAACTATAGGCTAGCATTATATTGAAAACATATGGATTATAGCAAAGTAGATTATGACATTACTATTTTAGGTGGCGGAGCAAGCTCTGTATATGCAGCATTTAAATTAAAATCACAAAAAGTATCTTTAATTTATAATGAAGATAAATTAGGGGGAATCTTAAATGGTGAAAAGTGGAAAAATTTTTATATAGATAACGGATGTCATTTATTTGATGGGAATGATGAACAATTTGAATTTTTTGAATCCGTAGGGGGGATGAAATCTCACTCTGTAAAATATGGATCTATGAATTTAGGAAAATTTACTAATGATATTGCTACACCAGAAATAAATGATAATAAATTATCGCTTAAGGCCTTTGAAGAACTAAATAATTTTAAATTTCCTGAAAATAATGAAAAGAAAATTGAAAATTTAAAAGATGTATTTTTACGTAGATTTGGAAAAACGGGAGGGACTTATTTATCTGAAGTTCAAAAAAAATTTACAGGTATGAATTCAGAATTAATTAATGGAAGCGAGTTTAATAAATTCTCTATTTTTCACAGACTAAGAGTAGGTGACGATAAAATGTCTAACGAATTAAAGAAGAAGAACTCTTATTTAGATCAAATAATATGTGCTTCATTGGAATCCAGAGGTTTAAATAAATTTCAAATCTCAATGTATCCAAAAGATTTGGGTTCAAGTAGCTTTGGTCGTAATTCAGAAGATTTTCTTAATAGTGCTAATATTTCAAAAATTAATAATTTTAATGTTGGAACAATTATTAATAAAAAGAACTATTTTGAAATACACGACAGTGAAGGTAACAAAATTACAACCAAATTTATTATTTCCACCTTGCCATACACACTATTTCAAAAGTTTTTAGGTTTTTCAACAACTCCACCCCTTGAATTTATTAACTATAAAATTATTGTCATCGAAGTCGATGTAAAAGAAATATCAGATATGTATTACGTTCAAGATTTTGACTTAGATAATTTAACTTACAGAGGAAGCAACATGGGGTACTATAGTAATCAATTTTCTGAAGATAAAACAACTTTTGTTACAGCCGAAATACCATATGCCACTTCTGATATTCAAATAAATATTGAAAAAATAAAACAAGAATTAATTAAACAAAATATTTTATCTTCAGACTGTGAAGTTCTTGATTATAAAATTATTGATAAAAAAAATATAATACCTATAAATAATGAAGTAAAAGAGGTAAGTTTTCCAAACCGTATCTATTCATTAGAATCAAATTCATTTAGTTTGAAGAAGAAACTTGAAGATATTGATAATATTTGTTCATGTCTTATGAAAGAAATCTAATTTAAATTAATATAAGTAGGTGTCTAATATAAATAAATTTAAGTTAGCAGTCTTTGTTCGAGACCAGAAGTATTATGAACAGATTGAAAAATATTTACAAAAGACCATTAGTGAATTAGACAATGTCGAATTAACTTTTATTGGTGAATCAAAAATTAACACTGAATACAATTTTATAAATTTAACTGAATATACAGAAAAAATTAAAGTTGATATTGATGAAAATAAATTTTATGAGACTTTAGATGAAGATATTTGGAAGAATAAGAAAGTATATAAAGCTGATCCAAGATATGTGAACAATACCAAAAATTTATCTTGGGAAGATCAGTATAAATTAATATTTAGTTGTCGTAAAATATTTTCTGAGCAAAATTTTGATTTAATATTAATGGGAGGAGCAGCTTATTTGTTTTGGATTGTTCCTCAACTCGTTGCTTTGGAAAAAAACATTCTTTCTTATAAATTATTTTTCTTCGATTACATTAATCCCTATTTTGAAGGAATTAGAGTTTGGTTTTGCACAGATCCTTTTTGGGATATTGATATAAATTCAAAGTTTGATTTTAACTGGGAGAAATCAAAAGCTATAAAACATATAAAAGATTTAAAGACATCAATAGTTGAAGATGATTTTAATTTAGACGCAATAGCCTTAACATTAAGAGAAGACTTTACTCCTAAAAAATTAAAAAATATAATAAAAAATATTCTTAAGTCAGTTTTAAGTAAGGATAATTTAGGTCCCAAAAGACTCAAGGCATCTATTGAAGCAAAAAAGAATGAAAAACTTTATATCGAATTTGATAATTTACCAGAAAAGTTTCTCTTATTCCCGCTTAATCAGCCAGTTGATGAACAATTATTACTTAGAGCACCAGGGTTTGAAGACAATTATAAAAATTTGTTATTTGTTATGAATAATCTTGATGAGAATGTAACTTTAATTGTTAAAGAACATCCTGTGAATCCTGGTATGTTTGAATCAAAAAAGATTATGGAACTAATGTCTGAATATAAAAATATTTACTTTATTTCACCTTCAGTACCGTTAAGAAAGATTCTTAGAAAAAGCTTAGGTTTAGTAACTATTAATTCAACGTCGGGGTTGGAGTCTTTATTAATAAACAAAAATGTTTTAGCTTTAGGAATGGGATATTATAAAAAATTAGAATCAGTACATACTATAGATAATAATTCACCAAAGGACATCTTTAGTAGTATGTGTCAAGAAGAAACTATTGTAAATCCTGAAGAAATAGATTTAATGCTTCAAAAGATATTAAATCAAACATATCCAGAACCTAATTTATTTCCTGATAAAAAATTAGAGGCCCATAAGATTATGAGTGATGCTTTATATTTTAAAATAAAACAAGTTTCAAATTTTAATACAACAAATTCTACAAGTTAAATTTTTTTTCTAAAGGCTTTCTGTTAACAAAACTTTCTAAAAGTTTGTCTAATTTATCAATATCATAATTGTTGTCAGCGTAGTTGCTAGTTAAGGTATGTTCATTAAAACTTAATTCACGATTAATATCTCCAAAATTATAAGCTACTTCATTTAGTAATTGGAAGTAATAAGAACGTGCCTCATAAACTTTTTTATCATCAAGTTGAAATTTTTCTTCAGAAATAATGTTAGTTAAATTTTTAATATAGGACTCTCTAGAATCAAATGAGTCTACAAAACCAATTTTTGTGTAGTGAGTATTAGCAGCTGCTAAAGCTTTTTTTCCAAAAATTACTGATTCAATACCAATTGTTGAGTTGTAAACTAAAACTAGTTTAGATTTTAAAATTATGTCATAAGAATCTACAGTATCTTTAGCTGAATAACAAACAGCATTGTTTTTAAATTTAAAAGAGTTATTTTCATACCATTTATCTAATCCATACCATGTTTTCTTTATTTTCCTGTCCTCACCAGGATGAGATCTAAAGACAAATAAATAGTCATCATTTTCATTTATAAAAGGAATTAAGCTATCTAACCATTCATACATAGAATCAAAAACATTGCTAGAGACTGTCTGAGAGGTATCCCACGATACATTACCAAATATTGAAATTATTTTTTTATCATTGGGAGGAACAAAGTCAGTTAGCATACTTCTTTTATTTTGAATGTAATTATCAAGCAAGTTATTTTCGTTTGAACTCAAATTTCTTTTTTTATAACTAAAAAAATGTTGAGGACTTGGGAGATAATTAAATTCTAGAGCATACTGATTATTTATAGACCATCCACTTTCAAAGGTGGCAACATTTAGATTATTTAGTTTGCACCATTCGTACATTATTGATTCAGGTAAAGTTAATCCATTAAAAACAAGAATTCCAGAATACTTATTTAAATTAATCGTTTCAAAAAAATCAATTAATCTTATAGAAGATTTAATTGATTTAATTAAATATTTTCTATGGTGTTCTTTAATTTCTGATGTTCTTACTATCCAAGAGGTAGTAGCTATTGATTTTTCCCCAACATTGATTCCTTTATATTTATATTGTTTTAGTTCATTTAAAGTTAAGTTGTCGATATTTATATTTATATTTATTTTGTTAATTGGAGTTATATTTAATTCTTTAAATAATAAATTATTAACCTTAATGCATGTTTTACAAGGATGTTTATTCTCGGCACTATAGGGGCTTCCTCCCAGGTGGCAAATTTCTAACCCTGAAATACATTGTAAAAGCTCAAATTCAATATTATTTTTTTTACCAACCTCCATTAGATTTCTTAGTCCTACATTTATATAGTTTGGCTTATCAATTGTCAAAGAAGGTGCAAAAATTAATATATTTTTATTTGTGTTCTTTGTAAGGGTATTAAAATTTATACTCCAAAGATAATTAGCATTAGTTACTCTTGAAATAAAAATTTTTGTATAGAATTTAAATAATTTGTAAGTATCTCTATATCGTGAAAACTTAATTCGTTCAATCATAAGACAATTATAATTTAGGTAATTTTGTTGGTTCTCGGGTACCTGATTTTATAAGTCCAAGCATATTTTCATATCCCACATTAGCAATACAATCAATTATCCCCATTTGCTCCAAAAATATAGAGCCATTTTGCCTATATTGTGGGTGTATAAAGTGCAAATATTTTACTTCTATGTTATTTTTTTCAAATATTTTTTTGGATTTTTCTAGTTCTAAATATTTACTTGATCCTATTGGTGATACATACTTTATACAGTCAAAGAAATTTATTATATCAATTAGTCTTTGTTCTCTATTATTATTTTCAATCTTTATATCCGAGGTTTTATAAACAGGTGTTGATATACCAATACAAGATTTTACATCCTCAATTATTTCTGAGGTAATATTTGATAGATTTGAATTAAAAATATTTTTATAGATTAAATCATAAGCCTCATTAAAAAACTCACACTTTGAATAGCTGTGTTCAAATGAAGTTAAAATTTTATTGATTAATCTTTTATCATTACTAATTTTAATCTCGTTTATAGGTGTATTTAATGGGTGTTTCTTAACAGGCAAAGTTAACCAGAGCGTAGTTCCAGTATTATTTTTAATACGGTTCCTTACTTGCCAACTTTGTTTAGACAACTGTACATCATCTAATAAAACAAAATAATCAACCTGCTCCATTAATGCAAAATAACCTAACCAAGGTAAAAAGGTTGGCTGCATAATACCTACAGTTTCTTTTTGTAATTTATTATTAGAGGGTTTTCTTTGATCTGTTTTATAAATATCTTTCATTCTTAATTCATATACTTTAAATTTTTTTTCTTTTTCATCAATATTTATTTCTTTAAAACCTAAATTAGAAAAAATCTTTTTACTTGAATCATTATCTTCATGAATTTTCGCAAGAAAGTAATTAATTTTATTATCTAAAAATATTTTATTTAATGCTTCCTTCAATATTTTTTCAGAGATTTTATAACCTCTATATTCTGGTGATAGGATAATGCTTACTTCAGTCAAGTTATATTTTGATAACTTTTCAAAACGAACAACACCTATATTTCTATTTTCATTTTTTGATAAATATATTATTGAATTTTTTGAATTTAATTTCTTTTTTAGCCATTCTTTATGTTCTAAGTTATTTATATATGAGGTTTTTATAGAAAATTCTCTTGAAATCGGATTATTTCTAATTCTCCAAAGAAAATTTTCAAAATCATGCTTTTTATAGTTTTGATTATTAATCGAAATATATTCAATATTATTAAATTGCATATATCTTTTATGTTACTTCTTTAATTTGCATAAAAAATAATAAATATAACTAACTCATTTTTCTTTGGTCTGAGGGTTTCTTAAAGTATATTTGTAACGTGTATAATTGTTGTGTAAGTTTAATTTAAGTAAACAATGAAAAAAATCAATATAATTCTTTATAAGATTATTAATAAAATTTATAGTAAATTAAATTCTTACTTTAATTCTCCTAAAAGAAAAAATGAGTATACGGCAGAACTTTTAGTCCAAAAACGTAGATCTTTCTTTATATTTATTAAGAAGAATATTAATTTTTTACATTCTTTAGAGCTAATAAAAAATAAAAGACTTAACGGAGATATTGTAGAAATTGGTGTTTTAAATGGTGCTTCTTTAGGGCAAATTTACTCAATAAAACAATACTTAGGTCTAGTTAATAATGTTTATGCATTTGATACATTTGAAGACTCACATACAAGGATAAAAAATATTTCAAAATTAAACGTTCTTAAAGACATAACAATTCCAAATTTAAAAAATTCAGGCATTGAAGACCCAGAAAAAGAAATAAATTTTATAGTTGGAGATGTGAGAGACACTTTAGAGTCTTATAAAAATAAAATTTCTTTCTTACATATAGACGTTGATTTACCAGAAATATATGAGTTTGTCCTTAATAAAATATGGTCGCAGTTAGAAATGAACTCCCTTATAGTGTTTGATGAAATGTATACCAACCAAATAGACCAACAAAGAATTGAAAAAAAATTTGGAAATTTAAAAAATACCGTTGATGTTTTTTTATCTGACAAAAATTATGAAATAATAAATCATAATCAAATCTCAAGATTGATAATAAAAAAATTAGATTAAAAAATTGAAAGATATGAAGTCATTAGTAATTATTCAAGCAAGAATGTCTTCAAATAGACTTCCAGGAAAAGTATTAATGGAAGTTGGGGGTGGCAAGTTAATTGATAGAATAATTAATTCAGCTCGCTGTTCATCAAAGGTAAATAAAATATATGTAGCAACATCAAATGACAAATCAGATGATCAATTAGTTGAATACTTAAAAAATAAAGAAGTTTCGATATTTAGAGGCTCTTTAGATAACGTTTTTTCACGATATTATGAAATATCACTTATTGAAAAGAATAATTTTGATTCAATTGTTAGGCTTACTGCAGATTGTCCATTATTGGATTCAAACCTAATAAACAATACACTTGAATATCACTATAGAAATAATTACGACTATACCTCCACAGGACTATCAAAAAGCTTTCCTTTGGGTCAAGCAGTGGAAGTAGTTAATCTAAAAAAATTTTTAAAACTTAATACTCAATCTTTAGATAAAGAGGACCTAGAGCATGTGACTAGATATATTTGGAAAAGACCAGAGAGTTTTGATTGTGGATCTTTTCCATATGATAATAATAATTATCCCAATGCTAATGAATTAAGACTTACCGTTGATGAAATAGAGGATGTCCAATTGATAAAAGAGATTATAAAAGGTTTAAATTACAAATCTGGAGGTAAGGTCTCTCTTAATGAAATAGTTGAATATCTGTATAAGAACCCATCTTTAATTGAAATCAACAGACATATAAAACAAATAGTTACATAGATGTAGCTTTTAGCGATTACTAATTAAAATTTTTTTTATATTTTCGATAGTGTCTAAATTAAAAAACTCTTTTGACCAACTAACACAATCTTTCCCAAGTTTTTTTCTGACTTCAAAACTAAGACAATCTTTGAAGAGATTTTCAAATTCTCTAATATTTTCTGTAAAGCCTGGATGGGAGGTGTACATTTTTATAGTTTTTTGATCAGTTGCTCCAATTATATTCATTTGTGTTTCTGGGTATAAAATTGTAGCTACACCAGCTGCACTAGTAATTATATTTACACTTGTATGCAAGCCAACCACTATGTCTATTTTATTGATTGCTTTATATATTGAAGTACGCAATATCTCATAATTATTTATTTTTGATTTATTTAAAGTTTTTTTTAAATCTTTGTAATTCATGTAGTAATGAGGTTTTAAAATAAAATTAAATTTATATTCTGGATAATGGATTTCCAAAGAGTGTAAATTAGAGAAAAAATCTTCAATTTCATTAATTGAATATGGTCCTGGGTTATTTTGAGTTTTTATTTTTTTACTAAAATGTTTTATATTTATGAGAATATTTATTTCATAATTAGAATTCTCTTTTTTATTAAAATGTTTAAGCCACTTATTATCCAATCCACTGTATCCAACAACTTTATAATTTTCTGGATTTAATTGTTTTTGGTAGTTTGGTTGTTCAGTTGTTGTCCAGAATTCAAAATTTTTAGGTCTTGTATTAAATGGATACTCCCCCTCCTTCTTCTTTTGAGTAAAGAAATCAACATCAATTTCAATTCCTTCTCTAACATAAGTACTTACAGGAACAGCAATAGTTTTTACTTCATTATCATGAATAAAATTAAATATATCTTTGAATACCTTAGTAGTTCTTAGATCATTTCTACTATCAACAATAATTAAATCTGGCCCACCCTCTTTCTTAAATTCTTTAAAAACTTGATCTAAGTTAAAATTTAATTCGATTACAAAAGTAAAAATTTTTCTTAATAATTTTGTTAAAAAATTATTAGTGTTATTTCTGTTATTTTTTGTAAAAGTAAAAAAAATATTTTTTATAATTAAGGGAAATTTTGATATTGATATTAAATCTAAGAATTTAATATTTTCTTTTTTTGATGGCAATAAATCTTCAGGATTGTGATTAAACCAATAATTAAAAGTAGGTCTTGTTGACAGTACTATTATTTCTATTTCTGCGTTTAATTCATTAAATATAGGTAGGGTGAAGTCTAGAGATGGGGATTCTTCTACTATTTGTAATATTTTCATTTTCTTGATAAATAATAGAAATTATTGATTATTTTTAAAAAACATACATAAGACTTTCTCCTAAGAGTTATTATTAGAACGTTCATATATGAAATTGTAATTAAATGAAAAATTTCTATTTAGATAATTAGAATATTTTATAGGAAGAAAGTTGGTTAAATGATCTATTGTTTCGATATTGATGACACTATTTGCCATACTAAGGGTGATAGCTATGAAGAAGCAGAGCCAATAATAAAGAGAATTGATTATGTTAATAAGCTTTACGATCAAGGCAATACAATAATATTTTATACAGCAAGGGGGTATGTAACAAAAATTGATTGGAGAGATTTAACACTAAAACAGTTAGAAGATTGGAATGTAAAATATCACGACTTAATTCCAGGCAAGCCTCACGCAGATGTATATATAGACGATAAAGGAGTTAAAGATTCAGACTTTTTTGATGATTGAAGAAATTTGATCATATATTTTATTAGTAGAAAATCCAACATCATCTAAAACTTCCTGTGCTTGCCCACAAGGCGGAACATCACTTAAACCTTGAACATGTATTTTTTTCTTAAGAGAGTTTAATTCTGACTTAAAAAATTCTGACCAGCCACCATTAATTAATCCATTTTCAAAAACAAATATGTTTTCTGAATCAATTAGTTTATTAGACCACCATTCTTTATCTACACAGCTTAGCCAAGTTGCTACAAATAAATTAATTTCAATATTTTCTTTTTTAAAACTCTCTACTACTTGAATTGCCTGATCTACAAAAAGCGGGCTGTGAACAACTATTGAAACAGAAGAGCCTTTATTGCTGAATAATTCTGTACCCTGTCCTTTTTCTGGTAAATTTAACTTTGAATAAATAGATGTTGAGCTATGTGGAATAGGATTTATTCTCATATATATTGAACCAGTATCTTCTTTAAGATAATAATTAAGTGTATCCGCAACCTGTTGTTTCGTCCACGGCTCAATTACATCAAGCCCAGGCACAGACCTCATAAGAGCTATGTCTCTAATTGATTGATGAGAATGACCAGGCGCGGCAGGAAGAACTCCATTCATAACTCCTGTGTAAAAAACCTTACTTTTTTGAGTAGCATTATTGTATATTTGCTCATTAGCTCTAGGAATCAAAAAGCAAGAAAAAGAATTAACTATAGGGAGGAACCCATTTAACGCCATTGTTCCTGCTGCAGAAACCATATCTTGTTCTGCAATCCCAAATTCTAAAAATCGATCAGGAAATTTATTCTCAAAGTCAATTAATCCACAATCCTTTGCAAGGTCAGCATCAAGAATCAAGATATTTTTATCACTTCCAATTTTGACTAGTGCTTCTGAGTATGCTTGAACTGTAGAAGATTCTTCTTTCACAACAAGGCTTTGTTCTATATTTTCTTCCGTGAAATTAATTTTATTTATTGAAAAAGAATCCAACATTGATAATAGTTTTTTTTCTAGTTCATTTATACCTTTGTTATATTCTTCTTCGGAAGGTGCGCCACTATGATATTCATATTCTCTTGGTGGTGAGTTTTCATCAACTTCCATAAATGAAATACCTTTTCCTTTTACTGTGTTTGCAATAATTACTTTTGGTAGATTTTTATTCTTATTCTCTAACTTAAGATATGCTTTTTTAATGCTATCAATGTCATTACCATCACACTCTTCCCCAATCCAACCCGTAGAGGCAAACCTATTTAGTAAATCTCCAAGGTCTGAGACCTTTTTTACCAATGTGTCGGATTGTAATTTATTATTATCAATAATAACTGTCAGATTTCCTAGCTTATCATTAACGGCTCCCCTCAAAGCTTCCCAGTTCTGGCCTTCTTGCATTTCTCCATCACCACATAAGACAAATACTTTACGTTCAATATTTTTGAGCCTATCTGTATAAATAAATCCTTTTGCTTTAGAAATTCCCATTCCTAGAGAGCCTGTGTTAGTGGAGACAAAACTTGATTCAACATCTGGATGACCTGGTAGTCCTCCTAATCTTCTTAGTTCTCTTAGTTTTTTATCCGGAATTAATCCGTTAGCGTGTAGTGATGCATAATATCCTGGAGCGTCATGACCTTTTGATGCAACTAGTATATTTTCAAATTCATTTTTGACTACATTACCTAATTGGAAGTTAATGAGATATTGAAAAATTTCCATACTAGATAAAGAAGTACCTATATGACCTGATCTTGCATACATAATCATAGATAAGGTATTTATTCTTGAAATGTAAGATAAAATCTTTACTAAAAATTCTTTGTCGTCAATATTTAAAATAATTTCTTCTATTGATTCGTAATCAATAAATTTTAGATTTATGCTTTCTAAATCTTTACTAATTCTTTCACCCACAATTACTCCTTACATTCAACTGATTTCAAGAGTATAGGTATCTATTAATTTTTCATTGAGCATATCTGTGTTCATTTCAAACCCCCAACCAGGCTTATTATTTTCAAACATAAATTTTCCATCTTTTATATCAGGCAACTCTATTAATTCATTCTTCCAAGGTACGTCGTCAACATCAATTTCCATATAAGAAAATTTATCAATTAATTGACCAATGTTGAGTGCAATATATGTACTCAAATTTGAATAATGATTGTGTAGAGTAATTTCTTGATTATTTAAGTTTGCATAGCTAGAAATCTCAAGTATATTTTTTAATGAATTCCAGGAGGGGTCAATAGATATTATTTCGGCAACTCCAGAATTCACTAATTTTATATAGTCAGAATAAGACGTATAATTTTCACCAGAACATATAGGGACATTTATTAATTCTTTAACTGCTTGTAAATTATCTAAGTGATCAAAGTCTACTTCTAACCAGCCAATATCTAGTGAATTTATTGTATCTGCAAATGTTATTAACGATGAGTTTGTTAAATTGTATCCTACGTCTAATAATATTTTATTTTTATTTTCATTATTTAGAGCTTTTACGATAGTTAAAGTATCTTCAATTATTTTATCTAAATCGTTTATTCCAATAATATCTTTTCCTTTATAGCTAGGCATAACAACCTCTAAGGGGTTTAAACTAATTAAGTTTGTTTTTAGGGTATTAAACCCAGCCTCAGTGACTTCCTTACCAAGTTCAACGAAATCTTCAATTGTATTTATGCTTTTAGTAGATTTATCTAGATATTTTAGTGTTCTTAACCTCGTAGTAGCACAATGAGACCAGTATGTGTTTATTTGATCTCTTAATGCTCCTCCAAAATAGTTTGTTACTGAAAGTTCTTTATCTTTTGCTACTAAATCTAAAAGTGCATTAGAGATTGCCGATCTACATTTTGCAACCGTACCCCCAATTCCTTGTTTATTTAATGAATCAATATTTCTAGTTATACTGTTAAATTTTGAAAAATCACTTAAGTCAATGTTTTTTAGTAGGTTAAAAGTTATATCAGATAATGCACCTTTTGGTCCATTAGATTCTGCAATTTCTGAATATCCTTTTAACCCGTTTTTTGCAACAATTTCTAAATAAAACCAATTTCTCCATCCAGCATCTATTTCATATATATTTATTTTTGAGATGTTCTTTTTCATGAAGTAAATTTCCTATATTTTATTGCCATACATTAAAGACTAACAAGCCAGTGGTATTTTTGATATATTTTATTTTTAACTAATTCAATATTTGTTAAGTCAATATTTTTTTCTTTAGCCTTACTTAAGGCTTCAATAATTAAATAGTCAAACTCACCCTTTTCTCCTCTCTCAAGTGATTCATACAAAGAAGTTCTTGTGTTTTTTGGTATTTTGTTTATAAATTCAAGTTCTTTATTAACATCAATCTTTACTTTATAGCTGAGTGCTAAGTTGCTAATTGATTTAAGAGTGTTAACTAAAAAGTTATATTTTTCTTTATCTTGTAATATTTGGCCTAAATTATTTTCATAATATATACATGTTGATGCTACAGTTGTTATTCTGGTAAATTTTCTCCACAACAAATCATCGGTTGAGTTAAATACTTCAAATGTAATTGTATTTTTATATTCATCGATAAATCGATTTAGCTTATTTGTTAAGTTACTCTCAGTTGGCTTACTGACATAAATTATGGGTTTCTCTGTATAATTCCTTACTTCATCATCACTAATATTTTTTGCAACTATAGATATAGAAGAAGCTAGAACCTTATCTTTAAATTCTGATTGTAAGTTATTAAATGAAGCAAATCCATTCTGCATTGGCAATATAATTGACTGACTATAAATATTGTTACGAATTATTTCATAATATGAAGGAATTTTAATAGTTTTTGTTGATACAATTGCTATATCCCATTCTTTGTTTTTTGTTGTTCCTGATTCAGATAAAGGAACGAGGTTAGATTTGCTTTTATTATTAGATTTATTCAAATACTCTTCTGAAGAGACAATAAAGATATCATTCTTTTCTCTTTCTAGTAATTTTTCCAATGATTTTCCAACAGCACCATAGCCTAAGATAGCAATTTTCATTATTTCACCTTATTCAAAAAAATTATCTACATCAATATTTTACAAAATAGATATTTTACTTTCTATCCTACAACTATAGAATAAACCCTAATGGAAAAGATTGATGTTTTTATAGGCGCTAGGGCTGGGTCTGAAAGGGTACGGAATAAAAATACTCGTAAGTTAAATGGAAAACCATTAATTTCATACACCATAGAAACAGCTCTAGAGTTAGAAAATATAGATAACATTGTTGTTTCTTCAAATGATCAGAATGTTAAAGATATTATAGAAGATTATAAAGAAGTAATACTGATAGATAGGCCTGATAGTATGTCGGGTTCCACATCTTTAGATATTCAATGGATACTCCATTTGTTAGAGTCCCAAGAACAAGATGTTTTTATTAAACTCGCTCCGACAAGCCCATTTAGAGAAAAAAAATTCATTCAAGAGTCACTTAATAAATTTCTTGCAAATAAAAATTTTGACTCTGCAAGAGCTGTAAAACTATGTACAGAGCACCCAGGTAAGATGTGGAAAATAAATGGAAACAAACTAGAAGAATTAGATACAAATTTAGAGTATGAAAAATCAACTCCAATGCATGCTGGACAATACCAAGATCTGCCCCAAGTCTATGTTCAGACAAGTAGTTTAGAGATTGCAAGATCTAGTTCTGTAATTAAATATCGCACAAGAGAGGGAAAAAATATTATGCCATTAGTTAGTAGTGGTATCAATGCTTTTGCAATAGATTACGAAAGAGATTTCTTTATTGCTGAGGAATATTTAAAAGGTAATATTCAATCTGATCAACTATAGGTCTGAGTATGTTGAAATAGTTTTGGTTTCTGAATAAACATCTAAAGCTTCTAGTCCAGGCTCCCTAGTCCCGTTTCCTGAATAGCCAAAACCTCCGAAAGGATAATGTGGTTCGCTACCAAATGTACCAAGATTTACATTTACAGTACCTGCTCTGATATTCTCGGTAAATTTATTTGCTATATTTATATTCATTGTATGAATTGAAGCTGTTAATCCAAATTTAGAATTGTTGACAGAATTAATAACCTCATCAATATTTTCATATGTTGATAATGTAGCAACTGGTCCAAAAAGTTCTTTATCATTTATCTTGTCTTCATTACTTAGACCAGACAATAAAGTCGGTTGAATAAAAAACCCATCTTGATTTTTAACTTCAAACTTAGTTATACTTGCTCCACGTCCTACTGCTTCTTCTATACTTGAATTTATTTTTTCCATAGAGTCTTTGCTTATTATTGGGCATGTAATCAAAGAACTACGTTCTTTGATTAATAAGTTCATTTCTTTTTTTAATTGATCTATAAAATGTTCTTTAATACTTTCGTGTACAAACAATCTACTAGCAGAGGAACATCTTTGTCCTGACAAAGAAAAAGAGGATTTAATTGTCCAATCAATCGCATTTTTTAAATCAGCATCCTCATGCACTACTAAAGCATTTTTTCCACCTAGTTCTAAAGAATATCTTTTAAAGTTTCCTGAACATTTTAGAGCTACTGACTTACCAACTTCGTATGATCCGGTAAAACTAACTATATCAATCTTATTACTGTCAACTACCCATTCGCCAACTTGCCCTGGCCCCCCTCCATTTACAACATTTAAAGTACCTTTTGGAAGACCAGCTTCTTCTAGGATTTTGGCTAAAGCAATTGCAACTCTTGGAACATATTCTGAGGGTTTCAATATAACAGTGTTCCCACAGAAAAGAGCAGGGTATACTTTCCAAGCTATATTTGGTAAAGGGGAATTAAATGCTGTAATTAAACCGGCTACACCTAGAGGCATTCTTGTTACAATAGTTTTTTTCCCAGACAACCCGCTCTCCAAAGTTCTTCCATGATTTCTCATCCCTTCTGTTCCAAAGTACTGAGCTAGTTGTATTGAACCACTTGTTTCACCAGATGACTCTTCTAAAGACTTTCCAGAATCTAGTGTTGATATATAAGAGATTTCTTTTTCATATTTTTCAATTAAATTTGCAGAATTTAATAATATTTTTCCTCTATCAATTGAGTTTATAGAAGACCATTTATTTTTGGCTTCTACAGCTGTTTCAACAGCTTTCTTTAATTCTTCTTTAGATGTATTTGAAACTTTATATTGAACTTCACCATTTATAGGATTGGATTTATCAATAGTATTATTAGATTTTATAAGCTCCCCGTTAATAACATTTGGCAAAGTGTCATTAATATCTATTGATTGTAATTCATTTAATATATCTACCATGACGTCCACCCACCATCAACAACAATATTTGCTCCTGTCATGTAACTTGAAGCATCAGAAAGTAAAAATATAATAGGACCGTTATAGTCTTGAAGGTTTGCCATTCTTTCAAGTGGTACTTTTTCTTCATATTTTCTAACAAATTCCTCGTCTTGTCCGTTGTAAACACCTCCTAATGTTAAGGTATTAACCCTTACTCCCTGTTCTCCCCAATATGTCGCTAAATATCTAGTCATATTTAGTAAAGATGATTTCGAAACAGAGTATGAAATTGGTTTTATGTAGCTAGAGCCCGAGTTTTCGATATGATCATAGAGTTTTTGATCTGGAGAAACTAGCCCATATATTGAAGATATATTTACAATTGATCCCTTTTTGTTCATAGCCATAATTGAACCAAAAAGTTTACAAGAAAGAATTTGAGCAGAGATATTTAAATTAAGTGTTTTGTCCAATGTTTCAATTGGATAGTCTTCAAACCTACCTGTTTCATTTAAACCTTTTTCAGGAATAAAATCACGTGCAGCACAGTTGACAAGTCCTTCAATTTTTTGTGGGAAATCACTGATGATTTTTTCTTTTGTCTCTACAAAAGTTTTCTCATTTGTAATATCACACTCGTATAATTTAATTTTTCCATCTTTGATGTTGTTTTCAACTTTACTTTCATTTGTTAAATTATTAAATTCCAGATCAATAGCTGCTACTAAACCACCATTTGATAAGATTGTTTTTACAAACTCTTTACCTAATAATCCATTTGCACCTGTAACGACAACTAATTTATCATTTAAATTGAATAATTCTTTTATATCCATTATCAAAATCTAGATTTCATCAATATTTTCCTCTGTAAAGTATTCACCCTCTTTGATGTTTGATGATACTTTTTTCCCAATAATTATATCTTTGTAAAAAGGTGGTAGTCCTTTATTAGGTACTTGTATTAAGACATCTTCTTCTTTGATTACCTCACCTTTACTGAAATCTTTATTTGAAACAAGTCCCGCAGATTGTTTTACGAGTGGAGATTCTTCATTTTCATATCTAACTTTAACTCCATCACCTAAGGCTAAACTTGCTCTTTGTATATCTCTGATCATTTTTTTCATGCCCTGGGGCTCTAGAGAGAATGCGTTATCAGTCCCTTTGAGTGCCCTATTTAGAGTAAAATGTTTTTCAATTATTCTAGCCCCTAATATATAAGCTACTAAAGCCATTGCTATTCCATGATCATGAGAAGATAATCCAATAACTATGTCCTTATAGCGCTCCTTGTATGTATTAATAACATTTAAATTTAGCTCGTCCCATTCGACTGGGTATCCTGAAGTACATTGGAGTATTGCGTGTTCAATATCATATTTAGAAAGAGTTTCATAAACTCTATCAACATCTTCGATAGTACCTCCCCCTGTACTAATTATGATTGGCTTACCAAATGAAGCAATGTGTTCAATTAAAGGAATATTTTTTAGTGCTCCTGAAGGTAGTTTATATATTGGATTACCTATTTCTTCAAGAAAATCAGCACTTTCTATATCAAATGCGGTTGAAAATATAGTCATGTCTTTTTTATTTGCATATTCAAACACTTCTTCCCACTCATCTTTATTAAATTCTAAATATTCTCTATGTAGTCCATATGTTTTTCCAAAGCTATTGGGGTTGTCATAGATTTGATTAAATTGGCTTGCGTGAAAAAAAGTTTTATTACTACGTTTTTGTAATTTTACTGCATCAACTCCAGATTCTTTAGCTGCATCAATTAATTTTTTACATTTATCTACATTACCTTGATGGTTTGCACCTACTTCGGCAATTACATATGGTAAAGAATTATCAGTTATCTCTCTATTACCAAGATTAATTACTCTCAAAAAAACCTCATTTTTCTATTACCTTTATTATCTCATCTAATATTCTATTTGATGCATTTCCATCACATAAATAAAAGTATTCATACTTAAGTTCTTCAAACTTACTTCTATCCATATTCGGAAGAGAGTTAGAAAGAAGTTTATTGAGTAAACTCATAAGGTTTTCAGGACTATCAGCATGATGAACGCCACAATTATAAAGAGGTAAAAGGGTATCTTTAATGTCATTAAAAAACTCTCCCCACCCCACCACAACAATTGGTTGGTCTTCTTCAAACATTACTTCTATTACCCCAGTTGTTTGAAATGCTATTGTTAAATCAGTAAATTCAAGAATTTCTGGTGTTAGGATTGCACCTTTTACCTCAATAAGAGAACTCTCTACTCCAGCTTCCTTTAATCTTTGGTAAAAAGCATCATATCCATGCCAGTAATCCCTTGCTGGTTTACTACCAATTTTATACAAGATTTCAACTTCATCTGAATTTTCAATTAGGAAGTCAGCTAAGGTGGAGTGAACTTCGTAACATAACTCATCCCACGTTCTTTCGTCACCTGGGTAGTAGAAATTTAAATAGGCTCTAGTACCAAAACCTAAATATAATATTTGTTTTTTATTTTTATCTAATTTTTCTTTTAGTCCTGGAAGGTCCTCAGAGTAGACTGGGTTGCTCCAATAGTCACTTTGAGGAGCGCCTGTAATTATTAACTTTTCTTTTTCTACACCAGCTTTCACCATAAATTCATACTGTTTTTCAGTATTTACACAAACTTTTTCTGGCAGATTAAGGTGTTCCCTTAACGGGTAAAGAAGAGGAGGGTAAACTTCCATCCTTTTAGGACTAATAGAGCTTTCTCTATCAGTAACTATTATTGGCAAATTAATGTTTTTTGCAGCCAATTGTAAATCTACAATCCATTCATCATTTAGTTTTGGTAACACTAAACATTCAGCCTTCCATAATCTCATGCAATCTCTTAATAGTTTTTCTTGTTTGGATCTTAATTTTGCTCTGCCTTTTTGAGATACAATTTCATCATCATAGTAAGGATCCAGCCTCCACTCACCAAGCCCCACTGTTTTTTTTATTTTCGCAAATCTAGTTTGCAGCATTGAAGTAACCCTTCTTGGAAACCAAATAAATTCTAGATTTTTATTTTCTCCATAGACCTCTAAGAATTTGAGTCTTCCATCAGGGTCACCAACACATAAAATTCTTCTTTTTCCTGAGCTTACAGATCTTATCTTTTTATCAGGGTTAGCTTGAATGACTGTAATAAGATGCAACAAACGATATATAATTTGTAGACCTATAAATGGCTCTACTATTTTTTTTAATTTTTGGTTTAAAGTGTTAGGGAGTGTTTCCTGGGCTACAAATTTAGGTTTAACATTTTGTTCATCAGGCAATTAGAACCTCCTTCAACATTTATTATAATACTTGTTTTATGAATTAAGATTATGGTTCATGTCATTAAATAGTTTTTAAGAGGCACTAAACAGTTAGTCCACCAGAATTAAATTGATCAAAGTACTTTCCCTTTTTAGCAATCAAATCATAATGATTACCTGTTTCTAATACTTTCCCATCTTCCATATAAACAATTTGATCAGCATTTTTAATTGTTGAATACCTATGTGCTATTACAAGGAGACCTTTATTTGACAATAGTTCCTGAATACTATTATATACAAGAACTTCAGTTTCATAATCAAGGTTACTTGTTGACTCATCAAGGATAATAAAATCAGAATCGTTTAAAAGTGCTCGCGCTATAGCCAGCCTTTGTTTTTGGCCTCCGGATAAATTTTTACCAGCAGCGCCCAACCTTGTTTCAAAGCCTTCTTCAAAGTCTTTTATAAATTTTGTAGCATCAGCTAACTCTGCTACTTTCAAAATTTCTTCCTCAGAAATATTTTCGTCTCGCCATTTCAAGTTTTCACTTATTGATCTATTGAAAAAAAATGTTTCTTGGTCTACGTAAGAAATTGTTCTTCTATATTGATTTATGTCTAATTTATTAATGCCTACTCCATCAATTAAAATTTCCCCTTCTGTTGGAGTCATTAAACCAAGAAGTAAATTTACTAAAGTTGTTTTTCCACTACCGGAAGGGCCAACAATAGCTGTAGTTTTATACTTTTCAATTTCTAAGTTAATATTGTTTAGTGAAAATGCATCAGTACTTGAGAATCTGAAACTCAAATTCTTTATAACGATATTTCTATCTATTGATTCAATAGGTTCTGTTCCATGAAATTCTTCGTTTTCTTTACTAATATAATTAAAATTATTAAATCTATCTATATATGGGGTCATTCCTTTTAATTTGATTCTTAGTGTATTTAAACTATTTATTGTTGGTAATAATCTGAAAATAAAAAGAAAAAATGGAACCATTAACCCAAGCCAATCATTTTTATTATTTGGAAATAAGAATGTTCCTATAACTAGTAGCGCTGATATAGAAAGTGAATTCAAGAGTGTTAAAATAGGCTGTGGAAGTATATTAACTTTCATTACTTCCCATTCATTTTTTCTCCATTTCTCAAATTTATCAAGTATTCTTGAGAAATGTTTATCTTCAAAACCTGAAGCCTTAATAGATTTAAAACTTCTTAAAGTTTCATCTAGCTCTCCGAATATATTTTCTTGTGATTTGATATAAGATTTCTCTCTTTTTTTTAATAGTGAGCCAAGTCTTCCATTAACAATATTTGTAAATGCTCCTAATAAAAATAAACCCGAAAGAGCCATAACTGGAGAAACTATGATCAAAACTGAAGTAAATATAATTAACAACCAAATATCTCTAATTCCACTTACTATTCGGGCAAGCACCCTAGAAAGAACTTTTGATTCATTAACGGTCATAGCAAATAGTTTTCCTTGTTCAAAACTAGAAAATGTTAGAAGATTTATTTTTTTTATTTTTGTAATTAAATTAGTCTGCATTGTTTCAAGAGTTCTTATTTGAATAATTGAAGAAATAAAATAAGTTAAATACATTGTAATAAATTCAAAAAGTGAAAATATTACTATTATTAAGCTGATTATTCTTATTTTTGTGTCCCCTGAAAAACTATTTAAATATAATAAAAAATTATCCAAATTACTGAAAAATCCAATATTAATATCTGAAAATACTCCTTCTGTATTAGGTTCTATTAAGGGAATAATAATTCCAATTGATAAACCCCCACAAATAGCCGAGATTACAGATAAAAGATTTGATGTAAAAAATAAAAGTTTATTTTTTTTAATATAGTCAGTAAAGAATTTATAATTTTTCATATTTAAATAGATTCTATAATGTTTTTTATTCTTTTTGCCCCATTGAAATCAACTAAGTTAAGAAGTTCTTTTCTTTGATCAATTAAGGTTTCCATGTCATTGTATATCTTAACTAGCTTATCAATGATATCTTTTATATCTAGATTATCAAATTCTCCTAAATAATTGATAAAATCTAGATACTGTTTAATGTGTTGAGATTCTCTGCTATGTTGTGCTATTGACACTATTGGGATACCGAGTGACGCTGCTTCAAATACGGTCCTTCCCATTGAAGAAACAATGATTCGTGCATTAGAAATAGCTTCAGCCATTTTTATTGGAGGTCTTAAGATATGATTGCTTTCTATATCTATAGTTCTAAATGGTGGTTGAATAATTTTAAATGGTAAATTAGTTTTTGAAATTTCATAAAATATTGATTCGGATATTTTCTTTGTATCTACTCCACCAAATGAAACTAAAACCAAGTCATTTTTTTTATAATTTACCGAGTCTTTTTTGTTTTTAAATTCATCTCTTAATATTGTATACTTTGGACCAACAAACTGATTCTCAAGATTTTTGATTTCTGAATATAATGCATTAATTACGGCATCTGCATATTTAGCTCCACCTCCCAAGTCTTCAATATTTATAACCTTAAAATCATTTGATTTTTGGAGTTGCACAATTTCTTTACTTGTATTTAATACATCGTTAATTATTATATTTTTTGAATTTTTTTTATAGATATCTTTTATTTGTAGTTCAAGGTTATTTTCAA
>Ga0208408_1000285_pt1 | contig 34824 bp, 29 predicted proteins | sample ETNtaG_4_FD_185776 | JGI IMG/M metagenome (GOLD analysis project Ga0208408, IMG submission 185776) | Marine microbial and viral communities from oxygen minimum zone, Eastern Pacific Ocean - ETNP201406SV67 (SPAdes) (version 2) | ecosystem: Environmental > Aquatic > Marine > Oceanic ... | reverse complement strand
CATTCCGGAAGGAAATTTACTTAATGCCTCATATCCGAAAGCGACGACATTCGGCAATCACCTTTGTCCTCCGAATGCAGACGCGATTATCCGTGCCTTGTCTGAAGTGATTCCGGAACGTGTGACTGCGGGTTGGAATAATTTATTGTGTTCGCTGACTACCGGAACCGATGCGGAAAAAAACGACCGCTATGTGGACATTGGTTTCATGGGACTCAAAGGCGGCTCCGGAGCTATGCACGGTACCGACGGTTACGACCACATCGGCATGATTGACGCTTCCGGAGGTTTGCTCGATCAGGATTATGAAATGTTTGAACAGCAAACCCCGCACCGTTTACTCAAACACGAATACGTGACTGATTCAGCAGGAGCTGGAGAATGGCGCGGCGGATTAGGTGTGGAAACTGATTTCCTGATCGGTTCTGAAGATACGCAGGTCGTGATTTTCGGTGACGGTGATTTTGAACCGGCTTTCGGATTGTTCGGAGGACAGGACAGCATTTTGAACACCATCGAGCTGGCCTATCCGGACGGTAAAAAAGTTGTACCCAAAAACAAAGATCTGATTCTCGGTGTGCCCAAAGGCACACACTATCACCAAATCGCCGGCGGGGGCGGAGGGTACGGCAACCCGGAAAATAGAGACCGCGAAAAAATCAAAGCGGAAGTTCGGAATGGCGTGATTTCTCCGGAATCAGCGAGGCAGGTTTATGGAGTGGACAGTTAATTATTGAAAAAAAATGGACTTCACATTTTCATCAGAACAAGAACTGGTACGTGATACTTTCGCACGCTTCAGTGATGAGCAGATTGCTCCGCAGGCGGCGGCACTGGATGAGGCACATCAGTTCCCGATGGAGCTTTTCCGGAAGTTGGGTGAACTGGGATTTTTCGCCATGCGTTATCCTGAAGAAGTGGGCGGTGTCGATGCTGATTTGCAGACTTTTTGCCTGGGTTTGACAGAAATCTCGCGCGGTTCGCTTTCTGTGGCAGGATGTGCCGCAATGCAGTCGCTGATGGGAACTAAGTTTTTGCAGATGCTCGCTAATGATGAGATTCAGGAACGCTTACTCAAACCGGCTTTGCGTGGTGAAAAAATCGGAGCAATCTGTATGACTGAACCTAACGCCGGCAGTGATTTGGGTGCGATTGCTACAACTGCAAAAAAAACAAATAACGGTTATTTACTCAATGGTCAAAAAACGTGGATAACTTCTGCGCCGGTAGCGGACTTTTTTACCGTTTTTGCCAATGCAGAAGGTGAAGCGGGAGACGAAAAAAAACTGACTATTTTCCTGCTTGAAAAAGAATTCGCGGGAATTACAGTGGGACGTTCAATTGAAAAAATGGGGGTCTGGGCTTTGCCTACTTCCGAAGTCAGCTTTGTGGATTGCTTTGTTCCGGACAGTCATCGACTGAGTGAAGAAGGCGACGGAGAGGGGCATTTGCGGAAATTGCTGGCAGAAATCCGTATCATCACCGGAGCAATGGCAATCGGCACTGCAAAAGCAGCACTCTCAGAAGCGTTACTCTACGCAGGAGAACGCCAGCAATTTGGCAAACCTATCAATCGCTTTCAAGCCGTACAAATCCGCTTGGCAGAAATGGCTACTGATCTGGAAGCAGCAATTCATTTGGTGCAGTATGCTGCCTGGCTGCACGATAACGAACGTCCACATCATCAGGAATCCGCAATGGCAAAACTATTTGCCTCTGAAAGCGCAGCCACAGTTTGTGAAAAAGCAGCACGGGTTTTAGCCTCGTATGGCTATGCAATGGAATATCCGGTTCAGCGCTATCTTCGTGACATCCGTTTCACCTTAATCGGTGGCGGTACGAGTGATATTCTAAAATTGATTATCGCAAAAGGGCTTTAAATATGAAAAATGCAATTAAAGTATTAATGGCTAAGCCCGGACTTGATGGTCATGATGTCGGGGCCAAAGTCGTTGTGCAGGGTTTGAAAGCCTCCGGGTTTGAAGTGGTTTATCTGGGCTTGCGGCAAACTCCAGAAAGAATTGCCGAAGCTGCTAAAGAACACAATGTCGATGTTATCGGAATTTCCGTGCTTTCCGGGGCACATATGACAATCTGCGGCAGGCTTGGTGAGTTACTGACGGCAAATGGACTGAAAGATAAATTCTGGATGGTGGGAGGAAACATACCATTGAACGATCGGGATAAACTGCGAGATTTGGGTTTTGACGGAGTTTTTCCCACCGGAACTCCTCTCGATGAAATCAGCGAGAGAATCAAGGAGAAATTACTATGACTTTAAGCCCTGTTTACAAAAAAGCGAAGTCAGACAAAAAAACGGAAAACGCTGGAAAGATGAACCGCACAGAACTTTCCGCTGGAAAAGCGGTTGTCAATGAATCCGGAATTGAAATCAAAACTCTTTACACTGCGGAAGATGTGAAACGCACAGGCGTGGTAGACCGCAGTCTGCCCGGAGAGCCGCCGTTCACACGCGGGATTCATGAGAAAATGTACCGCAAACGTCCATGGACGATGCGCCAATACACAGGATTCGCAAATGCCACAGATACCAACGAGCGTTTTCATTATTTAATCAATAACGGACAAACCGGTTTGAATGTAGCTTTCGATTTGCCGACTCAGTGCGGTTATAATTCGGATGCTCCTGAAGCTGCCGGAGAAGTAGGACGGGTCGGTATGGCGGTGGATTCGTTGCGTGATTTTGAGCTCGCCTTTGAAGGGATTGACCTGGAGCAGATTACGGTCTCGCTGACCATCAACGGTTCTGCGGCGATTTTGATTGCCATGTATCTGGCCATGGCGGAAAAACGTGGTTATGATTTGAAAGGCCTGCGTGGTACAGCGCAAAACGATATTCTCAAGGAATTTATCGGACGTGGAACCTGGATATTTCCGGTGCAACCTTCGATGAAACTGGTGGCAGACACTGTGGAGTACTGTGCTGAAAATGCACCGAAATACAGTCCGGTCAGTGTTTGCGGTTATCACATTCGCGAATCCGGAGCAAATCCGGTGCAGGAAATGGGCTACGCATTCTGCATCGCCAAAGCCTACATTGACGATGTTTTGAAACGTGGTCTGGACATTGATGACTTTGCGGGACGGCTTTCATTCAATTTCAATATTTTCGGAAACTTGTTTGAGCAGGTGGCAAAATTCCGGGCAGCGAGGCGGCTTTGGGCGAAGATAGTCCTCGAAGAATATGGTGCGAAAAATCCAAAATCCGGCTGGCTGCGGATGATTGCCGGGGGAGGCGGTAGCGGTTTGACGATTCAGCAACCGGAAAACAACATTGTGCGTGGAGCCTACTATGCGCTGATCGGTGCGCTTTCAGGTGCACAGACAATGGCTTTGTGCTGTTACGATGAGGCTTACACCATCCCCAGTCCAAAAGCTCAGCACATCTCATTACGTACCATGCAGTTGCTTGTTGAAGAAATCGGTTTGGCGGACACGGTGGACCCGTTGGCCGGAAGTTATTATGTGGAAACCCTGACCAATCAAATGGAACAGGAGATGGTTAAGGCAATGAAAGAAGTTGACGCACAGGGTGGAATTGTTCAGGCTGTCGCCGAAGGACGCATTCAGGAACAGGTTTCCATTCAGGCTTACCAACATCAACGCAAATTGGAATCAGGTGAATTTCACAAAGTTGGTGTGAACTGCTATGTCGATGAAGACGAAGAAGCCCCGGATGTTGAACTCCATCCATACGCTGAAAAGGACGCGGAACTACAAGTCGCCAGTCTGAAAGAAGTACGGAAAACACGTGAGAACTTCAAGGTGGAAAAAACACTCGCCCGCTTGAAAGCAGACGCGGAAAGTGATAGAAACGTGATGCCCGCGCTTATTGAAGCAGTCAAGGCTTATGCAACAGTGGGTGAAATGACGAATGTATTGATTGAAGTTTACGGACGTTATCAGGAACCGATCCGGTTTTGAGAATATTATAACTGTTTACAGACGGTAATTTGAGGGCTGTGAAACTATGAAGCGCATCTAAAGTATATTAAACATGCCATTAAAATGAGGAATTTCAAGGGTTAAATCTTTGTAATCTCAAAGCAATAAAGTAATGTCAGGTAATTATTCAACCGTCCATTTATTTTAGGCACGCTGATATCATATTTGCTGGAATACGGCAATAAATTATAATAAGAATTATAAATGGTGATGTAGAAAATGAAAGGTACGATATTATCTTTTGAACAGGCTCTTTCAATGCCTTATGCCACTTTACGGTTTGTGCACTTGGGTTGGCGGGTGATTCGTATTGAGGCAGCACAGATAGGTAGTCATTTGCCCGGGGATCCAAACCGCTACATCGGAGCAAAGGTTGCGGATGAAACACGGCACAGTTATTTTGTCGCACCAAATGTGGGCAAAGAGTCGATCGCACTTAATTTAAAAAGTCCAGAAGCACACAAGGCCATCCGTAGAATAATTAAAGAGTTGGATGTTGATGTGTTTTGTTGCAACACTTTGCCCGGCCGCTACGAGCAGTTTGGTATTGATTACAAAACCCTCAGTGAAGTTAAAGCGGATTTAATCTGGGCCGGAATTTCAGCAATGGGGCCAGATTATCCTCATGTTCCTGGTTACGATCCAATCATGCAGGCCATGGCCGGACACATGGAACTTACTGGTGATCCGGCTGGCTCACCCATGCTTTCCGGAATTCCGTTGATTGATCTCAAAGCCGGAGATGAAGTTTATGCCGGTGTTTGTCTGGCACTGGCTGAACGGGCAATGACCGGTAAAGGTTCACGAATTGATGTCTCCATGCTGCAGGCCGCTGCTTCCTGGCTGATAACGACTTTACCATTAGTCGATATTGATTGCGATCCTTCCGAAATCACCCGATCCGGAAATGAACACCGTAAGTTTATTCCAACCAATGTTTATCCGTGTTCAGATGGATTTATGTTGATGGCGATCGGCAGTGACGCTCAGTGGCGGCGACTCACGGGAATCCCCCGTTTCCATTCCATTGCACACGAATACCGAGTTAACAATAACGGGCGTTTGGCAGACCGAATCCAGCTTCACAAAGACATTACGGAAATTACGTCTAAGGTTTCCTGTTCGGAACTGGGTGCAGAACTGGCACAATCTTCTCTGCCAAATGCGCCGATTTTGAACATTCCGCAGGTGGGTGAATTGGAAGCTCTGCAGGGTAAGCGTACCACCACCACGACACCGGAAGGCAAACAAATCCGGATGCAGCCGATGGCGATTGATGTGGAAAACTCACAAACTGAGTTTGCCTTTCCGCCAAAATATGCAGAGCAAACCGGGAGTGTGTTGGCAGAGGCCGGATACTCTGCGGATGAGATTACTCAGCTGCTGGAAAGCGGGGCGGCCACAGGTGCTTGATATTAACAGCCACGGATTATAAGGATAAAAACTGATGGAAATGTCTGTTTAAGACAGCCACAGATAAAACGTTTAGGAATGTTTAGAGAAAATAGTTATTTGCATCATGTGAACGATTTGTCCCTAAAACAATAATGAAAGGGTGCTATGAAAAAAATGGCGGGAAAAGTTGCGTTGGTCTCTGGGGCAGGGCGTGGAATTGGACAGGCGATTGCTCTGAAGCTTGCAGAAGAAGGGGCACGTGTTGTGATCAATGATCTGGACGAAACCCAAGTAGAAGAGACATTGTCCAAAGTCAAAGGACTTGGAGCACAAGGCGCATCTTGTGTTGGTGATGTAACACAGACAGGTTTTGGGGAACAGTTTGTGAAAGCGGCAATGGACCAGTTTGGTGGACTTGACATTATCGTCAACAATGCAGGCTATCCCTGGGATTCTGTGATACAAAAGATGTCTGATGAACAGTTTCAGGCCATGCTGGATGTGCATACAGTGGCACCGTTTCGGATTTTAAGGGCTGCATCCGGTCCAATCCGGGAAATGGCGAAACAGGAAAAATCGGAGGGCAAAGCGGTTTACCGTAAAGTAGTCAATGTTTCTTCGATTGCGGGGCTCTACGGCAATGCTGGACAGATGGCTTATGCAGCCGGAAAGTCTTCGATGGTTGGCATGACTCGTACTCTGGCCAAAGAGTGGGGTCGTTACAATGTGAATGTCAACTGTGTGGCTTTTGGTTTGATAGAAACACGGATGACCCAGGCACTTGATGGAGAAGCATTGACAGCAAACATTGGTAAAAATGAAATCAAGATGGGGATTCGACCGGAAATGATTCAGGCCATGAACCAAATGATACCACTGGGACGCGGTGGAACTCCGGAAGAAGCGGCAGGAGCGGTTTATCTTCTTTGCACTCCAGAATCGAATTACATCAGCGGACAAGTACTTTTAGCAAGCGGCGGTTTGATAATGTAGATTGTTGCCAAAAAAGTTGTCTTTTGAACATATTGACTAGAACAGCATGAACATTTCAAACTGGATTGAAAAGCACGCGGATTTTTCACCTGAAAAAGTAGCAGTTCAATTTGTCAGGGATTCTAATTCAACTGAAGTAGAGGTTTGGAGTTATGCTGAATTTGAGCAACGTATTAACAAAATTGCCTCCGGTTTAAAGCAAAAATTTTCAGTTGGCACAGGTGACAGGGTCGCTTTTTTAGGTTATAACAATCCTGATCTGCTGGTGTTACTCTTTGCGTGTGCGAGGCTTGGTGCGATTCTGGTACCATTGAACTGGCGTCTGGCTGCAGCAGAACACGGATACATTCTTCAGGATTGCGGCGCGGCAGTATTAGTCTGTGAAGAAGATTTTCGTGAAAATGCAGAGCGTAACCGTGCTGTAGTTCCTGGCTGTGAATTCGTAGCGCACGGTTTTTTAGCGAAAGGCTGGGCAGGATTTGAAGAACTTCTTGAAAGTAATGAAAATTTAGCTGATAATCCTGACGTCACTTACGAATCTCTCCTGCTGATTATTTACACATCTGGCACAACAGGACGTCCCAAAGGTGCCGTTCTGACGCAGAACGCGCTTTTCTGGAATGCGCTTAACAGTGTACACATGCATGATTTAAGTGCTCAGGATCATGTGCTTTCAGTACTACCTCTTTTTCATGTGGGACCGCTTAATATCCAGACAGTCCCTGCTTTTTATACAGGTGCAACAGTTACACTCACCCCAAAATTTGATCCAGGGCAGACGCTGAAATTGATTGCCGGTCTGCGTCCTTCATTAATTTTACTGGTTCCGGTTACAATGCAGGCTGTTTTACAGAATGCAAACTGGGAAAAATGCGACTGCTCCAGTTTACGTTCGGTAACAACAGGATCTTCTGTGATTCCTGTTGAACTGATCGAGGGCTTTCATCAACGTAATATTCCGGTAGGTCAAGTTTATGGTTCAACAGAAACATGTCCGATTGCGGCTTATTTACGAGCAGAGGATGCAATCCGCAAAATTGGTTCAACCGGAAAAACAGCACTCCACTGTGAAGTTCGGGTAGTGAACGAAAACGGAAACAGTGTTGCCCCCGGGGAAGCGGGAGAGTTGCTTGTGCGTGGAGCAAATGTGATGAAGGAATACTGGAACAATGCAGACGAGACAGCCAAAGTAATAACTGATGGTTGGTACTCAACTGGAGACGTGGGATTTTTTGACGAAGAAGGCTATCTTTTTATTAATGATCGGAAACGCGATGTTATCATTTCTGGAAGTGAAAATATTTATCCTGCCGAAATTGAAGTCGTTTTGAGAGAGCATCCTGACATTCTTGATGTTGCCGTGGTAGGAAAAACTGATCCGGAATGGGGAGAAGTTCCCGCGGCATTTGTAGTAAAGTCTACCCAAACTGAGTTGTCTGAAAGTGAAGTTCTGCTTTATTTGAGCAAATCAATTGCACGCTTCAAACAACCAAAAGCAGTTTATTTTCTTGCTGCTTTACCACGCAACACAATGGGTAAAGTATTGAAATATGAGTTGCGTAAAATTGTTGAAGGCTGATTATTCCAAAAGGACTTCGCTTATTTTTTTGATTCTGTCCGAAAACGATAAAACAGATCTCCAGTTGCAGAAACCAGCAGCTCAATTATCAAGATAACGAACGAATATTCTGCAGTGTCTTTTTCAACTCAATATCATCTTCATGGTCCAGTGCAGCCGTTTGAAGTTTTTGCGCCCAGTACGCAGAATCTTTGTGGGCTGAGAGAAGGCTGATTCCGTCAATCACACGATCGAATTTAGTTAAACCACGTGAATGAGTATCACCGTAGCCTTTAATGAGTCGGCGTGCGCGGATTACTTCCAGTGCGAGATTGTAGTCATTTGGCAGGAGAGATAAAGCTGAAGACAACCAATTGTCGATATGGTTCTGCTCAATTTTGTAACGGTAACTCCTGCGGCGGAAAGTCCGCAAACCGCCCAAAAAGTAGAGCTGGATAAAACCCAAAAGCGAGTCTGTACGTACCAGACGTTTCTTGCTGAAAACACGTTCGATCATGGCCATTAATCCGGAACGCTGCTCAATAAAAAAGCCCAGTTTCTTTGGCAGCATCCCAACTATTTCTTCTGCCCGCGGATGTAAAAATTCAGTAATTTTAAGGTAGTCTTCTCCGTGGATTCCCATCTCCTTGTTAATACGGATATTTCTAGCTTTACGTGTCTTGAGATCGGCCACACGGATCACATCATCGTAGCTCATTGCATTTGCAAGATGTTTTGCTGTTTCACAGGTCAAGCGAAATTCATTCTTTGGATCATCTGTCCGCATAACCTGAGTGAGTCTGCGGAGGTATTCATCTCCATATTTTGTGTCCTGATAGTCCAGCACCTTTCGCAAGCCGATGAGGGCTATCTTCCGGACTGTTTCCGGAAATTTTTCTGTTTCTTCCTCCAACACATTCCATGCAGCAACCAAAGACGGATTACCAACAGCTTTAAAAGCCGAACCTGTTTTTCGTGGAAAAATATGCGAAGATATTTTTTCGGGATTTTCTACATTGTCGTAAGCTGCTGAGAAAACATCAAGACTTGCCTCAACTCCTCTTCCGGAAGCTTTAATTGAAGCTTCGAAACTTTCTCTTGAAAAAGGCAGGGCTTTTGAACCGGCCAATGCTCCGAAGAGGCTGGCTGAAATTACGGAACCAGCATCGACTGCTATTTTTTCCATATCAAAAATAATTTGCCTCTTTGCGTGTTTTTTAGCAGATTCGAGAATTTCTTCATTTTTTGAAATACCGTCTCCAGACACAGATTTTTCCGACAAGGCAAGAATCCTGTGTTCCGAAGCAATCAGTGTGGTACGGTCAGGTGTGACGAACCCCCGCATAATGGCGCGTCCGGCTTCCATCATTTCCGCCGCAATTAGAATATCTACATCACCGGCTGCAGGCAACAGCGCAAAGACAGGACTATCAATTGTTGCCGGAGCCATTTCGATGTAGTAAATTGTAGCACCGGTGCGCTGCGCCACACCTGCTACAGAGGTAGCCTGAACTGCATAACCGTTGCTGCGCGCACATTGCTCAATCCATTTAGTCAGTACCCCTCCACCCTGACCGCCAACTGCCATTATGGCCAGCTTGATTACAGCAACTTCTTCTGGAAAATTAGCTGTAACAGCCAAATCAGCTGAGTTAATATTCATTGTGCAATTTCCTGAAAATCAAGACGGTTACGCTGTCGAAGTTCCTGTAGCCAATTGATCAGCCGTTGCCGGAACTGTATCCAGAAGCGTTCTAAAGTAGAAGGATTTAACACAATATCCGCCCGATAAAATGATGGACAGAGCATTGCCGCAGAAGCAACTTCACCGCAATTACCACAACCAACACAGTTTTGATCTATGCTTGCTACCGGATCATCTCTCAAAGGATCGTCGGATTTTTTAAGAGAAAGAGAAGGACAGCCGGAAAGACGGATACAGGCATGGTCACCGGTGCAGATGTCTTCATCCACGCCGAAGCGTACTTTTTCAACTCTCTTTTTATTACTGAGCTTCTTATCAAACTGCGGTTTTTCCCTCCTTTGGCGGTTAAGCATGCATTCCGAGGAGGCAATGATAATTTTGGGACCGTTGTATTCAGTTGTGAGTGCCTCATGCAGTATGCTGCGCAGTTGTTCCACCTGATAAGTATCATCAATCTGACGTACCCAACTGACGCCGATTCCTTTAACTGCTTCTGCGATGGAATGCTTGGTGGATTTCGAGGAATTTACTGCCCGGGAAGATGGTAGATCCTGTCCGCCGGTGGCGGCCGAAAAATAATTATCAATAATTACAATCACGCTGTCGGACTTGTTAAAGACAGCGTTACCGATACTCGAAGAAAGACCATTGTGCCAGAATCCGCCGTCTCCAAGAATTGAGATAGAACGTTTAGTCCCGCCGCCATCAAAAGCTGCGTTTGATGCCGGTCCCAATCCATATCCCATGGTTGAACCGCCTATTTCAAAAGGCGGCAGAGCGGCAAACAGATGGCAACCTATGTCACCGGCGATCTGATGTTGTCCTAAATCCTGCTCTACAAGTTTCATCGCGGCAAAAATAGGACGTTCCGGACATCCGACACAAAATCCGGGAGGACGGATTGGCACGCTCTTTGAGAGGTCAGCTTGTGCTGACTCATGAGCTTTGATTGAGGAAACGTCATTTTGCGGATTCTGGAAAGGCGTTGCTGTCTTCTCAAAAAAAGAAACTAAGCCCTTCATCAGCACATCACCGGTATATTCGCCTGCCATGGGTAGCAGGTTTTTACCGTAGAGTTTGGTCTTGCTTTCTGCCCGAAAAAGCATTGATCCAAATGTCTGTTCGATGAAGTCCGGCTGGCCCTGCTCAATTACTAGTACTGCAATTTTATTACTGCAAAACTCAAGGAACTCATCATTTATGAGGGGATAAGTAACATTCAAAACGTAAAGCGCGAGGTCCGGTTTTCCGTATAAATCTGCCATTCCAAGCCGCTGAAGAACACTGATAATGTTATTGTATATTCCGCCCTGCATTACTATTCCAACCGCAGAGTCTTCCGGACCAAAGATTTCATTCAGCTTTTGTTTGCGGATATAGCTTTGTGCGGCAGGCCAGCGTATATTTACCTTTTCCTGTTCCTGAACATAAGACATCGGAGGCAGAACTACGCGTGAAATATTTTTACGCGGTTCGGACAGTGCCTGCTGAACAGTAAAAGGCGGACGCTTATTATCCCTTGTTTTAAAACTGCCGGTAAGGTGACAACTCCTGATCCCCAGCATCAGCATAACCGGTGTGTTAGTTGCTTCAGAAAGTAAAAATCCCTGTTCAACCGCTTTCACAATGGAAAGTAGATTTGGGCGCGGCTCAATCATCCAAATCTGCGATTTCATAGCAAATGCGTGACTGCGTTCCTGCATGATTGAAGAACCTTCACCGTAGTCTTCACCGATGATGATGAGTGCTCCACCTGTTACTCCTGCAGATGCAAGATTGGCCAAAGCATCAGATGCGACATTAACTCCAACTGAGCCTTTGAAGGTGACAGCCCCGCGTATCGGATAGTGTACTGATGCAGACAACATTGAAGCGGCTGCTGCTTCAGAGGCATTAGCCTCAAAGCGTACGTCAAGTTCTGAGAGAATTTCTTCTGCATCAGCTAAAACATCCATCAAATGACTGATAGGCGCGCCTTGATAACCACCTACATAACCAACTCCGCCTTCCAGCAGTGCCTTGGTTATCGCAAGAATACCCTCACCGGTGAATTCATCTCCTTCACCAAGTTTGAGCATCTGCACTTCTTTTTCAAATGAGCGTTCAGCCATAGAAAAGTGCTTTTATTTCTGCAAACAGGGTAAACATATTTTCAGAACAATTTTGATTAAGGACATTGAAAGCGGTTAAAGCGGACAGTTTTGTAAAGGGCAACATCGGCAATGAATGTGGACTTTGATTACATCAGTAATTTTCTGAATTAAGCTATTTGATCATATTTGGTAACCACGTAGCCACTTCCGGAAAGACAATCAACAGAATCAGTACCATTAACTCGATTATGATAAAAGGCATTGATGACATGACCACCTGGCCCAGTGTCACATTGTTTGGCGCGACTCCTTTCATGACGTAAAGAAGCAAGCCGAAGGGAGGTGTCAAAAGACTTATTTCCATAGCAATAAGCATCAGTACCATGAGCCAGATTACATCGATATTAAAAACCGCCTGCAGTGATGAAGATCCAAACAGAAAGAACGGTAATGTCAGCAGTAGCATGCTGACTTGGTCCATAAATGCACCAAGGAAAAGCAGCACTAGAAGCATCATGATGACTACCATCAACGGTGTCATGTTCATTTCCATGACCCTGTTCAGCAAGCCGTTCGTGGCACCTGAATTTGCCAGTGCCTGGCTGAAAACTAAGGATCCGGCTATGATAAACAAAATCATAGTGTTGATCTTCATAGTTTCCATCAAAGCCTTCCAGATTTCTTTCAAGCTGAAGTCCGCACCGTCAATGCCGGTGATTTTAATGATGTTCTTGAACAGCTTGAAAAAGTAGCATGCACCGAGTGCAGCGAGTACACCAAGTGCTGCGGATTCAGCTGGTGAGGCAATTTTGAATAAAATGCTGCCTACTACAACAACGAAAATAATTAACAGAGGCAGGATATAGATCAGAAAAGGTAGCACCCTGTTGATCCGGTGACAGTGCCGACCTTCATAACTCCAATGTAGCAGGGTTCTTGCTGAGGTGTTGACGGTCAGGACAATCGGCTCATCAAGCGCACTTTCATCAGGCGTATAAGGTGGCGCGAGGGATGGATTGATTGAGCAGCGTATAATCACGTAGGCAAAAAAACCAAATGCCATAAGGATTCCAGGCACGATTCCGGCTATCAGCAGTTGTGCTACAGACTGCTCTGCCAGACTTGCGAGCAGCACCGCTAATGCTGAAGGCGGGATTAACATGGCAATTCCGCCAACAGCCATTATCGGCCCCATGGCAATGGTTGGTTTGTAACCGCGTTTGATCATGTCAGGTAGCAGTACCGAACCAAGAATCGCGGTATTCGCAATGGTCGAACCTGACAGAGAAGAGAAAATAGTTCCGCCTACTATCGAAACCACAGCCAGACGTCCGGGAACCCTTGAAATTAACCTGTCGATGGAACCTATTGCTTTAAAGGCAACTCCGGTTTGCAGGAGAATTTCTCCCATCAGCAAAAACATTGCAATTGGAGCAAAGGTAAACTTGATGGCGTTGTTGAATTCCATCGGCATCATCACCAGGCCGATGTCTCCACTGATAAAAAGGTAGGTGCCCAGGATATTTGCAGTAAAGAAAGCAATTGCTACCGGCAGTCCGAAAAACATTGTGGTACAGACCGTACCCAGCATCAGTGATAGTGCGAGATACCACTCCATTATTTAGATCCCTGTTTCTGTAGCCGCATCTTCTTCAGCAAGGATGGACTCTTTTGAGCGTACGACCCGGAGTAAAAATTCGACAGCCAACAATAAAAATGAAATTGTAAATACTGCCATCATATACCAGTTTTTGATCTGAAGAACTTTGTCCGGAACAGTGCCGTCCTGGAATTCTGAAATTGTGGCACGAAATCCGTAAATGAAAAGAACAAGGCAGACTGCTGAACCAAACAGGTCTACCACCCTTTCGAGACGCGCTGCGGAAGACTTTGACAGTGACATTATCAGTACATCTACACGCACATGTGCACCGCGCTGCAGCACCCACGGTGCGCCTAGGAATGCACCGATGTAGAGAGAATATTCTACTCCCTCATAAAGCCACCAAATGTTTCCCAGTTGCAATTTAACCAGAAAAAGGTTGACAGGAATCAGTGTTGAAAATATAGCGATCGAAATAGCGGAGAGGGCTGCCAGCAAGTAGATCAAGTGGTCAAAGGCGACTCTGAATGTATTGAAACATAAGTTCATAGAAGTGCGCAGTTGCTTTGGATTTAGCAGTTCGAAAAATATACAGGTGGGGTTACAACCGGGAGAGTAACCCCATATATGCCTGGATATTCAAATAATTATTTAGTGAACAGTTCCTTCAAAGCCTTACCGTGCTCAGGACTGAGTTCAATCACCTCGGCCCAGCCTTCTCTTACGGCTGTGCTCAGCCATTTTTTACGATCAGCACCTGTGAAATTAATGGTTTGCATTCCTTTGCTGGCCATCCAGTCTTTCTGCTTTTTCAGTGTAGCCTGAAATGCAGGAGTTGAAGATTCAGACTTGGCCTCAAACTCAAGTCCGACTTTTGTAAGGAGTGCTTGCTGCTCAGAATTGAGGGATTTCCAGGTCTTCAGATTGATCACGTTGTGCAGACCACTGTTATAGAAACCGGGTTCTACACGGTATTTTGTAACCTTAATCCATGACGGCACCCAGCCGAGCGCCGGCCAGCCGTAACCCTGTACAGTTCCATTTTCCATATAAGTATAAACCTGTGCTGAATTTGAACGCTGAACAGTGGCGCCCAACGAAGTAAACAGTGCCTTATAGATCGGCGAAATGCGGAGGTGCAGGCCTCGCAGGTCGGGTCGATCCACCTTTTTATTGAGCCACAAATGAAACGGGCCAAAGTCATGATAACGCGCTAGATAGTGAATATTTTTTTTTGCAAAAAGTTTTTGCAGATAGTCAATACCTCCGTTTTTACGCAGTTCTGAATAAGGATATTCTGAGAATCTTAACGCAGCGCCTTCTATGAGTACATTTCCAAAATATCCTTCTGTACAGCCGACAATATCATAGGCCCCCTTCGACATCTTTTGAACCAGTGTAAAAGGACTCCCGATAGCAGGTGCTCCGCCGATCAACTTAATCTGTATCACGCCTTTGCCCTGTTCATTCACTGCATCAATAAAAGCTTCCCAGGGTTTTGAGACAGGGTGGCCAACAGGAAAACAACCAGCGCCATTGAGCGTAATTTCTTTCGCAAATGCTGGAGAGTTTAAGCTTGTCATCATCAAAGCGGCGAGGATTGCGCCGAGAACCATTTTTACTGATTTCATCATCATCTATACTCCTCATTAGATTAAAAAATTTAGTGTTTTTGTCAGCAGTGATATTATGCTTAAAGATTTAAGCAGGACTTAAGCTATCTCTACAATCTCAGACCTGAGATTGTTTAGCGACAGACTACATTGAAAAGGCTGCTGATTAAACATATATTCCCATACCTTAATGTCAGTATGGCCAGATTGATTTGTAATATACAAGATAATGAAAAAGTATCAAGAATAAAAAAAATTATTATTCCTCTCCGCACTGCCTTTGATCAAATGGGGAAAGTCCTTAAATAAATATGAGTTGCGGGAAATTACAGAAGGCTGAATCTATTAATGCAGCATGCACCCTTGATTTTATTTCAGTCCGCAAACTCCATTATCTCTGAAACAGCGTCAATTCCTGCCTGAGCACACTGTTCGTCAATTTCCGGTTTTGCACCTGCAACCGCGACTCCCCCGTAGAAGTTACCGACAAACTGAATTGGAACTCCTCCGACAATCAGCAGAATATCAGGTGCAAAATTTAAATCGCTTCTGTAAGCCATTTCAGAGGTTTTAGCACGTAATGTCGCTGATGAAAATGCTTTGCGCTGACTGACTTTTATGGTGTGCGGGCCTGAGAGAGGATTTCGCAGAAAAGCCGAAAGATTGCCGTTACGGTCAACAACTGCAGCGGAAACCATATAACCTCTTTGAGCGCAGTTTTCAACTGCAGCTGAAACAATTTTATGCGCAATATGTGAGGCTAATACACGCAATTGAACGGTTGGAACTTTTTCAGTAGAAAATACTTCAAATGGTGCAAGGAGCAGAATTCCGAGCATTAAAATTATGTTTATGCTTTTCAAAACAACACCTCCTTTTTAGATTGATGTCTGCTTAAACTGAGTTGTCACATTGACAGGCTCAGTTAAGATACTCGTTGAGAGTATAACTCAATCTAACTCACCAATCAAATCCTGCGGCATTTTCCGGAAGGCAATCCAGCAAGGCACCGGATCTTATTAACTCCGCAACTGATTCAAGCGGATCGGTGAAAGGCATATCATAATCGAGGTAAGGCACAAGTTTACGCACCTTTTCGTATACGCCGTGAGTGGCGGAACTGAGCTCAGATGCGCCGCCCTTGCCGGACTTTCCGCTTCGCTGATCTGCAGCCTGACAGCCACAAATTAGCTCAAAAGCCAGAATGTAAGCAGCATTGTTCATAATGTCACGCGCACGTCGTGCAGCAATCAGTCCCATTGAAACATGATCCTGAAAATCACCGGTTGAGGTCAAGGTCTGAATAGAAACCGGAGTACAGAGCGAACGAAGTTCGGCCATGATGGAGGTTCCGGCAAACTGCCCACCCATCAAACCCAGTCGCATACCGGGGTCTTCTTTGCAAAGAAATGCAGGTAAACCGGCGTTATTTGCAGGATCCAGCATCCGGTCGGTACGGCGGTCAGCAAGGTTGCACATTGTTGTCAGCACAATCGATAATTGATCCATCCCGTTTGAGACATACTGTCCGTGAAAATTTGCGTTATGAAAAGCCTCACTGTATTCAACCAGAATTAGCGGATTGTCATTGGTTGAGTTCAATTCAATTTCCACAGTCCGCTCAACGAACTGTGTAGTGTCAATCACAGGGCCAAGAATTTGCGGAGTAGCACGGATTGAATAAGCGTCTTCAATTTGTTGATCCAAACCCTGAGGTTTTCCTGTACCTAAATTTTTCAACCAGTCTTCCACTTCCGCGTCATCAACTGCCATTTTACTGTCGGATAAGGTAGAGTAAAGTGCAGCGGCAGCTTTTATTTGTCCAGGGTGGGGTTTGTTTTCGTGAGGTGCAGGATGAAAAGGCATGATCTTTCCACGCAGAGCTTCGATGCTTAAAGCGGAAATCAGCAGATCACTTTTAATCAGTTTTTTTGCATCAGCAATGAGGCAAGAGGCCATGCCTGCCATGGCTGAAGTCCCGTTTATCAGGGCCAGTCCCTCTTTGCAACCTAAATGCATCGGTTCAATTCCGGCATTTTTGAGAGCATCTGCGGCAGGTATAATTTTGCCTTTATACTTTGCACGCCAAAATCCTGTACCAACCATGGCAATAAAAGCCAGTGGCCCTAAATCACCGCTTGCACCCAATGAACCTTTTTCCGGAATACAGGGCAGGATTCCGGCATTGTAAATGGCAATGTATTTTTCGAAATTTTCAAATGCAATCGCCGATGCACCTCGTCCAAGGGAATTAATCCGGGCCAGCATTGTGGCACGTACAAAATCTTCATCCAGCAGCGGTCCCACATTGGAAGCCACTGACCGTATAAGATTGTTTTGCAGACGTTCCTGATATTCCGGAGGTACGAGCCAGTTTACAAAACCGCCAACTCCGGTAGTGACTCCGTAAATCACCCTTCCGGATTCCACAAATTCATCCAGCAGTTTCCGGGATGCTTTGACCCGTGCTTCAATTTCAGGCGAAATTTCCACCTGTATTTTCGGATTCCGCGCCATTTTGGCGATGCTTTCCACGGTCAATGAATTTCCATCAAGGATCATTTCTCTACCATTATTAAGTGTTTTGTTCAGTAGTCTGCAAAATTCAGTTTTACGGATTTTGCTGATATTATTCCGTATTAACCGCAGCGGAATTCATAATAAATGCGGAGCCTTTTCCGCTACACAGGGTATAAGCAGTTTCAGTGTCCGTTCAAAAGTATCAACTGCACTGTCGACGTCTTCCTCAGCCATTGGAGTAGAAAGGATATACATCCCGCGGCTGCTGGAAAAAATGCCCTGGTTGAGCAATTCCAAATGCAGAAGCTGCGAAAGGTTTCCGGATTTTTTCGCGCCCCGGACTACATCACCGCCGTTGACTATTATTTCGTCGGACCAGTGTACACCAATCACAGAGCCGATACCGGTGACTTGAGCTTTAATTCCGTTACTGGTGAATGCTCCGGAAAAACCGTTCCGCATCCGCTCACCCATTTTGTTCAGCCGTGTGACGGCTGCTGAATCATACAATTCAAGTGTTACCAGTCCTGCGCCCATGGTTACGTGATTTCCGTTGAAAGTTCCGGAATGTGAAATTGAATCAGAATTTTCCGGATTAAAAACCTCCATAATTTCACGGCGTCCTCCAAATGCGCCGACCGCAAATCCTCCACCGATGATTTTGCCCAGTGCAGTCAGGTCCGGTTTTACATTTTCGGTTTCCTGCATTCCTCCGGAACTTAAGCGGAAAGTTATTACTTCATCGAAAATCAACAGAGCTCCGTATTTATCCGCCAACTCACGCAGGCCGCGTAAATAATTATCTGCAGCCGGAACCACACCTCCTGCACCGAGCATTGGTTCTACAATTATAGCGGCAATCTGGCCTTCATTTTCCGCCATAACGGAGGCCATTGCTGCTAAATTGTTGAAAGGCGCAACCAGCACATTCTGCAGTACACACGCGGGAACACCGCGGCTGTTGAGTCTGGAAGCAGTTACTTCTGCTTTTTCGAAAGCTGCATGAACACTGACTTCGACGAAATCGTGGGTACCGTGATACCCTCCGTCTACTTTGATAATTTTGTCACGACCGGTGAAGGCACGCGCAGTACGCAGAGCAAACATCGTGGCTTCAGTGCCGGAGTTGCAGTACCGCAGCCATTCCAGCGAAGGGATTCGCTGACGTAGATGTGAGGCATGCCAGATTCGCTCTTCAGAAGGAGCACCGAAAACTGAACCGCGTTTTAATTGTTGCTGAGCTTGAAGCAGCACATCGCCCTGCGCGTGTCCGTGAATAAGTGACGAATAATTGTTCAGTAAATCAAGATAAACATTGCCGTCACAATCCGTCAGACGGCTGCCTTTTCCCTTTTCCATGTACAGTGGAAACGGATTGAAGTAAGTTGCCGAACGAGTATCACCGCCCGGAAAGTTGTTTTTCGCCTTTAGATGTCGTAGCAGCGAGCCCTGAGCTTTTTGATGGTAACGATCCAGGATGGAGCGTTCCGTTTTTTCTGCATCATTGTTTTTCATTTTCCTCCTTTGGTTAAATTATCATTCCAACGGAAAACATGAATATTACCAGTCAAAAGTAGAATTGTCGTCAGGAACAGCAGTTAATAATTTATTTGAATGAAGTAAATCTGCCACCGCTTCGATATAAGGAGTTAAGGATTCATCATGATCGAGGTACGGTACTTTTTCACGCACAATTTTATACATCGCCTCTGTCGGCGAACTTAAATTTTCGATTCCTCTGAAGTCTGCCGACTGGCAGGCACAAATCAGTTCAAATGCCAAAACGTAGTAGCTGTTTTTCAAAATATCACGGGCACGCCGCGCGGCTACGAGTCCGAATGAAACATGATCCTGAAAATCACCGGTGGAAGTCAGGGTTTGAATCGAAACCGGTGTACACAAAGAGCGGTTTTCCGCGGTCAAAGAAGTTGCACAGTATTGACCGCCCATCAGGCCGTGACGCAGGCCCGGATTTTCTTTGCATAAAAAAGGAGGCAGACCATTGCCGTGAAACGGATCCAGGAAACGGTCGGTACGTCTGTCAGCAAGATTGCACATAGTTGTCAAAACAATCGAGAGTTGATCCATGGCATTTGAAACGTATTGTCCATGAAAGTTTGCATTATGAAAAGCATCTCCGCGTTCTACCACAACAAGAGGATTGTCGTTTGTTGAATTAAGTTCAATTTCTAATGTCTTTTCTGCACTCAGGATGGTATCAATCACCGGTCCCAGAATCTGCGGAGTTGCTCTGATGGAATATGCGTCTTCAATTTGCTGATCCATCCCCTGTGGTTCACCGTTGCTGAGATTACGCAGCCAGCTTTCCACTTCCTCATCCTGCACCACCATTTTGCTGTCACTGAGAGTCGAGAAAATTGCGGCAGCGGCTTTGGCCTGCCCCGGATGAGGTTTGTTTTCATGTGCAGCAGCATGGAAAGGCATAATCTTACCCTTGAGTGTTTCAATGCTCATACTTGAAATAAGCAAATAATTTTTAAGCAGCTGCTTGGCGTCCGAAATAACACAGGCTGCGACTCCGGTCATTACAGATGTTCCGTTAATCATGGCCAAGCCTTCTTTATAATCGAGACGCATCGGTGTTAATCCTGCACTTTTAAGTGCCTTCGCACCTGACATTTTTTGTCCCTGATACATGGCCCACCAATGACCAGTTGCGACAAGTGCAATATAAGCGAGTGGCCCAAGATCACCACTTGCCCCCAACGAACCTTTTTCCGGAATACAGGGTAAAATCCCGGAGTTGTACAGCTCTACATATTTACGGTAGTTTTCCCATGTAATTGCTGAAACACCTCGTCCGAGTGAATTGATACGTGCCAGCATAGCAGCACGGGTATAATCATCGTCAAGATAGTTCCCCACGTTGGAAGAAACACCGCGTAAAATATTGTTTTGCAGTTGCTCCGCGAGTTCTGCCGGAATGAGCCAATTCACAAATCCACCCACTCCGGTAGTCACCCCATAGATTACCCTGCCGGACGCAACGAAACCGTCCAGCAACTTTCTCGATGCTTTAACGCGTTCTTCAATTACAGAATTAAATTCCACTCTGAGTTCAGGATTCCGGGCCATTTCGGTGACATGACTGATTGTCAATGTTTTGCCGTCAAGTATCATAATTGCTCATTGGTTAAGGTGTTTTGTGAAAATCAGGGTTTAATTTATTATAAAATAATGGTCCTGTTAAAAATTCTAACAGAAAAAACGTGAAGGTGTCTTGTGAATTGAATGATGAATTGCTAGATTATTGCAATATTATTGCATATAATTAATGATTAAAGGAGAAGTATGTCACATATGCTGGATGAAATAGATATAAATATTTTGAAGATATTACAAATAGAGGGGCGTTTACCTAACAGCGAATTGGCGCAGCGGATATTCCTTTCGCCGTCACAATGCCTGCGCCGTTTGCGGCATTTGGAAAAAACAGGGATTGTCAGGGGTTATGCGGCATTACTGAATCCGCAGTCAATTGGCCTTGGTGTACAGGCTTATGTTTACGTTACGCTGGAAAAAAACGGGCAGGATTCCGCAGATGAATTTGCAGAGGCAATTAAAAATTGGGAGGAAATTTTAGAATGCTGGGCTGTGACAGGAGATGAGGATTATTTGATGCGTGCAATCGCACCGAGCCTGCAGGATTATTCAGATTTTTTGATGAAACGTTTACTGGCACTTCCGATCGTCAGTGGAGTAAGATCAAATATCCTCCTGCAGGAACTCAAGGATTCGACGATTTTGCCTTTAAAGCAGTTGAAATGAAAATCCAAAAAAGAATAAGAGCAGGTTAAATAAAAGAAGCTGATAAAAAACGGAGCTCACCTTCGCATGATTGAGGTGCTTGTGAGCGGTTTTTTCTTTAGTCTGGTGAATTTAAACTTTTCTCCTGCTGGGATTATTTTAGGAATTATCGACTTCCCACACATCATCGGGAAGGGTCTCTGCATAGAGTTTTTCCACGATATCCTCACGCTGCTTCAGCACCGCCATTTGGTTGATGTAGCCTTTATCGGTAGTTTCATTTTTATCAATGCGTGGAGCATCACTCAGCAGAGTGAAACGTTCAAATCGCGTACTGCTGCCTTTGTGAGTTGAATTGTGCTGTTGGAAAAAATTACGAAAAAAATTAACTATATCAGTATTTTGCAAAAACGTTTCATTCTCTGCATGCTTTACCGCGGCTGCCTCAAATTTATTACGCAGTACCGGAATGTTCGGAAAAACCATGCCTGCTAAAAAAGGTCGATTAGGTGCGGCAACGACGACTTCCAGCATAAAGGGCTGCCCAAGTGCGTTGATGCTGTTGCGTAATCCACTGTTGAATACCCATGTTCCGGAATTGAGTTTGAAGTCCTCAGAGGTACGCCCGTCAAAAAGCAGTCCTGCTTCAGGATTATCAGCATCAAGAAATTTACCTCCATCCTGTGTTTTGTAAAAACCGTCTTCATCAAATGCAGCGGAAGTTGCTTCAGGATTATTGAAATATCCGGAACTGATGCAGGCTCCTCTCACTCGCAATTCTGTTTTACCGGACGGATCGGGTGTCATTTTTATTTCGACTCCGGGGATTGGTAAACCAATCACACGCTCGTCAATCATGGGCCAGTAAACGAGGGTTGCGTCCGGCGCAGTTTCTGTTGTACCCCAACCTGCGAAGAATGGTATTTCTTCACCTCTTACCTCCACGCTCATTTTTTTCAAACTGCTAAAAGTAGCCTGATCAAGTGCGGCTGCGGCTGTGAAAATGAATTTCAGGTTTTTGAAAAAAGCTTGTTTCAATTCTTCATCTACCTTCATTTTTGCGCAGAGTGCAGTATATCCGCGGGGTACGCTAAAATAAATGGTCGGCAGTACTTCTTTAATATTTGCAATGGTTTTTTCCAGCCCAAGCGGAGTCGGGTTTCCGTTGTCAATATAAAATGTACCACCGTGCATTAGCATCATGTTGCTAACAAAATTTCCACCAAAAGTGTGGTTCCACGGCAGCCAGTCTATGATCACCTCATCTTCACCGACAAACGGCCACATCTGTCCAATACCTATCTGGTTACTGACCATCATGTGGTGAGTGACCTTCACCCCTTTTGGTAAATTAGTGGAGCCGGAAGTGAACTGAACTTTGCCAAGCGTTTCTGGACTAACTGCGTCAAAACACTTTTGTGCAGCAGGCGATAGTTTGGCTTCTTCGGCAAATAGTTTTTCAAACGGTTGTACTCCGGAATACTTTTCGCTGTTGGAAAATGCGTAAAGCTGCAAATCTCCCAGTTCCCGTTGCTTGAGCTTGGGCATGTGAAGATCTGCATCAGACATGACGAGCACGGACGCACCGCTCACGTCCAGAATGTGCTTGATGTGACCTCCTGTTTGAGATATGGCGGAATAAGCAAAACTGATTGGAGTGACTGCTAAACCGATCTGCATTGCTGCCAACTGCGTCAGCGCGAAATTGATACTGTTTTCGGAAAGTATAGCTATCGGTCGTGATTCATCGAGTTCCATTTCTACAAGGCAGTTACTAATTTGGTTGACCTTTGACAGCGTTTCCACAAAGCTGAGACTGTACCAACCGCCTTCCGGATTTCTCTGCCGTAAAAAAGCTTTCTCCCCGAACTTGTCCGCGTTGCTGTGTAACCATTCACAAAGATTGTCCGGGCATTTCCCCAACGGTACTTTGTTGCGTATAATAAGATTTCCACCCACAGCAGGGGTGACTTCCATCTCAGCTTTACGCAATTGTATTGACCTGCTCATTTATATTTCCTGAAAAAAGTTGTTTGAAAAAATATGCTGAATTAACCGTTTTTCTTCTTTTCCGGTAAAAGTACCACTGGAAAAAGTTATGGTCGTTCTGCATAAATATTATCGATTGTACTGACTTGTTCCTGACTGCTGAAGATTGAAAACAGCTCCCCATTATTTTTTATTTTCAGACTGCGTCTCTAACGACAAGCTAATATTTAAACTCAATAAATGCAAGTCTGGACAATTGAAAAAATTAGATTAAAGGGAATTACAGCTAAAATTAGTAGGGTAATACTAAAAACCGTAACAATAATTATAATTTATTTTTTAGACTTTGGGGTAAGTAGTGAATCAACTGAAAGTACTTGAAAAGCGTGCTTTATGGAGGGTATATAAGAATTAGAAACTGAAATTCTTCGTGAAAAAATTGATCCCGTTCAGATTTTTAATGTACTCCAGACGATTTTATAACTGGATTGATATTCAAACCAATGATAGCCTAGGAAATTATTCAAGCTGATTTGCTAAATATTTGGAGGCTGTTTGGCAAGAGTCCTCGGTGGATAGTACCGTCAGGGAAATCGAAAACCCGAAATCTCCCCGGGATTTCGACATTGATCTGTGAAGCTGGGAGAAATAATAATTAATGGAGGAATATGAATAAAATTTTAGCAACCATCATAGGCCTGTCAGCAGCCTTAATGCTGATGATTTCAGTTGCCAACGCTAAAACAACCTTGCGCCTGTCCAGCTGGATCCCCCCCAAACACGCGATTGCCACAGATATGATTTTTCCTTGGGCAAAGAAGGTGGAAAAAGCCAGCAACGGTAGAATCAAAGTCAATATCCTCAAAAAAGCACTAGGAAAACCGCCTGCGGCTTTCGATCTGGCCAAAGACGGAATTGCGGATATTTCGTGGGGCGTACACGGCTACACACCGGGTCGTTTTGTGGTAACACAACTTGTAGAACTGCCTTTTCTGGGAGATGACTCGGAAGCTCTTTCGGTAGCCTATTGGCGTGTGCATCAAAAATATCTGGCAGCGGCAAATGAACATTCCGGAGTAAAAGTTCTTGGCCTGATGGCACATGGACCAGGACATATTTATAACTCCAAACGTGCTATTAATATGCCTGGAGATTTGGAAGGTCTTAAAATCCGTGTTGGCGGCGGAGTTGTTTCTGATGTCGGAAAAGCATTGAACATTGTGACCATGCTCAAGCCTGCGACAAAATCTTATGAAATCCTTTCCCGGGGAGTTGCCGACGGGATCTTTTTTCCTAAAGAAGCCATTGGATCCTTTAAGCTCACCAAGGTTCTCAAGTATGCGACCTTTATTCCGGGCGGTCTCTACAACACCAGTTTTTTCCTCGTTATGAGTGAGAAATCCTGGAACAAGTTGAGTGCACAGGATCAGCAGGCAATCATGAGTGTTTCCGGAGAAGAGTTTGCCAAACTTGCCGGAAAGGGTTGGAATAAAGCGGACCGCGACGGTTTAGCGGCCATGATTGCTGATGGTATGAGTATGCAAACAGCGAGCAGTGCCATGATGTCGAGTTTACGCAAAAAACTTTCCGATATTGAAGAGAAAGTTGTTGCACGTGCCAAATCCAAAGGTATTGACGGTGCGGCTGCATTGAAGATGCTCCGTGCTGAAGCAGCTTCTTATTAACGCTTTGCGGGAGATGTAGAGATGTCTGAGACTGTTGAGAATCAAAAGCTTGTCTCTCTGGCCCGCTGGGAACTGGGGTTTGATAAAGTCCTAGGTTTCTTGGCTGCGCTTGTATTGATGCTGCTGATGATTATTACTTTCATTGATGTTCTGGGGCGTTATCTTTTTTCTGCCCCGCTCCCGGGTGCATTTGAATTGACGGAAATCATGATGGCCATGCTGATCTTTGCTGGGCTGCCTTTGGTATCACGTGCAAATCAGCATGTTACCGTAAATTTAATTGTCGGTATCCTTTCTCCAATAATTCTACATTTTCAACGTCTGATCACGCAGGCAATCATGGCGGTTGTATTGGCTGTGATGGCCTGGCGTATGTGGATCAAGGCAGAGGAGATGCTGGAACAGGGTGATGAAACGGCGTATCTGCTTCTGCCGATTGCGCCTGTTGCGTTTTTTATGACACTGATGATGGCTGTCAGCACCCTCATTGTTGCCATACAGTTCATAAGAATTTTCCGTAGTAAGGAAACACAGTGACAGAAATTTTCTCAACATTTTCTAACAGCTAAGAGGCTCCATTGATATTTGGTTAAGCGGCATTGTCATCCTGATGGTGATTATGTTTGTCGGTGTTCCGATTGCGTTTTCGATGGGAATAGTCGGCTTTTTCGGTCTGGTCGGCATGATCGGCTGGGATCCTTCACTGGCAATGGTTTCCAGTGTAACCATGGAAACAGGTCTGGACTACGGACTTTCGGTGGTCCCGCTGTTTATTTTAATGGGCAACTTTGTAACGCATGCGGGACTTTCGGATGAATTGTATGCAGCTTCAAACGCTTGGTTGGGGCACCGCCGCGGTGGACTTGCAATGGCTACAGCACTGGCCTGTGGCGGTTTCAGCGCTGTTTGCGGAAGTTCCCTCGCCACGGCGGCGACGATGACAAAAGTCGCAATGCCTTCGATGCGCAAATACGGTTATGCGGATTCCCTGGCAACAGGTGTTATTGCGGCAGGAGGAACTCTAGGCATCTTAATTCCGCCAAGTGTAATTCTTGTACTTTACGGAATTATGACACAACAGGACATCGGAAAACTATTTGCTGCCGGAATCATCCCCGGTATTATTGGAATATTCGGATACATGGCAACGGTTTGGGTAGTGACAGCCATCAATCCGAAACTTGGGCCAAAAGCAGAAAGGGTGCCGATGCTCGAACGTTTTCACCTGCTGAAAGGTATCTGGGGCATTGTTGTACTCTTTATTATTGTGATCGGCGGGATTTACCTCGGCATCTTCACACCCACAGAAGCAGCCGGGATAGGGGCCAGCGGTGCATTTGTGTTTGCACTGGGACGCAGGCGACTGAGCTGGGTTACTCTCTACCGCGTACTTGTTGAATCCGCGCAAACGACTGCGATGATCTTCTTCATCCTGATCGGTGCAATTATGTTTTCGAATTTCGTCAATATTGCAGGTTTACCGGATGATTTGGCCAACTTTGTAGAAACGCTGGGTTGGTCTTCGCTGGCAGTGTTGTTTGCTATTTTGGGAATATATCTCATTCTGGGTGCAGTACTGGAAAGTCTCTCAATGATTTTACTGACCATACCTATTTTTTATCCGATTGTGGAAGGGTTGGGTTTTGATTTAATCTGGTTTGGCGTAATTGTTGTTGTTGTCACTGAAATCAGCTTGATTACGCCGCCGATTGGGCTCAATGTTTTTGTTATCCGCTCCGTTCTGCCTGAAGTTCCTACAGGCACCATCTTTAAAGGTATCATTCCATTTTTAATCGCGGATATAATTCGTTTGGCTTTGCTGGTTTTTGTGCCTGCGCTTGTACTTCTTCTACCTTCTTATATGCCTTAAGCAGGACGCGTTTTTTTAAAAAAACACGGACTTCCTTCAAATTAATAAAAAAACTCTCATATACATTTGTCAAGCTGTGTTAACTTATGCCCTACGAATATCCAAAATTCGAGTATCGACGCAGTCCTGATCAGGATACTGCAGATCCGGTTCGGCATCCTGTAGTGATTATAGGAGCAGGTCCGGTTGGGTTGGATTTGACCATTGACCCTGCTTTCAAGCAGGTTTCGGTAGTTTTACTGGAAGCACTGGACACAATCAGCGTTGGTTCACGTGCGATCTGCTTTGCCAAACGTACTCTTGAGGTTTGCGAACGCATTGGGCTGGGCGGACGTTTACTGGAGAAAGGAGCGACGTGGAAAAAAGCAAAGTGTTTTTCGGTGAAGACGAGGTATATGAGTTTGACCTGCTTTCGGAAGACGGTCATCAATTTCCGGCGTTTATTAACCTCCAGCAGTATTACATTGAACTTTACGCAATAGAACGTGCGCAGGAACTGCAGGAATTCATTGATCTACGCTGGTGCAGTGAACTGCAGGGGATTAATTACGGAGAAAACGGGGTACATCTCACTGTAGGCACTCCGGATGGTACTTATCAACTCGATTGTGATTGGCTGATTGCCGCGGACGGCGCTCGCAGTTTTTGTCGGAAAACGCTGGGTTTGGAATTTGAGGGGCGCACATTTGATCAACACATTTTGCAATGCCAGCATCAGCAAGGGATAAGATGTCGAATGTGGCAGACTCTCTCGGCTCCTATGTCGACTTAAACTGGCGCAGTGGATGTTTATGCTTGATTTCCGGCGGTGATAATGACAGGCTACTGCTAAGCAGTAATATTTGCGATCCCGAGCTGGAATTTATGGCAAGGTTATTTAAACAGGAATTTTCAAGAAAACAGTAAAAAATAAGATGATATATTATGAAGTTAGCTACCTTAAATAATGGAACTAGAGACGGCCGGTTAATCGTGGTGAACCATTCTTTGACCGAGTATGTTTCAGCCCCAGCTGATATCCCCACCATGCAAAGTTCATTGGACGATTGGGCGAATTCAAGTAACATGCTCCTGCAACTTTTCAATGATTTAGAAGCAGGTAAATTACAATCAAACAAATTAAAAATTGAGGAGCTCATGGCCCCACTCCCTCGCGCCTATCAATGGTTGGATGGATCCGCATTTTTGAATCATGTACAATTGGTACGTAAGTCGCGTGGAGTTGAAATGCCAGAGGAGTTTCTAGAAGATCCTTTAATGTACCAAGGCGGTTCAGATACTATGCTTGGGTCACGTGATGATATTGAAGTGGTTGATTTTGAACAGGGTGTAGATTTGGAGGCAGAGGTGGTGGTGGTCACTAACGATTTGCGTATGAACGCTTCTGTTGAAGAAGCGGGGGAGGCAATCATTTTAATTAGTATTATCAATGATGTTTCTTTAAGGGCGATAATCCCACCAGAGTTAAAAAAAGGATTTGGTTTCGTGCATGGAAAACCTCCAACAGCATTCGCACCCGTATTTGCAACTCTGGATGAATTGGGAGATCAATGGCAAAATTTTAAAGTACACCTGCCAATGCGCACCTGGATAAACGACGAGTGGTTTGGAAATCCGAATTGCGGGGTCGAGATGCAGTTTAACTTTGCCAAATTGGTCGCGCATGCTGCCACGACCCGCCCTTTGAAGGCAGGTTCAATTATTGGTTCTGGAACGATTTCCAATTCTGATGAAACTCTGGGGTTCAGCTGCTTGGCGGAAAAACGAACTATCGAAACGATTAAAACGGGCAGCCCATCAACTCCATTTTTACAGCTTGGCGATAGTGTAAAAATCGAAATCTTGGATACTAACGGAAAATCAATTTTTGGCTCCATTGAACAAACCATAACAAAGGCTGGCTAACTTCTACGAATTTGTTATTGAAACAAACTCTAAAGGGATCATGTTATGGCAATTAGCGCATTAGGTTATCTTGGCATTCGTTCGGGTCAGATTGATGATTGGTCGGATTTCGCTTCAAATTTATTAGGGATGCAGCAAGTAGATCGTGCTGGAAAAACGCTCGCGTTTCGCATGGACGATCGAAAGCAACGACTGATTGTTTCCGATGAAACAGGCGATACCCTGTCTTTCATTGGTTGGGAGGTAGCTGAAAAAAGTGATTTAGAGCAATATGCCACCCGTTTGGAGGCAGAGAGTGTAGTAGTTGAATATGGGAATGCTGAATTGTTAGATCGCCGTTTCGTTAGCGAACTCATCTATTTTTATGACCCTGATGGTAATCGAGTAGAATTGTTTTACAAACCCATGTTGACGACAGACCCATTTGAACCGGGACGATCGATTTCAGGTTTTAATACAGGAGTACTTGGGATGGGACACTGTGTGCTAAATGTAAAAGACGTAGATAAAATGCTGGGTTTTTATCGAGACCTTTTACTTTTCGAAGTTAGCGATTTTGGTTTAAGCCCCTATCCCATGTATTTTTTCCACGTAAACGAAAGGCATCATAGTCTTGCTATTTTGGGGACTGAAAAATCTGGGTTTCATCATTTTATGGTTGAGTATAAAAACCTCGACGATGTGGGTCAAGGCTATGATATCGCGCAGCTTGAAGAAGGGCGAATTGCTTATACCTTGGGGCGACACACGAACGATTATATGACTTCTTTTTACGCCCACACGCCCTCCGGATTTTTTGTTGAAAATGGTTGGGGTGGACGCTTAATTGATCCTGCAACCTGGGAACCTCATGAAACGTTTGATGGCCCCAGTTTTTGGGGACATGAACGACTTTATTTGCCGGACGATCAACGCGCTGTTATGCGTGATATGCGCATGGACGCTGCATCGCGTGGAGTGCGTTCACCCAATCTAATTGATTGTCCGTGGCTTTATTGTAAGTTGGGATCAAAGTGAACCAACCTGAGTGAACACCCTCACTGTATTCAAAATCACCACACTAATATAATGCGCGGGCATTTCGATGTAGTCATAATAGGTTTTGGGCCAACTGGGGCGACACTGGCGAACCTATTGGGACTTGCTGGAGTTTCGACTTTGCTAATGGATAGAGAAAAACAAAGCTGCACTTTACCCCGAGCAGTGCATTTCGACGGCGAAGTCATGCGAGTTTTTCAAACCATCGGAATAGCCGAACAGTTAGTCAAACGATTGCGTGTTAATGCTGGAATGCGCTTTGTAAATAAGGACACCGGAATGCTATTGCTCGATTGGCCCAGGCCCCAGGAAATTTGTGAGCATGCCTGGTACCCCAGCTATCGTTTCCATCAACCTGAGCTAGAGTATGAGTTACATGAAAATCTCAATAGATTCACATCGGTAGAAATTCGAAGAGGTTGTGAAGCTCAGGAGATTCTTGAGCATGAAGAATCGGTTGAGGTTCTTTATGAGGATTTAGAGAGCAGAGAACATTACTCGGTTTCGGGCAAGTTTGTGGTCGGTTGTGAGGGGGCCCGTTCTTTAATCCGTAAGCTAATTTGTGAGCTACCAGAAGATACCATTGAAGACTTTGGCTATAATCAGCCTTGGCTTGTTGTAGATGTTATGTTGCATGAAAAAAAACCTGAGCTGAGTGATTACACGATACAGTATTGCCATCCTGAAAACCCTGTCACCTGTGCTAGAGGCCCAGGCTTGCGTCGACGTTGGGAATTTGCACTCACTGATAATGAAAGGCACCAGCCAGTAAACGATGCTCTTGTTTGGGATCGGTTAAGACCTTGGCTGAATCAGGAAGAAGCGCAGCTTGAAAGGTATGCAGTGTATGAGTTTCATTCGACCTTGGCGTTAAAGTGGCGGAAGAATCGATTATTTATTGCAGGAGACACCGCCCATCAAACTCCTCCCTTTATGGGACAAGGTATGTGCGCGGGTATTCGGGACGTAGCCAATCTTGCCTGGAAGTTGGCATTGAGTCTGACCCGTAATCCTGATCCTCAGATACTGGATAGCTATGAACAGGAGCGCATCGATCACGTGCGTAGTTATATAACCACAGCGATTAACTTGGGCCTATTAATCAACAGTAATAGTGAGCAGGATCTGTTTGAAAAATTGAATTCTCCGGATGGGAAAATGAAGAGCATTGTGCCCAAGTTGGGTAAGGGTCTCACTGTTCAGGAAAATAGTCAGGTAGGGACCATATGCCCGCAACCAACATTGACTCATGTTAGTGACCAGCCGACCTTGCTAGACGATCATTGCGGCTATGCGCCGGTTTTATTGATTAATTCTGAATGGGCGGAAATCCTTTCCGACGAACAGTCCTCTGCTTTGGATAAGTTTCAATCGGCGGGCATGTGTGTTGTGTGTTCTGAGTCAGAACCACAGATTGCAGATGTGCTTAATCAGTTACAAATAGGAGCTGCTTTGATTAGAGCTGATAGATATATACTTTCGACCTCAACCGATACCGATGAATTTGATGTATTGCTTGAGCAAATACAGTTAATTAAACCATCTTGTGCTTTACTGCCTGGAGCGGCATATTGGTTGTAATTGCAACTAGTTTGTTGCAACCGCAACTATTTTAACAAATAATTGAATTTGTTCATAGTGTAAACAAAGAGGAGTAGGAATGGGAGATTTATTTAAAAATCCGATGGGCCTGGACGGTTTTGAATTTGTGGAGTTTGCTTCTCCGGAAGGCGGTTTATTGGAGTCGGTGTTTGATTTATTGGGATTTTCACATGTGGCTAATCATAAATCAAAAGATGTGAAGCTCTATCGCCAGGGCGAAATCAATTTCATTATCAATTATGAGAAAAATAGCCCAGCATATTTTTTTGCGGAAGAACATGGTCCGTCGGCTTGCGGAATGGCTTTTCGTGTAAAAAATTCTCAAGCTGCGTATGCCCGCGCCCTTGAGTTGGGAGCACAACCGATTGAGATTCCGGTTGGCCCGATGGAACTGCGTCTGCCTGCCATAAAAGGGATCGGCGGTGCACCTTTGTATTTGATCGACCGTTATAAAGATGGTTCTTCAATTTACGACATCGACTTCACTTTTTTGGATGGCGCAGACCTGCATCCGCAAGGTTGTGAATTAAAAAGCATTGATCATCTGACCCACAATGTTTACAAGGGCCGTTTGAATTACTGGGCCAATTATTATGAACATCTTTTTAATTTTCGTCAGATACGCTATTTTGATATTAAAGGTAAGAGTACGGGACTGTTTTCAAAGGCAATGACTGCTCCTGATGGACGCATACGCATTCCACTGAACGAGGAAGCCTCTCAAGTAACAGGGCAAATTGAAGAGTATTTGATGGCCTATAACGGCGAGGGAATTCAACATATTGCGCTGGAAACAGATGATATTATTTCCAGTTGGGACAAGCTCAAAGCCCGGGGAATAAAATTTATGAAAGCTCCGCCGGAGACTTATTACAAAATGCTGGAACAGCGCTTGCCCGGCCATGGAGAACCTCTGGATGAATTACTACCGCGTGGAATTTTATTGGATGGTTCAACCGGAAACGGCACACCCCGTTTGTTATTACAAATTTTTTCTGAAAACATGATTGGACCCGTCTTTTTTGAATTCATCCAGCGCAAGAAAGACGAAGGCTTTGGTGAAGGTAACTTTAAAGCTCTATTTGAATCCATAGAGCGCGACCAAATGGAACGCGGTGTGATTGAAAACGAAAAAAACTAAGGAGATAAAATGAATATTAAACGCATACACCACGTGGCATACCGCTGCAATGATGCAAGGGAAACGGTGGAGTTTTATCAGAGAATCTTGGGGATGGATTTTAAGTTAGCGATCGCGGAAAACCAAGTGCCTTCTACAAAAGAACCCGATCCTTATATGCACGTTTTCATGGAAGCCGGCAATAGGAATGTGTTGGCGTTTTTCGAAGTACCAAACTCTCCGCCAATGCAGAAAGACCCAAACACTCCGGAATGGGTACAGCATATTGCTTTTGAAGTCGAAAATATGGACGATTTGTTAGCTGCAAAATCCCGTTTAGAAGCGGAAGGTTTGGACGTACTAGGACCGGTGGACCACACAATTTTTAAATCAATTTATTTCTTTGATCCAAACGGTCATCGCTTGGAATTGGCGACAAATACTGCAAAATCCGGAATGCTGGAGGAATTGCACAAAGTTGCTCCGGAGATGATCGCTGAGTGGAGTCAAACCAAAACAGCGCCAAAACATGCCGCATGGCTACACGACGGTTCATTCGGTTCAACTGAACAAAACAAGCAGGAAAAATAATTATGAAACTTGCATCCCTGAAAAGCGGACGTGACGGACGTTTCGTAGTAGTGAATAAAACCATGAACCGCTATGTGTTTGTTACTGAAGAGGTCAGAATGCTGGAAATCATTGCCGATGGTCTGCAAAGTACCGAATGTGTGAAATATGGTGACTGAGTTAGCATTGAAATACTGGACTCAAAAGGGCAGCCTGTTTTCGGCGAAATCAAGCAGCAAGTGCAGCCATATCGTAACTAAAACAGTTAGGCCATCGAGAAGTAAAACATGCTAAAGTTATACGGTTATTATCGCTCATCTGCGGCTTACCGCGTTCGTATTGCCTTGGAACTCAAATCCCTGAATTGGGAATCTGTTCCAGTTAACTTGCAATTCGGGGAACAAAAAAAAGAATCCTTTAGTCAACACAACCCGCAGGGATTGGTTCCGATGCTGGAGTCAAGCGGCCAATTTTTTGCTCAATCACTTGCCATCATTGAGTATCTTGAGGAACTGCATCCAGAACCTCCACTTTTGCCGTCCGGTACAGCGCAACGAGCACGGGTCCGCGGGATGGCTCACCAAATTGCGATGGAGATGCACCCCTTAAATAATTTGCGAGTTCTCAAGTATTTGGAAAATGAATTGGGTTTGAATGAAGAAAAAAAAACTTCTTGGTATCAGCACTGGATTGCGGAGGGTTTTAGGTCGCTGGAAAAAACACTGAAAATTTACGGCAGTGAAGGTCAATTTTGTTTTGGAGAATCCCTGAGCCTGGTGGATGTATGTCTGATCCCGCAGGTTTATAACGGTCTGCGCTTCAATTGTGATTTTTCCGGATATCCCTTAATTAAGTCCATCTGGGATCACTGCATGACTCTTGACGCATTCAGACATGCGTCTCCGGAAGCTCAGCCCGATGCTCCGGAAGAATAGATTCCTGTTGGCAATCGGTGCATTTGTGTTTGCACTGGGACGCAGGCGACTGAGCTGGGTTACTCTCTACCGCGTACTTGTTGAATCCGCGCAAACGACTGCGATGATCTTCTTCATCCTGATCGGTGCAATTATGTTTTCGAATTTCGTCAATATTGCAGGTTTACCGGATGATTTGGCCAACTTTGTAGAAACGCTGGGTTGGTCTTCGCTGGCAGTGTTGTTTGCTATTTTGGGAATATATCTCATTCTGGGTGCAGTACTGGAAAGTCTCTCAATGATTTTACTGACCATACCTATTTTTTATCCGATTGTGGAAGGGTTGGGTTTTGATTTAATCTGGTTTGGCGTAATTGTTGTTGTTGTCACTGAAATCAGCTTGATTACGCCGCCGATTGGGCTCAATGTTTTTGTTATCCGCTCCGTTCTGCCTGAAGTTCCTACAGGCACCATCTTTAAAGGTATCATTCCATTTTTAATCGCGGATATAATTCGTTTGGCTTTGCTGGTTTTTGTGCCTGCGCTTGTACTTCTTCTACCTTCTTATATGCCTTAAGCAGAGAGAGAATGACCGATATTCCTGAAGACGACAAAGAGCAGAGTGAATTTGATGAGGTGCTGAACAGGGAGGAAGCATTAAATCCGCAAAATCTGGAAAAGGATTCTGTTCCGGATGCGGCAAGTTCTGAGGTGGAAACCACGCTTGAAGGAAAATGGCAGTTAGAGTTTAACGGGCACGGTGCGGAACTTTTTGGAATTTTGCTTAAAAATTTCCTGCTGAATGTGTCGACTCTAGGAATTTACTATCCCTGGGCCAAAGCCAGACAACTGCGTTACTATTACGGCGCAAGCAGAATTATCGACAGCGATTTTCAATTTCACGGCACAGGCGTAGA
>Ga0208408_1000283_pt1 | contig 34878 bp, 31 predicted proteins | sample ETNtaG_4_FD_185776 | JGI IMG/M metagenome (GOLD analysis project Ga0208408, IMG submission 185776) | Marine microbial and viral communities from oxygen minimum zone, Eastern Pacific Ocean - ETNP201406SV67 (SPAdes) (version 2) | ecosystem: Environmental > Aquatic > Marine > Oceanic ... | reverse complement strand
TTTTTTGAAGCTAACCTAGAACCTTCTTTAGTTAAATCTCCACTAGAGAAATTTAAGATATCTTCGCCTAGAAAGATTCCATTAGATTTAATCGAATCGGTCTGCACTTTAGTGAATCCAAGGCTTGGATCAAACATATACTTATCTTTTGGTTTAATTTTATTCCCGCTAATTGATTCAAAACTTAAATCTATTCCGTATCCAAGTTCTTGTAATAATACTAATTCAAAGCTTCTTAATAAAACTTCTATTTCGATTCTTTCTTTTTTTCCTGACAGGCCTTCACACAATAACTGATATTGGTTAAATATTTCCTCATGAGGATCTTCTTTTTCAGTAGCTTTGATTAAAAGCTCGTTTACGTAGATTATTGAATTAAATGAAACAGGCATAGAGAGAGAATAATGATTCAATAATTCGCACGCATTAAGGTTCTTTAATTCAGTTTTCCCACTAAAAGATACTGCGAATAAAGAAGTGGGTGTTAAAACTGACCTTAAGGGACTTTTAGGTTTTCTAGCTCCGTTAGCTACGACGTTAATTCTCCCTAAGTTTTTAGTGAATAAATCTACAAGAAGGCTTGTTTCTTTAAATGCTCTTGTATGGAGAACAAAAGCAGGTTCTAGATTAACTCGTTTTACCAAGGTCATACCCCATAGTACTTAACATAGCCTCATCGTCAGTCCACCCGCTCTTCACTTTAACCCAAAGATTCAGCATAACTTTTGTTTGTAAGATATCTTCAAGTTCTAATCTAGAAGCGGTGCCTATAGATTTAAGCTTGCTTCCAGATGAACCTATTAACATTCCTTTCTGACTGTTCTTTTCAACATATAAATTAGCGTCGATATGAGTAATCCTGTCTTCTTCTTTAAATTTTTCTATAGAAACACTTATTCTGTAAGGCAACTCATCTCCAACCCTAGTAATGCATTTCTCTCTAATGATCTCACTAGCCAAGAATCTCTCCGATATATCTGCTACTTGATCCGTGGGGTAAATATGATCTCCTTCAGGAAGTTTTAACAAGATAGAATCCATAAGAGCAGGGATATTTTGTTTCTTTAACGCCGAGATGGGAATAATATCAGAAAACTTATTTAGCTCTGACATAGTCCTTATGAATGGCAACATGTCGTCCTTTTGATTAATCTTATCTATTTTATTAATAACTAAAATGGAAGTTTCATAGTCTTCCGGAATTTGATTCATTAACTCTTGGTCTTCTTCTGTCCAATTTAAGCCTTCAATAACGTAAATAAGAACGTCTACGCCTTTCATGGCGCTTGAAGCTACTTTATTCATATACTTATTCAAAGCTCGTTTGTGATCTTTATGGAATCCCGGTGTATCAATAAAGATCATCTGTGAATCTTCAATGGTCTTTATGCCTAAAAGTCTATGTCTAGTTGTTTGCGGCTTTCTAGAAGTTATGGCTATCTTTTGGCCTAAGATTTCATTTAGAAGCGTTGATTTGCCAACGTTAGTTTTACCAACTATAGAAATGTAACCTGATTTTTTGTTATGAGGAGACATTATGAAATTTCAACTTTATTAAGTAATTTTTGAGCGGCGCTTAATTCAGCTTTCTTGCGACTTTGGCCATTGCCTGTTGCAGATATATTAAGATCTTTAACTTCGCAAAAAACTTTAAAATCAATTTTCTTCTCTTTAGACCCTTTTTGTTTAAGAGAATATAAAGGCAATTGAAGATTTCTTTTTTGAAGATGCTCTTGAAGTTTTGACTTAGGGTCTTTTAAATCTGCACTCTCTTCCAAAGTTAATAAATTTTCTTTTAGTAATTTATTTAGAAATCTATTTGTCTTTGAGTGATTGGAATCTAAAAAAACTGCCCCTATTAAAGCTTCAACAGCGTTACCGGGTATAGAATTACCTTCTAGCCCCTCTCCCTTGCCTGTTCGGATAAAATTAGATAACCCAATACTTTGAGCTATTTTAGTTAAGTTTTCCCTACTTACTATAGTTGCTTTAAATTGTGTTAACTTTCCTTCGTCCAGTGAATCAAACCTATCGTATAAATATTCTGTTACATATAAATTTAATAAAGCATCACCTAGGAACTCTAACCTTTCATTGTGTTCCGAAGAAAAACTTTTGTGAGTAAGCGCTGTTCTGAGTAAAGCCAAATTTTGAAACTTATAGCCTAATGTCGACATTAAATCTTTCATAAAATTATTCTATTCTTTGGTTCCTAGAAAAAGTAGGAAGATCAGAGAATGAACTCCAGTGAAGCCAAATGTATTCAGCCTTACCTACTAAGGTATCTTCTGAAAAATAACCCCATGCACGGCTATCTAAACTATTATCTCTATTGTCTCCTATAGCTAAATACCTTCCTTCAGGAACTATCCATTTATGTTGGGCGTACTCGGTTAGTCCTAAAGACCTAATGAAATGAGTTTTGTTATCAATAGTTTCTTTTATTAAAGACTCTCCATTTATAGTGGAAATAAGTTCATGATTTAACTTAGCTCCATTAATCCATATTTCGTAACCTTTAACTTCAACTTCATCTCCTGGAATACCGATAACTCGTTTAACATACTTTATTCCGTTTGTTGTGCATTTATCTTTCTGAAGTTTAAGAAATTTATTTAAAAATATTTGGCTTTGAGCTGTACTTAAAACTCCTAAGTCTGGCCTAGCTTCTAATGGGGAGGCATTACAAAGAGTATGTGGAGGTATGAATACAGCAACATCGTTACGTTTTGGCTTTTGTAAATCAGTTATCAAGTAATTTGTTCCAGGGGCTTTTAAACCGTAAGCATGTTTATTTACTAATACAAAATCTCCAACTTGTAGTCCTGGCACCATAGATCTACTTGGTATCTGGTAAGGTTCATAAGCAAATGACCTAATGCAAGTAATAGCCAATAAAATAAAGAAATAAGATTTACTTTCTTTTCTTAATTCATCAATAGTTAATATTGACCCTAAGATCCAAGAAGCGGCGGCTAAAAGTGTTGCAACAGATAAAATTAGACCAAAATCGAGATTCAACACGAAAATTCTATAAAGAATAACAAGCGACACTAAAAACATTAAAGTGCTCGTTAAATTTCTATAAAATGATTTCTCTTTTTTAGTAAAAAGTATCCACAATAAGTATCCAATAGTCTCGGATATTAAAAGAAATATTAAAGCCGTATCCATTTTAGTCTTTTACCCTTAAAACAGAGAGAAAGGCATCTTGAGGTACTTCAACTCTGCCTATGTTCTTCATTCTTTTTTTGCCTGCCTTTTGTTTCTTTTGCAATTTCATCTTCCTAGTAACATCTCCACCGTATAGCTTAGCAGTTACATCTTTTCTGTAAGCCTTAACCGTTTGTCTAGAAACTATTTTACCGCCGATAGCTGCCTGTATCGCAACATCAAACTGTTGTCTTGGAATAACTTCCTTTAAAGCTTCCGTGAATTGTTGCCCTTTGGAAGTAGCAACGGATCTATGCGCCATGTAGGCTAAAGCATCAACCTTATCTCCATTTAACAGAATATCTAATTTAATTACGTCTGATAGTTCGTATCTATCTAATGAATAATCTAAAGAAGCGTATCCCCTGCTAACTGATTTAAGTCGATCAAAAAAATCAACCACTATCTCACTTAATGGTAGGTCGTAAATTAATTCAGCTTGCCCTGCAACATAACGCATACTAATTTGCTTGCCTCTTCTGTCATTACAAAGCTTCATTACTGATCCTATGTAGGTTTCTGGGACTAATATATTTGCTCGAGCGATAGGTTCTTGAATAGACTTCACCTTACTATAATCAGGCAAAGCACTAGGATTTTCTATCCTTTGGGTAACTCCATCGGTGCCAGTGACTTCATAAGCAACTGTCGGAGCTGTAGCGATTAAATCCATCCCATATTCTCTATTTAACCTTTCCGAGATTATCTCCATGTGAAGGGTCCCAAGAAATCCACACCTAAATCCCGCTCCAAGAGCTTCGGAGTGTTCAGGTTCATAATGGAGAGAGGCGTCGTTTAGGCATAGCTTCTCTAAAGCTTCTCTGAAAGCTTCAAAATCATCAGCACTTTGAGGAAATAAAGCTGCGTAAACTTGTGGATTTACTTCTCTAAACCCTTCTAATCGTGGAGTATCTGAATTAGCTTTAATAATAGTATCACCAACAGGAGCTCCTCTTATTTCTTTTATACTTGCGCAAATAAAACCTACTTGACCCGAGTAGAGTTCATTTAAGTCTTTAATTTTTGGAGTAAAAACTCCTATCTTGTCTACACTGTGTTTTTCTTTTCTCGAAAATATTTCAATATTATCTCCTTTCTTTATACTCCCTTTTACTACTCGAACTAAAGATACAACGCCAAGATAGTTGTCAAACCAAGAATCTATAATTGAGGCTTGTACTTCAGATTCAGTGTCAACTTCAGGGGGTGGTATAAGGGCAACAACCTGCTCCATGACCTCAGATATGCCGGTACCCATTTTCGCACTAATACAAGGAGCGTCTGAAGCATCTACACCAATTATTTCTTCTATTTCGTGTTTTATTCTTTCAGGATCTGATTGATCTAAGTCAATTTTGTTCAGAACAGGGATGATTGTTAATCCTTCTTCAACAGCGTTATAGCAAGTTGACAGAGTTTGAGCTTCTACTCCCTGAGAGGCATCCACCAACAATATAGCCCCTTCACAAGCAGATAAAGACCTTGAAACTTCATATGCAAAATCTACGTGCCCAGGAGTGTCGATCAGATTAAATTGATACTCTTGGCCATCTTGGGCTTTATAAGAAAGGCTTACGGTTTGAGATTTTATAGTTATACCTCTCTCTTTCTCTAATTCGAGCGTGTCTAAAACTTGTGAGGTCATTTCTCTGGAACTTAAGCCGCCACATAGCTCAATAATTCTATCTGCAAGAGTAGACTTACCGTGATCGATATGAGCAATGATAGAAAAATTTCTAATATTCATCAAAAATACAAGTTTTTAGCTTCTAGAAGCCTAGGAAGGATAACTATTTTGACAAATTTAAGCTAAGAATTCTTTTAATTCCGTTTCTTGCTATACCAATGGTAATATTTCTTTCGGTGTTTATGCTTTTAAGAATCATCTTGAATTCTTCAACGTTGCTTATTCTAGCTCTTCCTAAAGAATAAATGATGTCACCTTGTCTTATTCCGGAAGAATAAGCCACTCCCTCAGAATCCACACCGGTTACTAAAATACCTGAGATTGATGCTTTATTTGGACTATTAGGTTGATTTTCTACAAGCAGTCCCAGAATATTTTCATTAGTATTAGTAAAGGCTATAGAAGGGTCTTTAGGTAACTCTCCTACCTTTACACTGATAGTTTTATTCTTTCCATCTCTTAGAATCATGGCATTGACCCTAGTGTCAGGCTTAATTGCACCCACAGTTAAAGGTAAATCTGAAGAATAAAAAATTTCTTCGCCATCAAAGAATAAAATCACATCTTCTTCTTTTAGCCCCGATTTCTCTGCTGGGCTATCTTCTATAATCTGCGATATTAAAGCCCCTTTAGGAACTTCCATATCTAAAGCTTCAGCTAATTCACTTGTCACTTCTTGAATACTAACTCCCAGCCAACCTCTTGCCACATAACCTTTTTCTTTTAATTGATCTACAACATCCATCGCATAATCTATTGGTATTGCAAAAGAAACTCCCATGTAGCCTCCTGATCTTGTATAAATCTGAGAATTAATACCTATCACCTCTCCATCTAGATTAAAAAGAGGACCTCCTGAGTTACCAGGATTAATTGCTACATCGGTCTGTAGAAAAGGCACATAAGTAGAATCAGACCCATTGGGTATACTTCGTCCTTTAGCACTAACTATTCCTGAAGTTACTGAGAAACGAAGCTGAAAAGGAGAGCCTATAGCAACCACCCATTCACCTACCTTAAGCTCTTTAGAGCTTCCAATTTTTAGGGTAGGAAGATTTTTTGCTTCAATCTTTAATAAAGCTACGTCTGATCTTTCGTCAGCCCCTATTACTTCTGCTTTAAATTCTCTTCTATCGCCTAAACTAACGGTGATCTCTTCAGCGCCCTCAACGACATGATTGTTTGTTAATAAATAGCCGTCATTAGAAATAATAAAACCTGAACCGGTAGAAACAACGGGTCTCGTATTTTCTCTTGGATCTGATGGTCTGGGTTGTCCAAAGAACCTTTCAAAAAATTCATCGTATCTAGGATCTCCAAAACCTCCACCAAAAGAATTTCTAGTATTTATAGTTTTCGTGCTAGTAATATTAACAACAGCAGGTGAAGATTCTTCAGCAAGATCCGTAAAGTTAGGTAAATCTTTTGCGTGCACAAGTCCAGTAACTACAAGAATAGCTACAAACAAGAATCTTTTATATTCAAACATTTGAATACCTTTTATTTATTTAAGTTATTAGCAAAGAAGTTTGCATTTTGAAGTATTTCTAGTTTTTTTTCAGTAGTAATATTACCGCTTACAGAAATAACGAAAACTCCATCTTTAGTTCTAAGATAAGCTATTCTCGAAGCTCCTGTAGAAGAGAAACCTGAAGAAGAATCAATTGGAGACAAGCTTACATCAAAAGTTTTACCAGTTGAAGGCAGGAGGTAATTGGCTCTTAATGAGCCCTTAGGATCCGAATGTAATGTTTGAAGTTCTGCATTTAATCCTGTAATTGAATTATTTAGTACTTCCATTGCCTGAGGACTAGCAATTGCTTCAGATATTCTTTGCGAAGCTAATTCTGGAAAAGTGTCAGGTTTGGAAATGAAAGTTTGAGAATTATAAACAATAACTAAAAGGCAACTCGCTACAGCAAGTCCGATGTAGTTTTTTTGTTTCACAAAAAAAGATTCTTGTAAAATTGATGGAGATTTAAAACCTTTTCCTAATTCCCTGCTTACAGTAGAAGAAACATCTGAAGTTTCAAAAGCCAAACTTTCATTATTAAAAGCACTTTTAGAGATTTGTAATTTCTTCCAATACTCTCTTAATTCAGGATTGATATTTATTTCATCTAAAACTCTACGAGTTTCAAAGTCAGATAATTCACCATCGCTAAGGGCCGAAATCTTTTCTTTAATTCCTTTACTAATTGTCATGATATTTTTGTGTTTTGATTAATTGAATTCTTTTCCATATGTTTGCTTACGACTTCCTCTATCATCTCCCTGCCCCTAAAGATTCTAGACCTTACTGTTCCAACAGGGCATTTAACTATTTCGGCAATTTGTTCATAGCTTAATCCATCAAACTCTCTTAAAGATAATGCTGTTCTTGTCTCTTCCCCTAGAGATGATAAAGTCTCAAAGATCAAATCTCTCAATTCGCTTGCTTTTAATATTTCTTGGGGTGAATCAACATCTAGTTTTTCAGGGTAAAAAGAATCATCTTGAGATAAATCGCTAATTACTACTTCGTCTCTTCTTTTTGAAGAAACCAAATAATTTTTGGCTGTGTTAACAGTAATCCTATATACCCATGTATAAAAGGAGCTCTCTTCTCTAAAAGAATTTATTGATTTATAGGACTTAATGAAAGCTTCTTGAGCTATGTCTTCCGCAAGCTGTTTTTCTTTTACATACTTAAAAGCAGTCGCTATGACTCTACTTTGGTACTTTAAAACCAACAGATCAAATGCACCGTAATCACCTTTCTTTGCCCTTCTTACAAGAGAAAGGTCAATTTCTTTATTACTGATTTTCCTTTTTTTGTTTTTCACTTAATCGGTAGACATATTTTATTAATAAAAGTTCGTAAACACTTATAATTTTTTTGATAGCTCTAAAGCCCCTCTAAAGCCTATATTGTCAATCGTTACCAGGATTAAGGGTATAGCTTTTAGGAGGTCTTGCATAGTTTCACTGCTTTCAAAGGTTTCTCTGAAAGTTTGATATACCTCTTCTGTAATTAAAGTGTTTACTATGGACCCTGCAAGATAAACCCCTCCAGTTGAGCCCCACACTAAGGCTACATACCTCAAATAAGAGGCAAGTAAATAAACTATTAATTCTTTTGTTTTAGAGCAGTCTTCATTAAGATCCTTATTTTCAAGAATCTCTTTACTTGATAGGTTTGTTCCCTCATCTTCAGACAAGACTTTATAAAAGAATCTGATACCTTTTCCGGATAGAAAATCTTCGTAAGTTGGAGCGCGCTTGCTTTTTAAGATAAAAGAATCTGTGATTTTCTTCAAATCATTTATTATTTCTTTTTGAGGGATATTTAAGTGCCCTGCTTCAGTTGCAATAATGTGTTGGTCAACTATACCAGCCAACCCAAGTCCAGTTCCTGGAGAGACTAATATTTTTGGCCCTTCTTCAGGCTGTCCCTTTCTTATACCTATGAAAGATAATTCACTCTTTTCTAGGCCTTTTATAGCATGAGCCTGTAAAGCTAAGTCATTCACAACTATTAAACCTTCCTTAAAGAGCTGATTTCTTAGTCCTTCAATGCTGAAGGAGATATTTGCATTAACGAAAGCAACTTCGTCTTCGATTATGGGTGCTGCTACTCCTATTACAGCCTTGCTAACTTTATTTGTTAATTCATATCTATTTAAATATTTATTACAAAGTGCCTCTATAGAGCTAGAATCAATAACTTCAAGACTTTCAGAATGCTCATATTTATAACAGTCGCTCGTGACACAAAACCTAGCGTTAGTTGCACCTATGTCTGCTAATAGAATCATTAATCCCCCCCTAATGTCTTTTCATGGCTTGATAAAATGATATCTACTAGAAGTTTCATTCTTGCATCCTTAGGTTCTTTTTTATTAACTAAAAGATCAAACACCTCAACGTCTTCAAAAGAAACTAATTCCTTAAAAAGATCCTGGTTAATGGCATTTAGATCATCAAAATTTGCTTCTACGAAAGGTACGAGAATAGAGTCAAGCTCCCAAAGGCCCCTTCTGCATTGCCATAAAATCTTTTTCTTTAAATCAGCCAAGCTTAATGTCCTATAATATTAATCGTGAAGTCCAATGAATTAATAGAATTAGACTATTTGAGCACACTTGAAATCATAGGTGAAGGCGCAATTGATCTGCTTCAAGGTCAGATTACTGCAGATATGACTAAAGTAACAGATGGTAAAAACTGTCTTGGGGCCTTATGTAATATCAAAGGAAGAGTAGAAAGTTCTTTTTTAATTGTAAAAAAGGCTGAATTGAAAGATGCATTCCTTCTTATAGGCGATAGAGAGGTGATGAAAACCACTCAAGACATTCTGCAGAAATATTCCCCTTTCTATAAGCTAGAAATGCGGTTCAATGATGAATATAAATTTATTGCAATAGATGAAGACTTTCTTTCATTTAATTTCTCTGAAACTGACTTGAATCTGAATATTCAACACCATAAAGATTTTCTGCGCGTGCACTATTTGGAAAAAAAGTTCCATTTATTGATTTTAGATAAGGAAGTTGATTGCTTTAAAGGCCTAAAAAAAACTAATGACCTTAATGAGTGGGAAAAGGACAACATAATTAATAAAGATTTTAATATAAAGCCGGAAGATACTAACAAATATACTCCTCATGAACTGGGGTATCATCAAACAAAAAGAATAGACTTTGAAAAAGGGTGTTATACGGGACAAGAAATTGTTGCCAGAATGCACTATAGAGCTAAAAAGCTGCCATTCTTATTAACAGGAAGTTTAGATGCCCACGAAAGTACGTCTCCAGAAGTACTCAATCAAGAAGGTAAAAAAGCAGGTACCTTGCTATCTACTGCGAAACAAGAAAACTCAAATTTATGCTTAATCTCTATGAATAAAAACTACGAAAATGAAGAGATCAAATTCAAAGACTCCTCTGCTATAAGCATCAAGTAAATTTATTCAACCCAATTAATAGGGGCTTTTCCTTTTTTAACTAAATAATTATTAGTCTTAGAAAAATGCTTACACCCAAAAAACCCTTTATGCGATGAAAGCGGAGAAGGATGAGCAGCTCTAAGAACTAAATGTTTCTTCGAATCAATCTTATTACCTTTTACTGATGCATAATTACCCCATAAAATAAAGACAAGATCTCTTCTTCTATTCAGAACTTCTATCAATTTATCTGTAAATATTTCCCATCCTTTATTTGCGTGAGAGCCTGGTTTACCTTCCTCAACTGACAAAATTGAATTCAATAGAAGCACCCCTTGATCGGCCCAACTCTGTAGAAATCCGTGATTTGGTAATTCACAACCTAAATCATCTTTCAATTCCTTAAATATATTCACTAAAGATGGTGGAATCTTAATTTCAGGATTCACTGAAAAAGATAATCCATGTGCTTGGTTAACTTTATGATAAGGATCTTGACCTATAATTACTACTTTAGTGTCATCAAGACTAGTTTCGTTGATGGCAGTAAAAATTTGGTCAGAAGGTGGGAAGGTTCTTACCCCCCTAGACTTCTCTTGAATAAGAAAAGACCTTAGGCTTTTCATGTAGGGCTTTTTAAACTCTTCTCCTATCTCCCTAAGCCAAGAATGATGTATTTTGGGTTTTTTTGTAGATGAAATTTCATTCATAAATATTCAATAATTTTAACGCTATTTTAAGTGAGCATGAAGCAAGAATTTTATCCACAATTTCTGTGGATAACTCTTTGGATAACTTGATGCTTTCTCTAAACCACTTAAAAATGAATGAGTTTCAGCAGATTGATCAAAATTTCAACATAAAATAAAATATATAATCAAATCAATAGCTTACTAATATTCATCAAATTTAGTTTATTTCTATTAATATTTCTTAACTTTCTAAATCTTCTGTACTTTAGCCTAATACGACTGTGCGTAACCGTAGAAGAATAAAGTAAGAAATTAGAACGTTATTTGTCGATATTACGAGATATCTTTTGATAAAACAATAGGTTAAAAGTCTTGTTTAAATTAAAAATATTGAGCTTATTTAATTAACCTTACGTTTAGAATATTTTTGATCTTCTGCAACTCTGCAATGGCACTCTCTTTAACTTCATTTTCTATATCAATTAAGTTGTAAGCAATATCCCCTCTACTGACATTCGTCATATCGGCAATATTTAAATCTAATTCACCTAAAGAGGTTGCTATTTGACCAATCATGGCTGGAACATTTTTATTTGTAACGGTTATTCGATTGACTGTGCTCCTTGCAAGCTGAACATTGGGAAAGTTAACAGAATTTTTTATGTTTCCTGTTTCTAAAAAATCTACAAGCTGATTCACCGCCATGACTGCACAATTTTCTTCAGCTTGAGATGTACTGGCTCCTATATGCGGCAACAAGATAACATCTTTATTCTCATTGGCTCTCATAATTAATTCAGGAGTTGGGAAATCCGTTATAAAGTTCTTAAGATTATCTTGTTTTAAATATTTTAGAACATCTTTGGTATTAATTACTTCATGTCTGGCAAAATTTAAAAGAGAAAGGTTGTTTGCTTTCTTAAACACCTCCTCATTTATTATCCCTTGAGTACTATCTATGGCAGGAATATGTACCGAGACGAAATCAGAGACGGCAAATAAGTCCTTCATAGATTCGGAAGGGACTACTTGACTTGGAAGTTTCCAGGCTGCTTCAACTGATAAAGCTGGATCGTAACCAACAACATTCATGTCTAAAGCCACTCCCATATTTGCTACTTTAGAACCTATTGCACCCAGTCCAACTACGCCGAGTGTTGAGCCGGCTAGCTCTATTCCCTTGAAAGATTTCTTATTTTCTTCCAGGAAGGGTTCTAGATCTGTCATTTGTTCTAGATGGGAGAGTCCGTTTACGAAATCAATGCTGGCATAAACATTTCTTGAAGAAAGCATTAATCCTGCTAAAACTAATTCTTTTACTGCATTTGCATTTGCTCCGGGAGTGTTGAAAACAACAATACCTTTGTCGGTGCATAAGTCTATTGGTATGTTATTTACACCTGCTCCTGCTCTAGAAATAGCCTTAAGTCCGTCCTTTATATGATCTTCAGCTAACTTAGTACTTCTTATAAGAATTCCGTCAGGCGAATCTGAGTTCTCATCTAAAGAACACTCTGTACCTTCAAGTTTATCAAGGCCTATTTTGGCGATGTTGCTATATGGTTTTACCTGATAATTAGTCATAAAATATTAACTGTTTTTAAAAAAGCGCGAAGCATATCATTAATTGCGTTAATCTTCGATAATCTATATAGTTCTCGACCTTTTTTACTAAATACATGAATAAGAACTTTTTAAACTTAAAAGACCTATCTAAAAAAGATTTAGAAAATATCATTGAAAATTCTATATCTTTAAAGAAGTCTACGACGAATGTAAATTTACTTGCCGGGAAATACGTTGCCTTAATTTTTGAGAAACCTTCTACTCGAACTAGAGTGTCCTTTGAGGTTGCCATGAATCAGCTAGGGGGAAAGGCAAGTTTTCTTTCAGTAGCAGATTTGCAACTAGGCAGAGGCGAGCCGCTTGAAGATACCGCCAAAGTAATAGGCTCAATGGCCGATGGGGTTGTCTTAAGAACACAAAGGCATGAAACTCAAAATACTTTTGCATCTTTTTCTTCTGCTGCAACCATTAATGGTTTAAGTGACTTATCTCACCCCTGCCAAGTATTAACTGATCTGCTGACTTATTTCGAAGAAAACGGTTCTATAGAAGGAGAAAAAGTTTGTTGGTCTGGAGACTTTAATAATGTTTGTTATAGCTATGCGGAAGCCGCAAATATTTTTAACTTTGAGCTGCATGTAGCCTGTCCAAAAGAATTTCAACCTAAGATAAAAGCACTTCCCAATGTAACTTTTACTGAATCATTACATGAAGCCATAGACGGCAGCAGTTTAGTTACTACAGATGTGTGGGTCTCTATGGGAGATGAAAATGAAAAAGAGAAGAGAGAGCAATTATTTAGTGACTACCAAATAAACCCTTCCGTTATGGATAAGGCAGGTAATAAAGCAATTTTCTTGCATTGTCTTCCCGCTATAAGAGGACAGGAAATATCTGAAAATTTATTGGAAGATAAAAGAAGTAAAGTTTGGACCCAAGCAGAAAATAGATTGCATGCTCAAAAAGCTTTGTTGGTAGAACTTCTGAAATAAATTAATCAGTTAGTACCTTATTAACAGCCTCTTTCCATTCCAAATATCCATTTTTAGATTTTTGAGGTTCAAACTCTTTATCTATAGACCAATTCTCTTTAAGAGAAGATAAGGTATCAAACACGCCTGCATGAAGTCCTGCTAAATAAGCCGCCCCTAAAGATGTTGTCTCTATGACCTTTGGTCTAGACACTTTTACTTGAAGAACATTAGACAATTCTTGAGAAAACCAATTATTTGCAACCATACCTCCATCGATCTTAAGTGAATTAAAGGAAGCGTTGTCATTTTTCATGGCTTCCAATAAATCTTTTGTTTGATATACAACAGACTCTATAACTGCTTTGGTTATTTCAGGTATTCCGGTGTCTCTAGTTAAGCCAAAAATAGCTCCCCTGGCATCAGCGTCCCAATAAGGGGCACCTAAACCAGTCAAAGCTGGAACAACTACAACCCTGGAATTATCTTTTGCTTTTAAGGCTAAATCTTCTGATTCACTGGCATTCTCGAAGAAATTTAAGCCGTCTCTAAGCCATTGTATGGCCGAGCCTGCCACAAAAATACTGCCTTCTAAGGCATAAGTTGTTTTACCCTCAAGTCTATAAGCTATGGTGGATAAGAGCTTATTGCTAGATTTAATAATCTCATTACCAGTATTAATCATCATAAAACAACCCGTGCCGTAGGTACTTTTGACTTCACCTACTTCAAAACAACATTGCCCTATTAAGGCAGATTGTTGATCGCCAGCAACTCCTCCGATACTAACCTTACCTCCTAACAATTCTGAGTAACCAAAATCATATGCGTTGTCACAAACTGTAGGCAACAAATTAGAAGGAACTTTAAACAAACTTAATAACTCCTCGTCCCACTCATTAGTCTCAATGTTATACAACATGGTTCTTGATGCATTAGATACATCAGTTTTATGGTCTCTTCCTTCAGTTAACTTCCATATTAAGAATGAATCTATAGTTCCAAATAACAATTCTCCGTTCTCAGCTCTTTGTCTTGCCCCGTCAACTTGATCAAGAATCCAGTTCACTTTTGAAGCAGAGAAATAAGGATCTATCGTTAATCCTGTTTTCAGCTGTATTAAGTCTTGACTGTCTTTTAAGGAATCACAGAAATCACTTGTTCTTCTGTCTTGCCATACAATAGCGTTGTAAATTGGTTTTCCTGTTTTCTTATCCCAAATAACTACCGTTTCTCTTTGGTTCGTAATTCCAATTGAAGCAATATCAGAAGCAGATAAATTAAAACGCTTGATACATAGATTTAATACCCGGACAACTGATAACCAAATTTCTTCTGGATCATGCTCAACCCAACCGTCGTTAGGAAAAAATTGTTTAAATTCCAATTGCTCAAAACCAATCAATTCTCCTTTATCGCTGAAAATAACTGCCCTAGAACTGGTGGTTCCTTGATCAATAGAAATAATCTTTTTAGACATAAATATTAGTTACTTAGGGCGAGTATACAAAATATTACTTATAAATACTTATCCACATGAAATTAACAGAAAATTTCTATGTTTATAGTATTGTGTTTTATGTAAAAACACAGTATCTTGTGTTTAGAAATCAAATAAGACACTATATGTAGGGGTATAGGGAAAACATAGGGAAAAGACGAGGGAAGGAAGAAAATGGAACCATCTACGCAAACTACCGAAAAAACAACAAGAAAAGAAGTTAAATCTGAAGAAAAAAAACCAGCCATAGCACCAGGCCAAATGAGGGTCATTAAGAGAAATGGATCTGTTGTATCTTATGATGCAGAAAAGATAGCTATTGCCATTACTAAAGCTTTTCTGGCAGTGGAAGGTGGGGCAGCAGCCGCGTCTACTAGGATACATAATGAAGTAAATCAATTAGCAAATTCAGTGACTGAAACATTCTCTAGAAGGATGCCTTCAGGAGGAACCCTTCATATTGAAGAAATACAAGATCAAGTGGAACTTGAACTCATGCGTTCAGGAGAACAAAAAGTAGCAAGGGCATATGTTTTATATAGAGAAGAAAGAAAACAGATACGAAATAAAGAGGAGCCGAAAAAAGCAAAAGAAAAAGAAGAAGTAAAAATAGTCCTTGAGAATGGTGATGAAGATACTCTCGATATGGACAGGCTCGAAGAGATGGTCAATGAGGCGTGCAAAGATTTAGAAGGAACTAACCCTCAACAGATTCTAGAAGAGGCAAACAAAAACCTATACGACGGAGTATCTATAGAAGACGCAAGAACGTCCTTAGTCATGACTTCACGAACGCTCGTAGAACAAGAACCAAACTATACCTATGTAACAGCAAGAATATTGCTAGACAATATAAGAACAGAATCACTGACTTATCTAGGGATGCAAAAACAAGCAACCCAAAAAGAAATGGCGGCCCTTTACCCGGAAGCATTAAGAAATTTTCTAGCGAAGGGAGTAGAAAACGAGATATTAAACCCTGAACTTCTTGAGATGGATGTGGAGAAACTGGGTCAAGCCATGGAATCAACAAGAGACAATGACTTTACGTACTTAGGGCTTCAAACGCTTTATGATCGATACTTTATTCACGACAACGAAGTGAGGTATGAACTGCCACAAGTTTTCTTCATGAGGGTTTCTATGGGCCTTGCTCTTAGAGAAGATCAAAGAGAAGAAAGAGCAATTGAATTCTATAACCTTCTTTCTAGTTTTGATTATATGAGTTCAACCCCTACCCTGTTTAATTCTGGAACAAAGCACTCTCAACTATCTTCTTGCTATCTAACAACAGTACCAGATGACCTACATGGAATTTATGGAGCAATCCAAGATAACGCCATGCTCTCAAAATGGGCAGGAGGACTAGGGAATGACTGGACCCCTGTTAGAGGCCTGGGGTCTCAAATAAAAGGAACAAACGGAAAGTCACAAGGCGTTGTTCCTTTTCTTAAAGTTGTTAACGACACTGCTGTAGCGGTTAATCAAGGAGGCAAGAGGAAAGGAGCAGTATGTTCTTACTTGGAGACTTGGCATGTTGATATAGAAGAGTTTGTAGAGCTTAGAAAGAATACAGGAGATGATAGAAGAAGAACGCATGACATGAATACGGCAAACTGGGTTCCTGACTTATTCTTAAAAAGAGTTTCAGAAGACAAACAATGGACCTTATTCACTCCAAGTGATACTCCTGACCTGCATGATTTGTACGGACTAGATTTTGAAAAGAGGTATGAAGAATACGAAGCCCAGACTGAAACAGGCGAAATAGAATTCTTTAAAAAAGTAGAAGCAAAAGAGTTGTGGAAAAAGATGCTTTCCATGGTTTTTGAAACTGGACACCCATGGATCACTTTTAAAGATGTTTGTAATTTACGATCGCCACAACAACACACTGGGGTGGTTCACTCTTCAAACCTTTGTACTGAAATAACGCTAAACACAAACCAGGACGAAATAGCTGTTTGTAATCTTGGATCTGTGAATTTAACTCATCATATCAAAGACGGAAAGATGGATGAGAAAAAACTAGAAAAAACAATAAACACAGCCATAAGGATGCTAGATAACGTAATAGACATAAATTATTACGCGGTAAAAGCAGCCGAAACATCAAATATGTTGCACCGACCTATAGGTCTTGGAATTATGGGATTCCATGATGCTTTATATATGCTAGAAACCCCCTACGCTTCTGAGGAAGCTGTAGAATTTGCTGACCGATCAATGGAAATGGTTAGTTACTTTGCAATCAAAGCTTCGAGTGACCTTGCCAAAGAGAGGGGTGCATACAAGTCCTACGAAGGATCCCTATGGAGCCAAGGGATATTGCCTATAGACTCAATTAAGCTGTTAAAAGAAAGCAGAGGTGAAGACTATCTAGATGTCGATGAAAGCTCGACCATGGATTGGGATGGTTTAAGAAAGACTGTTAAAAAACAAGGAATGAGGAATTCCAATGTTATGGCCATAGCACCAACAGCGACAATAGCCAACATAACTGGTGTCTCTCAATCCATTGAGCCTACTTACCAAAATCTCTACGTTAAATCTAACCTGTCGGGAGAATTCACCGTAACCAATATTCCCATGGTAGAGAACCTTAAAAAACTAGGTTTATGGGACTCTGTAATGATAAATGATCTTAAATATTACGATGGAAGTGTAAAAGGCATTTCAAGAATTCCAGAAGAAACAAAAGAACTTTATGCCACTGCATTTGATATAGAACCAAGATGGTTAATTGATGCAGCAAGCAGAAGACAGAAATGGATAGATCAAAGCCAATCATTAAATCTGTATATAGATGAACCAAATGGAAAGAAGCTAGACATCATGTATCGCATGGCATGGCTTAGAGGTTTAAAAACAACTTATTACTTAAGATCAAGATCTGCAACAACAGCAGAAAAATCAACTATAGCAACAGGTGAGTTAAATGCTGTATCAGCATCAGAACCACCTGAAACAACTCAACCAGCGACAACAGCACCTTCAGCCTGCTCTGTGTTAGATCCAGACTGTGATGCCTGTCAGTAAGAAGAAGGAGAAAAAATGTTAAATTGGGACGAATACGACGAAACTAAAGCAGCACCAAAACCCCAGCAAGCTCAACAAGAGGTAAAGCAACAAGCCTCTGGGCCTGTTAGTGAAGAAGCACAAGAACCGGTAGAAGAAAACTTCATGCCAGTTGAATCTGGCGATAGAGCGAAACAAGCTAAAGATGCCATACAAGATCTAGATACAAAAGAAGGGGAAGAAGAGCTAGAAGTCTTGGCCGGAAGAGTGCAAGTAGACGATAAGGCAATGATAAATTGTAGAGCTGACTTAAATCAGTTAGTGCCATTTAAATACGACTGGGCTTGGCAAAAGTATCTAGATGGAAGTGCTAATCACTGGATGCCTCAAGAAATTAATATGACAACAGACATTGCTCTCTGGAAGTCTGATGATGGATTAACAGAAGACGAAAGAACGATTGTGATGAGAAACCTTGGGTTCTTTTCAACAGCAGACTCTCTAGTTGCTAATAACTTGGTACTGGCTATATATAGATTGATAACGAATCCAGAGTGTAGGCAATATATATTAAGACAAAGCTTTGAAGAGGCTATCCATACGCATGCTTACCAATACTGCATTGAATCTTTAGGAATGGATGAGGGGGAGATATATAATATGTACAGAGAAATCCCTAGTGTTGCCAAGAAAGCTTCATGGGGACTGAAATACACGAAAGAAATATCTACTCCTGGCTTTGTAACTGGTACAGACGAAACTGACAAAATGCTACTAAAAAACTTGATCGCTTTCTATTGTGTTCTTGAAGGTATCTTTTTCTACTGTGGCTTCACTCAAATTCTCTCTATGGGAAGAAGAAATAAGATGACCGGTACTGCGGAACAATTCCAATACATATTAAGAGATGAGTCTATGCATTTAAACTTTGGAATCGATATGATTAATCAAATTAAAATAGAAAATCCTCATCTTTGGGATGAGCAAATGCGCCAAGAAGCAGCGCAAATGATTCTTGAAGGAACGGAGCTGGAAGTTCAGTACGCGAAAGACACCATGCCTAGAGGTATATTGGGAATGAACGCCAATATGATGGAAGAATACCTTCAATTTATAGCTAACAGAAGACTGGTCCAAATAGGTTTAGAAGAAGAATTTGAAGGAGCAACTAACCCCTTCCCTTGGATGTCGGAAATCATGGACTTAAGAAAAGAGAAAAACTTCTTTGAAACCAGAGTTATCGAATACCAAACTGGCGGCGCTTTAAGCTGGGATTAAACACAAAGATAATTGCTCATCGAGGAGCTTCTGAAGACGCTCCAGAAAACACCCTTGCATCTGTTATATCTGCATTTGATCAGAATGCTGATGGCGTTGAGGTTGATGTTCGACTAACAAAAGATAAGCAGATCGTTTGCCATCATGATAAGAGCTGTTTGAGAACCTCGGGAAACTCTATGACTATAAAAGATAGTTATTATGAAGAATTAAAAAAATTAGATATTGGTTCTTGGTTTGGAGATGAATGGAAGACCGAGACCATTCCCCTATTAAGAGATGTACTAGATTTAATTCCTAGTAAAAAAGAAATATATATAGAAGTAAAAACTGGAACAGAAATAATTGAACCACTCCTTAAAGAAATTTATCTAAGTAAAGAAAAAACTAACGGGGTGAGTATTATTTCTTTTTACCCTGAAGTAATTAAAGGAATTAAAACAATAGCGCCAGAATTAACCGCCAATTTATTAGTTAACTTTGAAGGCCCTAAATTAATAGAAGAGAATGAAATTGTAAGCGTAATGAAAAAAATAAATGCGGACGGTATAGGGGCACAAAATCATAAAGACCTAGATGTTCTTTTCTTTAACAAAATAAAAAGAGAAAATAAGAAAGTCCATGTTTGGACCGTAAATTCCAAAGAAGAAGCTAAGAGGTATTATGAACTTGGCCTTAACTCTGTTACTACTAACTGCCCTGGCAAAATTAGAGAATATTTATCTAACTCTATTTAATATTTCTTTTTATTTACTTTAGTTCTATAGTGATTGTTATGAAAGATCATGATATTGGCTTCTTAGAGCTGGTTCAGAAATCACTAAAAAGCGTACCCGAATACGACGTTCACCAAGTTAAAAATAAACTAAAAAATTCAGAAGAATTCTACTTGGTAGATGTCAGAGAAGATAGCGAGTGGATTGAAGGCAACATACCTAATTCTATTCATATTGGTAAGGGAGTTATAGAAAGAGATATTACTACAATCATTCCTGATAAAGATGCCGAGGTAGTTTTATACTGCCAAGGAGGATTTAGATCTGCACTAGCAGGAGAAAGCATTCAAAAGATGGGTTATAAAAATGTTTTTTCAATGAGCGGGGGCTACAGTAATTGGATCAATAATAATTAAATGAGTGGGGAGACTCATAACACATGTCATCTTCTAATAAAGTTGGAATTACAGAAGTTGTCTTAAGAGACGGCATTCAATCTCTATTGGCCACTAGAGTTCCCCTAAGGGACCTAGTTCCGATTATTCCAGTACTGGATAAGATTGGGTATTGGTCAATGGAGACATGGGGAGGTGCCACTTATGACGCGTGCATAAGATATCTCAATGAAGACCCTTGGGAAAGGTTAAGGACCTTTCAGGACTTGATGCCGAAGACTCCACAACAAATGCTCATAAGAGGCCAGAATCTTGTAGGCTACAAACATTACTCGCAAAAAGTTATTACTAGTTTCTTAGAAAAGTCTTCTGAGAATGGTATCGAAATCTTCAGGACTTTTGATGCTTTAAATGACTTCGAAAACATCAAATTCACTATCGAAGAAGTGAAAAGGATTGGGAAGCATGCTCAAGGAACAATAGCTTACACAACAAGTCCAGTTCATGACATGTCTACGTGGCTAGACCTTGGAAGGAAGATAGAAGATAGCGGAGCTGATTCTTTAGCTATAAAGGATATGGCTGGATTATTAAGACCTTACGATGCGTTTGATTTGGTCTCTAATTTAAAACAGAGCCTATCGATACCTATTCATATGCAAACTCATGCAACCACAGGTATGTCGTCTGCTACCAATATGAAAGCTATTGAAGCTGGAATAGACAACATTGATACTTCAATCTCTTCTTTGAGTATGACTTACGGACATTCTGCAACGGAGACCATGAATGCAATTTTTGAAGGTCAAGAGAGACACATTGATCTAGATCTGGATGCTTTGGAAGAATCTTCGGACTATTTTAAAGCTATACGAGAAAAGTACGCTGAATTTGAAGGTGACATGAAAGGTGTTGATACGACCATGCTAGTTAAACAAGTTCCAGGTGGAATGATATCTAACCTTGAAACTCAACTTAAATCTAATAAACAAGAAGATAAGATAGATCTTGTAAAGAATGAAATACCTGAAGTAAGAAAAGATTTTGGGTACCCTCCTCTTGTTACACCAGCTTCTCAGATTGTAGGAGCCCAAGCATTACTTAATATTATGGATGGTCATAGATATAAGAATCTATCTAATGAATCGATAAATCTCATTAAAGGGAATTACGGTAGATTACCCGGTGAAATAAAAGAAGATCTAAAAAAACGAGTAGACTCAATGGATGAAGTTGGAGATGCTTTGGACACAGAAGAATTGCAAAACATGAAAAAAGAATTGAAAGAATTATGCTCTAAAAACTCTTTACCTGATCTTTCAGAAAAGGAAGAAATGCTTCTGACGTATATTTTATTTCCGAACATAGCTTTGAGATTCTTCCAAAGCCTACATTTTTAAGTGAATAGGAGAAAAAATGAAACTAACTAATATTGAAACTTACGTTATTAAAACTGGCGAACCTAACTTAGGCGGCCTCTTCTGGTTCTTTATTAAACTTGAAACGGATGAAGGTATTGTGGGTTGGGGTGAAACAGCTGTTCTTTATACACTGCTAGGGTTAGAAGACGGGTTCGAGCAAAATTTAAAAGATATATTTGAGCATTACCTTAAAGATCAAGACCCTCTGAATAGAGAAACTCTTTATCACACCCTTTACGCTGGATTAACAGATCAACATCCTGATTACATAACTGTAGGGTTAATTAGCGCTATAGATATAGCGCTTTGGGACATTACTGGCAAGTATTACAACACACCTGTTTACAACCTTTTAGGAGGTAAATACAGAGACAGAATAAGAACTTATACTTATATTTATGAAAGAGACGTTAAAACAACCATACATGAAGCCATAGGTGCTTGGACAACTGATCCTCAGCGTCTTGGAGAATTAGCATCTGATTTAGCTGACGAAGGCTTTACAGGCCTTAAATTTGATCCTCTTCCCCAGAAAGTATGGAGAAAAACGCCTTTTCCTCCTTGGGAAGTTTCACAAAAGGAATATGACCATGCTGAGCAATCTGTTAAAGCTATCCGAGAGGCTGTTGGTACAAGAGCAGATATTCTAATAGGTACTCACGGTCAAATAACTCCGTCAGCCGCCAGAAGATTAGCTGCTAGAGTTGAGCAATACGACCCCTTATGGCTAGAAGAGCCCTGTCCGCCAGAAAATTACAAAGAAATGGGAAAAATAGCTAGAAGCACTTCCATTCCTATAGCTTCCGGAGAAAGGCTCGTTACCTTGCACGAGTTCCAAAATCTATTTGATCAGGGTGGTTGTGCTTTCGCTCAACCTGATCTTGGTAGTTGTGGTGGAATTACTGCTTGTAAGAAGATTTCTACACTTGCTGAAGCTAATTACGTATTAATGGCGCCCCACGTCTGGGGAGGGCCTATTATTACAGCTGCCGCATTACAGATAGACGCAAACATTCCAAATTTCCTAATTCAAGAAAGCATTGGAAAGTCAGATGGATTCTTTGATGAAATAATTAAAGAGCCGTTCGTTTGGGAAAATGGAGACCTGATTATTTCAGACAAACCAGGAATTGGAATTGAACTAGACGAAGATAAACTAGAAAATCACCGCAGTAAATTATCGGATTTACGTTAAAAATTTACAGATAATTTGAGGCTGCTTCTGTAATTGCGTTGCCTTCAAGCCTAGCGTGATACATAGTTCTTGGTTCGGTTAGATCCCAAGGGCAGGCTTGGTGGATTAAACATCTATTGTCCCAAATAACCGCATCACCCACCTCCCAAGAATGGTGATAAGTCCAAAACTTATTCCCGGTGGTGAACTCTTCAAGATCTTTAGCTAATTTCTGTGCTTCCATATCACTCATACCTGGAATTCTATGTACATGCCTACCTATAGTCAGACACTTAACTCCAGTTTCGGGGTGAGCCTTAACCAAAGGTCGTAAAGGTTTCGGATCAACATCAAAACCATAACTGTTAAATTCACTTTCTTCTTTAGACTTATGGCCATAACGATCCTTTTGGCTAAACTCATAAGAATGGAAGGCAGATAATTCATTTATCTTATCTTTCATTTCTTGATCAAGAGCCTCGTATGACGCCCTACAATCTGCCCAACCTGTCTCACCACCCTTTTTAGGAACGATATGGGCCGTAAAAACGGCCCCTTTAGCCTGTATGGGCATATAAGTGCTATCGTGATGCCATTCCATATTGCCTCTCAAGGATTTGACAATGTCGTCATCGTAAGGATCTCTCACAGTTCCATCTGTTCTAACGTTACTTATTGGGCTTAAGTCAAATTCTAAGTCACCAAAACGTTTCGCAAATTTTACCTGTTCTTCATTACTTAAATTCTGACCTGGAAAAATTAAAAGAGCATGCTCCAGCCATAATTGATATAACTCCTGCATCTCGTTTTCCTCTATTTCCGATAGAGTTATATCAAAAACCCTTGCTCCAAAAGATCTATCTAATTTTTCTACTTTAAACACTTCTATAGCTTTACTGATTTATATGGTTGACCTAATATAAATCACTATTACTTTTAAATAAAGATATGCCTTATATAGAAAACAGAATAGTCCACGATGCTGATGCCCATACCATGGAGCTTCCTAATTGGTATGATGAATTTGGAACCATAAGAGTGCAGGAAGCTTTTAGAGAGCGTTTTAAGGGAACAAAAGGTCTTGCCCACACTTATTTTGATGATATTACAGATATTCACCTAGAAAAGTCGTACAGAGATCTTAACGAAAAAGAGCTTATGGCTAGAAAAAATTATGATGCACTAGGTTCTTTTAATAAGACTGACAGAACAGAAGCGTTGGACCTTCTAGGAGTTAAGACTCAATTAATCTTCCCTACTTCTCCTAATGTATGGTTAGAAAGCTTGGAACACTCAGATGATGTAGAGCTTTTGTATGAAGTTGCTGCAGCTACTAATAGAAAGCAAATAGATTTTTGCTCTCAAGATAATAGATTATTGCCAGTAGCATACGTACCTCTCTCTGACTTGGCGAAAGCCAATGATACAGCTAAAGATGCACTGAAGATGGGGGCTAAGGCACTATTAATCCCTTGGGCTTGTCCTAAACAGCACTCTACAAGCCATATAGAATTAGATAAGGTCTGGGCACAAGCTGAAGAAGCCGGAGTGCCCATTCTGTTCCACGTCGGCACCGCTGACTTTGTAATGCCTAAAGCCCACTCGATTAATGGAATGCCAAAAGTTAAAGACTTTCATGGAGGCGAAGAGAATTTTAGATCTATTTCCTATATGGCGATTTCTTCAGGGCCCATGCAAGCTCTATCGCTTTTAATTCTTGATGGCGTATTAGACAGGTTCCCTTCTTTAATGTTTGGTGTAATAGAGCTTGGTTCAGTTTGGGTACCAGGGTTCATGCGGCAACTAGATTCTGCTTATGAAGCTTTTGCTAGACATGAAGAAAGATTACAGCAATTATCTTTAAAACCGAGTGAATACATATCACGTCAAGTTAGAGTAACTCCCTACCCCACAGAACCGACAGACTGGGTGATTGAACAAGCAGGAAGTGATATTTTTATGTTTTCTTCTGACTACCCACATGTTGAAGGAGGTAGAAACCCAATGGGGCGTTTTGAAAAAGCTACCTCCCATTTAAACAAAACGGAGCAGGATAAATTCTATAGGAAGAACTTTGAAGATATGATGGGATCAGCTTTTAAGTAAATTGAAATTATCTAATTCTTATATCGGATTACCCGAGGAGTTTTATCAAGTAATAAAACCTGTTCCGGTTAAATCGCCTCAACTACTAGCTTTTAATCAAGAATTGGTTGAGGAATTAGGACTTGAGATAGGCCCTAAACAAGCAATCCAATATTTTTCTGGGAATTCTGTTCCAGAGAACACCATCCCAATTGCTTTAAATTATGCGGGACATCAATTTGGTAATTTTGTTCACGAACTAGGAGATGGAAGAGCAACACTAATAGGAGAAATAGAAGTAGGTAAAGAGAGATTTGATATTCAATTAAAAGGCTCAGGGCCGACAAAATTCTCTAGGCAAGGAGACGGGCGTTCAGCGCTTGGCCCTGTAATAAGGGAATATATTATTAGTGAAGCTATGCACCACCTAAAAATACCCACAACTAGAGCATTAGCTGCAGTTTCAACTGGAGAGCATGTGTTTAGAGAACAAATTGAACCAGGGGGCATCTTAACCAGAATCGCAAAAAGTCATATAAGAGTAGGAACTTTTGAGTATTTTGCGTCGAGGCAACAATGGGAAGATGTGAAGCATTTAGCTGACTACACAATACAGAGGCATTTTCCAGAAATTAGAGAATTGGATAACCACTACCTAGAATTACTAAAAGCTGTATCTAGAAAGCAAGCAAAGTTAATAGCGAAGTGGATGAGTGTAGGATTCATCCACGGTGTCATGAACACGGATAACTTTACAATCTCAGGAGAAACTTTGGATTACGGACCTTGTGCTTTTATAGATGAATATGACCCTGCAACTGTATATAGCTCGATAGACCATGGTGGCAGATATGCATTTGGAAATCAGCCCAGTATAGCTGCATGGAATCTTGCCTCTTTAGCGGGGTGTTTAATTTCCTTGATTGATAATGACTCTAAAATAGCCAATGAGCTCGCAACTAAAGTATTAGATGATTTTTCTATCAACACCAATCAAGAAATTTTAGACATCATGTGCCATAAAATAGGATTAGATGGGAACTCCGAACAACATCAAATAATTTTAAAAGATTTACTTAAGATAATGATTCCAAATCAAGCTGACTATACTCTTAGCTTTAGATATTTGAGCCAAGCTCTGTTAAATAAAGATTCTTTATTTCTAGACCAATTCAAAGAACAGGGAAAAATTAAAGAGTGGCTTAAGAATTGGAAACTAGCCATAAAAGAATTAAACAAAGATACTGGCGAAATAGTTAGCAACATGGAGAGCATTAACCCTGTATACATCCCAAGGAACCATAACATTGATAAAGCCATAAAAGCTTCTTATGAAGAGGATCTAAATCCCATGAATGAACTTTTAGATGCTCTTAAAGACCCGTTTGAAGAAAATGAAAAGTATTTACATTTAGCTCTTCCTCCAAAAGACGAAGAGAAAATACTTCAAACTTTTTGCGGGACTTAATCTTTTAGTTTTTCTGTTCTAAGAAATTTAAAAAAGCACCAAGTTGCTAATGCGCTTAAAACATGCCAAATACCATGAGCTTGAAAGAATCTATCAGGATCACAATAAGGGCTATCAGGCACTCCTGTTAGCCAAATAGAAAAAGCTAAAAGGTAGGTGAACATACCTGCAAAGAACCAAGGATTATAAGTTCTTGAATATCTAGGCGGCTCTTTCGCTAATAAGCCGGGTATCCAGAAAGTAGCTATCCACCAATAATCAGCGAGGTTATTCCAAATTTCCCAAGGAAATATCCCAAACACAGCACAAACAATGAAACCTATAAATCCTGATAACCACCTAAAATTAGGAGTCCAATATCTATATAAGCATTCCGATATAAACCACAAACCAATAGAGACTGAGAAAAGATTAAATCCAAATCCTGTTCCTAAACCGTCAGTCCATCTAAATATTCCATCGATGATTACAATGAACAAATAAACAGTAAAGGTTTTCTTAACTGACCACCTTCCCATTTCTCCAACGTTAATCAACCAAGGGATAAGTATGTACATAACCATACTTAAGTTATCTGCCCATTGACCCCAATCTGTGTGAGTTCCATGCATAAGCATTGATCCAGGCCCTAAATAGATAACAGCTCCTGCGTAGAGCATTGATATAGGAGTTAGCCCAGTAAATTGATTCCTAGAATCTCTCTCTTCTCTCGATAACACCCAATACATGGATAAACCGGCAATCATGAACCCTAAATTACTAAGAGCATTTACTGGCTCTCTAAACATTGAAGAGCTTAGCGTAGAGCATTGATATAGGAGTTAGCCCAGTAAATTGATTCCTAGAATCTCTCTCTTCTCTCGATAACACCCAATACATGGATAAACCGGCAACCATGAACCCTAAATTACTAAGAGCATTTACTGGCTCTCTAAACATTGAAGAGCTTACTCTTTCACACCAACGCCAAGCTTCTCCAATAACAGCTCCAGGTTCTAACGAAGGAATAACGCCAAGAAAGCCTAAAGTGACATAAACGGCCATGAATCCAAAGCTCAACAAAAGAGCTATCGGAAATACTTTGTTTTCCCAGTTTGATGTCATGCGTGTATTTTAATCGTCTGATTAAGAATTTAGTATTTTAATCTAAATAAATCTGCCCTTTTGAGATCACCCTATGAATGTCCGTAGTGTTTTCTATATTCAAAAGAGGGTTGCTATTTAATATAACAAGATCAGCTATTTTTCCTTCTTGAATTGTTCCCATTTTATTCTCTAAATTAAAGAATTCAGCTGGAATGATTGTGGCAGCTTTTAAGGCATCTATCGGAGTAAGGCCAGCTTCTACTAATAATTGCAGTTCCTTATGGAGACTATAACCAGGAGTCAAAAACCCTATAGGGGTATCAGTACCCGAAATTATCTTTACTTTATGTTTATTGAATAAATTAACTATTTTAAAACTCCACTTCTCATAGTTCTTATAACTCTCATTTATAGGTTGCTCGGCTAAGTTATTAGAGTCCTGCAACCATTCTTTTTTTACCTCTTTAGGTAAGAAATTGTATGTTTCTTGCCACTCTTTATTGGCAAAGAATCTTTTAGAACCAACAGTATTAATGGTTAAGGTTGGAGTTTGATAAACGTTGTTTGAAGCTAAATATTTAATAACCTCATCGCATCTTTGTTGATTTATATTCATAAGAGCTTTGGGTCTTTGCAATCCATGAATCTTAGACCTAAGAGAAGACCCAGGAAGAGCATCTTTATTCTCTAATAACTTCTTTCTCTCGGTAAGCATGTCCCCTGCTTCCTCTGCACAAGCTAACTCTAAATTTCTAATGTGCTGCATGCCATCTAAACCTGCATCTACTGCATCAATCAAATCCATACTTAGTGGTATATGACTGGTAACACGTAGATTTCTTTCCTCAGCTATTTCTTGAAGTTCTTTAAAGTCTTCAGGAGTTAACATTTCGTATGTTTTAAGAAAAGACACGCCTTCTTGAATAAGATTATCTACTAGCAAGTTTTTATCAGTATCTTTATTAACTCCAATAGAAAGTTCAGGGAATCCTGGCTCAGAACCTTTATACACTCTTGGAATTCCATCAATTAACGGACCGGAATAAAAAAGTCTTGGCGCCTTAAGAGGATTTTCCTTTGCAAATTTGATAGCAGGTCTAAGTTTTTCTATAACTGCGCCTGTATCTCGAATGCTAGTAATTCCGTTTTTAAGAAATAATTTATAAGCGGTTTGGTAATCTAGCTCTGGAATAAAAGTTAGATGGACATGAGCATCCCAAAGGCCTGGGATTATGAACTTTCCCGTCGCATCTATTACCGTGTCATCTTCTTGGAAAGCTATTTCTTTTAATCTTGTTTTGCCTATATAGACGATTTCATCTTCCTGCAAAATAAGAGTCATATTTATTCTTTTTGGGCTCTCTGCATCAATTAAGGTAGCATTTTCTATAATAACCCTAGACGAAACATGAAAGCTAAATAGAAGTAGGAAGAAGGTTTTTACGAAGATGGATAGTCTCATTTAGTGACGCCTTCTGAAACAGTACCTATTTTATCTTTCTTTGCAGGTCGAGGATACAGACCTAAAGCAGAGACTATTGCAGGATCATGCGATAAATGTTCGTCCAATTTAGCGTTCCAAATTTTAACCATGCGATAAAAGGGAGCATTAGGATAAAGATGGTGCACAAGGTGATAGTTTTGATACATCATCAATGGTGAAAGAAGCCATTCCATACCTTCTCGAATGCTAGTGGCTCTATAGACATCTTCCTTTTCAGATATTTCATTTGGCACATGAGGCAGGTAGACAAAAATCATCGAGATAAAGAAAAATGAAATGCGCTGCGGAATTATCCAAAGCATAAGTAATTCCGTTAAATAGCCATTGAAAATTAACCAAGTCCACACAACTATGGTTGAAAGGAACATTACTATGACGTTTTGCTTTTCAAATTTTGGTCGATCTTTCCAATACCCAAAATACTTCCAACCGTATATCAAATCTATAAAAGGCCATTTAAACGGGCGTAACCAAACTGGTCCACTTTGTATAACGTGATCAGCCTCATCTCCTTCACCATTCGCATTTCGGTGATGGCGAAAATGCATGAAACGCATTAATTCAAACGCTACAAGCGAAGAGAAGTACAAAAATGTTATACGCCCAACCCAAAGATTAAGTTGTTTGCTCCTCCCAAGAGAAGAATGAATAGCGTCATGCATAGGTGAAAACAGAAGATATCCAGATATTCCATTTATCAAGCAGGCTGCTAAATAAGAAATATGTCCATAAATCGCTGCCCAGGTTGCTCCGAATATCGACCCTGCACATATAAGAAAAAGAATAATTGTGGGCCATGCAAATTGGGGCTCTTCCTTAAGGGCATTAAATAGATCTTCATTGTTTATTAGGTCATTACTTTTCATAACTTCTTCCCAGTATTAGTTAATTTGATTCAGGTTTGAGTGCTGAATAAATTAAAGATCTTAGCTCTCTCCTTACTTGATAGGTCGAAGAAGGTAATAATTGCGTCAAAAAGATAACTAGCATGTCTTCTTTGGGATTAATAAAGAAAACTGTGCTTGCCGCCCCACCCCAACCGTATTCACCAACATCGCTCAAGGATTGAGATTTTGCAGGATCTAGCATTACAGAAAACCCTAAACCAAACCCAACACCGGCATAAGGTGTCTCACTAAAAGAAGATTCGCTCATCTCTGTTAAGTCTTTTCCATCAGGGAGGTGGTTGGTAGCCATTAGCTCTATAGATTTTCTACCTATTAGTCTTTTTCCATTAAACTCACCTTGATTAAGGATCATGGAAGTAAAATTATAATAATCAGACATAGTTGAGAATAACCCTCCTCCTCCAGAAAACATTTTGGTGCTCAAAAAAGGAATCTCAAGCAATCTAGGTTCCCCTTTAGGGTTGTGCTCATAAAGAGATGCTAATCTATCTAATTTATCTTCAGGGCAACTAAATCCTGTGTCCACCATGTCTAGAGGTTTAAAAATATTCTTTTCAAAGTACTCATCAAGTGGCATCCCAGACATAACTTCCACTAAATGGCCTAGAACGTCTGTCGCTACTGAATAATTCCATTTATCTCCCGGGGAAAACTCTAACGGCAGTTCGGACAAAATATCGACAAATTCTTGCAGGTTGTTAGCTTGTTGAACTTTGGTTTTTCTGTAAGCAGCATCTACATTAGTTCTGTACATAAAATCATAAGTTAACCCAGACATATGGCTTAATAAATCTCTAATCGTCATGTGTCGCTTAGGCCTAGAAGTTAAGAAATTTGGATAGATTCCCGACTCATAAACCCTTAATTTCTTCCATGATGGTATATACCAGTGGACTGGGTCATCTAACCTGAATTTACTCTTTTCATAAAGTTGCATGATAGAAATGCTAGTAATGGCCTTAGTCATGGAATAAATTCTAAATATTGCATCTTCTTGCATAGGTTTCTTATTTTCTCTGTCCATCAAGCCCAAGGAATCTAGATAAGCCACTTGTCCCTTTCTAGCAACTAATGTCATCGTACCTATGTACTTTCCATCTTTGACATAAGTCTCATCTAGATATGATCTTACGTTTTCTAATACTAATGAATCCAATCCAACAGATTCAGGGCTTACTACTTTCATTTTTACTCTCCTAGATAAATAAGAATTTGATAAAGAAGTATTAAAACAGACACGTAAGAAACTGCAATTAAGTTTTAAGTGGATTAAAAAAAGATTATTATTATGTAAGAGATAAATATACAAGGTATCAAAATGCATGATTTAGTCATAAGAAATGGAAAAGTAGTAGACGGAAGTGGTGAAGAATCCTTTATGGGGGATATAGCTATAGATGGCGACCTAATCACTAAAGTGGGTCTAGTAGAAGATCAAGGAAAAGAAGAAATGGAAAAGTAGTAGACGGAAGTGGTGAAGAATCCTTTATGGGGGATATAGCTATAGATGGCGACCTAATCACTAAAGTGGGTCTAGTAGAAGATCAAGGAAAAGAAGAGATAGATGCAGAAGGACATCTAGTTACGCCAGGCTGGGTAGACATCCACACTCACTACGATGGCCAAGTATGTTGGGATTCTTTTTTAACGCCTTCCTGCTGGCATGGCGTTACTACAGTAGTCATGGGTAATTGTGGAGTTGGTTTCGCTCCGGTGAGGCCTGGTTCAGAAGAATTTCTAATTCAACTGATGGAAGGAGTTGAAGATATTCCTGGAACCGCATTGCATGAAGGTATTACTTGGGACTGGGAAAGCTTTCCTGAATATTTAGATTCTATAGGTAAGAGAAATTATGTAATGGATATAGGAGCCATGGTCGGCCATGGTCCCGTGAGGTCTTATGTTATGGGGTATGACAAATGCCAAGGAAAAGAAGATGCTTCGGAAGAAGAAATAGAACAGATGGCTAACTTAACTAAAGAAGCTATTGAAGCAGGTGCTTTAGGATTCAGTACTTCAAGGACTTACTTGCATACAGATAAGTTCGGTGAATATGTACCTGGAACCGAGGCAAGCTCAAAAGAAATGAGAAAAATAGCTAATACTATTGCTGATCTTGGAAAAGGAACTTTAGAGATAGTTTCAGACTGGATGGATAAAGATATTGAATTAGATTGGGTTAAAGAGTTCGTTGAAGAATCTGATAGGACTTTAACTTATGCTCAAACGAGCGGCGATCCTTTTAGTGTATGGCAATATTGTGAGGAGAATTTCTCTAAAGGGGTAAAAATCAGACCTCAATATAGCGGAAGACCTACCGGGATGTTATTTAGTCTAGAGTCTTCTGTTCACCCGTTCATAACTCACCCTAGTTATTCTGAAATTGCTGATAAATCTCTAACAGAAAAAGTCGAAGCCATGAAAAATCCTGAATTTAAACAAAGAATCTTGGGTGAAGAGCCAATGGTTGATCGTAATCATCTTGTTTATAGACTTATCACTTCTTTTGACCAGCAGTTCCCTATGGATCATGTTCCTGATTATGAGCCTCCAAGAGAAATGAGTATTGCAGGTATTGCTGAATCTAATAATGTAGATGCGTTGGAAGTAGCTTACGATGAAATGCTAAAGAACGATGGTAAGACCTTTGTTTGGGCACCCTTTGGTCCTTACCCTGATCACAGTCTAGACTTCTACAAAATGCTCATAGAATTTAAAAGTTCTGTAGCTGGTCTCAGCGATGGAGGGGCTCACTGTGGACTTATTTGCGATGCCAGCATGCCTACCTGGAATGTTGCTCACTGGAGCAAAAACCGAAGTAGAGGAGAAAAGATACCCGTTGAGTTTGTTGTAAACAAACAAACAAAAGAAACTGCTGAAACCTTCGGGCTTATGGATAGAGGCCAATTAAAAGAAGGCTTCTTAGCTGATATAAATATTATTGATCATGATAAATTGTGCGTCTTTAAGCCTGAGATGGTCCATGATTTACCAACTGGAAGTAGAAGAATTATCCAAAAAGCTTCGGGTTATAAGGCCACTATTAAAAGTGGTATTGTTACTTTTAAAAACGATGAAGCAACAGGGGAGATGCCAGGGTCATTGATAAGGGGTGAAAAAGCTCTGCAAGCATCAGCTTAAATTAAAATGGATTTTACGACACCAGACTTATCAGATGAAAACCCTGAGGCTTTAGCCTTAGAACCTTTACTTTTGAATCTAGGTGGCAGGAAATGCTTTTATGGCCAGATTGAAACGCTCAAATGCCCTGATGATAATTCCTTTGTAAAAGAGCTTCTTAACTCAGAAGGTAACGGTAAAGTCCTGGTGGTTGATGCCAGTGCCATAAACACGGCTGCATTGCTTGGAGATATGATTGCTGAGGCGGGAGTAAAAAACAATTGGAGTGGTGTTGTTATCAATGGATACATAAGAGATGTGGATATTGTTGGAACTCTAGATATAGGGGTTCAAGCCTTAGGCACTATGCCAGTTAGAAGCGAAAAGAAAAATCAAGGCGAAGTAGGGGTAGATATTTCTTTTGGGGGACTAACCTTCCAATCAGGTGATTACGTCTATGCTGACAATAACGGTTTATTATTGAGCAAAAAAGAATTAGATCTCTCTTAAATAGATCTTAGTGCTTCTGTTATATCTCTTCTAGCAGCATTCCAAGCAGGAAATACTCCGCCTATTAATCCAACTATAAGAGCTAAACTCATTCCTTGCTGTACAACTTCTCCAGTAACTGCAAAAGCAAAAGCAGTTTGCGTAAATGAACCTCCGGCTAAGGTTGAGACGGTATAACCATTAAACAAGACAAAAGCTATACCTGCACCAAGCAAGCCACCTATTATTGCCAAGATCATTGCTTCAATCATCAAAGAGACAAGTACCGTAGATCCTTTAAAGCCCAGAGCTCTTAATGTACCTATTTCTACCAACCTAGTGGATACAGCGCTGTACATGGTGTTTAAGGCAGCAAATATAGCCCCTACTGCCATTATGTAACCCACCACTTGTCCAAATATCTTAATTAAATCCGAACCCGAGGCTTGGCTATCAAAAAAATCTAATTCAGTTAGAACTCGTAACTCTAAACTCGGATAATTCTCTATATATATACCAAGATCATCAAAAGTGTCTTTACTTTCCAATCTAACAATTGCACTAGAAACACTACCTTCTCTCCTGAAAATGTTTTGAGTTATGGGTAGATCACCCCAAATCTCAGATTCGTGAACGTCTCCTCCTGTGCTGAAAATGCCAACCACAGTAACAAAGCCATCCCTTACTTTTATTTGATCTCCAATTTCTACTCCTGCATATTGATCGTAAGCTCCTTTGCCTATAATCACTTCAGCCGTACCTGTATTAAAATTTCTTCCGTCTATGATCTCCAGTTCAGGTCGAATTCTAAAACTGGTTGGTTGCACTCCTCTGAATGGAAGGTTGGAAGTTGATTCAGCCCCTTTCTTCTTTAAATCTATGATTGCATAAATTTCACCTGCAACAAGCGGATCTCCATTCTCTTCTTTTACTCCGGGAGAGTTTAGAATAATGTCTACTTCCTGCATTCCTAATCCACTACTTAGCTCAGAGCTAGAGCCATCTCTAAGGATGATAACCCTATCCTCTTGACCAGTATTTGAAATGGTTGAACTCAGCCCTTCCCCCATGGCTAAAAGCGAGACCATTACTGCCACCGAACCTGCTATACCAACAATAATGACTATTGAAGCCCCTGAACGTTGGAGCACGCTCTGAAGATTCATTCTTGTTATGGATAAGACTTGTCTAATAAAACTCATATTAATTTTTCCTTAAAGCATCTACTACGTTTAATCTCATGGCTGAGTAAGCTGGTAACAATCCAGAGATCGTAGCTGTTAATAAAGCCAAAGCTATGGAACTTAAGACTATTGAAAATGGAAACTCTACCTGTCCGGCAAACGCGTAAGCCACGCCAGAGAAGAATGGGAATAAAGCGAAGGCAATCAACACTCCGATAGCAGCTCCTATCAGACAAAGGAATATGGATTCCATTAAAACAAATACCATTATCAGTTTATCTGGATATCCTATTGATTTGAGTACTCCTAATTCATTTGTTCTTTCACGGACTGCTTGACTCATTGTGTTTGCAGTTAATAAAAGAATAGTAAAAAAAGAGGCGGCCAAAACAGAATTAATGATGAATCCAATATCCCCTACCTGTTCCGCAAACATTCTACTGAATGCCTCTTCTGTAGAAGTTTTAGTTTCATC
>Ga0208408_1000282_pt1 | contig 34883 bp, 28 predicted proteins | sample ETNtaG_4_FD_185776 | JGI IMG/M metagenome (GOLD analysis project Ga0208408, IMG submission 185776) | Marine microbial and viral communities from oxygen minimum zone, Eastern Pacific Ocean - ETNP201406SV67 (SPAdes) (version 2) | ecosystem: Environmental > Aquatic > Marine > Oceanic ... | reverse complement strand
AATATCCAGACTCAACTTTGCTACATTGTATAAAATAAACATGTTTTTCCTCAGATTTTTTTCAGATGAAATAGGCCAACAAAGGTAAGACAAAAATTTCCCAGGGAAGGAAAACAACCGCGAACTTCAGGTAGCCTAACATATCTCACTTCAGGAAACATCATATATAAAGTTAACGGTATTTTTATTATATAATATATTTAATTATTAGAGGATATATTATTATTTGTACTACATTATGTTAAATTATCAAAAAGGTGGTACACAATAATATTCGTAATTATTGCATAGGCATATTCATAATATACAATACTCTTCTGTGATGCAATGACAAAGGGAAATTGTCTGGTAGTAGGCGCAGGAGTTAGTGGTTTGTCTTCAGGAGTTAGGTTGCTTGAGGATGGTTGGGAAGTGACTATATGGTCCTCAGAGTTTTCCCCAAATACGACTTCAGATATTGCTGCAGCTCTTTGGTACCCTTTTCTTTCGTCTCCGGTTGAAAGGACGAATTTTTGGGGTTCTAGGACTTATGATGTATTCAAGGAATTATCTAAAGAGGCTGAAGCTGGTATCTTAATGACACAAACATATGAATATTTTAGGGAATTTCAACCAGATCCCGTATGGAAAGATTCAGTCGAAGGTTTTGAAAGGCTAACAGCTAATCTTCCCTCAGATTATGTTGAATGTTTTTCATTTATTACTTCAATAATTGAGATGCCCATCTATCTTATTTGGTTATCAAACAAATACAAAGAGTTGGGAGGTGCACTTGAGAGCAAGACAGTAGCCAATCTTTCAGAGTTTCCTGAGAATTTTGACTGCGTGGTCAATTGTACTGGTCTTGAATCAGGTAATTTACTTAAAGATGAAGAGGTGTATCCTATTCGAGGTCAAATACTCCGTGTAAAAACAGATATTAATGAGATGCATCTTGATCAGCAAATTCCTACTTTAACATATATTGTTCCAAGAAGTGAAGATATGATTTTAGGAGGCGTAGCTCAAGAAAATAATTGGGATAGGGAACCAAATAATGAGGATAGGGATTTAATTCTTAAAAAGTGCGGTTCAATAATTCCTGAGCTCAAATCAGTTGAAATAATAGAAGAATTAGTGGGTTTAAGACCAGGTAGAAGTTCAGTTAGATTAGAAAGAACTATGTTATCGGGCAGACCTCTAATTCATAACTATGGCCATGGTGGCTCTGGAGTTACCCTTTCTTGGGGTTGTGCCGAAGAGGTTGTGGAGTTGGCTAATGAGGGATGAACAAGGTACACATGATTACTTGGAAGATCCAAGAAATCTTGAAGTGTTAATTTATATTAATGGCAAATTTCACCCCAGACAGGATGCCAGAATTTCAGTATTTGATAGTGGTTTCCTTTTGGGAGATGGCGTATGGGAAGGCATTAGATTACATAATGGTAAGCTATTATTTTTAGAAGAACATCTTGAGAGGTTATTTTGGGGAGCTTCTAAAATTGATATGGATATGGGAAAAACCTTAGGAGAAATAACTGATATTCTTTACGAAACAATTATTAAAAATGATATGTTTACAGGAGTACATTTGAGGCTGATTGTTTCAAGAGGAATTAAATCAACACCATATCAAGACCCTAGTTTCACAATTTCTGAACCTTCAATAGTTGTAATTCCTGAATATAAGTTGCCATCACCAGAAGTTCAATCCTCAGGTCTTAAGCTTGTTTCGGTAAATACGATAAGGGGAAGTGAACTGATTCAGGATCACAGGATTAATAGCCTTAGTAAATTTAATTGCATTCAGGCATGCATAGAAGCTAAAAGGAAAGGAGGAGATGAGGGTATTATGTTAGATCCACATGGATACGTTTCAACCTGTAATTCCACTCATTTTTTTATGGTAAAATCAGGTTCAGTATGGACATCCACTGGGAAGTATTGTTTAGGGGGCATTACTAGGAAGAATGTAATTGATATGTGTAAATCCTATTCAATTCCAGTTTATGAGAAAAATTTTACATTATCTGAAGTTTATGAGGCAGATGAGGCCTTTGTTACTGGAACTTTTGCAGGAATAATTCCTATTTATGAAATTGATGATCATGATATAGAAGTTCTTGGCTCTGATTCCTTAGTATCGAGGCTACAAAAATATTACCATGATTTGATAGAGGCAGAGAGTAGTAAATGATGAGAATAGCTATGTGGTCTGGGCCACGCAATATTTCTACTGCAATGATGCGTTCATGGGAAAGTCGTTCAGATACTTTTGTTATAGATGAACCATTTTACCCTTATTATCTTAGTCAAACAGATGTGGATCATCCTGGACGGGAAGAAGTTATTGATAAAGGAGAATTAGATAAAGGAAAAGTTTCAAAGGGATTAACAACAGATATGCAAGAGGGTTGTTCAATTTATTATCAAAAACACATAACACATCATCTTTTGCCATCTATATCTAGAGAATGGATGAAAAAAGTTAGAAATTGTTTTCTAATAAGAAATCCTAAAGATATGATTATCTCGTATAGCAAGGTCCATCCGGAATTGAATATGCACTTATTGGGCCTTACTGAGCAATATGAGATATTTGAATATGTGAAGGAAATTACAGGGGAAATTCCGCCTATAATAGATTCCAAAGATGTTCTGCTGAATCCCAGAGGTGTTCTTAGACAATTATGTGATAAAATAGGTGTTACTTTTTCAGAGGAAATGCTAACATGGGCAAGGGGTAAAAGAGAAACAGATGGGCTCTGGGGAAAGTATTGGTATAATAATGTTATAAGTTCTACAGGTTTCAACAGATATAAGCCTAAATCAGAGGAGCTTCCTGAAAAATATGAGCAACTTTATTTGGAGTGTTTCTCGATATATGAAAAGTTACACAAGTTGAGGATACATTAATGTCAGGCATAACTCCTAAACCATATTACTTTCTTGGTTTTATTATTCCTTTATCAGTAATAATTGGAAATTATATGGGAGGGTTTTATGTGGCATCAGGAACATTCCTGGGTCTTGTTGTTTTTCCTTTATTAGATATATTATTGGGTGATGGCAGAGATAGCAATCCTGAGGATGCCTCCCCATTTTTCTTTGATGGGATATTGTATATGCACGTATTATTTCAATTTGGAGCAATTTTTTCTTTTATTGTATTTATCTTATCAGAACCTGATTTAAGCCTCATGATTTTGTCAATTTTATCCACAGGTTTGAGTACAGGAATATCTGGAATTGTGGTTGCACATGAGTTAGTTCATCGTAAGGGGTTTCCAAAATATTGTGGTTATCTACTTCTTTGGACAACAATCTACATGCACTTTGAAACTGAACATGTTAGAGGACACCACAGGTATGTAGGTACTGATCTAGATCCTGCGTCAGCAAAAGAGGAGCATGGTTTACTCTATTTTGTTTTGACTACGGTTCCAAAGCAGTTCATTTCATCTTGGAGATATGGAATGCAGAGGAGTAATTCTTTCTTTTTCCATAGTTTAGGTTTCTTTCTTTTAATCGAATTAGCTACTTTATCTTCAATTTATTATCTTTTTGGATTGACACTACTTTTAGCTTTCATAGGCCAGAGTGCTGTTGCAGTCTATCTTCTGGAGTATGTAAATTACATAAGGCATTGGGGCCTTAGGAGAGAAGTAGACGACAAGATTACATCTCAGATTAGTTGGCAGTCTAATGCAAGATTAAGTCGCTTTGTTTTGGTTGAATTGACGAGGCATCCCGATCATCATCTGTTTGAATACAGGCCTTACCAATCGCTGAAGCAATATGAAGATGCACCAACACTACCAAGTGGGTACTTTGCTTGCTTCTATTTAGCTCAGGTCCCATTCATTTGGAGAAGAGTTATGAAAAATCGTATTCCAGTGGTTGATTAGTTAATTTATATCGCCTACTATCTGAGGTTTCATGGGCAAAGAAATAACCTTAGCTAATGTTGATAAATATTTAAAAAAATTCAAGTCAAATTCCCAGGCTAGAATTTCGATGAATGCATCTACCAGAACAGATATTCGTAAATTGGCTATGAACTGGGAATCATTTAGAGAAATTGATCACACTTTTTCAAACCAAGTAACTGGTGAAATGAAAGCTACAAGCCAAATGAGAAGTGGAAGATGTTGGGGTTTTGCAGGGTTAAATTTACTTAGGATTTATTTAGGTAGAAAATATAAATTGAAGAATTTTGAATTTTCTCAGAATTATTTTATGTTCTATGATAAGTTAGAAAAGGCTAATTATTTCCTTGAAAATATCATCAAGACTTCTGAAGAACCAACTGACTCCAGATTAGTAATGCATTTACTTGATAGTCCCATACAAGATGGTGGACAATGGGATATGTTTGTTAATTTGTTAATGAAATACGGAACAGTTCCCAAGAAGGTTATGGCTGAAAGTTACCACAGTAGCCATTCAGCCCAGATGAACAAGTTAATCACTAGGAAATTACGTGAGTTCTCTAAAGAATTACGTGCAGCCATTAAATCAGGTAAGACAAACACGCAAGTCAGCAAGATGAAGGATGAGATGTTATCGGTCGTTTATCAAATGCTTTGTATAAACCTAGGAACTCCTCCTGAAAAGTTTGATTGGTCTATAAAGGATAAGAAAGATAAGTTTAAGAGGTTCACAGATTTAACTCCTCAGTCCTTTTTTAAGAAACATGTTGGTATCAATTTGAATGATTATGTTTGTTTAATTAATGACCCACGACCTTTTGCAGAATATAATAAGACGTACACTGTTGATTATTTGGGTAATGTTTTTGGAGGAAATATTATAAGATATCTAAATCTGGAAACTGAGGAATTGAAAAAATATTCAATTAAATCGATTAAAGCTGACGATCCAGTGTGGTTTGGGTGTGATGTAGGTAAGTTCTTTACAAGACAATTTGGAGTTATGGATACTAATTTATTTGAGTTTGACAAATTTTATGGGACTACTTTTGGAATGAGTAAGTCAGAAAGATTAGAATATGGTGACAGTGTGATGACACATGCGATGTTATTCACAGGTGTAGATCTGAAAGATAATAAGCCTATTAAGTGGAGGGTTGAGAATAGTTGGGGTGCAGATCATGGTGAGAAAGGCTTCGATATTATGACTGATCCGTGGTTTGATCAATTTATGTATGAAGTAGTAGTACACAAAAAACATATAACTAAGAAATTAGTTAACTTATACAAAACAGACCCTATTAGTTTACCACCGTGGGACCCGATGGGTTCATTAGCTAGATAATGCTCGAAACAGTCGATATCTTTATAGACTCAGTCCTATCAAATAGAGTACAATGAGCTATGTCAAAGAGTCATTTGATAGAGTTAGACTTAGAGACCCAGACCAGCCTGAATTCCATCAGGCAGTTTGGGAAGTTTTAGAAACCCTTGAACCTGTATTTGATAAACATCCTGAATACATTGATGCAAATATTCTAGAAAGGCTCACAGAACCGGAACGTATCATAACTTTTAGAGTTCCTTGGGTTGATGATGATGGTGCTGTTCAGGTAAATAGAGGTATGAGAGTAGAGTTTAACAGCGCAATAGGGCCTTACAAAGGAGGATTAAGATTTCATCCAAGTGTAAATCTTGGAATTATTAAATTTTTGGGATTCGAACAAATATTGAAGAATGCTTTGACAACTAGACCAATAGGCGGCGGAAAGGGTGGGAGTGATTTTAATCCTAAAGGTAAATCAGATATGGAAGTTATGCGCTTCTGTCAATCTTTTATGAGTGAATTATTCAGACACATTGGTGCTAACATTGATGTGCCAGCAGGCGATATTGGTGTTGGTGGTAGAGAGATAGGTTTCTTATTCGGACAGTATAAGCGTTTAACTAGAAAGTGGGAAGGAGTTCTTACAGGCAAAGGATATGGCTGGGGTGGATCATTGATTAGACCAGAAGCAACAGGTTATGGTCAAGTTTATTTCTTAAGAGAAATGCTGGCATCCAAGGGTGAGAGTATTGAAGACAAAGCTTGCGCAATTTCAGGAAGTGGTAATGTTGCTCAATTTTGTGCCCAAAAAGTTTTGAGTTATGGAGGAAAGGTAATTACCATGTCAGATTCTGGAGGTTATATTTTTGATAAAGATGGCATTGACGAAGGTAAACTTGCTTGGATTATGGATTTAAAGAATAATCGCAGAGGAAGAATTAAGGAATATGTGAAAGAATATTCTGGTGCTGTTTATCATGAAGGCAAGAGACCGTGGAGTGAAAACTGTGACATTGCATTACCAAGTGCAACACAGAATGAAATTGAAGAAGAAGGAGCTAAAAATTTAGTTAAGAATGGATGTATGGCCGTTTGTGAAGGTGCAAATATGCCAACTTCTCCTGCAGCATATGAAATATTAAGTAAAACAGGTATCTTATTTGGTCCAGCTAAAGCTGCAAACGCAGGTGGTGTAGCAGTATCAGCATTAGAGATGTCTCAGAATGCAGCATTCGATGAATGGACTTCAGATAAAGTAGATGCTAAGTTAGATCAGATAATGACTGGAATACATAAACAGTGTGCAGATGCAGCAGCTGAGTATGGTCACAAGGGCAACCTTGTAGTTGGAGCTAATATTGCTGGTTTCTTGAAAGTTGCAGATGCAATGCTTGACCAGGGCGTTGTGTGAAGCAAAAGGCTACAATAGCGTTATTCATAGTTACAATAATTTGGGGATGCACTTTCCTATGGTTGAAAAGAGCACTAGATAGTGCCTCATCAGTATCACAGTCACAAACTAATGTAGTGGCAACTCTTTTTGTAACGTTAAGATTTGGTTTGACTTTACCTATATTTTTGTATTTTACACCTAGTATTAGGAAAAATTTAAAAAATTATCGTTCTTGGTATGATGGTACAATTTTGGCTTTCTTCATGTTGGGAGGTTTTGTTTTTCAAATGATGGGACTGGAGGGAATTTCTCCAGCAGTTTCCGCTTTCCTAACTAGTCTTTACGTTATATTTACAGCCCTGATTTTGGCATATTTAGCAGGTCGCTTTCAGAGTCGAAGTTTACTCTTCGGCGTCATTCTTGCAACATTTGGTGCAGGTTATATTCAAGGTCCACCAGAATTACATTATGATATTGCTGAGTGGTTGACTGTTCTTTGTGCACTTATGTTTGCAGGGCATATAATTTTTACAGATATTATTACTAAACGTATTGATCCCATGACTGTAACTTTTACTTCTATAGTAATATCAACATTGATGGCTCTTTTCTTATTAAATTATTTTATGTTTGTTAATGAGTCTAATATTAATATTTATTCTATGATTGTTAAGACTGATTTCTTAGTTCCATTGCTGCTATCATCTTTTTTTGGTACATTTGTGGCACTTTCTCTAGTGAATTACTATCAGAAGTACATAGATCCAGTCAGGGCAGCTATTTTGTATGCTCTTGAACCTGTGTGGGCTACAATATTTGCAGTGGGGACTGGTGTTACTACTTTCAACTATTGGCTCCTCATTGGAGGATCTTGTTTGCTTGTTGGTAATTTAATCGCTGAATTAGGGAATCAGAGAGTTTCTGAGTAGCGTTTTGATACTTCAGCCCAATTAACGACGTTAAAAAATGCTGAAATATAATCTGCTCTTAGATTTTGATAATTTAGATAATATGCATGTTCCCACACATCTATTCCTAAAATGGGAGTTTTCCCACAACCACCATATTCACTTCCCATTAGGGGATTATCTTGATTTGCTGTAGAACATATCATCAATTTTCCATTATCCGAGCATAACCATGCCCACCCAGAACCGAAGCGCGTCATTCCAGCGTTTTGGAATTTAGCCTTGAAATCATCTAAAGATCCAAATGCATCTAGTAATGCAGCATTAAGATTAGCACTCATTTCTCCATTAACAGGTCCCATAACTTCCCAGAACAGTGAATGGTTGAAATGTCCTCCACCATGATTTCTTACAGCTCCTCTTTGAGCTTCAGGTACAGAATCTAAGTCTGTTATCAATTCTTTTACGGTTTTTCCTTCAATTTCTGCAGCTTCAACAGCTCCGTTTAGCATGTTAACATATGCAGCATGATGCTTGTCATGGTGTATTCGCATAGTTTCTTCATCTATGTATGGTTCTAGCGCGCTGTAGTCGTATGGTAAATCAGGTACTTCAAATGCCATAAATTACATAATAAGCGATATAATAAAAAAGTTAACTATTTTATTTATTCAATATCTTCTTTCATTATTAATCTTGTTGGGTAGGCTAATTTGACATCTTGTTCTTCAAATTGCTTCAAAATTTCTTTAACGTAATATGATTTTGTGCTTCTCATTAGTGGTGCATTAGGAACATAATATCGAACTTCCATAATAACTTCCTGATCTCCAAAATCTCTCAAAACTATTTGTGGAGGCTTTGGTTTTTCTTGGCAAATATCGTCGTGATTCTTTGCAATGTCCTCAACAATTTTCTCTCCACGCGTTACATTATCCCAAGTTGGGACTAACCCTAGCCTAATTCGAACTCTTAAGTTTCTGTCATCACTGTGATTGAAATTTGCAATAGTATCCTTCGTAAAAAGCTTATTTGGTACTGTAAGTAAAACACCGTCTGTCGATCTTACTCTTGTTGTTCTAAGTCCAATTTCAGTAACATCACCCCAACTGGAGTATAAACTTCCAATCTTTTTTGGTAATAATATTCGGTCACCTTCTCTGAATGGCCTGTCAACCATAATGAAGATGCCAGCTATAATATTCTCGATAGTATCTTGAGCTGCAAAAGCCATTGCTAATCCAACTATTCCTAGTGCAGCAACAATTCCTGTTACATTTATTCCTAATTCATTAGCTGCAGTCAAAATAATGATTGCCCATAGAGTAACACTTGCTGCCTTAAAAAGAAAATTTTCAATACCTTTGTCGATGTAATCGTATTTATCGAAGACTCTTTTTAGGTAGCTTAGAATCAATCTTACTACTGGAACTCCTATGATTATAGTTAGTAAAGCTGCGATAGGTCCGAATTCAACAACATCAGTTACACAAGCTAGTGTTGGTTCCAAATCGTTTGGAAGATTTTCTAGACATGTCATATTGTTGCCCCACCGATAGAGTATAAAATGGCTGTGTTAAGCTCGTCTTTAAATCATACGGCCCAATAAAGTTTCATGGATATTTCAAAATACAGGAAAGATTTTCCACTATTGAATAAGGAAGATTCACCGATTTATCTTGATAGTGCCTGTATGACTCTTAGACCACAGGAAGTGATTGATTCAATCACGGAATATTATACCGATTATCCAGCTTGCGGTGGCCGTTCAGTCCATAAGCTTAGTTGGCAAGTTACAGAAAAGTTTGAGATGGCTCGTGACAGTCTTCGTAAATTTGTAGGAGCTGAGCAAACATCTGAAATTGTTTTTACTAAAAATGCTACAGAAGGAATGAATATTGTAGCAAATGGTTTGAGACTAAAAAAAGGAGACCAAGTATTGACTACAGATAAAGAGCATAATGCAAATGTTGTTCCTTGGCATCATTTGTCAAAATATAATGGTATTAAGTATGAGGTTTTACCTCCTAAGGACAATTATTTTTTTGATATTGAGGCACTCAAAGAATCTTTAAATTCAAAAACAAAACTTTTCAGCTTTGTTCATACTTCTAATCTTGATGGTTGTACTAATCCTGCAAAGGAGATTGTTGAAATATGCCACGATAAAGGTGTCAAAGTAATGATGGATATTGCACAGTCAGCACCTCATAAAGAAGTAGATGTTGTCAACTTGGATGTAGATTTTGCTGCAGCAAGCGCACATAAATTCTGTGGGCCAAGTGGAATGGGATTTTTGTATGGCAAATACGATGAATTAGCAAATTTAGTTCCAACCTATGTTGGAGGTTCAACAGTAATTAATTCAACATATGAAGATTACAAATTGCTGCCACCTCCTTCTTGTTTTGAAGCTGGCCTTCAGGATTATGCTGGAGCTATAGGCGCAGGAGTTGCTGCAGAATACATCATGAAGGTGGGTAGAGATAATATCCAAGAACATGAGAACAAACTAAACCGGATAATGTCTGATAAGCTAAAAGATTTGGATGCCGTAGAAGTTGTAGGTCCATCAGATGTTGCACAGAGAGGAGGTATTTTTTCTTTCAACATAGAAGGGTGGGATCCTACCGAAATTGCTATGCATCTTGATGAAGAATATAATATTGCAATAAGAAGTGGTATGCACTGTGTACATTCCTGGTTTAATTCAAGAGGGATTAATGGTACTGCAAGGGCTAGTGCTTATCTTTATAACAATGAAGAAGACGTTCTTTCATTTGCGTCTGCAATTGAAGATATTGTTAACAAAGAGTAGACTTTTAATTTCCACTCACCATTGGACGACTAGATCCACATTCTGGACATAGTTGACTATCGTCTTTATAATCATGATTACAGGCAGGACATATACTTGCCAATACTTTTTTCCCTTCTATCATGGACTTATTTTTCTCAGCAGTAACCAGGGTAACCTCTCCCTTTTCATTTTTAGCAATTTCGTATCTTCCAGAACCTCCCATTTTCATTAATACTTCTGGGGGGAAAGAAACAGTCCCTAATTCATCTACAATCAATTCTCTTGTTCCTTCTAGATCATCTACATCTAGATTAGTGCCGTGTTCAGCTACGAATCTTCCATCACGTAATTCTAAGCTGCGATCACAGAATGCAGCTACTTCATCACTGTGTGTTACAATTAGGAAAGCAACTCCTTTTTCTTTATGTAATTTTCCAAATAATTCTAGAACTTCTCGACTTGTTATTGGATCTAAAGCACCTGTAGGCTCATCAGCTAAAATTAATTTTGGCTCGGTCACTAATGCTCTTGCAATAGCAACTCTTTGTTGTTCTCCACCCGAGAGCGTTGCAGGCATACTGTTAACACGTTCCTCTAGGCCAAGTTCTACCAAAATTTCCATGGCTTTTCTTTTTGCCTCAGAGGGCCTTACATCTTTATGACGCAGAGCTTGGGCAACATTGTCGATAGCGCTAAGGTCTGGAAGTAAATTGCCTTCTTGGAAAATAAAGGAAACAGTATCTTGTCGCATTTTCACGAGCTCTTTCCCGGTTCTTCTAGTTGTGGATACTCCATTGAGGATAACTCCTCCAGCAGAAGGTTTCATCAAAACACCCAGACATTTAAGTAATGTAGATTTACCAGAACCCGAAGGTCCTACAATAGCAACGGCCTCCCCATTTTTCACTGATACATTCAGCCCTCTCAGAGCTACCACATTTCCGTCCTCAGCTGTAGATGAGTAAACATGGTACAACCCTATTGCTTGGAGAATCGCATCTTTATCTATCCTCTCATCCATCATTTGTTCTGAGAACTTAAGAGCTTCAATTTCCTCACTAGAATCATTTTCCTCTTTTCCTTGGCCGGTAGTATGTTCGAATAATTCTTCAGGCATTTTATTCCCCCTTAAGCACTACGGCCAAATCAGCTCGTAAAGCTCTCCTAGTAGTAAATACCAAAGCTATGACAACTACAGTCATAACTCCTAAGGTAACTTGTGTTATAACCCACCAAGGCCATTGTAATATTCTTGTAATTACAGCATCTTCACCAGTTCCTGAAAATAACTGGAATAGGAAACCAAATATGTTGAAGAATCCGTTGAATGCAAGAGATAATCCCATTCCTAAAATAACTCCTAGAATCATTGAAAAGAAGACTATTGAAAGTATCTCGAAGAGTACAAGTCTAATTATTTGGTTAGGACTTGCTCCAATTGCCTGTAAAATAGCTAATTCTTTCTTTTTCTGGTTTAGTACTAGTGATAGGAAAACAAATGCTGAAGCAATCGCTGCTGCACTTGCTACGAGGTACTGGAGCGTGAATAGCCCTTGGGTTCCAAATATAATGCCTCCATTTCTTTCTACATTCTCGTGTGAGGTCTCCCAGTCATCAGCCCCTTCAAATCGGGAATCTGCAGCAATCAGTAAGGCTAAAACTTGTAAATCATCATTGTTCAGTCCATCAATATCTACAATCCAGGTTGTTGCTCTTAAGTTATTTACTATTTGATTTCCCATCAAGTCTCTGTAAGCTTGTTCATTAATTATCAAATAGTTATTCATTTCATTTGTCGCTACACCAGGAATAAATTCGTGAGTTCCAATGTACCTTATTGAGGTTTGATATGAAGTCACTTGTACTTCAAAAGCAGCCGGGAAGTAGACTGGTAATATTAGTGGTGTAGGATTTTCACTAAATCCAGTTTCACAATTATTACTTTCATTTTGGGCACTTCCATCAGGGCATGTTGCCCCTTCAAAGTTAGGAGAAGTTAAGTTAACAGGGTAATACGAAAAAGCTCCTGAAAGGTTTGCATCTGTAAAGTCGATATTAGCAATGTTATCTGAAGTTACAACAAATATAGTATTAGTTAAGCTAGCCCCAGTAAAATTAGCTTCTCTAAGATTTACGTTGAAAAACAATGATTCGTTCAAATTCGAATTAGCAAAATTTACACCAGATAAATCAGCGTTAGAGAAATCAGTTCTAGAAAAATTTCTATTACTTAAATCTTGATCTGACAAATCTACGTTTGACCAGTTTCTATCCATAATGTTTGTATAATATTCAAAAGCTTCTTCTACGGTTATGGTAGAGTTTGGATCTATGTTAGTCGGGATGAATTCAGTTTTTTCCCAAGTAAAATTTACTACTTCGGATTCTTTATCTCTTGAATTATACAAGACATCATTTGAATCACCAAATCTTCCAGATCCCTCTAAATCAAGTGCGAATGCCATGTCAGGTCCAGCTGAAAAGCCTCCATTTTCATACGCAGATACAGCTTCAGAAATATCTTTTCCAGGTATTGCTTGTGGGAACCATTTTAGTACATCCCCACTTCCATTCATCAAAACGTAAGCGTTGGCATCAGTACCATCATCTGATTCCAGAGATATCATAGGTACTGTCAGCGCTTTAACAGTAATATCTTTGGAGCTGATGTTTACTACAGCTTCTTCAATTTCACTAGAAGTCATAGGTTCCGTGGAGTAAATCTTAATGTCACTACCAATTTGTAAGTCAGCAGTACGCTCATCCACTAGAGAACCTGTATATCCTTGGACCGCTGCAAGAGTAACAATTGATAACGTTAAAAGCATGATAAGAGATAATCTTGTTGTAGATTCACTAGAACCGGTGTTCTGTAGACCTCGCTTCACATCTGATAGTAATGGCGTTCTTTTGAAGAAGAAAAGCATTATTTTTGGCCCATATGCGCCCAATCTAGATAGTAGAAGAGCTCCTCCAATCCAAAGCATGAAAGGTCCGAAAATATTGACTAAACCACCTAAGAACCAATTACTGATAATTCCGCTACCCCCAGTTGTTAGTTCCTGATATGTGTCGATAGCACCCAAAGTACCTATGAATAGCATGATAACGTGAAGCCATGTTTTCGGCTTTCCAGATTGTGCAGTTTTCTTTACTCCCTCATCAATTTCCATTTCAAGGAATTTCTGGGTTCGAGATCGTCCAAATAATAATGCTAAGCCAAGTGTGGCTAAAATTGTGAAAAATGTTGCCCCAAAGCTCAGAACTGGATTTATGTCTACATCTAAACTTTCAAATTGCATGAAGCCTACGCTTGATAGAATAATTGGAACTGCAAAGAAAGCTAAGATATAACCTGCAATCCATGCTATAGATGATATAACAAACAACTCAAAGAGCACCATACCTTTCAACTTGTCTGCAGTTGCTCCAATTGAGCGGTGAATACTTATTTCTCTTCTCCTCTGTTCCAATGAGAGTTCTAATCCATAAATAAGTAGATACAATGAAAGAATAACTACTGGTATCATCAAAATGTAGTCAAAAACTTGAACGAATCCCAGAACAACAGTAAGCCATAAAATAGTCCCACTTATGATATCAACATAGAATATTTTCACGTTGCCGTTATCATAGGTCTCTTTTTGCATATCGTTTGAGATTACATCTAACCAGTCTTCAGCAGCTGAAATTGATGAAGTAGGTAAAAGACTTCGATCTACAGTTATACCTAAGTAAACATGATCTTTATCAATTAAAGTGATTTGCTGTTCCTCAGTTAAGAGTGTCCAAGTAGTGTAAATTGGGTTGGCTGCCAGAACGGGGTTCCCTTGTGGCCACGGCTCATATATTCCTAAAATAGTAACATTTTCTAGCCTCATTTTAACTTGGCAATACATTAGTCTGTATTCTTCGCCTTCAATTATTTCACCAGGGCAATCTTCATCTTCCATAACGCCAGGAAGACTTCTTTCGTAAGTGTACGTGAATGTTAAAGTATCAATATTATCTCCTACTTCGGCTCCAGCAGCTGAGGCAATATCTAAAGGAATGTAAATTCCTCTTTGATTGTTAACTTCTTCATGGGTTTTCCATTCACCCATTTCGTAGATTATATTTTCAGACAAGCGTTTTGCAAGTACTCCATCAAAAGCCTCAGGACCCAAGAAAGAAATCGCTCTTACATTTATTACAGGTGGTCCAGTAGTATATTCATAATTCCATAAATCTTCGGTATCCCATTTTCTATCTGCATTAGAAGATTCAATTTTTTCCATGAATAACGGTGAAGCATAAAATGCAGCATCATTGCCCCAATTAATCTCACTATGTAGGCCACTTTTACCTAAGACAAGCGTGCAATCGTTAAACTCCTCTTTCAAAACAACTTCATCACACATTTGTTGAAGAACTGCAGTATCATTAGTCCACCCTTCAGCACCCTGCTCTGGAGCTGATTTGAATTCAATTTTTGAATCAAAAACAGTTTGTTCAATTGACTCTTCAAGGAAAGCTTGTGAGAGACCTACTCCGTAAATAAGAACAAGCGTAATAACTAAGCTTGCTAGGAAAACTCCAGCAAATACAGCTAATCCTCTTTCTTTATCTCTCCATGAAGTAAGTGCCGCGATCCTAAGATTATCAGGTAAATCTAATATTCTTTTCTTCCAAACAGTAGGTGAAAATAAATATGAGCGCCAAGAAGCTTCCGAATTACTCATTTTTCCTCCTCATCTTTGATTCCCCATGCGGATTTGATATCACTAGCAGCTACTAATCCATCTTTCATGAGTAACATTCTATCAGCTTGGCTAGCAAGATTTGGATCGTGTGTAACCATCAATACGGAAATTGGATTTTCTCCTTTAGTTAAGATTTTGAATAACTTCATTATGTCGCTACCACTTTCAGCATCCAAGTTTCCAGTAGGTTCGTCAGCTAGTAATAATGGTCTAGAGCCTGCAATAGCTCTAGCAACGGCAACTCTTTGTCGTTGACCTCCTGAAAGTTGTTCAGCACCGAAGTTTATCCTGTCGCCGAGACCTACTTTGGTGAGAGCGGACTTTGCTTTTTCTTCGGCCTCATTTTGTTCCATACCTGCAATTTCAAGTGCCATTGCCACATTGTCAATTGCAGTTAAATGTTCGACTAAATGGAAATCTTGGAAAATCCATCCTACACCATTTCTTCTTACATTTACAACTTTATTTGGGGTTTTTGTACCGTATGTGAATTTGTTTGAAGTCCCTATTTTACCATCTCCATCCAGGTCACGATTTAATTTTTCTTCTAGTTTGTGTCTGGCCTTAGACTTTTTTTCTGTTGTTTCTGTACTATTTACATCTTCGAGTTCAATCTCACCTTCATCTCCAGGCAATAATCCTCCAATGATGTTTAGTAAAGTTGATTTTCCACAGCCTGAAGGACCCATAAGTGCTACTAATTCTCCTCTTTTGATTTCCAAATTAATACCTTTCAAGACTTCCACTCGAGTGTTAAACGCTTTAGAACCGAAACCTTTCTTCAATTCTTTAATTTCTAATAGTTGCACAATTTTTCATCCATAAAGTTCTATAAAAAAGTTCATTATATGATGCCCAAACTATTTGTTCGATTAAAGTTTCTTCGTTAATTTTCCAGTATATTCCTTTATGGCTTCTTCCATGCTCAATTTTCCAATCAGAATATTATTTGCAGTTTCTTTGTCAATAGTGATAAGTCCTTTTGATAATCTTCGTGATTGTTTTTGTATCCAGGCTATTTCTCCTCCTTTCGGCAGGTATTCACTAGGTTTCTTTTCATTGCCCAATCGAGATCCAATTCTTATGGCTGCCTCGATATGGCTCCCACTTCCACTTCTTCTTTCATCAACAAACAAAATTTTGTCTTTAAACATATCAATTGATTGTTCAATCAGATTTCGGTGGGACGGGCTACCAATTCCAATTTTTATTTGTTCAATCCCTATTTCCCTATTAATTGATTGAATAATTCTGGACATTTGAATTATGCTGTCAAATTCTTTACAAAAAAGGACATGATTCATTGATAAAACAGCAAGCCCAGAAATCCCCCCAGGATCTATGCCTATTGTCAGATTAGTCTTGTTATAATAGATTGTTCTTATTTTTAGTTCTAATATGTCTAAATCATCAGTAATAACATGAGGAATTATGCAATTTTCTAGCTGTTTATCAGTTACAATAACATCTATTTCATGGGTTAATTTGGGAATCTTCTTTAGGTGTTTTAGGTTAAACTCAGAATTTTTTATTTTACGTGTTATTTTATTTAGTAATGAGAAGTTGTTAACAAGTATGCCAACTCTCATGGTTTTGTCCATTTCAGGCTAATCCAATATCTTTTGTAAGCTAAGACGATTATCTTGTTTACTCCATGACCTACACGAATCATTCGAGCAACATCCAACCAATTATGGTTCTCCTCTGTGATGTGTATTAGCCATGGCGCATGTTCTGATTCATAGTTGTATACTCTATAATGAGTTCCAAATTTTAATCCTGAATTGATTTGATATCCTTTATCAATTAATTCTTTCATTTTTGGGTCATTGTTTGAATTCTTTATTCCCTCTTTTAACTTTGTATCTTCCCAATTAATCAAATTAGCTATGTAGTAAACAACATCACCTTCATTGTCAACAATTCCAATTTGAGCTCTTCTGTCTAGTCCATCTTCTAATTCATTTATTACTTTACTGAAATCTATTTTTTCTTGAAAATTGTAACTATATACTATTGCAGAGGCTGCGGCTTTTGTGGATATGTTTCTATCATAAAGTCTCAATCCTTTTTCATCCGATTTTACTACAAGTCCTCTTTCCTTCAGATCTCGGTATGTGTGATATTTCAAGTTATTTTTTTTAAAGTCTTCAATTTCTTCTTTGGATAATAGTATATCTTTTCTGTCATTAGAATATAGTGCTTCATAGCTTGTTAATAGCAGGTCACCTCCGCTTTGTGGCGTTCCTGTGTTACCCTTATTGTATATTTGAGCGGCTATTTTCTTATCTGTTACAATTATCTCATTGTCAATTCTTTTGTAAGTCAGACCTTCACCTCTTTTACCAATTTAACTTTTCCAGCATCACTGAGCATTCTTGCATTGTATATTGGGATTGATTCAATATCGCCATTTTTCAAAGTATAATTCTTAGCATCCATGCCTGTGAATGTAGGTAAATCCTCTAGTACTTTAACACTTAGATATTCTGGATTATCAGGTTTCTTCTCTACTTTTCTCTCAGGCTCCTTTTCCACTTTCATCTCAAGTTCATTTTCTACTTTCATTTCAGGTTTTTTCACAATTTTATCGGGAATGAATTCAAAATCAGTATTTAGGAGAGTATTCTCACGGTGTTTTTCAATTACGGAACAGATTGATTCTAAATATTCACTTTCATTAGGGTGCACATTATCTCTATTTGGATTTTGTCCATTAACCTTTTCTCTTGCCAAATCTGTCAATTTTCTTTCCCGAAGTTTGTGCAAATCCAATTTGAGATCCATCAATTTTCTCATGTCTGAGTTACTCTTTTCTAATCGTTTAACATTATCTTTTGAATTTTCTATAACTTTCTTAATTTGGTTTTCTAAATTTTTCACTTGTTCATAAAAACTAGCAGGCATTTTGGTTAATCTACCTTCTTTTCTCTCCTTCAAAGTTTGAACTCTCAAGTCTCTGAGAGTTAATAATTCAGCAACCATTATTTTCCTATTTTGAAACCCTAATAAGAATCTTTGCCAGTAAAAGTCTTTTATCTACACAGTTAGTTGAGTCACATGAAGAAGTGCCCAGTCTGTGCAGTAGAGGTCGAAGATACAGCACCATTTTGTAATATTTGTGGAGTAAATCTTTCAGGTGCAAAAGATGTAGGCCCTTCACAAGTAGAGACTCCTGTAGCTAAAGAAGAAGATTCTTCTAAGGTTTCTTCAGTTTCTTCAGTGCCGCCTGATTCTACAGGACGGACTAAATCTAGTTTTTATTTACCTGCTTTACAATTTTTGTTAGCCGTAGCCTTACTTGGCCTGGTTCTTTACTACACTACAGCTGATGTTCCTAATCCAGATACAGTAATTAATGAAGGCACCGTAACTGAGGATGATTTGAGTAATTATACTTCCTATAATAAGCCATTAACTTGTCCAGGATGGTCAGAAGCATTGACTAAAGGTAATGATAATGGTTGTCCTTTAGTTCTTAATTCAAATTGGGATACGAGTAGTTTTAATGTACAAGAGCAAGAGTATCAAACTATTTTAGGACTTACTGTTTTGATGGGTCTCTGTGTACTAATTCAGGCGCGTAGAATAAGTGATAGTAACATTATGGCTCCACTATTTTTGATGTTGTTTATAATTGCAATAGTATATCTTTACATGGGTCTCAATGAAGAACCTTTGGGTGCTCCTGAGTCTACATTAGGTGCAGTCGCAGGTCTTGTAATTATTGTAGTATCGTATATAGTATTCCTTTATTCAGTTACTGGTAAAGATATTAGTGATGCACCTTTGTCTACGATTTATTCATTTATCGGAGCAGGTTCTTTAGTTTTTGCAGCCTTACATCACAATTGGGTAAGAGGGCCCTGGTTATCCTGCAGTAAGTCTTTAGATAATTTTGATGATTCATTAGCTAAAGCTTGTACCTCTGTCGGTGGTGATCAACAATTTGTATACATTGATTTACAGCCAATTGAGATGTTGATATTATTGGCTGGTATACTATTCCTGTTAATTGGAATAGCTGCCTATATTCTTCAGACGGTTAGACTAAAAGATATGGAAGAAGCAAAATATTTCTTCATGATTCTGATGGGGTTATCTTTACAATTTGTAGTTATTGTTTGGAATTTGGTTAGGAATAGTGCTAATTTTTCCTTTCAACAAGGAGATATAATTCTCACAGTGTTATCAGTTTCTATTTCATTCATTGGAATGTATTTGTTTTATCGTAAACGAAAATCTGAGCAAAGTATGGAAGGTTTAGCATACTTTGGTTTATTTGTTTCTGGTATAGGTACTCTATTTGCTACAATGATTGCTCCGGCATTACTTTCAGGTTCGGATGTATCTTCTCCTGAATCAACTACTGAATGGATAATGTTTGGTTTGCCACTAGCTGTAGCGGCAGGGGCTGTTTGGTATGGAATAAAATATGGTACAGAGAAATTTAGGGATAGGATAGTGGAAATGCAATTATCAAAACCTCCTGTTGCAGATCCCTTTGATTCAGATTTCATACCTGAAGAGGAAATGGAAGAAAAAGGAGAATCAGAACCAGAGCCTGTAAAATCAGGGGAAGTCTCGCTTGAGGATGCTATGGATAGATTGCTTTCAGAGTTCCCTGAGGCAACTATAGATATCAAACCTACAGAGGATGAAAATTATGGTGTTGATTTGAATCTGAGTGAAATTGAGAAAGAGCTCAAAGAAGAGTTGGCACAAACTCCAAAGATTAGGAAGGCTATGAAAGTTGATTATACTGTAGATTACGAGGAATTATCTAAATTTTATTCAACTACTGAAGACACTATAAATCAAACAGTCACTCATTTAAAATCTGGAAGAAATATTATGCTTTATGGTGATCCAGGTACAGGTAAAACTGCTTTGGCTAATTTACTTTTAAGTCAAGTATGTGGTGTAAAAGAAGCTAAAGATGGCAGTATGATTCCTAATTATTCTATTGTTACAGCTAACGCAGAATGGTCTAATTTTGAAGTTATTGGTGGCATTTCTCCAGATGATTCAGGAGGATATTTTTTCAAAGATGGATATGTAGCAGATGCAGCTAAAAATTGTGAGAAAACAATGCAAGAGATTGGAAAACCTCATTATTTAGTTATTGATGAGTTTAATAGAGCAAACATTGACGAAGCGTTTGGTAAATTATTTACAGTATTTGAGTATAGAGATAAGCAAGCACTTCTTACTGCAAAAGAGACTGGTGGCGCCCCATTCATGATGCCTCCTGAATTCCGTATTATCGGAACAATGAATACTCAGGATAAGAATACACTTTTCAATGTGGGTCATGCCTTAATGAGACGTTTTGCTTTTGTTGAAATAGGATTACCTGATAGAGATGATGAATACAAACGTATGCCTGCTTTTGTATTTAATAAGTTAAATAAACTAGGCATCGCGCCGGAAAGGCCGGATGACGCTGATGAAGTTGATTGGTATGCTAAAGAAATGTTTGATTTCTATGATGAAGATGGAACAATGTTCAAGGCATTTAACAAATTCATGAATTTCCTAGAGGAGCAGGAATTACCTCAATCAAGGGATGATGAAGTGGCAAGAGGTGTTAGAACTTATAGAAAAATAGGTCCCGCAGTTATTATTGATTCTATGTTAACTGTATTTAATTCTAGAGGCCAATATGCTCTTGATAGGGCATTAGCAGATGTAATTAAATCCAATATTATGCCGGCGTTAGAAGGGCTTGAAAGAAATGAGTTGAAGTGTTTGATGTTGAAGGCACAAGAAGTCCTTGGCCAAACTCATGCAATTTCAGTTACTTTGGAAAAGATGGTTGATTCTCCAGGATTGAGCGTTTTCGGTTGATATGAGTTTACCTGATGCCACAATAGACCTGAATCTACCTGCAGATCACTCAGACCATTTAGTGGAAGGAGAAAATATACTATTGAATGTAAATGCTTTCAGACCTTTGGAAAAAGTACACATAAGATTGGGCACAGCTAGAATGGATAGTCTTCCAAAGATTAGATCTAATACTACTCATTCACAAGCATTTGAAGTCCCAGATTATATTGGAACAAACACAATATGTTTGTTTGATGAAAGTGGTAACACAGTCTCCAATAAATTAGAAATAGTAATAGCTCCTAAAATGCTTGATTATGAAAAATTTAAGGATTTAAGAGATAATCATATACCTGATTTAGTGAAAAATTCAGGGGCAGAGGAACCTCCCGAGGGCATGTATCCTGGGGCAACTTCATCCATTGAAGAGGAAAAGATATTACTGAATATTGAACAATTACTAGAGTTCTCAGGCAAATTGTTGAAAGTAACTAATGATATACGTAAAGGTGCTTATACTTACAAAGTAGAAGTTGAAAGAAAGACGATGAAGTCCCAGATAAGAGGGGCAGTTCGTTGGCAAAAAACGGCTTTGGCAAGGGCTCAGAAAGGTACGGAATATGCTACTGCACATGTAACAGATATTCGAAAGAGAAAATGGAGTACGCCAACAAATATTCTACTCGTTAAGTTCCATATGGAAGTTTTCATTGAGGCTATATTCTTTAGGGATGAAATGGATCGTAAGGAGAGAGAGAAGAAGGCTTGGGCTGCCATATATGGGAGAAAGGTGGAAGAATTATCTGACGCGGCAAAACTCCAGTTAGATAAATTAGATTTAGCTTGTAAAATGCATAAACAAGTCCTTGGAGATGGGAAGCTTGCAGAACTAATTCCAGTGGCTAAAAACACTAGAAAAAGTCAACGATTGATAAACAGAGAGGCCTTGATTGAGGCTAAGACTTGGAGCCGTAATAGATCATACCGAGAATTACCACCATTATGGAGAGAGTTTTTGGAGGACTATCAATCATATTATGAAGAAACAGTATTAGTTCAAACTCAGAAAATGACTGACATTTACGCGCTCTGGATTCTTTGTGAAATGGCATCAGGAATGAAGTTGAGCGCTCATGCAAAATCGTTGAGAGAGTTTAGATCTAAGAACAAGGATATAGTCCTCAAATATGATGCACCAGGACAAGTTCGGCATGGATGGAGTGATTCAATAATGGGTTCACTTTTCGGAGAATCTGAGGAAAAGGCAAATCCAGCACAGGGGTCTGGTAAACCTGAAATTTTCATGAATTATCGGGGGATTAATTTTTATTTCGAAACAAAATACGATTTAGAGGAGTCACCAAAGCAAGAAGATGTCTACAAAGTTTTGGCTTATATGAATAATTATGATGTTCCTTGCGGAGGTATAATTTATCCAGGTCCTCAGTTGAAAGTTTCTGTTGATGTCAGGAATAAACAAGTTATAGCATGGATACCTTTTACTTGGACAGAGAAAGCTTTTGAAGTTGCGCCAAATTACTTTGCTTTCATATCAGATAGAATGGCTGCAATTCATTCTAGAATTGGGGATGAAGATTTAGATAAATTTGTTGAGGAAGTTGAAAGAACTGCTTTTGAATTTTATGAAGCTATTGCAGTTCCAGGTGCTGTTGCTCCTGAGATGCCAGAATTTTTGTATAATGAGGAGATAGAAATCAATCTTGAGGATGTAATGGAAATGGAGGAAGATCAAGAAGAAGTCGATTTAGAGTCTATAGCCGAAGAAGAATCCAAAATAAAGAAAGATAAATTGTTAGAAGATATTGAGGAAGGAAATTTGGAGGAGGCGACCGATCAGGCGGGAGGTTACACAATTTCCAAAGATATAGCGGAAAATGAAACTGATAATGAAGATGAATCTGAGATTCCTGATGATGATAATGAGTTTCCTGAAAGTGTCTTTGAGGAGACGTCGGAGTCACCTGAGCCACCTAGTGTGGGAGATGCAATTGTTTCAGATAATACAGATAAGCCACCTGAAAGGAAAATTTCATTATCCATTGAAAAACTTAGGAAGATGGTTGACGAGCAGGATAAGTAGTTAAATACTGTTGTTGAATAAGAAAATATGATTAAAGTAGGTATCAATGGATATGGTACAATTGGTAAGAGAGTAGCTGAAGCAGTTACGCTTCAGGATGACATGGAAATTGTGGGCATTGTAAAGACAAAACCCACCTATGAAATGAGAGGAGCCCTTGATGCTAGCTATCCTGTGTTTGCTTCTACTAAGAATAAAATACCTTTTTTCCAGTCTAAAGGTATTGAAGTGAGTGGAGTTACCGAGGACTTAGTTGAAATTGCAGACATCATAATCGATTGTACTCCTGGGAAATTAGGAGTTAATAATATGGATATGTACAAAAAAGCAGGTACCAAGGCTATATGGCAAGGTGGAGAGAAACATGCACCTATAGGTACTAGTTTCAATTCATTAACTAATTATTCGGAGTCAATTGGTAAGGATTATGTTAGAGTGGTTTCATGTAATACAACTGGTTTGTCACGGACACTTTATCCAATACTAAATGAATATGGGGTGAATAATGTACAGGCAGTTATGGTCCGTAGAAGTGGAGATCCCAAGGATAGTGATAGAGGCCCTATCAATTCCATTGAGCCAGTCCTTAGTGTTCCAAGTCACCATGGTCCTGATGTTCAGACCGTTATTTCAAACCTAAACATACAAACTATGGCCGTCAAAGTTCCAACAACGATTATGCATGTACATTGTATCATTGCTGAATTAGAATCTGAGCCTGAAGTTTCTAGAGTAATTGAATTATGGGAGAATACGCCTCGAGTTAATTTGATAGAGGGATTTTTAGATAATGATGGGAGTAAAGTCCGTAATTTACCAGGCACTGCTGAGATAATGGAATGGGCTAGGGATTCTCTTTATACTCGTGGAGATCTAAATCAAATAGCAGTTTGGAAAGATGGGGTTCACACATTTGGCAAGAAATTGTATTATTATCAAGCAATACATCAGGAATCAGATGTTGTCCCTGAGAATGTAGATGCAATTAGAGCCATGTGTAATATTGAATCAGATCCTCTTAAATCTGTGAAAAAGACCAACAAAGCTATTGGAATCAACTGATAGAATTTATTTTATCTAAATATTTCTGATTCAAAGTAGTATCTAGGTTATTCTTACGTCCAATTTTAACGATGATGCCATTTATATCTTCAATTTCAGTTCTCTGGCCCTTTTTCAGGTCTTGAAGCATACTGCATAAGTTATCGGGTGTATTGCTTATAATTTTTTTAGTTTCTTCTAACGGATTATGAGGAAATTTGATATTATTTTTTCCCGCAATGTTCATAGTCTCAGTAAGAAGTTCTTTTACTGATTTCCAATATTTACTGTCACTTAGTTTTCCATTTTTCAAGTTATGGAATGCAGCTATCGGATTTACGGCACTATTTATGGTAGCTTTGAGCCATATGTAATCAATAATATTTTTAACAGGATATATTTCAAAATAATCTCTAGAAAAAAGTTCCTCTATATTGAATGTTCTTTTGTCATCAATATTGAGATTGCCAATTACAGTTGTCCCAGTTCCCATGTATTCTGTGATTCCCAAATCTAATGATATCGCTCCCACGCTCGTCACTATTGAAAATAAATCATTATTGTTCTTGGAATTATATTCTAGCATTCTCAATCCATTTTGACATATAATTATTTTCCCTTTAAAATCCTGTAGAGTCTTTCTGGTTGATTCAAGGTCATAGCCTTTCACAGCAATTATTACTATTTCTGCATCCTTAATTTTTGTAACAATATTTGCCTTAATTCTTTTTTTCTTGTTCTTGTTTTTAATCCATAATCCATTTTCAATTAAAATATCATAATGTTCCTCTTTTACTAGTACAGAAACATCATTATGTTTTTCTAAGGAAGAAGCAAGGAGTAATCCAATGGCTCCTGGACCAATTATGCTTATTTTCATCCTTGTTCAGTATAAATTAAGCATTTGTTGCTAAGCACTTTTATGTGTACTATTAGGTTGGGTTTATCTAAATCTACGCGTATATCTGGGTATATATCAAACACAGATCCCGCTAATTCTCTGGCCAATTCAGTCGAGGTAAATTTATGTTCTCCTTTTCTTTCTACATTAATTGCAAATGTTTTTTTTTTGTTTTCTTTTGGGAGGATATTTTTAATTTTTTGGTATATTAATTCTTTATTAGTATCACAAAGTTCTGCATCATTAAGATTGTATTCTCTTTTAAGTATTCTTTTAATTGAAGTGAGATACAAGTATTTGTCTATTATTTGGTATTTAGATAAATTATCAAAATTTTGCATTTGGTCAAGAACTATTTTTCTTCCTAATTTCTTTAAACTTCTTTTTGGGATGTTTATTAAAACGTAATTATTCATTTATTGAAGCCAATACTTTATCAATTATTTCTTGAGAGTGTCCCACATAATTATCAGGTTCTAAACAATGGTGGATTTCATCATTACTCAAATATTTCTGTACTTCGGCATTGGCTTTTATGTTTTCACTAAATGTTATTCCCTTCTTTTCAGCATTCATAGTTATATTCCTTATCAACTCGTGAGCACTTTGACGGCCTAGATTAGTTTTGCCGAGTGCAATAACAAATGCTTCAGCCATTGGCAGCCCACCTGCACCATTAAGATTATCTTTCATTCTTTCTTTGTTGACATACAAATTAGAGAAAACATTCTCTGTTTTCAGAATTATATATTCTAGTAAGATATAAAATTGTGGAAGAATAATTCTTTCATTACTAGAATTTGCTAAATCCCTTTCATGCCATTGAAGGTTATTTTCATATGAAGAATACAAAACAGAACGTATAATTCTTGCTAATCCGCCCACATTTTCAGAGGTTATTGGATTTTTCTTTTGGGCCATAGTTGAAGATCCAACCTGTTTTTCAACGTTAAAGGCCTCAGCTACTTCTCCAATGTCGCTTCTTTGAAGATTTCTGATTTCGATTGTAAATTTTTCTATACTTGTAGCTAAATTAGCACCCCAAGCAGTAACCTCTGCAATTCGATCACGCCCAAGAATCTGAGTTGTAGCTAGAGGTTCATTTAATTCTAATTTCTCACACACCATCTTTTGGACTTTTAGTGTATGCGGATGCATTGCAGCTCCAGAACCAACTGCTCCAAGGAATTTTCCAGTCATAATTCTTGGCTTTAGCTCTGATAGCCTCTCCATGTGTCTTACTAATTCAGATGTGAATACTGCCATTTTTAGTCCAAATGTTATTGGTGTAGCCCATTGTCCATGTGTTCTACCTAGCATTACTGTATCTTTATGCATTTCAGCAAGTTTGCTCATAGAATTAATTAATCTTTTAAGAGCTATTTCTATCAAAGTAATTGCTTTTTTGTGTTGTAATGCTCTTGCAGTGTCAACTATATCATAACTTGTAGCTCCGAAATGAATCCACTTCCCTGCATCACCTACTTGTTCTTCTAAACCTTTTACAACAGCCATCACATCATGGTTAATTTCAGCCTCGATCTCTTCGACTCTTTCTCTTTTAACAAGATTTAATCCTTTTCTTATTTCACTAGCTGCTTCTTTAGGTATAATACCTATTTCAGACTGAGCTTCAGCCAAGGTAGCCTCGACTTTTAGAAGGAAATTTAGGTATGAATTTGCTCTGAAGACATTTCTCATCTCCTCAGTCCCGTATCTATAGTCAAGAACGCTTACTGGGTCCATACTGCGCTAAAAGGGGTGCATATATACTATATCTTTCAAAAATATGAGGGATTACTTTTATCTAGCTATGCACTGACCATTAACATGGTCAACAGGGTTCTGGCAGCAATTTATTTCGCTTTCGCTTTTTTTGTCTTAAGTGTATTGTTTAGTTCAAACGCTGAGGCTGTGGATGTGGATTTAGAGCCAATCAATTTTACATTTAATCCTGATTATCCACTCTATGGTGAACCTATAGAAATTAGTTTTGAGGTTGTTAATAATGGCAATGAACCAGCAAATGAAGTTAAAATTATAGTTTGGAATAGCACTTCGGAGTGTGATACAGGCGATGAGTGTGTTCCTGTTTATGAGTCAACCGAGTCAGTTATTGACCAAACAAAAAAGGCCACTATTGATTTTACCTGTAATCCTGATGGGATTGATGGTTGTGGGGGAATCGGAGATCATGTTTTGACAATATCAATAGATTATGAAAATGATATAGAGGAAACGAATGAAGATAATAATAGGATTGTTCACGAATATACTGTGTTTGAGCAGGAGTTGGCTGATTTAGGTACTAGTGATGGAGAGCTTTTTCCTATTGTATTTACTCCAGAGATTCCAGCTATTGGTGATTCTGTTGATATCTTAGTTCTTTTCGAGAATGCAGGCCGTGATAGCTGCACTGAATTCAAAATTAAGTTTGAGCAAAGTATTAATGGGGAAACAAAAACTATTGATGATCCTAGGGTATATACTATAATAGATCCTGGTGCGCCAGGTCAATTTAACATAACATGGCAACCTGATGAAGTAGGTTTATTCCAGATTAATATTTATCTTGATTCGGATAATGACATAGAAGAATTTAATGAAGATGACAATGTATTTTCTCGAGAAATTAATGTTAGAGAGCACACGCCTGAGCTAACACTTAATGAATTTAGGAATATATCAGTAGATCCTGCTGATTATTGGCTCGATGATATATTCAGTGATCATGAAGTTAATTTGACTACATATATTCTTAATGAGGATTATGTCACTTCAGCAACTTCCGTAAGAGTAGGATACTATGACTTACCAGAGAACGGAACAGAGAGCTTGATTGGGTATGCATTTATAGATAACATAGATAATGCAACAAGAAATGGAGAGGAAATATTTGCAGGGACTGAATCTGCAACAGTTAGTTGGTCTTCAGAAAAAGGAACCAATATTTTAGGAAATCATACAATAATTATTAGGATAGATCCTCTTAATGAAATCGAAGAGTGGGTGGAAGATGATAACAATTTCTCTTTTAGACTAGTAGTTTTAGAATCTAAGCCAGATATAAATATTTTTGATTTGCAGGTTATTGGTAGGCCTATTCGCGGTATACCCTCAGATATTCAAGTTACTATTTTTAATGAGGGGGCAGCCTATGTTTCCAAATTCCCCGTTGATCTCCGAATTGATGGAGAATTAATAGATAGTTGGGAAATAACCGTGAATCAGGGGGAATTTCTTAATTTAACTGTAAGTCATACATGGCAAGTTCAGCAGCCCAGTATTTCAGTTAGAGGAGACTCATCTTCACAATTTGATGAACTTAATGAAGATAATAATGTTAATTCATTACTTGTGAATGTAGCAGCCCCAGAATATGATTTTAGTATAACTGAAATAACTGCTAATGACCCTGTATTCAAGGGTGATCATATGGAAATTTCGTTATTAATTGTTAATAATAGAGCTGAAATTCCTGATTTCCAATTTTCCTTATATGTAGATAATTCCTCAACTCCTGAATTCCAGAATTATGATTTTGAAGGTAATCCGATATACTATATCTACGAAAAAGATTTAGGTTATAATGAAACAAGATTAGTTACTCTTTTTTGGAGGACAACAGATACAGCGGGTTCTTTCAATTTAACAGTAATTGGAGAAATTTCAGGAAATGATTTTGTTGATATGAATGAAACTGATAATATTATAAATCTTAATGTAACTGTAAAACCTAGGAATTTTCAATTGTCTGTAGAAATGCGTAATTTACCTAATACTATATTTCTTAATCAAACATTAGAAATTTCAGTTAGCGCCTTAAATTTTGGTCCAGAAATATGCTGTGAATGTCCAGAAGATACGATGAATATGTCAGGTGCTTCATCTGATTGTATCGGTGCAGAAATTTCGCTTTTTATAGACGGCGAGTTGTTTGAAATTTACCAGACAGCGCCTCTAGGTCGTGTAAATGGTGAGGAAGTGCGAACTTTCTTTTGGACGCCAGTGGAGCCTGGGCAGTACTTAATTGAGGCTAGAATCGATCCTGATAATATAATTGATGAATTTGATGAAACAGATAATGAGGCGTCTGCAAACGTAAATGTGACTATAGAGGAGTTTGTGGAGGAAGAAAAAATTGTTGTTGAAGATGATGACTCATTAATTAATGAGCCCTTGGTTTGGCTTCCTTTGATTGGTTTGTCCATTGCAGGTATTGGTATGTTTATCTACAATAGAATAGGAGATAGTGGAGATTACTTCGATGATTACGGAGATTCAGATAATGTTCAAAGTTCCGGTGTCAAAACACAGCAGTCTGGTTTCAGATTTAATCCAGAGACGGGAGAGACGATTGATTTGAAAACCGGAGAAATTATTGGTCAGGAAGGAAAGAAGAAGAATTAGTGTAGGTAATTAGGCGATATTTCTTTTGGTTTGTCCATGGAATTTATTTCTTGATTTTCTTCCTGAAAAAGTGGTTAAGATTTTTGGTCCGGTTCTTTTAGATATTGGACTTTTAGGGTGCATAATTGCATTGTCCTTAAAGGTTCGGAAAATCAGTTGCTAGTATTTTTTGTGATTATTATATTCCGTGGCTTTCGTTCCTGATTGGATTGTGCCTCACACTAGAATATGTTGACAGACGCTTTTTTAGATAAGGAGTAAAGAAATTCAGTAAACGTCTCTGAGATATCTGTGTTCTTTTTTCATTAATGTTTGATTAATGTAGTTTTCAGCATCTTCCTTTTTCATTTTACCATAATCTTCCGCTATTTTAATCAGTGCTTTATGAACATCTTTTGCCATATATTGCTTATCTCCGCAAATGAAAAAGTAAGCACCACCCTGTAACCATTTCCAAATCTCTTTGCCATTACTTAATATTCGGTCTTGTACGTAAATTTTGTCTTTCTGGTCACGTGAGAAAGCAGTTGTTAATTTGGTCAAAACCCCTTCTTTCATATATTCAAACAATTCATTTTTATAAAAAAATGTAGATTCTTCATGTACTTCACCAAAGAATAGCCAGTTCTTTCCAGTAGCTCCTGTTGCTTTTCGTTCCTCCAGAAACGCACGGAAAGGTGCAATTCCAGTTCCCGGTCCAACCATAATTATGTCTTTTGATCCATTCTTAGGGATGACAAAATCTCTTGTTGGTTGTATGTATATTGGAACTTCAGTTTCGTTTATAGTAATGCCTTTTGCTAAGTCTCCAGTTGCTAATCCATATCTATCTCTGTCTAAATTGTTATACTTTACAATTGCTACTGTCAAGTGTATCTCACCCTTATGGGCCTTTGGTGAAGAACTAATCGAATATAATCTAGGAGTGATTGGTGATAGTGTATCTATAAATTCTTGAGGGGAAATCCTCACTTTATATTCGTTCATAATGTCAATATAATCACGGACAAAAAGATATTTTTCAAGTTCTTCTGTATCGCTTAGTATTGCCTCCAATTCTCTTTTGGGTTTACCTTTACCTAATCTTTCATGAACCATTGTAAGAAATTTTTTACCTGCCCTATGAATCACAAATCGGTGTAGAAGTGCATTTTCAAGAGTACTTTCTTCCATATCTCCTGTTGAAACTTTATCACTAAGCTTTGCTTTGAGTTTTCTAACGGTGTCCTTAACTAATTGTGCATTGTTTTTTGGATATAGACCCATAGCATCCCCAGACTTATATCTGATTCCACTTCCTTTAATCGAGAATACATAGTGGTTAGTTTCCTTTCCGGAACCTTCTGAGATAGTGAAAGAATCTACTATCTTTGCCATATACGGATTCTTTCGATTGTAATCTATATTATCAATCCCTATGTTTTCTTTGGTGGGTGAGGTGTTCTGCTTTGTTTATGTTTGACCATATGCTTTCTTCTGCTTGGTCTAACTTTTTCAGCACCTTTACCTTTGCTCATCAAACCTCTAGATTTCTTACCTGCCGAAGTTAAGCCTCTGTGTGCTCTTCCTTTATGCGCTCGGTTACAAATCCAATTAATTTTGGAATCTGCTAAAATTACAGGGTGGCTTGGATCTACAAGTATAACTTCATACCATTTATATCTTCCATCTTCAGCTACCCAATAAGAATTTAATACTTCAAGATTTGGATATTTTTTACCGGTTCTTTCCTCAGCTATCATTTGCAAGTTTTTTCCCATTGTTATTTTGGAAATACCGGTTCTTTTGGCTCTTCTACCTGAGGTTATAGCGTGTTTACGCATTCCTCCTCTTCTTATTCTAGTTCTTACAAGAACATAGCCTTGTTTTGCCTTGTAACCTAGACTACGTGCTCTGTCAAGTCTTGTAGGTCTAACTATTTTTGTTGAAGCATCTTCTCTCCTATAAGAAACAAGCCTTTCTTTTTGGAGTGATTTCAAATTAGCAGATGGAACTTTCCACTGATCTCTAACGTAGCTGTATATTGATTTACTCATTCGCGATTCCTCACTTCACGGGTTCAGCATATGCCACATTCCCGATATTTTGCTTTAAAGAGACTTCCTTATAAAGCTTGATATATGACTTATTATGAGTAAGAAACTGGAGCGTGTAGAATTAGTTCCTCCAGATAAGGTAAAGGGTTTTCTTCGTTCTTATATTCCACCTCCTGAGCCAGTTCCCCATTTTATTAACCAAAAACTCGAAGAATTATATTCAGTAAAAAGAATGCATATTATTGTAAATCCTTTTGCAGGAAAAAGGAAGGGAAAAGAGATCTCTAATTTAATATATATTGATTTAGATGAATCGAATATAAAATCAATTCTTTACTTTACTGAGTATATAGGGCATGCTGAAAAAGTGGTTTCAGCTATAGATTTTGAGGATGGCGATGCATTAATGTCGGTTGGAGGAGACGGTACTCTTTCTGAGATTATAACCGGTCTTATGAAGAGGGGAGATTCTTTTTCCGAAAAAATCCCAGTATCTATAGTGCCTTCAGGCTCGGGGAATAGTCAAGCAAATGACATGGAAATTTCAGATTATCTGGATGCAGTCCAAAGAGTTGTGAATGGAAGGCTCAGAAAAATGGATCTGGGGAAAGTGATATTCATGGATGAAGGCGAGAAAAAAGTACGTTTTTCTCATAACCTTGTTGGTTGGGGTCTTGGCGTAGATGCTAACATTTTAGCTGAGAAAATGCGCTTTTTAGGTCCTATAAGATATGATTTGGGCTCTTTAATGAGTATTATTCGAGGCAGGGTTCGGAATGCTAAATGCTACATAGATGGTAATTTACTTGATTCATCATTTATTTTACTTTTAATACAGAATACCAAGACTGGTGGAGATAGGTTAACTTTGGCCCCCATGGCGCATGTTGATGACGGGAAGATGGACTTAGGTGTAATATATCACATAAGTCGTTTTAAAGTCCTAAAATTATTTAATCAATTAAAAGCATCAGGCTCACATGTATGGAATCCTAATGTTGAGTATTATAGGTTTAAGCATCTTCTCATTGAGACGAAGGAACCTACTGCAATTAATGTAGATGGAGAAAATTTAGGAACAACGCCACTGGAAATCGAAGTTATACCTTCGGCTTTGAAAGTTTTCCATTGAGGGAAATATATATTAGTAAGTTCCTTAGTATAATATCTAGTTATGTCATCTAATCTTGTTTTAAGGCAGAAATTAATAGACTGTGAAGCCTTAAAATTTGGTGAGTTCACCCTTACATCAGGTAAAAAATCAAGTTATTATGTCAACATGAAAATGGCCTCCACAAATCCAGAGATTCTAAAAATAATTTCAGGGGAATTTGCAAAACTTATTCCTGATGGAACAGATTTCATTGCAGGAATGGAATTGGGAGCTGTACCTCTTGCTGTCGCTTTATCACTTGAAAGTGGAATACCTTATACTATGATAAGAAAGGGAGAAAGAAAACACGGTACTGGTTCTAGATTGGAGGGGCCATCAGAAGGAAAAGCAGTTTTGATTGATGATGTGGCTACCACTGGTGGATCCAATGTCGAATCACTCAACGTACTTCAATCAGAAGGTATTGAGGTTACTAAGATTATGGTCGTCGTGGATAGAGAAGAAGGTGCACAAGAGAAATTAGAGTCCTATAATATTCCTTTTGAGAGTTTGATAAGTGCCTCAGACTTGAGTGAAAAATGAATTTTCTTGTCCTAGGTAGTGGAGCTCGTGAACATATTATTGCCCATAAATTATCTGAATCAGGAGTTAATATCTTTTCTGTTTTAACTAATCTCAATCCAGGGTTGATGTCACTGTCAAGAGAGTATTTATTTGTAGAAAATTATCAAAATAATCTTAAACTGATTGTTGACTTTGCTCTGATGAAGGGAGTCAAATGTGTTGTAATAGGTCCAGAGGACCCATTGTCCTTGGGTTTCTCAGATGCTTTCTGGAGAAAAGGAATCCCGGTCGTCGGCCCTCTAAGACTACATGCTCAAATTGAAACAAGTAAAGGATTTACCAGAGATTTATTGAATAAAAATGAAATATATGTTTCTCCTAAATATCAGAGATTTGAATCAATGAGCGGAGTTGAAGACTTTATTTCTTTTCTATCAGGAGAATATGTTGTAAAATATGATGGATTGATGGGAGGTAAGGGAGTTAAGGTATCTGGTGAACATTTAATGTCAGTTCAGGAAGGGATTACATACTGTGATGAATTGATTAACAGAGGAGGTTCGTTTGTGATTGAAGAAAAATTAATTGGGGAAGAATTTTCTTTGATGAGTTTCTCAGATGGGAAGAATATAGCACATATGCCTGCAGTACAAGATCATAAAAGAGCATATGTAGGCGATTCAGGACCCAATACAGGAGGAATGGGTTGCTATACAGATTATAACCATTCATTGCCATTTGTAAAAGATAATGAATTAAGTGAAGCTAGAGAGATAAATGAGCGTGTGGCAGATGCCTTGAGAGATGAATTCGATGAAGGATATAAAGGAATTTTGTATGGTGGTTTCATGATTACAAATGAGGGTGTGAAGCTTATTGAATATAATGCAAGATTTGGAGACCCTGAGGCTATAAATCTTTTAACATTACTAGATACTGATTTAGCCTCTATTTGCATGAATATTGTGGAGGGAAGTTTGGGTGATGTAAATTTCAAAAATGAAGCCTCGGTTTGCAAATACATTGTACCTAAAGGCTATGGAAGTAATCCTGCCAAAGATGCGACACTCGTGGTCAATGAATCCTATAAGGAGCATGGGGATTTGTATTACGCAGCAGTAAATCTGGAGGATAGTGGAATTATAGGGACTACAAGTTCTAGAGCTGCGGCAGTTGTCAGTAAAGGTAAAGATATAGCTGAAGCTGAGAGCAAGTGCGAGGATGGGCTTTCATATATTTCGGGGAATAATTTATATGTTCGAAATGATATTGCTAAATCCCATCTAATTGATAAGAGAATTAAGAATATGGAGTCTATAAGATGAGTATAATTGCAGACTTCTTGCTTTTGTGTCTCGGCTTTTTTCTTTTAACCAAGGGTGCAGATTATTTCATAGAGAATTCGGCTTCTTTTGCTGAAGAAAAAGGAATATCTCCTCATGTGGTAGGCGTTACTATTGTTGCATTCGGCACAAGTCTTCCAGAGCTCTTGGTTTCTATTATTTCTTCGTTCCAAGATTATAATGATTTAGCTTTGGGCAATATTGTTGGTTCGAATATATCTAATATTGGTTTGGTTTTAGCAGTATCTACTTTTATATTTTATTATGCTTTAGGAACTCATATTGTACCAGATAATGATGCAAGTAACGATAGTTATGTTATGTTTCTAGCTGTTATTTTACTTTTCCTTTTTTCCAATGATAATTTAATATCTGCAGGCGAAGGAGCATTATTTTTCATAATGTATATGTTTTACATATTTTGGTTGTATAATAGATCAAGTGGTGCTTCAGTTGG
>Ga0208408_1000281_pt1 | contig 34959 bp, 15 predicted proteins | sample ETNtaG_4_FD_185776 | JGI IMG/M metagenome (GOLD analysis project Ga0208408, IMG submission 185776) | Marine microbial and viral communities from oxygen minimum zone, Eastern Pacific Ocean - ETNP201406SV67 (SPAdes) (version 2) | ecosystem: Environmental > Aquatic > Marine > Oceanic ... | reverse complement strand
TAGCCTGAGGATGAGCTGGACCCGGGAAGAGGTCGATCAGAAGCTCGAAGGCATAATGGTGAATATCCACAAGAACGCTTTCGAGACTGCAAAGAAATACGGCATGCCAGGAAACTACGTTGCTGGCGCAAATATCGCCGGTTTCCTCAAGGTCGCTGAATCTACGATGGCCCAGGGAATTCTCTGATACTACTCATCTGGGCCCTCTTCTCTCTCATTTATTGAGAATAGAAACAAACCTCCAACGGAAGCTGCTATTGTTAAGGCAATTAATGCAGGAATGATTGTTGAACTTTCATCATCATCGACCAGCGCCCAATTCACACTCTGACTAGTCGTCTGTCCCCCTCCGAAAGCAAAATCATCGACGAGTTGAGTCGGCGTCAGAATCCTGCATGAAATCGAATCCTCACTCGGAACTGAGACCCTCCAACTGAAAGAAATCGTAACCTGCTCCCCGGGCCCTATTACAGCGTTAGGGAATGAAGGCGAGATTTGCGCCACAGCATCGGTACTGACATCCTCACAATTGATTGCCAATGATGCAGCTGCAGACCCAGAATTTGAGATTACGGCATCAACATTCACCGAATCACCGACGGAGGCTTCGTTTAGTGCCCCATCTTCTCCGGCCACAGAAAGACTTTCCCAAACCACCATCGGAGTTCCGCTTTCGACTTTTACTTCAGAGTCCCAGGAAAGCTCGAATTGCCCCCCTCCATAGTCCCCTATGCCAGACTCCTCTGGATTCCATGCAGTTCTGTAATCCGTTATGGTGACGATAGCCAGCTCACTCCAAACCGGGCCTTCCTCCCAAGTGTTGTCTTCGGACCAGGCAATCTCGATTACCCTCTCCCTCCCCCCATCGATGAAGGAAACCCCCATTTCGTTACTGAAGTTGGAATAGCTAGGAAATTTGTGCATCCCGGTTATTTCGTATGTGACGTACATCGCATCGAATGTGAGGCTCTGCCCTGCTAACCTCCTCTCCCACTTGTCAGTCAGCCCTCCTGATCCATTAACCCCCTCTCCCCATTCGATAGTGGAATGAGCTCTTGCTCTGATATCATGGTCATCTGTGCTGTTTGAGAAAACAACTCCGGATAGGGAGACCGAGGCGTTATCGCTGGTCAATAGCACAGGGCCAACTCTGTTCAGCTTTGTTCCTTCGAATGAGATGCTTCCCGATGTGGAAATTTCACCACCCTTAATCAAACTGTCAATGAAATTGCCACTGCCTTCGATATCCATGGAGAAGCCAGGGTTTCCATGGACCATCATATTCCTGTGTTCCAAATCTGCCGCGAGATACACATTCTGATAATTGCCGCCGCCATCCCTCAACACACTGACTAGACTGAGGGAAACGGGATGGCATACCGGGCCGACCAAATCTATCCAAACCCCCTCCGTCCCCGATGGGAAACCTATGGAGCTATCATCATCTGAGATTTCTTTGGAGTCATTGCCGAAGTATGCTGTCACTCCGTCTAGCGACGCACCATCGACCGGATACAAGGTCACCTCGAATCCACGGTTAGGTTGATTCCATGGGATGTGGACGGCAGAACGATTGTCTTCGTCACAGTATCCAAATCCAACCAAACCACTAGGAGGCTGCGAGGAAACAACCTTGGAATCCCGAATATTAATTCGGGAGTCCTTGTCGACAAAGATTTCAACTCCAATGTCTATTGAGAACTCGGTTTTTTCTCCATCTGAAGATTCTAGGTTCAGAACACCACCGTTCACAACTCTGATGTTATTGGACAGAGTCATGCTTTGATCCCATGTCAATTCAGATTCTACTATTATGTCGTTACTATCGGCAACTGCATTTGACGGGATTACTATGCTTGCAGCCGCCATTGTTAGGCATATGAGAAAAACTAACCCCTTGCTCATTGTCATTCGGCCGAGCCGTCGGGAAATGAAGGTCACCCCTCCATGCGATACCTATGACTCAATTGTTCAATGTTTGACCCAAGGTTAAATCGCCTGATTTTCCTGCGTGGGATAATGACCTCTGAGAATCTCCCCTGGGATGACCCCGTGATCGCACCACTCCTGGTGCTCTGGCTATACCTTCCGGGATATCTTTCCAATACCGCTGCTATGCTGGGAGGGAAGTGGATCCCTGATCTGACTGGGATTCCTGTCTTCACCATCGATGGAGGTGCGGTGATGTCCGATGGGAATCGGATATTAGGAGACGGTAAGACATGGAACGGCCTAATTGGTGGCAGCATCGGAGGCGGACTATTGGGGATCCTCACTCATTCCATAGCGAATGGAAACCCCGTGGATTCCGCACCCTTCCTAGACCCCATTTCGGCATATGGGACGAATTCTTCAGAGATCTCAGATGCTTGGTTCTACATCGGAGGAGAATCTATGACAGCTTTCACAATCGGATGTGTGCTTGGATTGGGTTGCATGGTCGGTGACTCATTAGGGTCATTCGTCAAGCGCAGACTTGGGCATAAGAGAGAGGGTAGCGTGAGTTCCGAAGCTCCATTACTCGATACGCTACCATTCGCTGCATCGGCTTTCGGTTTCGGACAACTTCTGCTCGGACCTTCCATTGTGGGAAGTTCCGAACTCCTTCCGGGGATGGCCATACTTCTTCTGGTTACGCCGATTCTCCACAGGTCATTCAACATCCTGGGGTTCCGTCTCGGACTCAAGTCAGTTCCCTACTAGTCAAACCCAAATGCAATCCATTAATCACCACAATGCGAGCGCGAAGCATGGCCGGCATGGAAGTCCTGGTGGTTGGAGGCGGAGGACGGGAGCATGCATTAGCCTTGGGTCTCTCACAGAGCGATTCTGTCTCTGTCGTTCACTGTGCCCCTGGAAATGCTGGAACATCGATGGTTGCTACTAATCACGGGATTCTTGTTTCTGACATCGAGGGGATTGTCGACCTAGCTATTGAATTGGAGGTTTCTTTGGTTGTGATCGGTCCAGAGGCTCCCCTGGTGAGGGGGCTATCAGATCGACTTAGGCAGGAATCAATACCTAGCTTCGGCCCTCATTCCAAGGGAGCTCTACTTGAGGGGTCAAAGATTCATGCAAAGACGATCATGGAATCCTTGGGCATTCCAACGGGGAGGTTCGAGAAGATTGACGAAATCGACTCCATTGAAGGAAGTTTGGACTCCTTCGAACCTCCCTGGGTCATCAAGAGGGACGTCCTCGCAGGAGGTAAGGGCGTGACCGTCACTTCATCCCGACACGAGGCTCAAGAGGCACTCAGAATTGGCATTGAATCTGACGGATTCGTCCTAATGGAAGAACATCTTTCCGGTGAGGAGGTTTCTGTCCTCGTGATAATGGATGAGTCGGGATACGTCATGCTACCAGCAAGTCAGGATCACAAGAGAGTCGGAAATAATGACAAAGGTCCTAACACAGGTGGTATGGGTGCCTACGCACCGGCTCCAATAGCCACTCCTTCAGTATTGGCCAGGACTAAGGAAGAGATCATAGAACCAATGCACCACCATTTGCGCAACTCAGAGACTCCATATCGAGGCTGCCTGTATGTCGGTCTCATGATCGATGAAGAAGGAGCTCCCAGAGTAGTTGAGTTCAATGTTAGACTCGGAGACCCAGAGGCCCAGGTCACGATTCCCTTGTTCCAATCGGATTTGGGCTTGGTTCTCCTTTCTGCTGCAGAGGGAAACCTTGCAGGAACTGAAGTCGAGTTCAAGCAGGTCCACGCAGCCACAGTTGTACTTGCATCAGAGGGATATCCGGAAAATGTGATCTCTGGGAGAATCATCGAGGGATGGGAGGCAGGAATCGATGAAGGACGGGTGCTTGGCTTTGTCCATCTAGCTGGGGCGATGAGGGGTGAATCAGGAAAACTCATCTCGACCGGTGGCAGGGTTTTGTCCGCAACGGGAATTGCTCCCAGCCTTAGTGAGGCATTGGAGGCTTCATACCAGATTATCGAGGAAATCACCCTGGAAGGCTCTCATTACCGTCAAGACATCGGTTTTCGCGCCCTTCCGTGATGAAAAATAGGACTAATCTGGGAGCCCTAATTACCGACCGTTCTACGAACGATTAAAACAAGCGTTCAGGTCGGCGCGATGCTGAGTTATTGGCAAATAGGTCCGGTGGATGGGATGGAAGCGGAGAAAGACATCTCTCAAGTCGCCCAATTCAACAATCTATTCGCTCCCGTTGCAATCACTCTTGCCTTACTCGGATTAACCATAGGTGCATCTTCTCTAGACGGTAGAAAAGTCGATGGAGATTTCTTCTCAGGGACTATCCTGATTTCTCTTTCGATCCTGATTCCAGCATGCATGGGGAGATCCTCGTGGCTGATTCCTCTTGATTCAGGGTCATTACGCGTAGGTGCTCTTACTCTTGCCACGGTAATCCTCAGCATCACCGCAAATGTCGTTAATCCAGTTGAGTTTGATAATATGTTCGTTGTTACATTCGTCATTGTCGGTTTTGTCTCAGCAGCGCTCAACGAATCCAGTAGGTTCGAGGAATCTTCAATCTTCTTGTCAGTAGTTCTGGGCATGCGGCTCGCTGCGTTCTACGCGGGCGGGCTATTGATTGCCCAAAACGACTCGATGGTCGTCATCGACACAGTCAGGGAATCAATCGGCAGCGCATTCTTCTCATTCTGGCTTTCTTCAATATCACTTGGATTACTCGTTATCGTCGGACTAAGGGGGCCAATTGAGCAGAGAGGCAAGGGAAGACTCATGTCTCCCCTCCCAACCTTTAGGGAGAATCCAGAGGTGATCGCATACTCGTCTCTCATTTTTGCAAGCTTCATGATCCCTCTGATTTGGATAGGGCAGATAGATTCTCTACAGGAATTCTCGCAGGATAGTCATATCGGAATGACATGGGCAACTTTCTCTGCCTTGGTAATATTCATCCATGCCTTCTTCAGAGCCGAAGGGTGGCATGTATTAGGCGCATTGCTGGCAGTGAATTGGGTCTTGTACACCATAGGGCATATCCACGAAATTGGGAACGAACTTCCCTCTATATTCTCTGAGGATGGATTCATCGGGTCATTCACTTGGTTCTTCTTGTGGTTCTGGACAAACTTCTTTGCAATATTCTTCGCCTCTAGGGGAGTTTTTGGTGATGTGGCTCCTCGAAGGGAAAGGAGCGGATTCAGGGTTTGGTGGAATGACAACTCCTACTTCGTGATGGTTTCTCTCGCCTTCCTAACAGCGCTAATCATCAGAGTTGCATGGAACGTGATTCCAGCAATGAATGCCAGTGGTACTGGACAATGGGATTTGACTGGCGGTTCCGACCCTTGGTACATGAAGCGAGTAGTCGACTACGTTGTCGCTGAGAGGAGCCACTTGATTTTTGATCATGATAGGGCATATCCAACGGGGGGAATTAACCCAAGGCCACCGCTCTTCTCTTGGTCTCTGGCACTTGGAGGGATGGCACTCTCCTGGGTAATAGAGATTCCAGCCGAACAGGCAGTTTGGTGGTCCGTGGCTGCACTCCCCGCAATTTACGGCGCCCTCATCGTTCTGCCCATTGCTGGGATAGCCTCTCGCGCAAATAGTAGACGGGCTGGAATGATTGGTGCTTGGCTGATCGCTCTAATGCCCGGACACATGGGCAGATCAACATTCGCATATGCGGACCACGACTCGTTTGCGATGCTTTTTCTAGCCATTGCACTCTACTTCTGGATCAGGGCCATCGAACAAATTAATCACAAGAAACTCTTCAAGACAACTAGCGCAAATCCACTTTACATAATTGCGGGAATGAGGGAGACTTGGAAGAGGAATCCGTCTTTAATGGCTAATGCCACCATGTCTGGGATCGCGTTCTCAATCATGGCCCTTGGTTGGAAGGGATTCGTTTACGGTCCAGGGATACTCTTCCTCGCTTACTCATTCCAGGTGGCGATTAACATCTTCAAGCGCAGGGACAGCATCCAGTTCACCTCTGCAGCACTTCAAATGATGATCGTCTCAATCCTCGTCCCGGCCCCGTTTTATGCATGGCCAGGAATGAATCTCCTCTTCGCCCCCAGCGGAATGCAGCCAATGTTCTACATCATTGGGTTCACATTCGCCATGGGCTGGGTGTCTAGCTCATTCAGGGACAAACCTTGGCTACTGGTAGTGCTCGGTGGGAGCACATTATTTGGAGCCATTCTTGGGTTGCTTTTCATCCTACAGAATCTCGGTCTCTACGATGGGTGGGACATTCTCTTCACAGGTGGGTTCTACTTCTCCAAGAACAAGATTTTCGCAACTATCGGAGAGGCCAAAGCACCCCCTAGGGGGCTGTTGTTCGCATCTTTTGGCCCAATTGTCTTCCTAATCGCGATTGGATGCGCATTCATCCTACTATGGCGGGGGAGCCGAAAGAACAAGTCAGAGCTAACTCTTCTAGGTCTTTGGACAATCATCGCTACGTACATGGCTTGGACAGCTCAACGATTTATCATCAACGCAACACCAGTGATGGCAGCAGTTGGCGGAATAGGGATATCCATGCTTTGGGCCTCTGCAAGCTTGCCAGCGTTCACCAAGGCATGGAGAAACTCAGGAATAGGAACTCCAAGGACTCGCTTCAAGTCCTTGTGGCCAGCCACTAAGGCCCGCCCTGGAGTACCTGCCATGATCATGGTTTTGCTCCTAATCACTTCACAACACGCGACTTACGGAATAGACTCGGGAATTCCTCAGTCAGAACAAGAATCACAGAGCGATATCGATCAGAGCATGTACGACATTGTCCCCGATATAATGAGGCAGGACTTACTAGGTCTGTTTTCCCTAATGAATAGCGAACCGTACGATCCGGGTGAATCAGGACTATGGTACATGGGAACTTTCGGTCCCTACTTCGGAGGACAAGGATGGAATGACGCATACGACTGGCTCGCCCAACAGGATAGTGACACTCCATTCAGTGATCGCCCAGCCTTCGTTTCTTGGTGGGACTATGGATTCCAGGCACTGGCTTCCGGTCAGCACCCAACTGTTGCTGACAACTTCCAGTCGGGGATCCCACAGAGTGGGGCCATGCTACTAGCGGGTGGACAGGAAGACACCCTGTCTTTGTTCATCACCACCTTGGCGATGGGTGATAAGAGCATCAACGGACAACTTGGCGAATCATTCCAAAGCGTCCTAGGGGCGCACATGTCCGAGGCACAGGTTCAGGAATTTGTTGCCATCACATCGAACAATGAGAAGAACTTCGTTCAAGATCGTATGATGGCAGTTGTGGCTGAATACGGAAACGCCGAACTACTCATGGGATACCCTCTCGACGAAGAAGGTCTGGCTTGCACAGACTCTTGCGCAGCGACCTACATCGTACTAGTGAATGGCGAGGAATTCGGCGAGTCAACTACTAATGAATCTGAGGCAATGTCACTGTTCGATGCAGCTCGTGGGTCCTCATCGGCATTCGAAATGTTCGACTTTGACGACGCAAGTCACTACGACTTGGCCGGATACAGATACACTCGTGACATCATCGACGACTATGATGACCTCTCTACGGCACTTCACCGGACAAATGCTAGATTCGGGATGGCTCGTGCTTTCCTAATCACCGCCTTTTCTCTCGATGATTTGGTACAGATATACGACGGCATCACTTCAATCGACACATATGAGGTCTCAGACTATGATGAGTCTCATGGGAGCACGACCCCTAGGAACCACGAGATCCGATACTTTGCTGTCGATAACAAACTCTATCCTCTCGGCGGAAAATACTACCAGGACTACCAATCGTATCACAGAGGGCAGGCAACTGGTATCTTCCATGCTCCGACTGGACTCTCTGGCCTTGATATGAACTCATACATCACAACAACTTACGAGACAAACCAGGGCCAAAAGACTCCCGCTGAATTCCAAATCCAGTACGAGAGCGACGTGAGGGCTCAGGCATCCGGTGCATCGACCGGAGAGGATATGATCCAGATGACAGACATGGATTACCAGCATCTGGATGCCTTCTTCAACACAATGATTGCTAGGGCATACGTTGGCTACGGGACTTCCACATTGGGTCTTCCATCAGCTTCTGGTCAGGCAGGTGATGCCGACTCGCCCTCGAGTTGGATTCTTCCGAATTCAATCCCCGGATCACCTGGGAGCTACCTGCAGGGTGCAATGGCCCTCCCAGGTGCGATGATGAACCACTTTGTTCTGTCAAACTGGTACGATCCAACAAACGGAACCTCTTGCGAAGAGATACAGATTACCGGATCCGCATCAACGATAGAGGGCAACTCCCTGCTGTCAAATGTCACGCTGTCGTCACCTGACAGTCTGTCATCCGGATGGTCACAGATTCAATCGTCCGGCCCCTGGACGATGACCCAAGTGGAAAATGGAATCATCCCTATGGGTGCATCTGTAAGCAACCTAGACTCGGACGATAAGACGATTTCCATCAGTTCAGCAGCCGATTCGACTTCCGAAGTCACCGAATTCACCATGACAGGCAAGGTAGATCAGTGGTGCGGTTCAATTTACGACTCTAACAGGGCGGTTAAGATTCTGAAATACTACAGTGGCGCAACTCTAGAGGGGACTGTCTCATTGGAGGGAATCGGCCCAGTACCTAACGCCAGGATTCTCATCGAAAGGGACGCATTCAGTGGAGAGGAGTCAGCAGATGCAAATGGAAACGTGGTCGATAACGATTCTAGGACCTACTGGATTCCGATTGGTAGCACTCAAGCAGACGAGGAAGGGTATTTCTCATTCTCCGCCCCTGCTGGGAAGATCAGAGTCTCTGCATTCTCCGGCGAACCAGACTTAGAAGCAGGTAGAACAGCACTGATGTCGGGCACGGGAGTTTCAATGGCCGAACTATTCACTGAGAGTTCGCAGAATCGGGATGTAAACCCAGTTACTGGAATTCTAGGGAACGTATACGGATCCACTTGGCTCTCCGAAACGATAGTGAACATTTCGGGCTCCGATGGGCACAGCAACGGGCAATCAGTAATTGAGGCCCCAATCTCCGTCTTGCCATCGACCGCTTCAGGCATTCTATCATGGTCTGGCGAACTTGCTTTCGATGGAGAACCAGTTCTTTCGGCTCAAGTCGTAATGACCCCATACTCAGATGAGGTTTCAATCCCGCCATATGTCTCCATGACTTCCGATGGGAGCATGGAGGGGGAGAATCTGAAATTCACTGGGACTGGAGAAGTTACATTCCTAGGAAGTGGAACTGTAGAGAGTATGGGTGCAGTCTCCGTTCACGACTTTACTGGCACTCACACTCAGTCTGTCTTCGATAACCATAGTATCACCGGTGAAGGACAATTCTCCGGCAAGGGGGTCATCGATGGTTCAATTTCTGGCGACTTCCCCAATTGTTCTGAGAACTCGGTCCCGGTCGGCTTCGAAGCATGTGTTGGCGAAGATGACAACTATCTCCTCGACGGCATTGTAAATGGTTCTGGCAAGTTCACATCATATGGGGTTAGCGAATTCACCAGGGTTCTCTCTCAGTCCACATTCATCGGTTCGGGAACATTCGTGACCGACTCTTCGCAGAATCTCACCACTTTTGGAACAATAAACGGAACTGGGACATTCTCTGGTCATGGGACGTTTAGTGGACCTATGGTTAGACCAGGTTCATTCCACATTGTCGATGCTCTTCCTGGTAAGTACGTAGTAACAATCGATTTCGGGACCGGTGAACCTGTCGAGTTACCTCAACCATTCGTAGTAACTCTGTTATCTTCCGAGTATCAGATTCCGGTGTCAATCTCTGGTGGCGCCATAAAGGGAACCGTGACTCTATTCTCTGGAAAACCACTATCCGATGAGATTGCAATTTTCTCAATTAACGGCTCTAGCGAAGATGCCCAGAATGAGTGTCAGGGCGTTGTTACTCAGCCATGCTTTGTAATTCCCGATGAAAGCGGATCATTCGAGGTCGGACCCATAGTTCCGGGTTCTTATGTGGCAGAGGTAGACACCGACGATGACGGCTTCCCAGAGATTTCCCAGATCTTCACATTCGAAGCAGGTCAAGCATCGCTTGTCTCATTCCCCTCCGAAGTCCCCCAGACGTCCGACATCACATTCACCCTTTCTGATGATGGCTCAAACGTAGAAGACCTGCAACTGCAGTTTATCCCAGAGGACCTATCCCGAATTCCCGTCCAAGCAATGTTCGACAATGGGACAAATACGTATCACGCTGAATTGCTCCCAGGGAATTGGGTACTCAATTACACCCTTAGCGATGAGAAACAACTGTGGCAACGAATCTCGATAGGGACTGTAGATGTCAGCGAGTCTTTCGAATTCCTCATCAGTCAGGTCGTAAATGGTACTGTGGTTGACGAACCAGACAAGGAAGGATCGATAACCCCGCTCTCCAGAGTCACAAACCAGGAGGTCTTGTTTCAATGGGAAGGTTTCACTCTCAAATCCACAACGGACTCATTCGGGGAATTCAGTGTCATACTGCCTCAGGGGGCCTTCGTCCAGGCTACAGTGGGAAGGATAGTCGGTGCTGGGGGACTCTTTTCCAATGGGACGAGCTTCCAAGTCACAGATGGGATGGAAAATATCACTATCGAACTCATTGATGCAACAATGGTGCTTGGAGAAGTGAGTCTAAATCGCGAAGGAAACACGTACAACCAAGGATTCTCGGGGTGGCAACCGGTTTTCGCACAAGCAAACAACCTGGATGGAACCACAGACGCAGTATGGAGGAAAGAGGTAGATGACCTCGGTCGTTTCGACATGCTCCTACCCTTTGGGAACTGGTCTTTCACTTTAGACGCAGGAGACGACATGGGGAGCAATTCAGTAGTCAAGGAAATCAACACATCATTAGAGTCGATGGTTGAGCTACTTGTCCTGCCACTGGAGAACAGTACCGTGCAGATCAACTTCTTTATCGACCATGACGGCGACAACAATGCATCCAACGGAACCCCAGTTTCCTATCCATTCGAGATCAAACCACTCTCGCCAAATGGGGCTGGATACTCGGTTTCTGCTGATGCGGCAGATTGGATTGAAACGGGAATGGCTGAGATTTCACTAGAACCGGGAAGGTACCGAATAGTGGTTGAGAGGGCCAACTCTTCTGCAGACGAGCAATTCGATACCCTCTATGACACAAATGAGATCTTCGATGTCGAGATTGAACCTTCCACCGTCGAGCGTTCTGTCGGATTCGAGCCAAGATGGCTGGTCAACATCACCTTCAGAAACGAGAGCGGTCAGATTCTCGACAATCACCAAGTCAAGCTTGAGAACGCTGATAGCGGCTGGATTCAGACCTTCACAACCAACGAAGATGGGATGCTGGTGGAATACGTCAACGAAGGGGATTGGCTCGTCATTGTTGAAGAGTTCGAGACCAATGCGGGCGTCTTCGAGGGACTACGAAGATCGATTTCCGTTTCTCAAGCATCTGCGGGATCCCGAATGAACTTCCAAACAGCCGAACTTGCCACAGTTACTATGACTCTTCAATCCACTTCAAGTGTAGCTACCATGGAGACGATCGACGTCACGATTACATCACTGGAAGGTCTGGGATCATTCGTTACTTCTGTCGACGGACTCGAGCAATCACTAGAGATCAGACTAGTTCCAGGGCTATGGGATGTCGAGATCAACCAGACTAATGAAGACGGAGTTAGAATGCTCCTGGAGAACACATCTCTAGTGGAATCAGGAGTCACTGTGGGACCTGATTACCAGGCCTTCCTCACAGTTCAGATGCTAGTCAGTCTCAGTGGCAAGGTATTCTGGGATTTAGATGGCGATGGCTTACCAGGATTCTCAGAGGGTCTTGCAAATGCCACGGTCAATATCACCAGCAGCGATATGCAGAGTCCCGAACTGATTACAACTCAGGACGGGTTATGGTCAACATTCCTTCCTGCTCAAAGCTCATGGAATATCACCGTCGAAAAGGAAGGCTTCGGAACGCAGATTTCACAAGTCGAAATCTTAGAAACCTCCGTTAACGAGGACATCGAAATTTCAGCCGGTGAAGTCGAGGTCTCAGGAACAATCACCTATCCCGATCAGAACTGCATCTCTAGCAGCGAGTGGCAAATTGAACTGATACCCTCTCATGGAATATCTCGCGATCGAGTACTGGTATCTGGAAATTCGTTGGGCGAGTGGTCTACCACGATCCAACCAGGAAGCTGGGTAGCAATGGCAACAACTTCGCCTGTAGATTCCGAATCGACGTGCAATGGGCTCATCTCTATCGAGCCACTAGAAGTAGGGGTTGAAGGGGGTTCAGTAGAATCCAAACTCACCGAAGGCGGTACTCTGATGCTTGATACCAGTTGGTTGGACTTCGACGGCGGTGAGCACGACCTCACTGAGGTAAAGGATTACGATCTTGTCATTGAGTACGGCCCAATTTCATGGTCCGAGCAACTAGGGGGCGATGGGGTCCTGACTCTGCTGCTCTTGCCCGGAACGGTCCACACTTCCAGTAACTTTGACTGGGACGAGGGCGTGAGGAACGTATCCTACTCCGGTGGCAAAGGAGTCTCCATCAGAGCCGGACAGGTAAGCCCATTGAACACACTCAGTATCGATAGGATCTCCAAGCAGAGTGTCATCACTACAGTCATAGACTCAGATAGGATTGAGGTCCATGAGGTTGATCCTTCCTGTACTAACGATGATGATGGCGATGGAGTCATCAATGGCGAAGACGACTTCCCCGACGACCCGGCTGAATGGAGCGACACAGACGGCGATGGAATTGGTAACAACGCAGATGGTGATGATGACGGAGATGGTTTCAATGACCTGGAGGATGACTTCCCATTGGGTCAGGGACAATCTACGGAGTCAGCCGGAGGATGCAAGTACCAGGAAGCTGAGTTCACAATCTCGGTCGAGTACGATGGCCACAACTCCTTCGATGAATACACAGTGGTTGGAACCGTCCCTGGTGCCGATGGAACTGATTGGGATGTCCAATTCCAGAATTCATCCGGAGAATGGTTGGAAACAGCAACATTCGAAATGGGGCTAACCAATTCCGACATCACAGAGGAAATCAAAGTCCGTGTGATTCCGGCGAATGTCGGCGTCGCTCACCACTTCTCCGATGGGCACATGGTATTGGTCAAGATGTCCACAAGCCAGGGTTACTCCACTCAAGTCGAGTTGAGAGTCGACATCCCAGAAATAAACTCCATGGAGGTCCTTGAACCAGAAGAACTCTTCTTCAACAAAGAGGAAACCGCTGTTATCATCGAGATTCCATTCAAGAACACTGGAAACTCGGACGAGCTTTTCTTCTTCCAATTCGACTCCTCAGAATGGTGGGAATTCGCCGGACCTACTACCCAACCAGCCTCTCCATTCACCGACGGAACGGCCACCTTCACCCTAGTCCGCTCTGTGGAACCAGCATTGCCCTCGCCATATGCCGAGGAGATTACATTCACCGTATCCGACCAGGACAACAATACATACTCGGGCTCTACCGTGATTGAGACAGACTCGCCAGTACTTTCTATCGTCGGCGACACAATTTACCTTGTCGGCGGTTCAGGTGGGTTCGCTAGTTTTGGCGAAATCGAGCAATATTCTGTCGATATCTCCAACAGTGGAAATGTCGGTGCAGAGAGCGTCACTCTCGAGGCAACACTCTGCTCAGATATCTTGTGCGCTAATCCAGTGGGTGTCAATTCCACATCAAGCGGACCGGTCGCAGCAATGGACGAATCGACGTTCTACATCACGGTAGACTTCACTCAGTTTACCAAGGCCAAAACATACTGGATCATTTTCTCAATTGAGGGAGAATTGCTTGATGAAACGTCCGAGTCTTGCAAATCCCCAAAGTCCGAAGGCAAGGCATCATGTGTCTTAGAGGCCCAACTATGGAGTAGCTCCGAAGAGAATGAGAACCTGAAATACATGGCATTCGCCTTCTTGATAATGCTAATCGCAGCACTCCTTTACTTCACGAAAAGACCAGGTAGACGAGTCAACGCCCCGTTCTAATACTACTGCCTCATCGCTGCACTGGGTACTCGCATGCGTGGAATTCCGCATATCGAATTGATGCCCGAACCCGAGGACTCAAGCCTGCTTACGGCTGTCGACAGAGATGCACCAGGATATCCAGGGGAATCTTATGGGCTCAGTGACGAAGAGGCAAGGAGACTTAGGTGGCCTATGGACCCAATAATGAGACTCCTGTGGCCATGGGGGGCAGTAGGATTCTCAGCCGTTGTCGTTGCCATTCTCCTTCTCTATCCATCAATATATTCCATTCTTGGAGAGGTCCTAGATTCGGAGTGGGCTTTCGAAGATAGTGGCCTCAGGGAATTGCAGGAATCTGGAAATCTGGGCGAGGGAGTCAGCGTCTGCATAGTTGATACTGGAATAGATACCACGCATCCAGATCTCGCTCACCTATCATTGGCAGGATTCCGGGATTTCTACTCCGAAAAGGACTCACCAGTCAGAGATATTGGGATAAATAGTCATGGGACATTGATGGCAGGTCTGCTAGTGGCCAACGGATCTTTCATTGGAGCTGCTCCCGGCGTGTCACTGTCAATCGCAATTTCCCTTGGACCAGATGGAAAGTCTGCAAACGAGAGGATGGTTTCGCAAGCGATTAGGTGGTGTCGGATATCACAGGATTCGGATATTATCTCCCTAAGTCTAGGAACAGCACCAGGATCAAGCTATTCTTCTTCCTCCGATACTCTAGAGGCAGTCAGGGAGGCATTAGACGATGGAATATTTGTTATCGCGGCCGCCGGAAATAGCGATTCCCGGCAGAATCTCTCTGACGTTTCATCCCCAGCAAGCCTGAGGGGGGTAATTGCTGTGGGGGCTCATGACAGAGATGGAGGACCATGGGTGGATAGCGCAGAGGGTGCACAAACGGACCCAGTAACCGGTGTGGAGAGAACATTCCCCGATCAGAAGCCAGAGATACTCGCACCCGGTGTGGACCTATGGTCTTGCAGAGACAGTACCAGAGATCCCCCCTACGCATTCTCCACGGGAACAAGTGATTCTACGGTGATGGTTACCGGGGCGCTCGCTTTGATTCTATCATTACATAGAGATCATATTGCCGGAGGAAACGGTATCATCGAAGAACACGAGATGCATCTTGTAAAGGTCGCTCTGGCAAATTCGGCCCGATCTGATCAAAGTCAATCGGATCTTCATCACCCCAAGAAAGGATATGGGATTCTAGATGCTGGAGAATGGTCTAGACAGGTGGAAATTGAATTCGGAATTATCCACGAAATCACGTGATTTGTTGAACACAGATGAAACGCCGCGGCCCTATGATTAAATTGTCTAGATGTCGTCCGATGAATTATGGCGCGGGATAAGAAACTGAGATCCTTCTCATTAACAGGGCTATTCTTGTTCAGCATACTGTTCTCACTGGCATTGCCAGCAGGTACCGCTTCCGCATCTAACGAGACGACAACAGGAACGATTACTGGTACCGAGACATGGGCAGGAGTACATACTCTGACAGGCGATGTTACTATCGCCCCCGGTGCAAAACTAATAATTAACCCAGGAGCAACTATCGAGTTTCCCAATGGGACGCATCTAGATGTCAGGGGAAGTCTGTGTGCAGGTGTTTCTTCATGCGGCGCGTCTTCAAATGCAGGTCCCGCAATGAGAATCACACTGAAATGGGGTGAACCAGAAAACTCCAGCGCAACAGGCGAATGCTATGGGATGAGTTCCGGAAACCAGGACATATGGATAGATGACCCCTCCTGCAACGAAGGAGTTCTCATGCGGAGTTCCATCGATCTTTCTGAGACCGAACTAAGGTACGTCACATTCGATAGCGCATGGGGGATTCCTCAGTACATCCCCACAGTAGGAGAGTTCCGTTACGGGGCTCTAGTTCTTGATGGAGCTAGCCCCTCTCTGACAGAACTCGAATTCAACCAAGTCAACACTTCCAGCGTGTTGACAACCAATCTAGCCCAACCAACCTTCAACGGAGGAAATTTCGTTGTTGGGTCCGATGAGAGTAAAAGCATCGTAGGCGCAGCACTACAGATTTACTCCTCTGGATCATCAGTCAGCCCGTTCACTCTCTCTGATATCTCACTAACGGGGACCGAGAACGGCTGCGGGCAGCGAGATGGCGGTCGCGCCACTATTTGGGCCCAGGACTCATTCATCGAAATCGACAACGCTCAAATCACTTCAGGTGACTACGGTATCGGGCTATTCACGTCAGCAGGAACGGTGACAAACTCCGTAATCAACGTGAACTGCAATGGAATCGACCTAAATGCAAAGAAAGCAGTGGGCGGGGCAGATTTTGGCTTCGAAATCTCGGATAATGAAATTTCGACGGTAGAGGGTGCAGGAGTGTATTCCGCTAGTGGTGCTCTACTAACTCTACGGGGGAACGACATTGGGGGGGCTGCAGGGGGTTCGGGAATTGTGGTTCGCGATAGTGAAGCCCACATTCACGAAAACGAGATCGGTCCGGTAGATGGATACTTCGGCCTATGGCTACGTGGTTCATACGATGTCATCGCCGAGAATAACTCAATTTTTGATACTACGTTGACTCCAGTTGTGGCCGGTGACTACTCATACGCAATTCAAGCAGCCTCGAGACTATACATGGCAAACAACACAATTTCTTATGACGGAACCGGGACTTGCCAAAGTGAAACCAATTGGGGGGGCCAGTTCACATGCCCAGTGTTGCATGCCTACGTGACTGGCGTTACGATGTATGACAACATTATCACTGCAGGAGGTACGGCAGATGGTATCCGAGCAGTCGGGTCTCTTCTGGATATTCAGAGGAATTCATTCGATGTGCAAAAGACTGGTGCCATAATCAAGAATTTCGATAGTGGATACGCCGAGTCCCTGCAATATGGCTCACTGGCATACTTCTCAGAAAATGACTGGAACCAAGCCGAGACTATCTACAATGTTACGAAGAGCTCAGTAACCGCCCAGTCAGAGTACATCCCATCCCCTCCTAGCGGTGAATACCCAGTCCGACTTTCTTGGCCAGATCAGGAGGCATGGCCAGACAACGAATTCCGGGGAGCCATAATCCCCACTCCAGTCAAGGACTGCAACAATTGTCAGAACATGACTCCGAGAAACTTCCCCTTGGGAGTCAGCATGGATAACAACTCCACTGTCTTCACCTTCGCCGACCTGACAAACTTGGATCTTTCAAAGGTTAAGATAGCAACTCAGCCCACTCACTTTGCTGTACAGGTTAGCAGGGCTGAGTTGGTTAGATTCCAGACACTAATTGGCGGGGAAAAGGTCAGTGATGCTATGGTTATTGTGGAGGATGCACTTGGAAACGACCTATACCGAGTCAATACTGGTGGAGATGGTTTCACTCCCTGGATTGCTCTTCCATCGAACTTCCATCTCGATTTCAGGGGCCTAGGGGGAGGGGACAATCCGGATGGGTTCGCGGACGACGAGTACGAGGACTCATGTTCCGATGGAATCGACAATGATGGCGATCTGACTATCGATACCGCGGATTCCAGTTGCGACTATTCAGCAGGAACAAGAGAACTGTCTCTTTACAGATATACTGCCTATAGGTTTGGTTATGGCTACTACTTGGGTGAATTTACTCTTGAGGAGAATTCACTTGAGGAAACCGCACACCTAGAGAATGATGCTCCTACTGTGATTGTCACGGAGAATGAAGGACACTCATTTCGCAGGGTCGTTAATATCACTGGAAGTGCCCACGATGGGACGCTAGCAAATAGCTATCTCACTGATGAGAGGGCCCAATGGGATCAAGGAGGATACGTGCATGCTGTACAGGTTCGGAATCCCTTCACTGGTTCATGGGAGGATACTGAATACGCAGTAGATTCGAGCGGTGCCAATGAGGGCGAAGTAACGCGTTTCAACAGGCCCTTCAGCTCTTGGTACTACAGTATCGACATGACTGCCCTCGCAGGGGAAGGGGATTACGCATTCGAATTCAGGGCATTTGATGGCATAGACTACAGCCCGATTGTTTCACGCACAATTAAGCTTAATACTCAACCACCAAACATCTTCGTCACTACTCCCAGCTCATTCTCTTCCCACGATGACGGTTCAGTATTTTTTGATGGATATTCTCAGGATCCATATGGGTGCCCAGATGCTTGCAATAGTGACGTCGGCTTAGTGTATATGCAAATTTCAGGTCCAAATTACCAAGTCACTAGTCCCGTTGAGACCAATATAGATGGCACATGGGATTGGGCGTGGGACTTCTCCTCTAGACCCATGGAACTGACAACCTACACATTCACAATCTGGGCATCTGATTCAGATTTCTGCAATGCAGATGTTGACGAGTGTCAGCCAGTAGTGCTTACTCTGACTATAGACAACCGGAACAGCCAACCCACAATTAGTGTTAACCAACCATTCTCGGGAACCAGAATATCTTCCTCCCTTGATACTCTCCTAAGCGGGGTTGCCAGGGATTTCGATGGCGGAGTTACAAGGGTGGACTTGGAAGTTAAAGACGTCTCAAATGACTACGTCTCAGTTTTCGAGACCAGCATCAATGAATTCTCGGACGAAGGCGTGTGGGAGATGGAGTGGGACACCACGCATCTACGTCATGACGCAGAGTACCTTCTCAGATTCCGCTCATATGATGGAATAGACTACAGCAGTTGGTCCGATGTGACAATAATTGCCGACAATCCTCCAAATGCAGGAAATAATCAACCCGAATTCGACTCTTCCAACTGGCAGAGTGAAATTGTCCTGTATTGCGATCTAGAATCCAATTCTGTGGACAAGTGCACAGCAGTCGAGATTGATCTGAAGGACTACTTCTCTGACATTGACAACGACATCCAATTCATCTCCGTGTACAATGACTCAACAATCGATTCTGATGACAGACATCCTCTTGTCGTAGGCGTAGGAACAGATGGAATCGCCCGATACGATCCTGCCGATATGTTGTTTTTCAATGATGACATGGAATCTTGGACTCTGAATAATGTGATTTTCATCGCAACCGATGCGTGGGACTCTCGAGTCAATTCGGCCCCTGTAACCTTCCAAGTCATCCCTCTATTATTCACGATTCAAGAACCAGAGAAGTCTTGGGTGGAAGTGGATGAAATGGCTATATATTCCGGGACAGGCCTCCCCGGAAAACAAGTTTCTGTTTTGATCGGGGGCAATCCGGTGAACAATACTATTGTATCCGAAGACGGGACTTGGGAACTAGGAGTGCCTGGTTCGAGAATAAAGGGAGAATCATCAATACCGGAATTCTCGTATTCTGGTCGAACATCGATTGTAGACCCAATTAGCAAGGGAGAGCCATCAGTCGAGAGTACTAACTGGTTATTGGTCGGGACGGTGGCCGTTCTGGCCATATTGGCTTTGACCATCCTAGCATACTTCACAGGCTTCATCGGAATCGTGATCGATGATGAAGAAGAGGATTACAAGACTCCCGTCCAGATACCAGAAGACTATGGTGACGGAGAGGTCGATGGTGGCGCTTTAGAGAGATATGAAGATCATCCCGGTTGGCTTTGGGACTCAGTATCCGAAGAATGGGTGCCAGATCCAGATTCTCAGGGATAATCTGGTCCCATGTTCTCCTAACATTTGTATATTGAGTGAGTCTGAGTGTTAGGTATATGGTAACGACGGCTTCATCACGCCCGGGGGTCCAAGAGAGGATTTTCCTACATCTTAGCGACTACGTCGATCATAGCGACAAGGTCGAAGTTCCCTTCGCACTATCTCAGATGGGCATCGCCAATGCGGTGTCCATTGCCCGTTCAAACGTTCCCCGTGCGATTTCTGGTATGAAAGAGGATGGCCACCTAATCGAAAGACAAGCACACGTCACCGGTGTTTCTAGGAAGCGGAAGGCATACTTCCTCACTGATGAAGGGGCCAAGGTTGCTGACGAGATTTGGACAAGAATTTCCGAAATATCAGTAAGAATCATCCATTCAGGTGGTCACTCTGAAAATACAACTCTGGCTGAAGCTATTGAGGCATCAGAACTACCTCTTAGGCACGTGGACATGCTCAGATACATGGACGACTCAGGTACTATTGATCTCTCTGGACTTTCTTCTGAATTGGTCGAGAGAGATTTATCGAAGCACATTGAGAAGCAACTAGTTTCCTATCTCAACGACCTCCCAAGAACAAGACGATTCTATGGTCGAGAAAAGGAACTAGACGTGATGGCAAAGCTCCTAGAAACCAATTCTGCTTCAATCCTTGTCCCCGGAATCGCTGGAATCGGAAAGACATCACTTTCTACAAAGATCTTAGACAGATTTACCCATCGGAGAAATCTCCTCTATCATAGATGTCAAGACTGGGAAGGCTCTCGCGCATTCCTCGAGGCATGCGCGGAATGGCTCTCAGCAGTGGGTAACAACGATCTTTCTGACTATCTTGCTTCATCTCCGGTGCCCCAAACAAAAATGGCCGTAAACCTAATTTCTTCCGGATTGTCTGAGGCACCTTCATTGATAGTGATTGACGACTTACATAAGGTCGGAGATGAAACCCTTTTCTCCATCCTTAGGGAGCTTACCCTGAGAATTCACACACTGAAAGAAGTTGGTTTAGTGATGTTCTCCCGCTCCTTCCGAATGGTCGTTCCAGAATCCGACCAGTCTGGAAATATCGTAACTCTTGTAATGCCCCTTCAAGGGTTGGACGAGGAGTCGAGTAAACAGATCCTGACTGCAATTCCGAAAATGGACTCGGATCAATTTTCACACATATACTCGCTATCTCGTGGCCATCCTTTGATCCTCGAGCTAATCAACAGAGGAAATGTCGCCGAGACATTCCACGCTACTCTAGAGGCATTTGTCGAAAAGGAGATTTTCAGTCGTCTTTCAGGTTCAGAGAAACGTCTACTTGGAGCCATTGCCGTATTCCGCGAACCAGTTCCAGTCCAGGCTATTCACCAAGTCGAAGGAAGCATTGACCTCCTCGATGATTTGGTCGAGAAGGGTCTGGCACGCCAGTCCGATGCTGAGAATTTCGATGTTCACGATCTTGTCCGAGAATTCTTGTTGAGATCTATGAATGAGGAAATGAAGACCGGACTTCACGCCGCAGCAGTGAATTGGTACAGAGGGAAGAAGGGCGATGCTGCAGACAGGATTGAATTCATCCATCACTTAAGCCAGACAGGCGATGAAGACGGCCTTGCTGAGGTTCTAATAACCGAGGGACACGGCTTGGTTAGCTCCGGTCACACTGAACTACTCTCAATTCTCAACTCTCTCCAAAGCAGTGACTTCGATTCTAAAAGCCGAGGTCTAATTCGGGAACTAAAGGGCGATATTCTAACAATCCAGGGTAGATGGGACGATGCGGAAGAAGAATATGACGCAGCAACCAAGCACATCGGTGGCAATCAGCCAAGTCACGAACTCGCACGTCTTCTGTCTGCTAGAGCAGACATCGCAGTAAAGAGGGGGGCCATGGAAGATGCACTCGAGCTCCACAGGAATGCTCTGAAGATTCAGATAGAGATTAGGGACGCTGTTGGAGCCGCAAGAACTTACAACAATATGGGTCATATTTTCCGCAGGAGGAGAGATGTTCGCAGAGCACTTGAGGTTTATGGGAATGTTGAGAACTTACTGGAAAAAGAGCAAGACCCTGACCTCAATGACGCCAGAATAAGGCTTGCATCGGCATTCATTGAAATGGGGGAGTTAGACCGGGCCCGAGAGCACGCACTATTTGCATACGAGAGTACTAAGGACTCGAATCAGGATTTCCTTCATGCTAGATCGAGAGCCGTCCTTGGGAGGTATTATGCAAAGATTTCAGACAATGATCTAGCCCTCATTCATTACTCTGGAGCACTAGACACACTTTCGGATCAAAACGACCCTCAAAGCACTGTTGAAGTTGAGATGCTTCTCGGGCAGGTGCTAATTGATGCAGGACGCAGGGAAGAGGCTGCAGAGCATTATCTCAATGGTCTTACTGTGGCCGAGTCAAACGACTTCCGGATGCTTCAGGGCGAATTGCTCGCCAGACTAGGGGAGATCGAAAACGATCGCTCCCAGAGAATGGATTACCTTCAGAGATCACTCTCCCTATTCAGGGATCTGGGTGCCGTGGGAAGGATGAAGGAAGTCCAGAACTCTGTGCACAGAGCAGTGATGGGCAGGTAATCAGGAAGTCACTATGCTTCTCGGCTCCGACTGCCCCGTCCAGTAACTGAATTCAGGTCCCAGTTGCTTAGAAATCGAGATGCTACCATCAAACTCGTCACCCATTGCCATCAGAACCTCACTCTCGGCTATATGGGGGGCATTATTCTTCTCTGAGAGGTGACATAGGACAATACTTTCCAAATCGTCGTGCAATACTTCCCGTAGTACTTCCCCGGCTTGCCTGTTGGAAAGGTGACCTCCTCTCCCTGAAATCCTCCTCTTTAGAGAGTTTGGATAGGGTCCACCTAGCAACTTCTTTTGGTCATAGTTTGCTTCTATTGAGATGTGATTGCACCCAGACAAATGCTTGATCAGATCTCGTGGAGCTTCACCTAGGTCTGTTACAATCGCAGCACGACCCCCATTTCTGTCACTAGCTATCAGAGCTACATTGTCAGCATCGTCATGAGGTATAGGAATTGGTAACATGCTAAGCTCTGTCGAGAACTGAACTCTCTCGAGGTTTCCAAAAACCACACACTCTTCGTCTGAATCCCAACCCATCTTCGATGCAGTTTCGAGATTACAGTGCAGAGAAGAACCCCACCTCTTGGAGGCTCTTAGGGCCGAACCGGAGTGATCCTTGTGATGATGTGTGACGATGATAGATTCGATTGACTCAGGATCAAATCCGGCAATCTCAAGTCTTTTCTCAGTCTGTTTTAGGCTGAAGCCACAATCGACTAGAACATTGCATTCCCCTGAACTGATGATGGCAGCATTTCCTCGACTGCCAGATCCCAAGTGAGTTATGCCCATCCCCATCAAGTGAAAGCCGGTTATTGGCAACCTTTGAACAAATCCATTCTTCTCTCAGAACAACATCGATTTTTCAACCTCGTTGGAGACCCCAAGTCCTCTCTAACTGCAAATGTCCGAACGACGCTCCATCACCATGATAAATCTCTGAACACGGGATTTTGCATTAGAGGTGGGCGAATGCGTAGGAAGCAGACAGCATTGCTAGTTTCTCTGTTGATTCTTTCTGGTCTCGCATTAGTCTCTCAAACTCGTCCACAGTCTCCAGTTTCCTCTACAGACCCAGTTCTGGCAGAGGGCACCGAATCTCCCGTAACCGATCAAGACGGCGATTTGATTCCTGATCTCTACGAGGTTATTTTTGGGGAATCAATCAATCTTGAAACTACTATTTTTCAGCATTCTATTCTAGGCCTAGACCCTTCCGACTCTACTGATAATTCAACCGATTACGACAGGGACGGATTGACTGCTCTGCAGGAATACTGTTGGCCTTACACCTTGGATAGCTGCTTTGAGGATCGAAACACTCTCACCGGCAAATCACCCGATGAAACAGATTCTGGTTTGAGGGAATATCTTGATCCCCGAAAGTCAGATACTGACGGTGACGGCTTACCTGATGGATATGAAGTACATATGTGCACATTGGGAGGACTATACCAGAGAGACCCAAACGACCCTCTCAACGCTAATAACTACTGGGAATGTCGATATTTTGACCCATTAGACGCTAGTGATAAAAACACCGACTTTGATAGATGCGAGGCAGATTTCAGCTGGGGCTGTGGTGACGGATTCGATTTCAATAGCGATGGGGATATTGACTTGGGGGAGATGTTCACGAATGTAGAGGAATACTTGCTAGGTACGCCACGGGATTGGATTACTGAGCGAGATGGCCTCTGGTGCTGGGGTTCTATAGAAGGACTCACTAACGACTCCTGCCAGACTCAGTTCGAGCGGCCAACCGGGGAATCCGGTTGGATGGGGAGCGACCCCAGGTTCTCCGATTCCGACTATTTCTTCTGGGATGAAATATCATATGCCCCATTAGATGTAATGGGGGATGGAATTCCCGACGGATGGGAGGCTCAATATGGGCTGGATCCATTGAATTCCAGCGATGCCACACTTGACAGTGATTTGGATGGATGGGACGGAGACAGGGATGGCTTCATCACTGAGGATGTCAACAATAGGCCCTCCCAGTGGGGGGAATCATTCAGTAATTTCGAGGAATACTCAGTTGACTTCGACGACAATTCCGGAGTAATTCCGGGAGTCAGGGGGATAGAAATATCTTCGACGAAGAAAATCCCCAATAGCGAAAACTCGTTAAATTTCGATCACTCCACTGCAATCAGGCTAACTGACTCCTCTGTCCATAGTGTAATTTCTGACCAACCAAGAGAGAGGTTGCTAATTGGAAGCAAGTATGGAATTACTGCATTGGATCCATTCAGGGGATTTTCTTCGTTATTCGAACTCCCACCGGGAGTCGAATTGAATACTATGGAGAGGAATTCCGTAGGAAACATAGACTTTCTAATGTTAGGTTCGAACATAGGATTCCACACTATAATCATGGAAAATGGCCTACCAGAAATGGACACTATGGTAACTTATGAACTTGGGTACTCTTCTGTATTGTTCCAGCTAGTCTCTGAATCTTTTGAACCGGGAATCCTAATATTGGGAAATGATGGGGTCTGGAGGACAACATTTTCTGAGGACGAACAATCTCTGTCAACTTCGGAGATGACATATGTTGACTCTCTGTCGACATTGCTTCAGAAGTCAAACGCCACCGTTACTTCTGCAGGCCATGCAAAGATTTTCGGCAGAACTCCAATATTGCTTATAGGAACCGACTACGGGCTAATTGCTTGGAACTCTACAGATGGCTCCGAAAACAACGGAGTGCCATGGTGGGTTTTCACTAGAAACAATGCGGATGAGTTCGTCAGTCCCGATATATTGGATACGACAAAGACGGCAATCGTCAATTCCATTATTGTGGAAATTTCTGATCAAGGTTCTGATGACGTCTGGTTGGGGATGGGGGGAGGGCTTCATCTAATCACCATGGACTTATTTATTTCTCAACCTAGGGAGGCAATTGGCAATGAAAGAATGCTTAATCTCGAGGGTTTGCTAACAGGTGCTAATGATATCCACTCGATCCTACCATTGGATGGGATGATCGTCCTTGGCTCTGCAGATGGAACTTGGTGCCTAGAGGGGAGCTCTGATGGAATTCTCGATATTCGTCAGAATCAGACTGAGATTCCGGGGCTAATCACTTCTCTGACGACCTTAGAGAAAGAAGGAGATGTTTGGGTTTTCGCTGGAATCTCCCCTGGAAGATTCATGAACATAGCCCCAATGAACCCTCATGCTAATGATTCAGATCTTGATGGAATTCCTGATGGTTGGGAGTATACCCATGGGCTCGACCCGACCGATCCATTCGATGCATCAAGAGACCATGACGATGACGGGGTGTCGATCGGAGGGGGGAGTGGCCCGGGATTCGACAGACTGTGGACCAATCTGGAAGAATACCGGTTTGTTGCACCTTCTGTTTTCGGACAAAACAGCACCGATCCCCGAGTCTCAGATTCTGATGGAGATGGCCTAACTGACGGAGAGGAGTACTGGGGTTGGTTCCTAGGTTCAACAACCTTCGATTGCCACTATCTCAATCAGCAGTACCTGTGCGATTCAGATGTCGGACAATCTGCTGAAGACGTCCATCTTGGAGGGTGGATTGGCACTGGATCTAGTGGTGGCAGTGATCTTCCAACTGATCCAACAAACCCAGATTCCGATGGAGATGGGATGCCGGATGGCTGGGAAATCAAACATCGTCGATGGATCGGAGACATATACACCGGGGGGAACGATTGGACACTGGACCCCAATAACCCAGATGACGCTTCTGGTGATGCCGATGGAGATGGCCTAAGCAATCTGTGCGAATACGAATGGGAGAAATTGCGAGAGAGAACAATTGCCACTGGAATACAGTCTCATGGGGAATCTCCCGATTACGTTTCCAACTGGACTCCAACTGATCCAAATTCTATAGATTCAGATTCCGACTCATTACCCGATGGATGGGAAGCAAGATACTCTTGCAGCTGGCCATCTTCAAACTCCGGAATCAATCCGATGAATGGTTCTGACTCCCTAAATAATCCTGATGGCGACGGATTTGATGTCAACAATAATGGAAAAATTGACTCCGAAGAAGCATTTGTCAATTGGATGGAGTATCACATCAAATCAGACATTCTCCTCTATAATTCAATTCAGTCTGGGACTCTGTATCCAGATAATCATACTTCTTCATTGCCGCATCATTCATGGCAGGGTTTGGCAGACGAATCATTCGGAGAACGAACCGGTGAATACTACCTATCGTTGTGGAACGGCTTACCAAGTGATGATATTGGCTCCTCCGATCCATTAAGTTCCGATTCTGATAACGATGGTATGCCAGATGGATGGGAGGTCTTCCATGCCAGATGGAGTCTTTTCGAGAGCGACTGGACTCTAAATCCCGTAAATGAGGGGGATGGTCTCGGCGATCCGGACTTAGATGGGATGTCAAACTGGGAAGAGTACAATTCAATAGATAGTGATATTAGCGAATCGAATCCAACAATATCATCACCCCAGTTCTACTTATCAGATGCAGCAGGGGCACTTCTGGAGACTCCTTGGATAGGGGCCGAATCACCTTTGTCGTTTGGGCATTTTTTGTCCGAAGAGCAATCAAGTCTGACAGGAACTTCTGCTGATCCTAACAACCCCGATACCGATGGTGATGGTTTATTGGATGGAATTGAAGTAATTTTTACTACATGGAACTCTAGTTTCGGCGTTTGGACACTAAATCCACTGATTCCTAATCAAGGAGGATTCGACTCTGATGGTGATGGAATTGGCGATCTAGTGGAACTCAACCTCACAACAAATCTTCCGATAAATGGGGAATCTTATCCATCGGGAGCGCCAACATTCGGAGATGAAGCAAGAGAAATAGATGAGACTGCTTTCGAGAACAGGGTGTTTAGGATTTTATTCAGCAAGGCGGGGAGGGCTGAACTTGGAATGGAACAGTACATGGAATGGAAATCCGGCTTCCCTGCGAAACCATTGCTTCAGGCAATATTCGGGATTACCGACCCTATTGATCACGATACAGATAGGGATGGAATGAGTGATGGGTACGAGTACTGGTTCTCAGAATGGGATCTCGAAGAAAACCATTGGACAATGAATCCTTTGACCGATTCAGATGTAGACTTCGACTCCGACGAAGACTCCTTTGATTGCAATGGGGATGGTGAAATTACCGACTCGGAATCTTTCGACAACTTGGCAGAATACGATTCTAGATGGTATGGAAAGCGATTAGAGGTAGGTAACGTACCGAATGGGACTTCTGCAGTCTCGTACGGAGTGGATGCAACCAATGCATTCATGGAAGAGAATGGGCTTTCGAATCAGTCAGCTTGGGATCAACTTTTCTCGTTGTTCTCTTCAAAAAGCCTACGTTCCTCTGAAAAGATAGGCCTAATCAATCAGGCTGATCCAGATAATTTCAACAAGTCACTAATCGGAATTAGCGATCCCACCGATGACGATTCGGATGGCGATGGAATGCCCGATGGTTGGGAATACTGCTATTCGATATACTCTGAAGTATTGCCAGTAAACTCTTTCAGATGGTCACTAAATCCACTAAATCCACTGGACGTGGATTATGATCCAGATGCAGATGGATGGTTGGATAGGGGGATTCTGGACACTCCCGCGACCCAAGGAAGTTGGGATGGACGTGTTTTTACCCCCCTCCCAGATAATCAACAGTTTGGTAACGATGCTAGTTCACTATATTTCACCAATATAATGGAGTATGATAATGGAACCGGGCCCTTGGACCCCGATTCGGATTCGGACTCAATATTGATGACTCCAATTATTCTGGATGGAGCGGTAGTTGACTATTATCAAGACATGAGCCTATCAGACGGTAGAGAGATGTTCAAGTACGGAACAAATCCACTTGACAATGACACCGATGGGGATATGATGCCCGACTTCTATGAGTTCCATAGAGGTTGGAACGAGACCAACGATAACTGGTCTTCATTCCTGAAGATCCAGGTCCAATGGGTAGAAGTTACTCCTCAAAACTGGAAACCAATCCAATTCTCAGATGGCCAGATAATAAGGCCGGAATTGGAGTGGAATTGGTTTACTCATGATCCAACCGACCCTTCGGATGCAACTCAAGATGCCGACAATGATGGCGAGTGGGAGTGTATTGGGAGCAGTTGTGAGTACATCCCATACAACAACTTCCAGGAGTATTACGCAGTCGTCAATGCAACCCTGTCTTCGCCATCAATTGTCCGTGCTTCGACTTTGTTCGATTGTTCAGGAGAGGAGGTGGAAGAATGGTGGCAACTCCGTGAAACCCTTCTCGGGACATGTTCTGGTTCCAATTCCCTATCTTCCAACTATTTGCGAATAAACAGGATTAACGACGATGACCAGCTCTATGCCTTGATAGTACAAGATAATGACTTGACATACTTGGATGTAAACACTAGCAATGACATAACTCATGTCAATGGTGCGTGGACAGACGAATTCAACAGGCTCGCCGGCGATCGTTATCATCTTCCGAACCCCGGTCTTGGTGAGTATGCTTACGGTTGGTGGATTCTGGATATAGATGGCGATTTAATTGCTGATGGCACCGATCCCACCAATTGGGACACTGATGGCGACTGGTTGAATGACTTCTTCGAGATTGATGATGATTTGCTTGATGGGATTAGGGGGAACAGCGGTTCACCAATTCGTTACGACGATCGGACATCATGACCTCAACACTTCATTTGCTACCCTCACTTCAGATAATCATGACCGAGGGTGCGCGCACCGTACCCGGGCCAGGAGCCCCGGCAAATGAGAAGTTACTTTTTCTCAGAGAGAACATGGTTCATCTGACAAATCAGCTCAGTATGCCAATAATTGAGGTGGCTTTGGTTATCTCCAAGTATATCAGAATCCTACTGGATTCACTCCAGAAAGCTGCTATCGAAGAAGGAGAAGATTTACCCGAGATTCTACTTTATCCCTTACCTAATGACTCAGGAATAACTACAGAAACTGTTCTTGGGATAGACTCATTCCCATTGGAGAAACTAATTGACAGGGTCGACCAGGATAGAATGGATATTTTGGATACACTTGTCAGAACCATTCTCAATGAGAGTCAACTTGAGTTTGTTTCTGCACTAAGGGAATTTAGGGATTGGGAATTTGAGATTCGGAGCCAACTCTCCGAGGTGAGGAGCCCCGGGGGGCTCTTCAGTCCACTTTCTCTGGATAATGAATTCTAGTCATTAATTGACCTCGATGATGCCACAATACCACTAGAGACCCACCAAGCATCTACTATTGACCAGACGAAAAGGAACGGCCATAGAAATGCTGGAATTAATGGAAATTGAATTAGAAACCACTCTCCACCTTTTCTATGCTGGCGATTGAAATGCTGGCCGAGGAAGAGAAACGGAATTAGTGAAAGTAATACAGTAAAAAGAGGTCTAATTGCGCCCCATGGGCCTATTCCCCCACTCAACTCCTCCCAAATTGCTGAAATCACCCCTAGGGGCTTGAAACCACTGCCTTTCGAAGTCTCCAATTGGACAACATACTCCTCTTCCACATTGTTTGCGATGATTATGAGCGGATGAATTTGCCGACCAATGTATCATAGAAAATGAGAACAATGGACATATCGTGCGAAACTCATGGCTGGTACCATTCTAGTAACTGGATTCGTGCCATTTGCCCATCATGAGAGAAATATCTCTCAACAAGTAGTTGAGTCCATTTCCTCAAATGCGGGGCTCGATTGCAAAATCAATACTTCTATACTAACAGTTGACGAAAAGGGCTCACGAGAAATCTCGGGAAGAATTCAAAGTGGCGAGGAGATTAGTGCTGTCCTACATCTCGGATTTTCAGAAAATGCTGAAGAACTCCTTATTGAGAAGTTCGCTCGGAATCGTTTTCAGATGAAAATTGCAGATAATTCCCTAAGAATGGAAACCACTGGGAAGATTGCCTCTGGAAAAATCACTCTTCAGACAAACGTCCCAATCAACATAATTGATGATCATTTAGAAGGAATTCCCGAGATCAGGTGGAACGAAGACGCTGGAGGATTTGTTTGTAACGAAACATACTATCGATCCTTGCTGGCTGCTTCTGCGAGAAAATCCCCTATCGTACTGTTCATTCATCTTCCCAGTGAGGACAAAATTTCCCTTGTTAGGCAAACTGAGATAATTTGTAATGTCTGCAACGCTTTGGGATCAGTATCGGATTTGTGACGCCTAATTTTTCTCCCTTCTAGTTGATTCGAACCATTCAGAAGCATCTCCAGATGCGGTCATTGCTAGTTCGTCACCCACCTCTCTAGGGACATAATCCCTCCCACTATGCCAAGTGTTCTGCTCTAACCAGAGGACAATGCCGGACCCACTCAAAGAAACCTCCATCGTTCCGCCAAGGGGGCTCTCCCCCAATACAAAGGAGACCTTTCCAATGGAGGCCGATTGTCTGGAGATCCTGAAAACAGTCCCCTCATCGTCTGCTTCCATTGACATTGCATCAAGAGCAGTGTCGAGAACCCTACTTTCTCGTAGAATTGATAGAAGATTATCTAGAGAATCAGCACTCCCTCTAATTATTACTGATTCTCTGCAAATGGGGAAATCAGATTGGCCAGGAACTCCCTTTGGATTCCACTCTGGGAAAATTGAGCGAACTGAATCAACCACCTTGGATGGGTCATCATGACTCCTGATCATAGTCGAAACTCGAATCTCCGGTTCCACGAACCGTCGAGTAATTGTCAACTAATAGTGCTAACCTGCAGAAACTCCATTATCACGAAAATTCAAACCACTCCCGATTGACGATTCGTTGTGACCCGACGCTCAGGCTTAGTCTCACTTGCCTTTGTTGCAATACCCAACATCATCTTGATCGCTTTTCGCATTCTCTCCCCAAAACTAAACGAAGCCCTCACAAATGATTACTTTGGACAAATTGCAGTACATTCTACTGCCATTATAATCGGCATGGTAATGGCGTTTCGATACTCAGCGGTTCATGATCACGAATATCGACGCTCTAGAGCCATCAGTGCCCTCTCAAAAACATACAAATTGGAAGAAAGAGGATTATGGGATAAGGGCGAAGATGCAATTCAGAAACTTGAAGCGAGGGCCTATTCAGATTTCAAAGGGAGAAAGGCATCCGTATCCAGACTGAGAATGCAGGGAAACATCGGACAACTAAACCGAGAATCCATCGAACTAGAACAAAATGCGGAAGAGCATTCTGAATTCCCCATCTCAGTCAACGGAATTGAACAGAATACGGGAAGAATGGAAGTGACAATTCAACCCAAACAGAATCTATCGGTTAGAATCTCAGACTTCTTCTCCAACTCAATAGAGAGAACTGCAACTAGGAGGGCCGAAAGAAGTAATAAGGAAGAAATATTGAAAATTGATTCAATTTCTTCATTCGAGCAAGATGATGGTTCAAGGTGGGCCATTCCGAAAGGAACGCTGAAGAAAACAAGATTCTGCGAACAATGTTCAACATATAATGAGGTCGAGTCGAGTTATTGCTCATCCTGCGGGTCTTCGATAACATGAGTGGGGAACGGTTGATATGGCCCCTTTAGGAGCCTGAGTCGGGAACGTTATGGCAACTAAGCGAGATTATTACGATATTCTCGAGATTAACAAAGGCGCTACTGATGACCAAATAAAACAGTCCTTCCGCTCTCTAGCACGAAAGTATCACCCCGATAAGAACCAGAATAACGCAGAAGCTGAATCCAAATTCAAGGAAATCCAAGAGGCATATGCGATTTTATCTAATCCCGAAGAAAGGAGAAAGTACGATGTTTTTGGCCATGAAAGGCCCGGCGGTTCTCCGTTTGGTTCACGAGGATTCCAAGGAGTTGATATTAGCTTTGATGATCTCTTTGGAGGTGGTTTTGAATCAATTTTCAGCCAATTCTTCGGTGGCCAGCAGAATGATAAATCACGCGGATCAGACTTACTGGTTAGGCATTCAGTACCATTCCAGGCTGCTATGGATGGTCTTGAAGATGAATTGGAAATTGAGGCACTGAAGGATTGTGAAGTTTGTAACGGACGGGGCTCAACCAAGGAAGAGGGTTCGCGACCTTGCCCTTCATGCAAGGGAAGAGGGCGTATCGATGAGATTTCTATGATTGGACCCTTCAGGCAACGGGTAAGAAAGGACTGCACATCATGTAGGGGCTCGGGAAGATTAGTTTCTGACCCCTGCAGTGATTGTGGAGGTAACGGGAGGGGGCTACAATCAATTCGCGTAAAATTTTCAGTGATGCCCGGAATCGTTTCCGGGAATCGCCTTAGGATGCGTGGACAGGGGGAGGCACCATCATCTCTAAATGGGTCTTCTGGTGACTTATACATAGAAATTGAAGTTGCATCGCACCCATGGTTCGAAAGAGACGGTCCAGATTTGCTAATGGCACTCCCTCTTAGCTTCGCAGATCTAACACTGGGGACCACTGTCGAGATTCCTCATATTGACTCCGAGAGTCTTCGAATAAAGGTCCCACCTAGTTCAAACCCGGGTGAAACAATTTCGATTCCTGGCAGGGGATTGCCGAGCAATCATCCTGGTCTCCGAAGGGGTTCAGTAACAGTTGTTCTGAGACTTCAATCACCAAAGAAACCATCTCGCAATCTGAAGAAGAAAATCGACGAAATTAGAGCTGAATTAGAAGAATCCATCCCTCCTGTGGAGGACCGAATCAAGAATGAGGCAAGATTGCGAAGAGGACGCTAAAACTCACTCCTCTTCTAATTCTATGGAATGAGTCGGAACTGCAGCAACTGGTTTCCCATCCACTAGTCCCGAAATGTGCATGTTGACAACTGGTGGATTTCCTAGCATTTCAATTTGAATAAAGGTCGTCACCCCCTCCTCAAGATTTCCTATGAAAACTTCGTCATCTTGAAAAACCATTTCCGGAACAACACTACGGATCACCGTCACCTCTCCAAGGGGCGAGAAGATTCTGATAGCTGCCATTTCCCAACTTGATGTTCCCGTTCTAATACCAATTAGAAACGATCTGCTTGATTCCTCAAATCTCCAAGCACAGATATCTAAGTTTTCTGTAAAATACCTAATTTCTGGCACCCCTAGCTCTTCTGAAACCGAATTCCACGAACCATCTCCGAGAACGGACAACGCCAAATTCATTTCTTCACGTCGCATTTCTCCCTCATAGGAGGAGAACCGCTCCCTAAGGGCATTCAAGATGTACCTTTCATTCTCTACTAATTCCCCATCATCATCCTTTCCCGAGGGCATAAGGTCATCCCTATTCCACCATAAAACGATAACTAGCGGGAGAATAAGAATTGCCCCCATAAAGACATAGAAGGGAGTAAACATCCCTGCTAGATCGACAAACCTCTCCTCTCCGTCAAACGATCCCATGTTTTCCAGGGTGAATCGATATTCAATTTCTTCATCGAGACTCCCTATCCTCTCCAGTCTGATGGCATGTAATCCATTGTTAAGCCCCAACTCGCCCTCTTCGATATTAGCAAATTCGACAATTGACCAGGTGCTTTGGTTCAATCTTTGTAAGCTAATGCTAACCGAATCGTTATTAGAAACCCAGAAACCAACCATCGTCCAATTTGTAGAAGAAATGTTCACTGCAAATACGTCAACCGAGTCGTTCAATGAGAAAGTTCCGATGGTTGTGGAATTATCCGGAGAAACAATTTGCCATTCTTCACTAATTTCTCCCGGGCCCCACAACTTCCCAGGGGCATCCCCATTCTCTTCAAAAAGTAATTTTTGGGAATTTGTTTCGGCACTAGAAATTGGGCAAATTGAAGCCACGATCAATATTGTCACAACCATATTGGCCCCTCGCATCGTACTTGGGAAGGCAACTAGGTCTTAGAATCCTTCAAGCGAAATGCTTCCATGGGCAGCCAATGAACGAGCGGCCATTAAGTAGGAATATCATTTCCAGAGATAGATTCTCCAGACTATTTTCTCTTGGAGACAGGAATGCACCGGCTTCCTTCGCCCCATGTCTAATTACTAGCGATAATGACCCCGATTTTCCGCTTTCAGTCGCACCATTTTCTTCTTCCCTGGATAATTCCAATATCCCTTCTTCGATGAAGATTTCCACTCGTGATAACCTTTGTTTTCCATTCGATTCTCGTGATACTTGGGAGTCTTCACAGGGATTAGTTTTGCCACCGAGTCTAGTGGAATCAGATTCCGGTGTTTTTGGTTCAGGAATAGAAATTGTTCCCGTGACGTGGAACTCATTACATCACGATCCATCATTACTTTCCACGGATATGCAACCGTCAATTATTGTATTAACCGACGCCCCCCAATTGTCAAACAACCAGGGGATGATTGAACAGGCTCTATTGACAATCAGGACTCACTTCTCATCTTCTTTGATATGGGCCCCAGGGATTGGAGGTCCCGATAATTGTGCGCTACTGTCATGGATGGGGATCGATATATTCGATTTGGCACGTTCCAGACAAGCATCATCTCTTGGGGTCTTACTTTCCGAAACAGGCCCCAGAATTCCTGAACCATCAACAAATGAGGACTCATCTTTGGAATCTCAAAGCGAGATGTGGGTTCGGGCAATTTCAGCAACTCGATCTGCAATTAGAGATGGATCAATTAGAGAACTAGCTGAACGCCAGAGTTCTTCGAGTCCGCGTTCAGTAGAGCACCTTCGAAGGCACGACCGCCTGTCTTTCGAAATT
>Ga0208408_1000278_pt1 | contig 35149 bp, 51 predicted proteins | sample ETNtaG_4_FD_185776 | JGI IMG/M metagenome (GOLD analysis project Ga0208408, IMG submission 185776) | Marine microbial and viral communities from oxygen minimum zone, Eastern Pacific Ocean - ETNP201406SV67 (SPAdes) (version 2) | ecosystem: Environmental > Aquatic > Marine > Oceanic ... | reverse complement strand
GCCGTCTTTTCTGCCACTTAATCAGCTCCGTATATACATCTAAGCCCATTATATATAAAAAGATTAGAACATTGCTTGAATAATGCTTGATTTTCATAATTCATACATGTAATGTATTAAGTATGATCTAAATATGATCTATTTAATTTGTTAATAACTAGGGAGAATAATATGGAAACATTAATACCATTTGAAACAAGGAGCGAGCTATACGCCTCAGCTAAACGCAACGACAACGTGAACCAATTACGAGGCGTCTATCAGCGCTGTCATAAGAAGGCTTGCGAAAAACGTGAGTATTATGAGAAGCAACTAAGCGCCCTCTGTAAGACCTGTAACCCTGAACAGTACAGGGTCACTGCAATCCGCCTCAATAATTACGAAGGCCTCGCCCTTGACTATCTCGAATATGGGCTTGAGCTTGAAGAAGGCACACACAGCAATTTTATTAATAACTAGGGAGAGAACTAATGAACCAAACAAAACAAATCATCTATGAGATGCTGACCGAACCAACAGGAACCCACATGTTAGATAGTGGGGGCGCTTATGGTAGGCACTGGGAACGAAATCAAAAAATGAGTTTGAAAGATTTTGAAAACGAAGAAGAATACAAGCTTTTCGACACAGATACAGACTATCCATATTGTGAAAAGTCGTTGTTTCATCATCTGGTTGAAAGTTGCGATTTTGCAGAGCGTGAAACCATGTATTTTGAAAACTGGATAGATGAAGATAAACATCATTACATCGATAATCCAGAAGGCAGAACCAACGAATTAGAAAGCGTTGAAGAATACATGACCGAGAGATTCGGACAGGAAGCGGAGTGCTTCAACTCATATAATGATGGTTGCGATCTAAGCCAAACAATTCAATTTGTTTTTGTCGGTGGTTTTTATGGCACTGATATGATCGCTTTATCTATTCACAATGGCTGTGATGTTCGGGGCGGTTACACAGATTATAAATTCTTCCGCATTGATTGGGTTTCATTGCTTAACTGGCACATGGATTCCGATCAGATTCGGGATGAATTAGAATACTCGGAGGCTGTCTGATGAACCCAGAAATCCAAGCAATTTTGAGCGGGCACAATTTACCCCCTAGCACGCCATTGAACGCGCTGTCCGCTCATTTAACCGGTGATGAGCTCGCAAGGGTTCATCACCTCCTAAAATATCCAAATGAACAAACAGAGCCGAAAGGCGGGAGAGTGAGGATGGAAGAGCAAAGAAAAACCGCATTTGAAACAATGCAATCCATTGTTAAAGACAAGCAAGCCAAAGAGATAGAAGGCGTGCTTGTAGATATGTTTACCGCGAGTGCCTTAGTGCAAGCTTATGAACAGGTCAATGATTCTAATAAGAGAAGAATTGAAGCATCTAACCTAGACAAATTGGTCCATATTTCACATATGATCATGGAGGCAAGCGATGAGTGATAACAGAAACATCATATCTAGTGAAAACTGGGTTGAACTCTATGCAGCTTTATCCAATTACATTCTTGAATACAGCTCGCTTGACCCTATTTGGATAATAGACGAAGACGGGAACGAAGTCAGGACAGAAGAAAAGCAAGACGAGTTTATAGACATTGTTGATCAGGTTGAAGCCATAATGGAAACTGTGCTAATCAAAGAAAGCAGTAATAAGATAGATCAAGGCGATGTTGCTGATATGCTTGGCTCATTCAATGAGTTTGATGAAATAGATTACAGAATAGAAGATTGTGCTACCAAAGGTTGTGTGGCAGTAGTTTATTTTTATGAAGACAAATTGAGCGAAATAGACCAGATAACCGCTTACAACCCAGAAGAAGGAATTGAACAAGCATTAGCCGAAAGGCGGGAGAATGACGATGAGTGATCAAATTATCATAGTCAAAGGCAAAGAAACCACAGAAGAAACCCTCAATAAAGTTATTAATTTTATTAAGGGTGTGAGCGAAGACCCAGAAATAGAAATCATAAAAGAGTTGATTTGCTTAGATGCACCAAGCAACGGCGCTCAAATTATTTGGGCTGATGGTACTGATAGTATTGTTGCTCCAGATAAGGAGGCGAGCGGTGAGTAATTTATACAACGATACGACAAATGCTTTATTCAATGCGGTTGATATTAAAAAAACCATTGAGAGCAACGACCTTAGTAATATTAAAAGGGTTCATTCTGGAACAGATAACGAAGACACCTTAAATGATTTAATAACTGATGTTGTTTCCTTTTTAGAAAACCTAGCAGAACAATTAGAAACGGAGGCGAGCGATGAGTAAGCTATATGAGGTTAAAATTAATGTCACCGAGCATCATACAACATGGGTACAGGCTAACAATGAGGATGAAGCAATGGAGGAGGCGATGTATCTGCCCTTGTCCCGGCATGAGTCCGACAGAATCAGCCATGAGGCCATCAGTGCGAAGGAGGTGAACGATGATTAAATACTCCTTTCATATTGGCTCTGTGGTGCTTCTACTCTTGCTTTGTATACTCGGCACTGTTGGGCAACCATAAACCCCTATAACTCCCTGAGTAGAGCCTCGAAAGAGGCTCTTTCTTTTTGTTTGTTGAAATCCTCGGTATTGATGCTTTTAAACTTCTGACCTATGTTTTTGAGAAAAATGATCCTCCTACTTTCTAGGCCTACACATGCGAAAATCTGAACAACGTCTGGATCATAGGCTTTTTGACTGCCTGAGTGTTGAAGATTGAATTTAAACCGCTGTTTCTTTCGGTTTGGGTCTTCATAAAGATTCATAACGCTTTTAACCTGTACCCCATAGTATTTATCATCGATTTCAACCAGTAAATCCCTCGCTCCTGTGGCAACTGGTTCAAACACATTGTAATCCCGCATCATGAGAAAAATAGCAACTAAAAACTCGCCACTGGTTCCGTATTTTTTCTTGTAATGGCTCAAAGGAGCAGTTCATCTTCCAAAAATCCCTTTGCTTTTTCGTTTATGTCTATTGCCTTGCGGTCTAATATCTCCACGTTGCCAAACTTACCCCCGAACCTGTTTTTTATGTCAAATACCTCTTCATCAATCATTGAGTAAATTTCATTGATGCTGAAATACAGTGACGGCTTTTCCGCCTGACAGATTGCAACACACTTTTCTAATGCATCCGCAGACAGAGCAATAACAATTTGTATCCCTGTTTTTGGGTGCTTAGTGATCCAGATGTCCGGATCAAGTTCTTCAAATCCCTGTTTACGCACATAATCATCCAACTTTTGCAATCCTCTTTTCATAGCCTCGGTCTGCCTTATCATCTCTTCTGGCTCTCCCTTGAGTACCGCATTGGATAGAAGCATATTTTGACGACCCATCCTCATCCTTAAATCTGAGCTGACTATCTCCATCATTCTTTGATATCCCCAACGAGCCGAAATCTCTGCTTTCAATTTCAGCATCTCGGAATAAACGCGATCAGCCTCCGCTTTACGCTCTTGGAATTTTTTATCCCTTATGTTTTGTATTATGTACTCTTTGTCCATCTCAAAAAATTAATAACTCAATAAATGGAAGAAAACTGCGTGATAACTGAACACCTTTACTCTATATAAGTAAAGTGTTCATGTTCTCAGTACCCACCAAAGTGAGAAGTTCCACTTTCCACCCAACTTTCCACCCCCATGAAACCCCTGTATTTGTTGACTTTAAGTGAGAAGTCGTACTTTCCACCCAACTTTCCACCTGAGAAGTTGACCCTCTTTTTATGCCTCATTTTTCAAACTCCAACTTTCCACCCTGTTTTCCATTAAAATTCCGGCTCTAAGCTAATAGAACCAGTGGTTTCAGCGAATTTCACATCAGAATTGACTGTTGTATTGGAAACATTCAGTTCTTTTGCTATTTGTCGGTTCGATAACCCCTCTTTTTTGAGTAAAACGACCTTATCAATCCTCGCTTCTCTGGTGCTTTGCTCTTTGGTCAATATTCCGTTGCTGTATTTCCATAAAATGGGATAAGCATGTTGACCATAGAAATGTCTGGTCTTTTCAAACGTCCATTTAAACCGAGATTCATGCACACTGTCACCGAATCCAAGCATACTTTCGTCCCCTTCGTCCTCTTCAATCCCCTGTAGCTCGATACGGATGACGAAATCAAGCACCACTTCTTTTGCCATTGAGCCCAATTGTTTCCCTGACTTGCCTGAGTGATGCACAAACCACACCGCACGATCCTCGCGCCTTGCTTTCAGCAACAATGGTTGAGCAAACTCGACCCATTCATCAGATGAGTTCATCTCTATGCTCATAAGGGTTAATAGGTTATCAAGTATGATCAGATCGGGATTCACCTCGTCAACCAGATCGTAATACCATTCGCGCCCAGCTTCCTCGTTTAAAGGTATGATTCCATTGGGTTGATCGTGATGACTCATAATGATTAAGTTCTGCTTGACCCGTTTGATCAGCTCCTCTCTCTCTGGCTCGCCGTTAAAAATCAAGAGCATATCCGACCAGCGTTTTTGAAGGGCCACAGGAGGCATTTCTGCATCGATGTAAAGCACCTTTTGAGGCTTCGGAATATGATAACTTCCAAAGTCATAGCCCGCAGCCATGCATACAGAAAGCACTTGAGACATGAGTGATTTACCATGTCCGGGTTGTGCATGAATCATCCCCAAATGACCTCTGGCAAGTAGGTTTTCCACCATCCATGTCATCTCAGGGTACTTTTTATCGGCAAAGTCCCCATAGTTAAAATATATGGCCCGATCCTTGGCATCCAACTCATTCTCTTCAACCCATTCCACCACATCAAACGCCTCTCCACGATCGAAACAGTCCCAAAGGTCGTCTTTCTCGTTCCATGTTGAGGGCGGAGTGGCAATCTTGACCGAGCGACCGCTTTTAGAGTTCAGAATCTTCTTGAGCGATCTCATACACTCAATGCCCGCTTTATCGTTGTCCGGGAATAAGATGAAATCATCGTACCCATCCAACTGCGACCAATCTGATTGTTCTAAGGCTGAGACACCGCCATGCCAACAGACCACCACTCCAGGATAAAGGGCCCGGCTTCCCAAGGCGCTCTTTTCACCCTCAACGATGAGGGCGGGGAGTGTTCGATCCCGCGCCTCACCATCTTGTATGTATAAAGGCAACTTATGATCCGGTCGCTTCATGACCCAATCTCCATTTGCCAGCTTTGAAAAAGGTCGAATGACTTTGCCTTTGAATCGCATCACGCAAAAGTCATCTGAATATCTGGTCACCATCTCGGCTTCATTTGCCTTGTCTCGCATCTCATTGTTGTTGATCGTTCTAATGGGTTGCGCTTTAATCGTGGCGACAGGTTGGATCGTTTCCAATCCCATTGAGCGTAAAAACTCCGCCACATTGTCCCCATGGAATCGCTTGATGAGTGAGATCATGCCTCCGCCTTCCATCTCCTCATGGTCGTACCATTTGCCCTCCAAATCGACACTCATTGACCCATGCGATCCGAATCTCAGCTCTCGATTACTGGATAGTTTTTGATTGGGCTCTCCGAGCAATCGGATGGCGATTTCCTTCACGTTTTGGTTGATTTGATCCATCTCGATCATTTTCTAGCTCCTTATCTCGCGCCTAACGCATTCCCCAACCCTCGGTAATACCCAAGGTACCCCCTATAATCGAAGGCTTCTAACCGCAAATATCTTTAGCACACGTTTCGTTTGTGTTGTCTTCCAGCTTCCCTTTTGCCAGTGTTTCTGCAATCTTCTGATGCAGTGTTCGCCCCCTAAATCCCCTGTTATAGAAGTGCATTGCCACCTGGCCCGCAAGTCTTTCGCTGCCTGTCTTTTTTTCTTTCATGGCTGTTCCTTATCTAGAAGCATGGGACTGGTGGGATCAGGAGGTATTGCCAGCCCCATGCCAAGTCACCTTAAAACGGGATGTCCTCGCTTTGGGGGATGACTTCGTGTTGTTGTTGTGCCACTGGCGCGGGTTCTTGATATGCACCATTGGGTTGAGCTTCCGTGAAGTAGTTTTTATCTTCGGCCCAACTGACCACGCTCAAATTAGGGACGGACGAACTGCCACCACTGCTAAAGCGCATGACCTCGGCTCCATCGAATTGAACCACTGGATATTTGCCAGAGTTAGCCACTCGTTGTGCCTCGATGTCAGACATCATTTTGCCAAACGCTTTGCCCGAACCAAAAGATGATCCACTCCAGGTGAGCAATCCAACGTCTTGCACATATCCATTGATGTTGAATCCTTTTTTGTAGTTGTCCATCTCTTGTTGGCTTTGTCCCGGATTCGCTTTCCACACTTTCGGCTCGTCATTCCACACACAAATTGGCTCCATTCCGGCTCTCACCCACACCCATCCAGTTTGGATTGAGTCGTGGTCAAATATAATATGCTTAAAGTTGACGGCCTCTTTGCCATCGCCTTTCCCGCGATAAAATTTGTTTTCAAATTCACCCTGATGGGCAAAGTACATGAAACGGCTTTCTGAGTTGTTATCCTCTCCAAATCCATAATCATCACTCATGATTTCTCTCCTTTAATTAATTATTATTGTTAATACGCCAATCCAAAGTAGGATCGCCATATGCCTTTCAGCCTCTTTTTGTGGATCGGGTGTCATCCTTTTCGCCCTCTTTCTTGCTCCAGTAAACCAACACAAAAGCATCACATTCTGGACAAGATAAGTTGCTTACAATCTCATATTCTTCGTTACTGTAATCTTCGCCAGTGTGATCACCACCCCAAATAAGCTCATGTTTACAACCCCAACAATTCAATGCCTCAATCCTCTATATTCTTTGTATCGATCAATCAACCAGAAGAACCTTGAGTCTCGATACCGTTCATAATCAATCGGTTCTTTTCCTTGGTTCCTACAGCTCTCTATATACCCTTGATAAAACGACTCAACGAACTCCAAGAAGTCATTGAAATCATTTGTGCCAATCTCAATCATGGGCATCATCCTTAAACAGGCCCACAAAATGTTCAGCATCCATTACCGCCAATGGCTTACTTCTATTTCTTTTAATGACCAACAATGGCTCATATCCCTTGCAGTTTGTTTTTGCCTGGTCATATGATTGCCAGACATTGACCCGCTCTTGGTTCTTGCACTCTATGGAATAATTGAAGCGATCCCTTGACTGCTTGCCCATAATAATGTCTTCACCCTGGCTTCCCATTGGTCTGCTTTCCAAGTCATCCTCATCCAAGCCCAAAGCATCTACTAACAACTTGGTAAACCACTGTTGCAGCTTCCTACCTTTTGCTTTTGCGCTTTGTGTTTTCACCTGTCTCCGCGCGTTTGGGCTTTTTCATTAACCATTTTTTTCCGCCTCGTCCCTGATTGTTTTCCTCAGGGCATGTTCAACGACACTGCGTATGGTTCTGCGCTGAAAGTCAGCCAGAGCAGCGACTTCACGCCCCAGCTCTTCATCCACCCAGAGCGCTTTATATTTTCTTTCTTGCTTCATGTGACTGCCCTACATATAAATCATTATTTGTATTTATGAAGCTATATTGATAAGTTGTCAATAGTTAGATCACCTGTAGATGGGTGTTAGATATAGAAGAAAAATAGGAGAAAATAATGGAAGATAAGGTTTTAGCAAAGGATGGTTTGTTTGATCCTTGGTTCATGTCTGACTTGATTTGTATTTTTGATGGTGAGGTTGGAACAAGCCAAGGAAATTGTGTTGTGGTTTACTCAAGTGATTACAAAAAAGAGATCATGGTTTTTTTAGATGAAGGCGATGAAAAGATTGTCTACACCATTGATGATGACCCGAAATCGCATTTGACCACAAGAGAACATTTGGCGGTACGGGGTTTTGCAAAAAAGTATGGTTTGGAAGTTGAAGAGTTGTTTCAAGAAACAAACAAGGGAGAGCAATGATAAAGAAAAGAGCGGATGACAAATTCATCAACTACAAACGCTTCACCAGAGGCAAGATTGTTTATTACTTAAAGCCTGGCACACCAGGAGACATCGTAGAGCAAGAGAAGTTCATCGATAAGTGCCTCGGCAATCACACCCACATCAAGACCTATATCGAGGTGAAGAGCCACAACCCGAACCACGTTCCAGAGCTGGAGAAAGCATTGAAACTGTGTCGAGCGAGGAGGGCGGATCTGGTGGCAACACGGCTCGGCTCCAGGCTTTATAACTTCAAGATCATTGGCATGTTGATGGATGCGTATGAGGACAAAGAAGTTCGCCTCATTGCCTGTGATGCATTGGGCGGTGATTATGTGGATCTCAATACACTGGCCGGAGCAGCAGAGGCCAGACGGCAAGAGATCACGGAGAAAGCCAAGAAAACTTTTTCCAAGATGAAGGCACAGGGCATTAAGCTCGGTGGCCCAAACGCTGGGAAATCACTGCACAAGAACAATGCCAAGAACAACCAGGAACGATTCAAAAAGTTTGCAAGAGAGATGCAACCCATCTTTAAACAAATCCAAATGCATGGGTCGAACACCCTAAAAGAGATTGCCGATGCCTTAAACGCAAGAGGCATTCCTTCTCGTCATGGCGGGAAGTGGTATCCATCGAGCGTGAGGAACGTAAGAAATAAAATCAAGGAGCTAAAATCATGAGGGGAAGTAAACGATATGAGAGCATCGATGCACTGATTGAGTCCTCACCTTATCGAGATGAGCCCGACAAAAACGAAGTCCTGAAACTGTTTTCAGGGGCAATGCTATTAAGAATGCTGCATCACGATGTGAAGAGAATCAATGGAAGCCAAGAGGCGATTCAAATGGGAATGTTCATCGCTGAGAGTGGATATCTAGCCGTACAACTGCTGGTCTCAGTGATTCTTCTGCGTGGAGCCAGCAAAACCATTACGGGGTCAGACTTGTTCTTATCGATGTATTCGCTAGGGATCGGTGCCTCTAGGGGTAGTGTGGAAAAGACCATCAAATCAGGGGTCGATCATGGGGTCTTCACCAAGCACCCAGGCACCGATAAAAGGGTTTATCACTATGGTCTGAACCACGACATGATTGAGCCGTTTAATCATTTCATGACCGATTACTTTTCACGCATAACCAATCTTAGCCCAGAGGACTTTGATGAGGTGAGACAAGGCACCTTTCCAGCGAGTGAAGTACCCAAGATGTTTGCCTCATTATTGGGTTAAATAATAGGGTTAAAAAATGAACCCTAAAATACAATCTATTTTTGAAGACGATTTATCTTGACCAACAAATAAATGATAGAATAGGATTTAGAGCATGAGTAAATCACAGAGGAAACACATTGAAAGGGTCAGTGGATCAAAGAAGAATATCATCAAGCGTATTGACATCCCGATGGATAATCTGGAAAACGCGAGAGTGGCGGCAGTAGCATTGATGAAAGCAGCCGCTCAAATCGATTACATTCTTGGACTCAAAACCACTGTTTTTAATAAAATGCGTTGGGCAAAATCTGAGCTGCAGGATGCAGCCATAGAGATCAGAAATCCTGAGCTCCAGGATGCAGCCATAAACATCGCAAAAATAGAGGCAGAGAAAAATGCCAATTCATAATCCTCAAACATCAGTTGTACTCAAAACAACTAACATTGTGTGTATACATACATCTGATGGATTTTTTCATATCAACCAAGACCCCATTCGGGCCTTAAAACACTAATAAATACTAGAGATTGCAATGATGCAAATGCCTAAAAATACACACCCTTATATGCGTATAATATATATTCTGAAAGGTAAGGGTGGAGCTTCAGTCGAGGCTTCGCGTACAGGTGCACCTGACCATACAGGTCGGGTCGAATCATCAGATGTATTAATGCAATCTCCGGTATCAAACTGGAGATCGATATGTCAGTCAGAGTTAAATTAAATTTATATATGCAAGAGGGTTATATTTTCTTAACGGAGCAACAATTAAGTTGTCCGATAACAAGACCCCCGGGCGGCCCAACCGAGATCAGGGTCAACAAGAGAACGAAATACCTTGTCACTCTAACACCCGATGAGATTCAAGAAGAGATTACTTACAAGCGATCCATGCTAGAAAAGCAATCACAATCATGGGGGATCGCATAATGGTTAATAAGGTAACAAAAGACACTGGCATTAGCTGTAGTAAGCTGGCTTCATTCGCATATGATTTCGCGAACTGGTGTCAGGAACAATTACAAAATGATGCACTCATAGAAGAATACGTTTACACACCAAACGATCAAAGACCATTCAACACAAAGAACGAGGTTCTTGATACTTGCAATCGAGCATTGCGGTTTGAAGATGTCAGAGGCGATGATTCTGAAAGACCCCTGGCATTTGAAATGGGCGATATACAAGAGCCTCACATACTCAATCGAATGGCAGATGCACTAAAGCTCTATGATTATGATGATTCCATCGCAGAAGCTTATGTACATCCGACACTCAAGTTTGAAGGCTCACCCGATGGGATGGGTCAGGCAGCAGAGAACGATGATGAAGTATTGGTCATTCATCCACAACACGAAGGCAAAGTTAAAGTATTTACCCCTAATAACTTGCCTTTAGAGATCAAGGGGCGAGGAGTCTTGGAGGCGAAGTATCAACATTACGGAAAGCCCCGAGAAGATTGCCCCTTGACACTCGGACGATTGCAAGCACAAGGATTGTGCGAGTGTGTCGATTACGATTGGTATGCGGTGGGTGTGCAATATGGAAACAACTGCACTCACGTTTTCGTCTACCCCAGGCACCCATTGTTTAAGGTTTGGCTGGAAGAGGTTGTTAATGACTTCAATGATCGGCTGACTGAGATGCGATGGTATGAGGCAGACGATAAAGACGATGCTGCTTTTATTTATCCAGAAGCAATGGATAAGATGCTCGATCTAACAGAAGACGATACCGATGAACTGATTGATAAAAGAACGATGCTTGCGAACAGCAGGAAGAAGGATGGAGAAACAATCGGTGAGATTGACACCATTCTCATGCGTAGGATGCAAGAGCACAAATACGCTTACACCAATCGCCGCGAAATCACTTGGCCCTCAATAAACTACAAAGCAAAGGATGAGAAAACAAAAATCATCCCAGCGAGCGAGGCAAGAACAGTGAGAAGTAAAACACTCAAAATCAAAGAGGTGACAACCAATGACTAAAATTTGGAAAAAAGATCATTACGAAGAACTCATCTTGGGGAAGCCCCCGATTACTGTCGATGACCTTTGGAACAGAGAAGCCAGATATAGAGACTCGGATACACAGACCAGCTCTTCTTACGCCACCAAAGAGAAGAACATGGAAACACTGGCAGCGATTCTAAACTTTTGGAGAGACAACGACTTTAAGCCTCCCACAAGAAGAGAGCTGGCAGAAGTATTACCCAATGCCGAGGGCCAGCCTGGATCGTTTGGCAAAGCACACGCTCGACTAAAGAGCTTGCTCGATGCTGGACTGATCGACATCGATGATGCAAACAGCGAGATCGTCATCAAAGAAGACATCTTGAAAACTCTTCTATATAGAGAGGAGGGTGAGAATGATGCAACTTAGACCAGGATTTAAAAAGTATGTGGCCGAGATGAAGTTTGAAAACGACCTTGAGCGGGGCCGTCACGGGCAAAGACCTTATAAGAGCTTGTTTTGTTATTACAGGGTCGCTCGTCAATTCTTGGCTGGTAAATATTATAAAAACAGAGGCAAGCAGCCCTGGGATAATTATGAATAATTACTAACGGAGGTAAGTAATGAAACTAAAAGACCTATTTGATATCTATTGCAGAGAGCTCAAACGGAGGAAGAGGGATAAGACAATCAACGACACCGTTGCGTTTTATAACAACAACATTCGGGATCGTAAGATTGCACCCAGGCTTCACAATATGGCTCTATCTAAGGTTAAGCGTAAACACATACGAGTCTTATTTAATGAGATGACTGACGAGGGTGATTTTTATAAGGCCAATAAGTTGATTAAAATACTCAGCGCTGCTTACAACATAGGCTTAGAAGAAGAGCTTGTAAGTGAGAATGTAGCCAAAGGGATAAGAAAGCATACCGAAGTACAGGTGACTCGTTTCTGTACGCCTAAAGAGCTTGAAAGAATATACAAGATACTGGATCGAAAGATGCAAGGTGGGCGTAGCCGAAGAGGCGCAATCTTTATTAAGCTCATGATATGCACTGGCGCGAGAAGGTGCGAAATAGCGGAAGCAACATGGGGTGATCTGAAGGGTAAGTCGCTTGTTTTAAATAAGCACAAAACGGATTACAACAAACAGCCTCGAATAATCTTTTTAAACAAAGATGCTATTTCTATAATCAACTTGCTAAAGAGGGGAAACGATGAGGACAAAATTGTTGGCATCAAAAGCCCCCGTAAACTTTGGGATAAAATCAGAGTGGAAGCGCAGTGCCCAGATGTCACGCTGCATTGTTTTAGGCACACATTTGGAAGCGTAGCAATAAAAAAATTAGATGTAATGCAAGTTGCAAACCTCTTGGGCCACAAGTCCCTACAGTCAACCAAGCGATACACACACTTTACCGAGGAGACTTCGATTGAAAATGCGGAGCTTGTCGGTGAGGAAATGTTTAACTCAATCAACTAAAAAGGAAAAACAATGAACGAAGAAGTGAAAACAACAGAAGAAGAACAAGAAACGCCTGTCATTAAATACACCAACAGCAGTGGTGATGAAGCGGAAATTCCAGAAGATGAACTCAACGAAGAACAGGGCAAGTTAGTCACTGACATCAAAAACGTGCAGCAAGCGATCCAGGACATCGATAATGCACACCTTGGAAGCATGGTGAGGCAATCATTGATTATGAATCAAAACCTTCTGACCGATCGATTACAAGGCGAATTAATCAAGCTTGAAGATGCTGCGCCTGTCATTGTGACTGAGAACAATTAAGATGATTGAAATAGAAAGAAATGTTCCTTTGCGACGTGTCAATAGTGGGAAGAAGCGGGTTCTTAATCAAGAAGGTATACAGGCGCTTTCCGCAATGCAAGTCGGTGATTCATTTCTTGCGCCGGAAGAATGGATTAGAAGTCACAAAGATAAACTTGCCAGAGGTCGTATTAAAACAAGAATACACTTATGTTCCGCTATCTATGATTATTTTAAATCTGAGGATAAAAAAATTAGCACGCGCACTGTTGGTAAAAATGAAGGCGTGAGAGTTTGGAGAGTAAGATGATTGAAAGCAACTTCCAGGTCGATGAGTTAATCCATGAGCGTGGTCTGCAATATGGCCACCCTCGCAGATTCTTCATGCAGCTGGCAAAAGTATGGGGCGGTGCTCTTGATATTGAGATCACTCCTCAGAAAGCAGCAACCATGATGTTGATGTTCAAAGCACTTAGGTTGTTCAACCAGCCGGATAAAGAGGACACCCAGCAAGACATCCAGGGTTATTTAAAGATTGTCGATATATTGAATGATTTTAAATAATTATGGGTGATAAAGAACGTCAAAAACTATTGTCAGAAATTGAGCGATTGCGTATGAATTACAAGATCGTTCTTTGGGGCCTCATTGTGCAGACCTTCTTGTTGGTCTTGGTTTAGTTGGCTGTCATTTCCCGTCTTATATTTTCAACTCTTTGCATGGTCAGGCTTGGATGCCTGGCAATTAGATAATTTCTAGCCGCTGCTTGCGACTGTTTAATCAAAGCGTCTAACAACTCAGTTTTAACATAATTGTTTGAAGTTTTATATTGAGGTGAATTAATAATATTGGTTAATCGATCTCTTAATCTAAATGTATTTTGTTGGTAAGAAAGAAGCTCATCGTATTGCTCAGTCGTTAAGTCCACGCCACCAATTTGCCTAGATGGTTTCGATGGAGCATAACCCAAGCCAACGAACTCATTAAAGATTGGGTCTTTTCTTAGTTTAGATTCTCTTGTGGGCGAGTATTTGCCTAGAGCGCCTTTAGAGTATTTTCGAGGCTCACCCAAGATATTTCTCTTCAACGACAGTTTATCTGATTGCCCCGGTAAACGATTCATAAACGCATCAGTAATGCTTCTTACATCTCTTAGATAGGGGTCTTGATCCTTTCTTTCATAGTAAGCAACTGTTGGCACAGAGCTTGCCAAGAATCTTCTTATAGCATTTGGAGCATAACGCCCTGGATCGCCAATAGCTTCAATAAGGTCAGAGATACCCGTTAAGAAGGTTTTGTTTGTAATGTTCTCGGTCACAGACATTGCAAGCATGGTTCCAATAATCTCAGCATCCTCAAGGGCCGCGTTTTCATTGTTTCCAACATACGAGCCAATCTCCGCTAAGTCAGCAGATACGCCGAACAAAATACCTACAGGCTCGAATCGATTATAACCATAGTAAGTGTCGCCAACCTTAATAGAGTAGGGCTGCCATCCTGTTTCCATTAATACAGCTCTTTCCCTGGGATCGCTTGGGCCCCTTCCTGTAATCATGCCGTCAGCCGCCAGCATGGCAACGCCCACGCCAACAGATGTTCCAAGATACATCCTTGCTCTTGCAATATCCGCTTCCGGCCCGCCAGCATCTATCGCATCTTTATATTTTTTGGACAAGCGTGCAAACGGGGTTCTTTCGAATGCGTAAGTAACAATGTTGTATGGAGTTCTAACAAAAGGAGTTAGGAACCTTAATCCTGGTTTTCTTGCTATAAACCTTTGCCAGCTTTGTGCAAACCCTTCTAAATTGTTTGTAAATGTTTGATACCTTCCTGTCTCGATTGCTTTTAATTTAATGTTTGGGTTTTTGAGCGCGAAATCAGGGTCTTTCAACAACTCTTTGGCATGTCTTAATCCCTTTCCTTCTTTTTGTGCTTGCCTAACAGCCTGACCCCACATCTCTTGTGTATAGCCGATTGTTTTAAATAATACATCTTCTGCCACCAAAGCTCTTCCTGGCAACCTAACAACCTCTCCTGGCAATCCTTTAACAGCTTTCTCTCTTCTCATCTCTAATTTTGTTAATGAATCCAAAACACCTGTATCGGGGTCTCTTAATGCTTTAGCAGCCGCCTTCAATCCGTCCAATGTTCCAATGATTGTGCCAAGCGTCCTCGCTGCAACCTCACCACCTGTAATCCTGTCTGGGTCTCTTTTGATTGCCCCAATGGCTGCTGCAACCGCATATTCAATCGGCGTCAACCCAGCAACAAGGGTGTTCGATGATACGTTGACAATGTGTGTTGATGGACTCGATAACAACCCATTGATCCAAACTTCTTGTATCTTATCTAAAAATGTTGGCTTGTATGACTCTCTTGCAAAGCTAGATACTCTTCGTGTGCTGTCCATATTGGCAATCTTGCTCGCAACATCTCTGACGCTTTTATCACCACCACGCTTTAAAAGATATTCAGCGATCATCTTGTCTTTTGTCAATGCGTCTGTTTTTGCCATATACCTAAACTGTGCCAAGGCACGACCCGCTTCAGCAGTGATTCCAGAAATTTGCTCTTGTATGTCCGCGTGTTTAACCAAAGCGTTTTCGAAATTAATCAAATCAACTTGTGACGCAGAAACGCTCTCAGCTCTTTTAGCGAGCTCTACAAGCTCTTTAGCGGATTGTGCATTGATAAGCCTGGCCGCGTAAGCAGTGGCAAAGTTAAATGCTTCGCCTTTCTCTCGTTGTAATAATTTTTCTACTGTCAGTCCGGTTTCATCTGCCAATGCTTTTAGGTTCTCACCTTCACTTCCAAATTTGACTACATTTTGCCTGGCATCCAAGAACATATTGTTATCATTAGCAACGTCTTTAATCATTTGTTTGACATCAGTGGGCGCATCTAATTTTTGTAAATTGATGTTTCCGGCTATTGTGGGGTTTTCTGCAATTTGCTTTTGTAAACCATCTTTGGGTTGTAGCCTTAATGCTTCTTGCTCTCTTATGGCTCTGGGTACAGAAGTTTGAAGATCGATGCTCTCGCTCAGTGTTGCTGGCCTTGTATCAAGCTGTGCCTGTGCAATCTCATCATCTCTCATGATGTTGCGCCCAAGCCCTTGCTGCTCATCTAACAATCTTTCCAGCCTTATATCATCTTCGTCAATTTGTTTTAATGCACTCTCAACCTCTTCGTCAGCCATTCGGTAAGGGTTTTTTCCACCTTCCTCTAGGCGTTTAATGATCTGCTCTTTTGATGTAGTGTCTCGATACCAAGAGTTATAATTTGTGCCGTCGGTTAATTCTTCAATGTACGGATTCCTTTCTAGTAAGTCTGCAATTAAATGATCTTGATCAATGTCAACTTGCCCTGGCACTGCATCTGGCAATAAATTTTGCTGTCTAAGCATTTCTTGTGCTTCGTCAAACTCCTTAACCCCTTCGCCCAGCCTTGCTCTATAAGTCGGCGCAATTCTTTCGTTCTTGCCCCAAAAATATTGTTGTATCTCTTGTTTCGCGTCAGGAGAAATATACCCCCTGAAAAGACTTCTAACCCTTGGCAGCTCTTTACCGTCAGCTCCCGTTGGAACTTTTTTTGTTTGTAAGGATTTTGGAAGTTTATCGACAGTTGTAAACTCAATGATTGTATCTTTTGCTGATTGCATGGAGCTAGCCGGCTCACCGATTGGTCTTGCAACTTTTGTTGTTTTTAGGCGTTCAATTTCTATGTTATCGATTGGGTTGTTTTCGATGATTTTGTTGAGCTCGTTATTATTAACAGCATCCATCTTGACGGGCTGATATGTGCCATCTGCATTTTCAACAATGTCGTATTGATCGCCCTTGATCTTTGTGCCAATTCGATTTGTTTCTGGGTTTACTTTAAAAGGGTCTCTTTTAACTTTTTGCTTCTTCTCGCCTTTAACTGCTGGAGCAACATAATCTGCCGCAATGTCTTCAACCGTTCTAACAGCATCTCCCGGCCTTTTTGTTACAGTATCAATCTTTCCTGTGTAGCCTGGTGTACCCGCAGTCTCGATTAATGTTTGATCGGTTTCTTGCAGTGTTTTTTCTTGCTTCTTGGCGGCCCTGGCAGCAGTGGCGCGTCCGAATGTGGCTATTCCAACCTCAACAAGCGCACCTAGACCAGCGCCCTCTAGTGCCATTTTAAATCTTGCTTTTGCTGCCGGATCATCGGGGTTGGCTTGTAAAAACTCTGTGATGGCATTGGGAGCTTTTTCTTGGATTACATTGGATAGGCGCTGTTCATTGGGAGAGAAGGCAAATTGCTCTGCAACCGTACCCGCGCCAATCGCTCTTCCAGCGGTTGCAAGTTTTGTTGCGCCCTGTACGCCACCAATAAGCTTTGAAGCACCCGCGTAAGGTACTAAGAATCCGGCAATATCTCTGGCCACACTGCCGCCAAAATAAGTGGGCTCTGGTACTGTGGGTAAGTCAGGAATATCGAGACCCGTTATGTCTTCGGTTAAGTCTGCTGTGGATTGGAGAACATCTCTACCAGCTCCACCTATGGTTCGGTATAAGTTACCGAAGAAGCCTGGTTCATCTTTTTGCTCTTTTTGATTGTCAATGCCTGTTGGAGTATCGCCAAACGGGTTACTCTGCATTGGAGTATCATTAAATGGATTCCTCTGCATTGGGGTATCGCCAAATGGGTTTGTAGGCATTACACACCTTTAGTATATTGCTGACCCCTGTAAACATATACCGCGCCATCTGGAAGTTTGTCAAAATCTTCTTTTGTTATTACTTCAATAATTTGTTGATTATTATTCTGATCAACTGTTGATGGGGTTACACCGGATGCCTCTTGTAATAACTTTTCTGTCATTGTTAAGCCGTAACGATCTTTGTAGTCGATGAATGTGCCTTGATAGCCAGACTTAACAGCATCCATATACTCACGATAGAGTGAAGAGGTTTTTTCTGGTTGGTTATTCATTTCAAATTGTTTTAACAAGAATTGATCCATGTTCTGCCAACCAAGAGACTCTAATAATCGTTTTGTTTCGGGCGGAGTGTTTTTATCATTTATAATTGCATTGTATTGAGCTTTCTTTGCAGTAATCTCTTTTTGCTCTTGCTGAAACTCCTGTCTTTGCATAGCGCCTTGTTCAATGTCTTTCCCTAAAAAAGCATCGCTCAAGCTCATTAATAGGTTCCTAACGCCTTGGTTTTTTGATGCACGAAAGGCTTGTTCTTCTTGGGGGGTGTAAACGCCACGTTTTTGTGCATCGGTCATGTTGTGTCCACCGCTTCTGGCCATTGCTTTTCCCATTCTTGATGGAAAGAAGCTGGGGGGTCTTTTTTGTGCGGTGACATCAATTTGCTCAATGCTTGGCAGTAAGCTCGGTCTTTTTTGTGCGGTGACATCAATGGGTTGTATTTCATTGGCTCTGCTTGGCATAGGGGGTAGTTGATTGTTTGGTTTTGGTGCTGGATTTAAAGGCCCAACAAAGCTGACATCAGGAGCCGTTGCTTTTGCATAATCCTCTTCGAGCTTCTTTCGCTCTGCCATTATTCTTGCTAATTGAATGTACTCATTACCTATCATCATTTACACCTATTTAAAATAATCGTCTATCTAAATGCGCCAAGGAGCCCAAGGCCCGCACCGAGAATATCTCCAAGACCAGTTTTCTTACGCGATGTTGTTGTCCCCTCATAGGGCAGCCCGCTCACAGCGCTGGATAATAACCCAGCCTGTCTAAGTGGGTAATCAACCATTCTTCCGAACTCATCATATTGTGCATCATACCCACGATCTTGAACGCCCCTCTGGAGCTGTCCAGCAGCGCCCATTAATCCCATGTTTCGATACTGATCACCAAGCAGTCCTTGCTGTACGCCCGTTTTATATCCACGATCTTGGAAAGCCAGATCGGAAGCCGTTTGAAACCCTCTGTTACGCAGATCAGCAGACGTCCTTGCAGCAGCATTGGCAAAGTCACGATTGGCCTCGGCTTGCAGTATGGCCTCTCTTGAGCCACCAAACGCCTTGCTCTTAATGGCTTGGTCTTGAGCTTGATTCTGTTGCATTTGCCTGGCTTGTTCTAAATCATTTAAAGACGTTTGAACAACCATGTCGTTATAGGGGTTCATGTACTGACCAACATCCAACGGCCCAGAACCCATCTGTGCCAACATGCCTCTTGGGTTGTATTGCATTGAATCTTGGAATTGACCGCGTGTGGCTGAAAGCATATCGGTTTCATCGGGTGTTAGCCCCGACACTCGGTCTCCGGTAAACGGCATAAAAGGTAACTCTGCCGCAGACTGTATTCCCGAATACGCTTCTAAATATTTTTCTTTTAGTTGGGGGTCCAAAGTTTCAGAGCTTGTCGTCGCGCCTTTTGCCATTTTTAATACCTATAAGTCTTTGCTAATAATGTGTTCTTTTTTAAATCCATGTCTTTGTGTTGCGTATCTGCCCCACCCAGGACGACCGCCTCCAAATAATTTCTTACACTCGGCAATACGAGCAAAGGTGGTGACAGCTTCTAATATTTCTTCACAATCAGACATGTTGCCCGCCACGAACAATAAATTCACGGCTCTATATTGTGGGAATTGGATCAGTTCCGATACGATAACGGATTGTTGACTTTTTAAGTGTGGCCATAACATCAGCTTTCCTGTTGCTATGCCTTCTTTAATATCCATAATACAGTATTCTTCTTGATATTTTAAGCAAGATTCAACGAGTGGTTCACACCACTGCCAATGCACTTCCCATTCTTCTAAGTCTTTCTTTGGTCTTGCTAAACCGCCATCAATGACTTGTAACTCTTGCATTCTTACCTGGATTGATTAAATTCTTGAACACTTGCCACCACATGTAAGCGCGATGCATTTGCTGCTGTGACTTTTAACACTTCACCACCTTGCATCACAAGGTCGTTTGTTAGTAATTCTTCTGTGCCATTTGCTCCTATGGCTTTGCTTTTAAACAAGCTGTAAACATCCGATCCATTGGTGAGTGTCAAAGTAATACTGTCACCGCTGCCTGAGTCATCGCTGACCAATATTGATGAAACCACCGACACATTGAAATCGCCCACGTTTGGCGCAGTATAAAGCGTTGTAACATCTGTGGTTGTAAGATCGACTTTGGCATTGGTTAATCCTTGCACATATTGAGGTACGCTATTGACTAGCATTATCGTCTGCTGCCTCCCTGTTTCACATCGAGGCGTATGTTACCCACAGAAAAGTCTTGGTTGCTATCGCCAGTGATTTCCATAGTCATAGACCTGGTACTGAAGCGCACATCCTCATAACCATCTGAATCAAAGGTGACTGAACCGAAATCAGTCTCAGGGCCGAGTGGGGTGAAGCGTCCTTTGAATGACAATGTTACGCCAGGCAATGTATTGGCTTCACTGTCAGGAATCACCTGAGTCGCATGTATGTATCGATTGCCTTGACTGAGCTCAATCGGGCCAGTCGTTGCTGTGGGTTTTGCTGTGCCTAAATTCTTAGAGTTAAAGAGATTGCCTTTCTCATGGTAATAAACAAAGCCATCAGAATCGCCCGCTATTGGATAATCAAAAACACCTTGATCAATATAAGCGCCTCTTGAGAGGGTTCCCACATCCCAAATATTTTCCAAGAAATTCCACTTAATATACTTGTCGTTTTGCTGTGATTCACCGCTTGGAAAGAACCAAACGATTTCATTGAATTGACTGTTCACGCCACCCGCGATTACTTTTTTATAATTCTCATTGAGGTTACTGAATAGATAATCTTGCACAGGGCATGGGATTTCTTTGACCGCACCATCGTAAATAAAAACAGATCGCTCACCCAACCAAGCCACAAAATTACCCGCACTGACGATGGCTCTTGTGGAGATGGCTTTACAGTTTGTGCCCGCATCACGAATGGAATAAACCAAGGGGCTTCCGATAAAACGCATGGCACCAATCCCAGTATCTGTATGTATCAAAATGTCATCTTTATAAATGATGCCCGATAAAGCGCGTCCACCACTCGGTATTTGTAAATAGCCCGCAGAGTTTAAACTGGTTGAAGTCCAACTGGTGTAATCTTCGCGATCACTGAAAGAAATACGCCTGGGGTCTGCATTACTGCCAATGGCGATTAAGTGCCTTTCATTGGAAACCACAATGGCATTTACACTGGTGGGTGCATTTGAAATCAATGAAGAGGTAGTGTCAGCCGTTCCGCCTGGGTTCGGATTCCACTTGTAAATTTTTCCATCTGAGCTTGCTACCCAGACCAATTCTTGCCCCCAATTATCGAAAGAATAACTGTTGGCATTGAAGTTTAAACCCGACTGACTCCTGGCTGTTGAATAATCCTCGACATTGTAGTTATAGGCTCCGTAACCCAATGGGTCGGTTCCAGATGGAGGTGTGTAGGACGAGCTGGGCGTGATGTCAGTCCACACATAATTATAAAGGGTGTAAACTTTGTTTCGCGTACCGACCGCAAGTACAGGGTTCCCGTTGTTGTCGTTGTACGCATAAAGGCCAATAATGGCCCCGTCCAATGCGGCACTTTTGAGTAAATCCCAGCCGCCCATAGGTTTTAGAATGCCATCGGCAAAACGGATGAGATTGGAGTCAACCCAACGTCCGGCATTTTGATAATCAGTCCCGTTGGTAACGACTCCGCTTGGGGGTGTTACATTTATAAGGGCCATGATTAACCGCCTATCGTTTTCGTTTCAGTCGTAGGCGTGATCTGTTCAACAATGTTTGCATCTAATTCATCTTTCAGTGATTGCACTTCATCTTCGCCCATGGCTGTTTCAGTCCAGCCTTCAACGATTGACTCAGTCAAATCATCGAAAGGAACAAATCCAGTGCCTATATCTTCTAGTGATACAGTTTGCGTACTATAGGCACTTGCAGTATACGGATTGCCTTCAGCATCGTCTTGATCGCTGGTCGCAGTTAAACGCCAGTGAACATTGTAGACTACATCGCTTTCAGATTCGTAAGTGGGGTATAGGTCAACTGTTTTACAATTCCATGCGTAACTATTAGCCATTTAATTTTCCTCTTTTAGTTTTCGCACTTCTCATGTGCTTGTTGTTTTAATTCTTCAATTTGTTTTTCGGCAGTTTCTAATCTTTCGATTAATTGTTGAACCACTGAAATGTACATTGCATCTTTCTGCACAAATTCAGATGTTTTTGAGATTCCTTTTACATCGCCATCTAGTTTAGTAATTTGATCGAGTAAGAGTGTGTCTTTTCTGTCTGCATCGGTCTCGACTTCTTCAATGAATCTCGGATCGATTACTTCCTGTTCTTGAGCAATGAATCCGATTTGTTGTGTTCTTCCACCATGTTCTTCTGGGTTTATCCAATCAAAAGTTTTAGGAGAATACGCTTTGAACTTTTCAATGTCGTATGAGAAATCTTCAATGTTTTCTTTCAATCTTCCGTCTGATGGCGAATACGAGCCTTGAATGGTTAGATTACCAGAGCTGTCGAGTGTCATATTTTCTGTGCCACCTGTTAGCCAATACATCGTGTTTCCATCGTGATTGTAATAAAACTGACCAGAACCAGTACCCGCACCAGAACCATCTATAAAGTTAATTCTATTTTGAGAGCCGCCGTTATAAGTGTGTAAAGATAATACTGCATCTCTCGCACTTGAGTTTTCAGTACAATGTATCAAAAGTTTGCAAGTTCCCTCTTTTGATATGGCTGCTCTTTCTCCATCAACGGCTGCTGTAGCACCGACAAAGAATACTCCATCTCCAACGCTCGCGGTTATACCCGTAGATGAGCCAGCACCAAAGTTCATTAAATCCCCATTATGTTTATAGTCAATAAAACCTGAATTAGTGCCGTTATCTAAAAATTTAATAAGTGCACTTCTATTTGCTGCACCTGCATTAAATCTCAAAGTTGGATCACCACCAGTTGCAGAATCAATAACGACTGTAGGATCTGCAACAAGACCACCACCTACGTCTAATATATTGCCATCAAAAGTTAGATTAGCTTCACCCTGTATAGCATCAGCACCAGTAACCGTTGTTAATGTATTGTTGGTGCTACCTGTTAGGGCTGTGCCAGAAGAAGGGGCATCTTCCCAAGCAACACCACTTCCTGTTGAGGTCAATAATTGTCCGTCAGTTCCTTGTGCGCCACCTACTGTTAGGTTGTCTGTTTCTAAAGTTCCATCTACATCTACATCGCCGCTTATATCTAAACTTACAGCATCAACCTCACCCGCTACTGTTAAAACACCATCAGCAAGTGTCATTAAATCTGTATCAGATGTATGTCCTATTGTCGTACCATTAACGATTACATTATCAACAGTAAGTGTTGTTAATGTACCTAAACTTGTAATGTTTGCTTGAGCCGCAGTTGCTAGAGTGCCTGTAATGCTTGTGCTTGCAGAAAGCGTGGTAAAACTACCCGCCGCTGCTGTCGTGCCGCCGATGACGCTTGAATCAATTACAGCGCCGTCAATGTTTAGAGCAACTGATGTACCAGTGCTTGAAAAACAAGCATCGATCGTATCGAGGTCGGTGTTTAATTTTGTACCCCAGGTGTCAGTAGATGCTCCGACTTCTGGTTTGGTTAGCGAGAGGTTCGTTGTCGTGGTATCGGCCATGAATAATTACCTATGTTTTAAATATATAAATGAACAGCCGTTAAGCTGCTTTATCAGTCCAGTTGGTTGTTGAGGGGTCTTGCTCAGTCCAGGTAGTAGAGCCCACTGTTTGATCGGTGTAGTTATCTGTGGGTACTACGATGTCATTCCATTTTAGACCACCTATCGCTGTAAATCCACTAGCAGATGAAATTGTTGAGGTAGCTCGGATAACCTGTCTTGCAGTTGCCGTCATTGTTGAAACAGATGCAATCGTAGATTGACCTGTGACAACCATTATGGCTGATGCAGTAAATCCTGAAGTTTCAGCCAGTGTAGCTGCGCCAAGTTTGACAATTAAGCCAGCACTCGTAAAGCCAGAAGTTTCTGCCATGGTTGCAGATGCAACATGGATTCTGCGACCGACCGCAGTAAATGAGCTGGATGCCGCAATGGTCGCTTCACCCCGATCAATTTGCCTGGCGGTTGCTGTGAACCCTGATGATGCTGCAATGGTGGCTTCGCCACGATCAATCTGTCTTGCTGTTGCGGTAAAGCCAGAGGTTTCTGCGAGAGTTGCAGAGCCAAGCAATACAAGATGTCCTGTTGATGTGAACCCTGATGTTTCTGCGAGTGTTGCTGCACCCAAGACAACAACTTGCCCAACGGCAGTGAAGCCAGAAGTTTCAGCTAGGGTTGCAGATGCAGAAAATGTATTTGTAGCAGTTGCAGTAAAGCCACTGGTTTCTGCCAGTGTTGCTTCACCAAACTCGAATACGGGTTGTCCGTAAAAGGACTTCCCATAACCGCCATAACCATAGCCGACTGAGGCCATGTGATTAACTCAATGTGATGTCTAGGTCGCCCGCATCAAATCTAAACACATCTCCGCTAGAAACAGTCTTACTTGCTGTTAGTGCTGCCCAGGCAAGCATGTTTCCTGATGTGCTGGCATCGAACACGCCAACCCAACCAATTGATCCCCATGAGCCTGTTGCGGTTGCAAACTCGGCAGCACTGGAGTTTGTGCAAAGCGTGGGATCACTTCCGCTGACTGAAAATGCGCATGATATCCTAGCGTATGATCCGCCTGATACTTCTGTGCCAGAGCCAGAACTGTCATCTGGTTCCGCAGTAAAAAGTCCTAAATAAACAGTACCAGGTGTTGTGAACGCTGTGTTCGCAAATGTGTGTTTGAGTAGTTTGTCCTCAAGATAATCCGAAAAAGCCATATTTATCCTCTAATTAAATTTAATTGTTGCTCCAATAAACAACTTGTTTTTTTGTTCGCCCATAGGTTCTTCGCCTTGGGATGAGTGAACCTTTACCAAATGCGGCTTTCTGTTCTTCCATCCGCATCTCTTCAAAGATTTGGTCGGAGATAGCTTTAAAGCCTTTTGCCCTGTCATCGTCCATCAGATACACGCTTCCTTGGAACAATGTCATGCTTAAATATAAATCTGGGTAATACGTTGATACCCAATTTGTTGTGTTGCTGTCCGACAACGCCGGGATAGATGCATAATAGGTGAGCTGCAACGTGTAATCGCCATCAGGGTTTGGACAGACTTCAATGCTGTCATCAACCAGGGCAAAATAAACAGGCTGGCCCGATCTGTTATTTATAGACTTCCTATAAACATCTAAGCTCTCAATGCTCATCTGCATCAACGGGCTAAAATCACCCGATGTGATTTCAACATTGATGGCCTCTAACCAATCGGTCGGAGTAGCAAGGTACTGAGAGTCACAAGTTGCCGTTGCTCGCTTGATCATCTTCTTGTGCCTTAACTTGCGGTTCATTTCCGCTTCCGATTGATCAATAAAAGTATCAATCGTGCTCGTTAAATCACTTCGATTCAGATAGTCAGCAATGGCTGTTTTTAGTTCACTGTACGTCATATCTTTCCTTGCCAGGTGCGAAACGCCTTATTGTCAGGATCATTCAACCAACGCTTTAGCTTGGCTTTGTCATTGACCCATCCCTCTCTCATGGCTTTCTGATAAACAACCATTGGGATTTCTGCAACGTGGCGCATTTCTTTTCCTGGCGTTTGCTCACTTAAAACCTTGCAGTGCTCAATGATCGGTTTGACATCTTGCCTGGTGTGATAAACAAAGTTATCGCCCTCGGTTGCAAACTGACTAACAAGACCGCTTGGTTTTACTTCTAATGTGGTTACTTTTGCCATTCTAGATTAGAGGGGCGATTGCTCACCCCTCTAAATTACTCACTTACGATGTAGATAAGTCAGCAGCTAGACCATGAGCTTTCTCGTTAGAGCACTCAAGTCCATACTCGACAACCAACATTTTTGTTTGAGCATCACCGATTGTTGAAATGTCAACAGTTTCAAAATCTCTAAGATATGAAACTTTTGCATAATCAGGGTCGATGAATAGTGCGGTTCTGCTTCTGCTGAAGTTAGAAGGCATAACCTTCAGTTCTCCAAAGTCCCCAGAATACACGCTTACACTGGCTTCGATCGCTGTTGCATCGATCATTTGCCTTGCAGAAGCTCGTCCTGTGAATCCAGAAACAACGCCTTTGACATGAGCGCCAACGACCAACATATCGGGTTCGCCGCCGTTCTCAAAGCAAAGTTGTTGCACATCTTTTAAGATGCTCTCCGTAAATGCGCGAGCTGTGCCATCTACGGGAGCAGCGCCATTCCCAGCTCCGCTTCCATTAGTGCCCCTAGAAACATTGGTTTCAATCCAAGTTTCAAAGCCACCTGTTTGCCTTGCTGTGGTTGCGTCACCCGTTGCTTTAGCAGTGTTACCACAAATGGTTTTTTCCATATCGCGCTTTAGGGCTTTAGCCATAATTGCGAGTTGGTGGGCCATTTCTGATTTCTTGCCAGCGGGATCAGATGCTTGCTGTGAGCCTGTCACGGTTGCATCTCTGCTTGAGATTTGACATACATTGCTTTCTCTTACTGTTGCAGTAGAGGCAGTTCTTGAAAGTTCAAATCCTTCGAGTTGTCCCGTTGCTGACGCTGAAGGCAATGCCTCAGTCTGCCAGTCAAACTGGACGTTTTTTACATTGTTCTTCCCTATGGCACTAAATATGGGAGTCGAAATTGGTGATATGTTGTAAATCAAATCACTCAATGCCTCTCTGTCAGAAGTCGCTGTATAGGTATCGACATTATTATTATCGTCAAGCTGTTTATGGATGACTTCTATGTCTTTCGAATCATAGATTGGACTATATCATCAACTCTAAGAGTTGCTCCGCGCTCTTGGGTTTTTACCATCCTCGTCTTATTCGTTAGGACTCCATAACCTAGTCTCTGAACCTTACAAACATTACTGCTTGTCTTGGCTGCTGATTACCCTCGTCTTATTCGTTAGGGCTTCCCAGCAATTCACGGAGTTTTAAATGCGCATGATACCGGTCTACGCATTGGTTACTTTAGCCATGCTAATTCTCCTTCTAGTTTCCTAGAAATAAAAAGTTAAATTATTTGTTCAAATACTTTCGCCGCATCTTGGACTTTTCCAGATTTGGCTAGGCGTTGCTTTGACCTTTTTAATGGAGTGCTGGTTTTTTTACGAGTGACCGATCCGGGTTTTGCGACTCTATTTTTAGCAGATGACTTCTCGGTGGGTTTTCTTTTGACAGCCTTTTTGGTTTTGTTAAACCTGTAGGCATCTCTTAAACCCAATAACAAACGATAATCATATACTTGGTCAATCTCATCAGGCGTAAATCCAAGTTCACTTACTGCGTAATCCCTGATCGCCATTTTTTCTTTGACAGCAATTTCGTTATCACGCCAGGTTGGTACAGCTTCTAGAATCTGGGTTTCCCCATAGTTAATCCACTTTTGTAATTTTTCAGCCTGTTTTGCTTGGGCCTCCTTTTGAAGCCTTTGCTTTTCAGCCTGAGTGGATTTCAGCATTTCTTGTTGCTTGTTCCAATCTTCTTTAACTTTGACATACCGTATGGGGTCTTCCTCATAAAGCCTTTCAAAATCAGGTTGCTCGGCTAGACCCTGTTTTAATTGGGCTTCTAGCTTTGGTAGCAGTTCCTTATAAAGGTTTTCGCTTTTTACCAAGTTTTGCCTTTGTTGCTGGATCGTCTTACGTTCTTGAGCAATCGCTTGGGTCTTCTTGGTGTAATCTTGCTGCCGAGAGTATCCAGATTTCAGTTCATCGAGGGTAACATCCAATTCATTGCCATCAACTTTAATGGCGTATCGGGGTTCCTCTTGTTCCTCTTCTTCTACTTGTTCTTCTTCAAGAGTTTCATCCGCAGCTTCAATTTCTTCATCGTATTCTTCTTCAGTGTTATCTTCGGCTTCTAATTCAATTTCTTCCTCGATAACCGCTTCTTCTTCAACGACCACTTCTTCTACAGACTCATCGCCTTCAGCCTCAATTTGAGCTTCTTCTGGGGGTTCATTTTCTGAATCCAGGAACGCCTCAAATGACTGGGCGGTTTGTTCTAAGTTTGTTTGTAAATCCAATGGCTTTGCCTTGTTGGTCATAGTAATATCCTTACAACTATTGATTAAGTAATTTTAACAGACATTAAATGTATTTTTAAACTATTTTTCGGATTCGTGAAAGATTAGCTTTTGTGATCTTGCCTTTTTCAATGATAATTCTCAGGTGTTTCTCGATCTCAGGAAGTAATTTCACAGCCATGTGCATCTGCTCTCTAAGTTTTTCATCTTCAGCATCGGAGCTGATCCAAATCTGAATATACTCTTCATGCAGTTGCTTAATGGATTTTTTGAAGACCCCAGAGTTGAGTACGACTTCGGCTTCATTGCTTTCTAATATGTCTTGTTGTTTAACCATTGTTCTTACCTATGCTGTTTAGAATTGCTTGTATGCTTGTAATGTCCAGAGGGTTATATCCGCTAGGCTTGGTGATTTCTTCTAATCCTATTGGGTCATAAGAGAGTGGCGGTTCGTTTGCGTATAAACCCACAGTTGGCGGGTTATACACAAAAGGGTCGTAAACATCATCATAAACCGTATATCCTTCTGGCACTTCTGGTGAATATGAAATGCCTGGCGCGATAAAATCTCTTGGCTCATACGCTGGATATTGAATATTGAAAGGCGTGTAACTGACCGGAGTATATTCATAGTCGTCTGAACCTTCGATCACTATATCGCTTCCATCTCCATCTCCGCTTCCATCGCCATCTCCGCTTCCATCTCCATCTCCGCTTCCATCTCCATCACCATCGCCATCACCAACACCAACATCATCGCCAACACCAACATCATCGCCAACACCAACATCATCGCCAACACCAACATCATCTGTAGGTGTAGGAGTCACTACAGGTGTAGGGGTCACTACAGGTGTAGGTGTAGGTGTAGGAACCGGTGTAGGTGTAGGAGTAGGTGTTGGTGTCGGTGTAGGTGTAGGTGTAGGAACCGGTGTAGGTGTAGGTGTTGGTGTTGGCACCGGAGTAGGGGTTGGAACTGGCGTAGGCGTTGGCGTTGGTGTAGGTGTAGGTGTAGGAACTGGTGGCCAAGGATCAGTAGGTGGCACAGGAGTGGGTGTAGGAGTAGGAGTTGGTACCACTGGTGTAGGAGTAGGAGTTGGTACCACTGGTGTAGGAGTAGGAGTTGGTACTACTGGTGTTGGAGTAGGAGTTGGTACTACTGGTGTTGGAGTAGGAGTAGGTACTACTGGTGTTGGAGTAGGGGTTGGAGTAGGAGTAGGTACTACTGGTGTTGGAGTAGGGGTTGGAGTAGGAGTAGGTGTAGGTACTATTGGCGGATTTATCACTGTGCCATCATCTAAAATGATTGGTGGGAACGGGGAAACAGTGACGGGCTTAGTATCGTCTACTGATCCTTCTTCGTCTGTTATTAAGTCCCATGGGTTTAATCCGGTCTCATCGCTTTCTGGGTCATATTCGCTATAGGTTGTTTCCCACTCCCAAGTGCCGTCTGCGTTTTGCATTTTGTTCGCGGTAAAGAGCCGATCACCCACCTCCCAATCTCTGACATCGCCTATGCTCTGTCCATAAATGGTGGTTCCATCTTCTAATACAGTTGGCCCGGGTATTTCACCAACAGCTTCAATTCCTTTCTCGTTGACTATCCAAACAATGTCCGAGTTTCTATCCCAAATGTAATCGCCTTCTTTTAAATCAAACTCGTTTCGTATGTTCCTGGCATCACGCTTTTGCGCTTTTGTTACTTCGATGCCGCCACTGGTTGTTGTTTTTTGCCCTGGTCTGGCTCCACCAAATTTTCTTGACCGCGTATTGGCACCAGCAATGCCTGCACCCATAGGGTCTATACCGCCCCATACGTTGGGCTGTGAATTTGAGGGTGTTGTATCTACTGTGCCAGCACTGCCAGGCGGAAAGTATATGCGCGGAACAGCCGAGCTATATGGTTGGGTACCGCCAGCTGACATAAACCCACCGCTTGAGGTTATTATCCCATACTCACCTGTGCGAGTGTTATATACCCATGTTCCGACTGCGTATGACATTTATTATTTTTTTCTCTCTTTAGTTTGTGTGTAATTTATCAATTTTCTCTTCGAGCCTATCGAAGCGTTGTAAAATTCTTTCTATGTCGGCTCTTACTTCTGTTTTCGTCACATACGTTCTTGGTATTTCTTCTCTTGTTTTAGAGAGTAAAATATCGATGCGTTTAATCTCAGCAATGTTAGCCCTAATGCTATAAGCCAATGGCGCGTAGATTAGCGATAAAATCGCGTTCCAAAAAATTAAGCTGTTTAGCTCCATAATTAATCCTTATTTATCTTCTAACCAAACTGCCACCGAAATACATTCCAATAATCGCTGACACTAAATTTGTATCTAACTGGGTTATTACCAACCCTTGAAAAGTTACCCATTGCCAAATCTCTCTGCCTTCTCTAAAAAACATGAAGCCAGGATTCCAGTTCGTATAACCTACTGTCACATCAACAGTTGGGTAATAAACAGCAACCAACTTTGGCAACAACACAATCGCAAAAACAGAAATTAGAGCAATAATTCTTCTAGTCCACTGAAAGCCAACATTTTCATAGTTTCTTGCTTGAGCTATCGCTTGCATTTGAAACTTGCCTCTAGCGATTAAAAGTTTTTGAGCCTCTTGTTTTGCTCTCCTACTTTCAGCCCAAACTGTTAATAATCCACTTAACAATGTTGATCCCAGCATCGTTATTATTTCAAACGGAAAGCCCATATCATTATTAATGTATTGTTGTTTCTTCATGTGAAAGCAACTCACTGCTTTCATCTATCACATCAGACAAAAAACAAAGCACCAACTCCTTTGCGTGTGCTAAGTTTTTTGCCTTTATACCTTGAGCCGTATACACCAATTCTCCGTCATCTGACAAAAACTCAAGGTCAAAATAAGAATAACTATCCGCCGGAACCATTAAACAATCCGGTTGCTTGCGTTTTAGCAACTTGCCTCAATATCTCTCGATCTCGCTCCATAAGGGCTTTGATCTCAGTCATTGAAACTTGAGCACCATACTTCGCTCTCAGTTCTGCTGCTTTCAGTGCAATATCGGCTTCGGCTTCATCGCGTTTAAAGTCATCATCCATGATGATTTTCATGCGGTCGGTCTCGGAGTCGATGATTGCTTTCTGCGCTGAAACTTGAGCTTTTTGCATCTCGGCTTGAGCCAACATTTCTGCTGGATCAGACTTTTGCTCTTCTTGCTGTGGAGGCATTGGCGGAATGTTTGTATTTACAAACGCTGTGGAATCTTTAAACCCAGCCATTTCAATCATGCGTGATAATGTGTTTGCGTATTGTTGCATTGTGACCAATGGATTATCCGGCCCAAGCATTTGTAAAATCTGTTCTTGTTTTCCAGCAACCATACTTAAAACTTGCATCTTCTCTTCATCGGAATTTTTACTGATGGCCACATTAACGGTCAAGTCCTTGTCGGCATCCCAGAATCGAGGGTCTACAGCCACGAATTCGTTGTTCAATCTGACAACGGCTTCTTGGTCTTGGTGCTTAATGACCAAGTGATTGATGAGCTTAAACAGCGATTGCATACCGCCTTCTGCCAGGTGTCGGCAAATGAGCTCGATTCTGCCTTGTGCGGCGGAGACTGTCGCGGTTACAGCCGTCTTGGTTGAGGATTGCAGCGCATCGGCGTTTAATCCGGCAGCGGCTTTTGAGACTCCGGTTCGATCTTCCTTTAGGGAGTCGAGGTACTGCATAAAGGGGAAACTTTCTTTTCCCACGAAAGGTATAGACATCGGCTGAACCATGCCGGGCGCTCTGACTCGAATCGGTTGTCCGATATCGGTGTTCAGTACGTCATCAATGTTTACTTGGCCTTCAACTATCGTCATTCTTGGAAAAATCGAATGTCCAAGTGAATCTAGGGTGTCTCTCATGATTTGAGACTTGGAGGCTTGGATCGGAATGAGGTAATCGGCGGGGCAGTTGCCAATGACTGTGTGTGGCTCTGGGTCTGTTTCAAACATGGCGATTGGCAGTTCATCCCAGGGTGAGACATTGACGATGTTGCAAGCATCGCCGACTGTACACACTCGGATCAATTCATCGATCCCATCCTCGTCTAAATCGTAACGCAGATAGTGTTCAACATATAAAACACTGCGGTCGCCCAAGTCAGAACGATCAGGAAAGAGGTTTTCATCGAGCGGTGAACGCGCCTCTTGTTCTTGATAGCTTTGATTATCAAGATAATCGCCGGAACCAACATGATCCATCATGTCGTCCTGATCGTATCCCATGGCTACCAGATCACCCACTGACTTGATCATTCTGTGGGCTACATAGGGAGAAGTATGTATGTCTCTAGCAGCGCGGGAGATTAAAATTTCCTCGGGCGGTACGGCTTCAATAACCACCTCGTCTTTTGGTTTGACCCGCCTGATCTTGCAATCATAACTAACGGGCGTTTCCTCTGTGATTTCCTCACCGGATATTTGATCCATCATAACCATGCTTTCAGAGGTCACTGTTTCTTCTATCACTTCAACGTCTTTTTCCATCAATAGCGCCATATACGCTTCGGGTGAGAGGTCGGTGTATTCATGGGTGGAGACCGAGATGGAATCGTCCCAATATGCCTTTATGAAGCCAGATTTCCTAACAAGAGAGTCTTTGAACGCATCATAGAGCACAGAAAACCCTTGGTTCCTTTCAATGATGTGGTTGATGTAATCGGTTTGTTGTTGAGCAAGAGGAATGTCGTCTGCGTTCTTGGGAATAAACTCAACCACTTTTTTCGTACCGAAAAACGTACGCATGATTGATGGCAGCATAAACAAAATACTGTCCCTAACAGAGGTGTCCACAAACTCAGATTGTAGGCTCGATGTTCCAGTGGGTTCTTTGCCCAAATAGTATTCTGTTGCCAGTGCTCTTTCTTGTCCAATTTGATCAATAAAGTCTTTCGCATCATCCATTGCTGAATTGATAACGCTTTGCAGCTCTTCCATGTTCGCTGGCTCTTTTACATCATCGCTGTCTTTTTCTTGATATTGATCTACATCACTTGTATTTTTCATTCGTTATCCTACTCGTATGATTTTGCTTTTGAGGGGTGCCTTGAAATTATAACCCATGGCAGTGAATTTACCACCAAATGATGCAGCAGAGGAGGCCATCGTCAGAGACAGTGCATCGGCTTTATCGGGTGACTTAATGCCGCGTTTACGCATGGCTTCCTTGGCTTCAATCTTTATCTTGCCAGTGGATGTGTATGTGTATTGAGGGGTTGATAATTCTGCAATGAGTTCATCGTCTTCTGGCAAACGACAATCTCTGGCTGTCAACCAGTCTCTCATCGCCCACCATAATTCTGCTCGTAAGTTTAAATAATTCTTTCTGCTCGATGGAGATTCCGCAACATTTATGCCCCTAACAGGCAAGTCTTGTTCACTCAGTCGATCGACCACGCCAGCGCCCAAGCCAATGACATCGATTAATATTTCGGATGGTTTGTGCATCGTGGTTGCACTGTCATAGAGGTTTTTTACCGCCCCGCAAAGTTGCATCAAGTCCATCCCCTTGAATGTCTTAATCTCAAAAACTGTGTTGCCCTGACGAATACACAGTGCTGAGCGATCCCGGCCAAAACGAGAAACATCCAATCCCCATATAATCGGTTCTGAGGCTGTGAGTGAAACATCTCGACTAACGGCTGCTCTTGCCAGCTCAATCGGAATGACGCAATCATCGTCTTCGTTTGGAAACTCACCAAGCACTTCGACTTTGGCAACCGTGGAATCTTCGCCGTATTGGTCGAGCATTTGTTGAAACAGTTTTTGATCGGTGCCCTCGACTGTGCGAGAGTCGATTTGCTCAGTGTTCCAAAATGCTCGTTTGGAATGAAACGAATCATAGAACGGGCCAGAGTTTCTACGCGGATTTGAAAAGCACATCCAGTAACGATCTTTTGTGGGCTCAGTGAAAAACCCCTCAGAAACACTAAAAATACTGCCAGGAATTCCGGACGACTCATCCATCAGCAAAAGAAGCCCATAGTTACTGTGCAACCCGGCAAAATTATCCGGTGACTCTTCCGACCAAAGTTGGCTCTGTGCGTAGTAATAACCGCAGTCAATACTGAGATCGTTTGCAAGCAATTCCTCGAACCAAGGGGCGGGCTTGACAGTGGTGGCTGTTTTCATAAACCAGTGCGAGTTGACCGAAAGCGTCAGCCACTTTGATAGTTCAGCCCAAGTACGAGAGCGGAGCTGTGCTTCTGTGTTTGCGGTTACAACGATGGTGGCTCCGAGGCGTGTGCTTAACATCCACAATATGATCCATGCAACCAAAGCAGACTTACCGATGCCTCGACCAGAGGCAACTGCGAGTCTAAACATCTCAGGCATATCGAGTGATTCGTTTTTGGAAATGTGGTTTGCAATATCCACTAAAATTTTTTCTTGCCACTTACGCGGGCCTGTGAAGTCTTCGAGGGGGGTGTCTGCTTTACCCCAGGGGAAGATATAACGCACGAAGTTTAATGGATTGTCTTTGATGTTGAGTGACCATACATCGGTCATCAACTCTTTTTCTTCTTCAGGGGTGTATTTCATAGCATTAAAAAAAATTCAAAAATTTTAGTTCATAAGGTAATAATATAACGCACCCCCATCTCCGCGCGGGGGGGGTCATTTGCTGGATCGCCTGATTTTCCTACGTTTGTGGGCATTATTTAGAGGTCAACTTCTTTATGTCCCTGTTCTTATATGGAACGAGCCCGCCAGATGCCTGATTAGTCGGTTTCATGTCAATAATTCGGCCCTTTGCATCGTTTAGGACGTCTTTCAGGCTGATTTTATGCTCAATTACATCATCCGCCTTCCAGTTTTCACTCCGGTTCCTCAAAAAGAATTGCTGGGCCTGAACGTTGTTCTTCTCGGTGGCATTAATAAACAGAGCATTGGAGACCTCTAGGATATCTTTTGCCTTTGCTTCCTCTAATGCCTTTGCAAAATTAGCAGAGTCTTTTTTCCTCCTTGATAGCGTATGCCAACTAATCCCGAGCACAGAGGCCACTTGTGCCTCAGATAATCCCTTCCCGCCAATCGACCTCAATCGGCCATAGTCAATGATTAACTTCTTTCTTCCGGCCCCCTTGGGATTCTTTGCCGTCTTTTCTGCCACTTAATCAGCTCCGTATATACATCTAAGCCCATTATATATAAAAAGATTAGAACATTACTGAATAATGCTTGATTTTCAT
>Ga0208408_1000277_pt1 | contig 35243 bp, 37 predicted proteins | sample ETNtaG_4_FD_185776 | JGI IMG/M metagenome (GOLD analysis project Ga0208408, IMG submission 185776) | Marine microbial and viral communities from oxygen minimum zone, Eastern Pacific Ocean - ETNP201406SV67 (SPAdes) (version 2) | ecosystem: Environmental > Aquatic > Marine > Oceanic ... | reverse complement strand
ACTTCCTCGCCGCAGGCGCGACCGATTACTGTCGCTACTTCGCAAACATCATGCTCGCCTATATGTGGGCAAAGATAGCACGTGTCTGCATCGAACAACCAAACTCTGATTTTCACCGGGCTAAACTAGCTAGTGCGCGAGTATTCTTTAAACGAATATACCCTGAAACAGTGGCACTGGGAGCCTCTATCCAGTCCGGTCACAAGCACCTCATGGAATACCCGGAGGCTATGATTTAACGCATAATATCGCCATTCGAAGCTTAAACTCAGAGAAGATGGACTTGCAGATAAGTAGAGATGTGGTGGATGAATGGTTGGGACCACGTCTCACTGAAAGTAAAGAAGATGATTGAGATGGATTTGAAAAAAAGGTTTGAGAAAGCGATTAAGCGAGTTTGGAGGTTGAAGGAGAAGCCAGATGAACTGACCCTGCTCAAACTATACGCTCTTTACAAACAGGCTACTGAAGGCGATGTAAAGAGCCCGCGACCGTTATCTAGAGGGATGGTAGGATTGGCGAAATGGCGGGCTTGGCGCAAGCTTCGGGGGATCGCCATTGAAGAGGCCATGGAAAGTTATTGTAAAGTCGTAGACACACTAATGAAATCTGGAGGAAAATCCCTCTCGAGTTGATAGATTCCAGCGTCCACCATTCTCTGCAGCGTCCAATCCTCTGAGTCTTCGTGGATATGGATTCACGAGCGTCTGGATGCCCCCACCACTGATGTAGAGGATAAAGTAGATGTGGTTTTTATACCTACAAGGAGCCCGTTTCTCCAGAGGTGTGATGGATGGGCGAAATGCTGCATAGGTTGCATGTTTCCAACTATTCACCTGAGGAGGAGATTGCGAATGTCATCACACATGGCCTGGGAGTCATCCTCGCCGGAGTAGGCCTGTATTTCCTCGCTACCGAGGCGCACCAGACAGCCGATCCGTGGAAACTGTGGTCGAGCGTGACTTTCGGTCTATGCATGTTCGCTTGCTACCTTTGCTCTACCCTGTATCATGCCGTTACTAATCTTGAGTTGAAGCATAAGATGAGAATTGCCGATCACATTGGGATCTATCTGCTGATTGCTGGTTCCTACACCCCTTTCGTCCTCGTGAATCTCCACGGCTGGATTGGTTGGACGTTTTTCGTCCTCATCTGGGGTTGCGCTGTGTTAGGAATCATCATCAGAGTCACAAATCATCGGGTCCCGAACTATGTGTCAGCAGCGCCCTATCTCATCATGGGGTGGCTGGCTGTCATTGTAATCAAACCGATGTTTGACTCTGTGGGCTGGGATGGACTGGGTCTGATTCTGCTTGGGGGGGCTCTCTACTCTATCGGAGTCGTGTTCTACTTATCGGAGAGGATTCCGTTTAACCACGCCATCTGGCATCTGTTCGTACTTGGGGGAAGCATCAGCCATTACTTCGCAGTGTTATTCGAGGTCATTCCACTTTGAAACCGTGCCTCGTGGACTTGAAATAGGGATTGCAGGTGCGGTGCTCTGATGGCAAAGGAGAAGAAGGGCAGTGGCATTCAGCAGGCTGCAGGCCTGATTAGGTACTTCGATGAAGAGTCTGAGGATGCAATTCAGATTTCCAAGGGCACAGTATACTTCGTTTGCGTTGTCTTCAGCATCGTGGTTTATCTAGCGAACGAACCCAGTCCCGACAACAATGTCTGGAAGTGGATGTGGGATACCCTGGGACTCTAGTCTCCTAGAAGATCCCTCTCTATACTGCCCAATTCGGAATTTGGATCAGCTCTGACGATTGCACTTGTGGCCCTGCTGAGTGCCCTGTCAACCGCAGGGGCGTTTTTGTCCGCCAGAGCTTCTCTTGCTCGGTCCAAAGCCTCGTCGGCGGAGTCTAGTAGGATATCTCCCGCCTCATCCACCCCCCTCATTCCATGAACCGAGTCCTGCAGCCTGGTGATGTTGTCGCTCATGCTCTCCCTTGCGAGCGATATCAGACCGTCCCAACTGGAGGTGTGCACTGTCATCAGACCCGAAGTGGCCCTCTCGAACGCCCTTACTCGAAACGGCTCCCAAGGATTTCTGCCCAGCGAGGCAACGATGTCCATCGCACATCTCGCCCTGGTGGGAAGCGAACCCTCCATGACTATCTTGTTCAGGAAGCACTTCGCGAAAAGACCGAAACCCCAATAGTGGCTACTGGAAATCCTCATCCTGACCTCATCGGTTTCGCAGACTAACTCCCAGTTCTGCTCATCAACTCTTGGCATTTGGGTGAATGTAGGCGTATCATGCGTCCCCAGCGATCGCAGTGCGGCTCTGGCGACGTCTCCGAGATACACCTTACCGAACGATCCTTTGGTGCCAAACTGATGCATCAATCCCTCTTCGTCGAAGGCCATCCTAGGATCTGAACTAGCTACCTGTGCGTATAGGACCGAACGCCATGGGTCAACGCCGACCGGTTCGGCTACGACGCACTCCACTTCGTTCATGTGAGTCAGAAATAGCACGAATGGTTCAACGTTGCGTGTATGGCAATCGCTAAGTCCTTCCCATCCTAGAACATAGCATGCCACGCAGGAAGTACGGGAAACTGCAGAAGGTTGTCGAGAGACCCCCTTCTGACAATTGCAGCAGGTGCAGGGCAGGGAAGCACTGTCCGATTGAAGGCCATCCCGGGTATCAGGAGGGGGCCAACAGGGAGTGGAAGGGGCCAGACTCAGTATCAAAGAGGACCAACAAGAAGAATCCCGCCAGAAGGTGAGATTCAAGACTTGCAGCCCCACCCCGTGGCGATGGATAATTCATCAGTGCCCGATGAGTCAGGCAAGAATCTCGGTCGAATAAAATGTGTAGTTGACGTAGGTGAGAACTCAATTGAGATAGATCCATATGTCGCGGATTTCTTCTTTGAGCCGATTTTCCTCTCAGGCAGGTTTCCCGATATGACCTGTACCGCACAGGTGATGGGCCTGGATGAGAAAGACACTCCTCTGATAAATGTAGAAATCGTGTCCAAGAGGAGAGGGCAGAGATACGATGCTCTGAGGATAACCAGCGAAGATTTGTTCTCCAAGCCAAACAAGTTCTCCATAGTATTCGGATTTGACAGTGAGAGGCTCAAGTCCCCTATGCAATTGGAAGCAGAGGTCGAGGTGCGAAATGCCGGAACCCCCATCATAGCTCGGATTCATTCAGGGCTCGCCCCCTCCTTCGAGGGCAGCGTAAGCTCCAACCTCTCTGGAGTAAGCTCGACGGTTCGACGGGAGAAATCAATGTCGTTCTGGGATTGGCCACTAGGCAAGGCAAGGTTGGAAATCAAGGCAGATGAGGATTGGATGAAGCAGTTTGGAGAAATTGAGGTGCTCCAACATGGAGGAAAGGATGGATTGCGGGAGTACGTCCGACTAACATCCGATTTCCAGGAGATAGACTTCAGTGCTGTTCGACCCCTGATGCTGCCGAAGGATGGCTTTCCACGTGCACCCTACCATACGTGCGCATACATCATCCTAAGGATGGGGGAGGATGGTTCGGAACTCCCCATAGTCAGCCATCTGGTCGATAGCAGACCAACGAAGAGGGGCTCTTTCGGTAAGATATCAGATCTGGTCGACAAAGATGGCTGGCCATATTTCCTCTGGAGGGGGATGCACTTCAAAGAGCAACCACCCCAAGAGAAGTTCCTAATCAAGAAAGGCAGGCTCTGGGAGGGTTTCAGATATCTAGACTCGGAAATCTCTGATACGATAAAACGAGTTCAGCATGAGCGTTATACCAGTGTAGTACCGACTCGTGCGTGGTTCGGCTACAAGGATGATGAGTTCATCGTGAATTGGTTCCACTTGGACGAGTACGGTTGGAATGTAAACTTCTAAGACTAGCGTTCGGTAACCGCGCTCTCTACTGGGTGCTCTCCCAATTCACGAGCATCTTCCTGTCTCCCATCCTCTCCTTGGGATTCTCCTGAAGGAGATGGTCTCCTCTGAGCCCTGTGGTATATCTCCCTGAGAGTCTGATCTCCGATCTCTAAGTAAACTCTGGTGGTAGCTATGCTGGAATGCCCCAGAAGCCTCTGAATGGTGACCAGATCCGCTCCTCTCTCCAACAACCCTGTAGCGAATGTGTGCCTCAGTGTGTGGGGGCTTAGACGACTCTTCGGTATGTCTGCAGCCTCGGCAAGCCTGTCCATCATCTTCTGAATCGATCGGGGATTGATCCTCCTCCCCCTGCTCGAAACGAACATGGCCCTAAGTCCTCCATCATCGATATCTCTGAGCCTTCTTACCCTGATTGGCTCCCATGATTCTATGACTTCTACTGAGTCTTTCGTGAACAGGACGGTTCGGTCCTTCTCTCCTTTCCCTCCAATCACCAGTGCCGACAGGTCCTCCTTGTCAATGTCGTCGATATCGAGCGCGCAAAGCTCCGAGACCCTCAGCCCGGTGTCCAACATTAGAGTAGATACTGGCATTGCTAGAGGGTCTTCAGACTCGCTCACCGCCCGCTTGAGTCTAGCCAACTCCCTTCTTCCCAGAGTCTTTGGAAGGGAACGACTTCTCGATGGTCGCTGGATCCAGTCTGGTACGGAGTGTCCCAACCACTTCAGCAGATGGGTCAAAGCCGCAATTTTCGCATTTATGGTAGAGGGCTTCAATTCGCCCAGACCGTTCATCCACGCATCCATTCTCCCATTGTTCGGATCTACGAAGAGGTGGAATGACCTAACCGGAATAGCAGATGCCGCTTCCCAATCCAACACATCTTCCCCCGGAAGAGACGTGATAGAGAAAGACCTGGCAGCAACATCGTAGGCTCTGATGGTGTGGGAACTCTTCTTCTCCGACCGTAATTGCTGAATCCAGCAACCGTGCCAGCTCAAATCTGCAAGTCTGTTCAGTCTCGATGGAAGGGAGTCACTAATCCCAATCTCGACTGAATCGAATCTCTGACCAAATCTCCCACCAAACGGGTTATCAATTTCATTCTTGTTCCCTTCTTCAGTCAACCCTTCTCGCCTCCTGCCGCGAACGGCGTGTGCATCCCTGTCCCGAAGGACGAAGGCAACGGGACGTATCGGAACTTGAATGCTTCTCTGTCCTCTTTGCTCTTGAAGCGGGTTAGCAGGCAAGTCATACATAGCCGAGCTACTTAGAAGGCGCGTTCAGTATCGTTTTCGTTGTGACTACGGGCCTTCTCATTTGTCCCCGAGTCCACGGAACCACTCGCATACAGATTGTTTAGCCGGTTCGCGACCTTCTCTGCTACATTGATCCTTGTCGCACCTTCAATCCCTTCCAGACCAGGACTCGAGTTCACTTCCAGAACCAGAGGTCCTCGATCCGATTCGAGCATGTCGACGCCGGCCAACTCAAGTCCAAGTGTTTGTGTAGCGCATATTGCAATACTTCTCTGCTCATCAGTCAACTCTACACTGCTGACAGATCCCCCGAGGTGGAAGTTGGAGCGGAACTCGCTCCCATGGGCCTTCCTACGCATAGAAGCAACCACTTCCCTTCCAACGACTAGAGCGCGAATGTCACTGCCATGAGACTCCTTGACGTATTCCTGGACCAAGGGCCTCATCCCCCTCTCGAGCATTTGGAAAACAAGTTGCCTTGCCTGCTGTGACGAGTTTACCAAGAAGACCCCAGAGCCATGAGTTCCCTCAGTAGACTTGACTACGCAAGGAGAGCCCCCAACTCTTCTCACTGCTCTATCGGTGTCCTCCCAAGCACCCACCTGAGCAGTAATCGGGACAGGTACGCGAGCCTCTGCCATCATTTGGCAGGCGACAAGTTTGTCCCTGCTCCTCAGGATTCCCTGACTGGTGTTGAGTACGATGACTCCAGACTGCTCGAATTGCCGTACTATGGCAACTCCTCTTCTAGTAATCGAGTACCCGATTCTTGGGAGCACTGCCTCGCACTCCACAGGCCAGCCCTTGTGGAATACTCTACCCCCATCCTCGTCGACTACTATGGTAAGTGCCAGTGGGTCAATTATATCCACCATCCAGCCTTTCTTCTCCGCCTCAGTTGCAAGCCTCCTTGTGCTATACAGCTCGGGACCTCTCGAAAGGAGGACTAGCCTGGGTTCCATACTCTGCGCCGCCCAAGAAACCGTCTTCAACCCTTTGCCTCGGGAATTCAAGACAACATGAGGAGTACGCCCCAGAGGGCACACGAAGTCGGAGAGATTGAAAGCCTCAGGGCAGGACTGAGTCACAGAACATGTCCGAAGACGACTCAATTGACAGAGAGTCTCTCACTTCAAACACAGTTGCGAAGCTCAGGGAGATTTGCAAGGAACGTGGGCTTCTCGTGTCGGGGAAGAAATCTGTATTGGTCGATAGGATTCTGGAAGATGCTGGTATTGCCGAGGATCCAATCGAGACTCCCGGAGAGGAACCGTGGGATGACGAAGACGCGCTTGTCGTTGACGACGACCCCCTAGACACACGTGATAAGGTGGACGAGGTAATTTCCAGGATTGGGAAAGTCGTCGAGGCCGAGATAGTAGAAGCGGAGGTCATCACTCCCGAACCAGATGTAACTCCGGAAGCTCTTGAACCCGTTATCCTTGGTGAGGACGATCAACCGTCCCTAGTCATCTCCATGCCAACGATTTCCTCATTGGGAGATAGATGGAAGGCTGTGGTCGCCATTATACTTGTGATAATTCTCGTCGGTGCCACTGCTACGGTTTTCCTCCAGAGGAGTTCCGGATTCACCGTTTCAAAGTTGAGATTCGGAGAGAGCATGGACTTCCAGGTCATTGACTCCAGCCTCAGCATCAATGGCGAGGAGATGCTCAGCATCGTGAGAGACTCCAGTGGCGGTATATTGGATCCGGCCTGCGGAGAATTATCAATGGAAATGGACGGCACGGGCACAATCTTGGTCTCAGATGGGCCTTATTCGGGAGCCGTAGGTACTACCGATAGTCTAGGGAGGTCGGGCTTCCTATCAGCTGAGAAGAGTATTAGCATGGATCTTGACGTTGACTTCGAAGGTAGAACTTGGAGAGACGACGCACAAACTGATTGCGGCAACATACGATGGGTAATGTCAGGCAACGATCTGCTGATTGACTCTACAAGTTGGGTTGAGTTGGAGAAGATCGAGGTGAAGAGGACCCACACGTCGATTTCCTTTAGCGATGTAGATTCAGTGACAACAAATCTCAGGGCTGTGACTTATGATTCCGGAGGACTCGGGGGTTTGGCAGCGCTTCTTCCCACCCTCTCTTTCCCCATGACCCCGATTGAGCTTCATGACTTCTTTGGAGATGCTATGATCAAGGAGGGAGCAAGGTCATCAGACCCCGATTTGAATTGGAACTCAGACTGGAATTGGGAGGTGAAGAAGGAGTTCAGGGATGAGACTCATGGCCTGGTTTATCCAGTCTACCTTGAACACGAAGAATTCGGAAGGTGTTACGGACACGCAACTATCCAACTTTACGTACAGAGCGATAGTGCATGGCCAGTGAAGCAGATGTCTGACATCCTTCTCGACAAGGAGTTGCAGACCAAGGATTGCGATTTCCTTGTTAGCTCACTTTCCAATGAGATTCTGCCTCAGGGAACCCTATCCATTTCGACTACATTTTCTCGTACAGATTCGTCTTCTGGTAGTAGTGCCATAGATTGGGGACGAAAATACAGCGAAAGTCCCACTGATGGTGATGATAGGCCTGGTACCTCAACCAAGAGAAACTGGGTCGATTCCATGTGGGATGAATCGGACATCAGACAGTTCGACCTCGAAGAGGCAGTCACTTGCCTGAAGGCCAGTCATCCAAACACTACGGCAACAAAAGCACTCGACTCGGGAGGCTACATTTGGAAGGCATCTTGGACCAGACCCACTGGGGAAGGGGAGTGGAACATGTCTTGGGTGGATGAAGACGAGGACTCGGGTTGGTTGGTTCTAAGGAGATCTTCCGAGGGTTGCGACGTGATCTCCACAGGCTCGAACGATAGGGGAGATGTTTCATGGAATCGTGACTCGATTCCAAGCACCCAGACGATGTCACTATTGGAACAGAGGATCCTAAGTACCGACAGATACCCAGACCTATCTCAGTTCATCCAATCAGGGGACTCATGGAACTTGGAAGCAGATGTTGGCTACAGGCTATCCGTTACTGAGGAAAACGAAATTCTGAACTTCCTCCCAGGAGATCTTGGAGATGGCAAGGTGACCATGACGGCAACTAGGGAATGGGAAGACAATGGAAGAGATAAGTCACTAGAACTGGCAATGGATGCAGAGACTGGCGAGATGGTTCTCTGGTACCTCATCGACCACCACTCTGGCTAAAGAAACATGTCTTTTCATCACATGGAAAAGCGTCATGTTCAACATGGTTCCGAGTGTCGTTGTCTCGGATGACCTCCTCCGATGGCGACGAAGAACTGCCGGAAGTGGGTGAGGCGCCATTGATTATCGACGTGGAATTCTCGGAGGAGGAGGACGAAAACCCTGCTCAACATCTCGATACACCTGAGGAGATCGGTACGACAAGGTCGCAGAGTGCGATGGAGCTTCCACTTTCGCTACCGACTCCCCAAGGACGAGCTAGGGTCGTTACCGTAATCAACCAGAAGGGCGGTGTCGGGAAGACTACTACTGTCATCAACATCGCAGCCCAACTCGCCCTGAGGGGGTTTAGGGTGCTTGTAATCGACTCAGATTCACAGGGTAACTGTGCCACTGGACTCGGAGTGGATAAGAGCAGGGTCAGGACGACTACAAGGGATCTGATTCTGAGCCCAGAGACCGCAGTCGACTCTCGTCATGCGACAGCAGTGGATAATCTGCACATAATTGTCGGAGACAGGAGTCTGATTGGATTGGAGCAGGAGATGATGAGGCAACTAGGAAGGGAGAAGAGGATGAAGGAGGCACTCGACCCCCTCCTCACTCATTACGACCTCGTACTGATAGACACCCCCCCCTCCCTCGGTCTGGTTACGATCAACGCATTGGTGGCCTCCGACGGAATACTAGTCCCGGTTCAGACTGAGTACTTCGCATTGGAGGGATTGGCCCTTCTTGCTGGGACAATTCGGGAGGTCAGGAGTCTGCTCAATGATAGACTGGGGGTCGATGGAGTTCTCTTAACCATGCACTCTCAGACACTATTGAGCAAACAGGTTGCGGGAGAGGTTCTGGAAAACTTCCCTGACCTAGTTGTCAGACCAGCAGTTAGGAGGAATATCAGGTTAGCAGAGGCGCCAAGTCATGGGATTCCTATACACCTACATGATCCCTCCAGTGCCGGTGGCAAAGACTACCAGGCAATAGCCACAGAATTGCAGCGTCGTTGGGGTCTATCGTAATATGGCAAGGAGTGGACTCGGTAGAGGCCTGGCGGAGATCTACTCCATTACCGAGGGTCCTGACCTTTCCTCATTCGTTACCGAGGAAGAGATGCCAGACTCCCCTAGGGCCGCAGTGATTTGGATGATTTTCGGCAGCTTTTGCTTTGGAACAATGAATGCTCTAGTGAAGTGGACGAGCGATCATGCCGATGTGTGGATGATAATAATGGTCAGATCAGCGGTGATTGCATTTGGTGTGGCTGCGTTCGCAACAAGCCGGGGTATCAGCCTGAAAATCAATGACAAGAGGACCATGCTTCTCAGATGCTCTGTCGGCCTTCTAGCGATGATCCTCTACTTCACTGCCCTCGGGAGAATCCCAATCGGGCAGGCAGTGACTCTTCAGTATACAGGACCACTATTCGTAGCACTGCTTTCGGGAAGGATTCTCGCCGAACGCGTCTCATCCGTAGTTGCCGTTCTCGTTGTGACTGCATTTGTTGGAATTATCCTAATTGTCTCCCCGGAACTGGGTAGTATCGAGCCAGACGCCCTTCTGGCCCTCGGATCTGGATTCTTTGCTGCTCTGGCATACATGTACGTCCGTGAACTCAGGAAGACTGACTCACCTGCTACTGTAGTGTTCTGGTTCGCCGCCTTCTCTGTGTGTGGGAGCATCATCCAAGCCGCTCCAGATTTCCTCTCCCTGGATTCCACAACTATTGCTTCTCTAGTTGGTGTAGGGATTGGAGCAGGAGGGGGCCAGATTGGAATCACCATGGCATATCACAAGGCGAATGCAGCCTGGGTCAGTGCGTTCTCTTATCTCACAGTAATCGTTGCCACATTCTATGGCTTCGCAATTTTCGGTGAGACTCTCACTCCCGCAGACTGGGCCGGGGGGCTTCTCATTGTTGGCTCAGGAGTTGCATTGGTATTCGCAGTTCCCCAGGAGAACCTCCAACAACAGACCAAAACCTCACGAGACGCTTCCTAGGGATTGGATAGTAATCCCCCCTCCCATGTTTGCATGGTTCTGACAGTAGTAGTACAGTGTGTCCGGGGCGTCCAGAGGAACCGTGAACGTCAGCAAACCGTCCGAACCCTGACTTCCTGTGTATGTCACGCCACTTGTGTACTGTGTGCCCCCATTGTGAGTCCCATCGCTTGTCGAGGACAGTCTCAGAGGGTGAGGGGAGTTGCTAGAAGCAGACTGATCAATAGTATAGGTGAAGCCTCTGTAAAGGATCACATCAGCCTGTAGAATTGAGTCGATGTAGAACTTCATACTTGAGACTGTTACGTCCATCTCCATCACAATGGGTGCCGCACCATCAGCCCCATTCTCTCCAGCTGGGCCCTCTGGTCCTGTCTGACCTGTCGCACCGTCAGCTCCTGCCACGCCCGCAGCACCATCTGTTCCGGGAGATCCCTGTGGCCCAAGAGGGCCTTCTGGACCTGAGATGTTCCCGAGATCAATCCACTCAGAACCACTCCAGACATGGATGTGTACAGTTGAGTTTACCATGAACGCATCCCCAGAGTTTCCGATGTATATTTCTCCGAGGTCAGATGTCTCTTCAACGGTGCCAATTACAGAGAAAGACGTACCGTCCGTTCCAGCAGGACCCACTGGACCCTGTGCACCATCTTCCCCAGCAGGACCCACCGGGCCCTGTGCGCCATCTTCCCCAGCAGGACCCACCGGGCCCTGTGCGCCATCTGATCCAGATAGGTCAATCGATTCCCACAAACTATTCGAGCAGGCTTGGAAACCTGACTCATAGGCTACATAGTACAACTTGCCTTCCGTCGAGGAATCGCAGGCAGGGAGATCGGACGAATTCTGAACAAGGAATACGTTCCAATCCTCGAGGGATTCGGGCTCCTCATCCAAGTGCTCATCGGTCCCCGAGCAACCTGAAAAGGCAGAGGCAGTCATCAGTAGGGCTAGTAGAACCGTAAAGGCGTTCTTTCTGTTACTCTTCATGGGAACTCGGGAATCCATGCGATACTTAATCAATCTCGGAAATCCGAGACCTCATCCAGCCCCTTTCTCATCAAGTCTGGCACTCTGGAGCCCTCTGCAGGGTAACCGACCGGTAGCAGGAGCATGGCGTGCTCGTGCTTCGGTCTCTGGAGAATATCCCTCAGGAATCCCATTGGAGAGGGCGTGTGAGTGAGTGTGACAAGACCCATGTTGTGAACAGCGGAGATGAACAAGCCCGCCGCTATCCCGCAGGATTCCTGTGAGTAGTATGTAGGTGCTAAACCACCTTCTCTTTCCCTCTTGGAGTGCCGGAAGAGTACGATCACCCATGGCGCATCAGTGATGTGTTCCTTCACATGGTCAGTCCCTAGGGGAGCCAGCACCTCCTCCCACTCCTCGGGGATCCTATCCTCGTAGAACCTAGCTTCCTCTATTTCGGCCTCCTCACGTATTCTTGCCTTTAATTCCTTGTTTGAGATTGCCACAAATGTCCATGGCTGGAGATGGGCCCCAGAAGGTGCAGTGCTTGCCGTTCTGATTGCGAGCTCTATCAACTCACGTGGGACCTCACGCTTAGAGAAGTGCCGAGTAGTCCGCCGCTTGTCCATTTGCTCATAGAAAGAAAGTGCATTAGAAAGCATAGTCTCCTCGTCGATCTCCACGAATTCTAGGTCAACGAAGCCTGGCTCCTCCTCGTCGCTAACCATGTATCTGCTCACTCACGCCAAGTCATCAAGGCTGCCATCGAGATAGAGGTCATTGCTAGAGGGATTGCGAAGCCTGGGATGAATCCCGCATTATCTTCTCGACATTCGGTCGAATCACCACCCCATGTGCCGTTGTCGTACCAGCAGTCTGACCATACCTTCCATCCGAAGCCGGTTTCCGGGACGCTGGTGGCGTTCCCGTTCCCCCATTGAATCTCAATCTTCCAGTTGACGTAGGTCACTGTGTCATCTGGGACAATGGTTCCCTTCCACTCGCTGCTCGAAAGCTCGGTCATTGCATGAGTCTCAGGCGGGTAGCAGACGCCTGAGTTAATGCATACTTGTGTAATCCAGTTAATTCCTGTCGCGTTGTTTGCTGATTCCTCGTCTAGGCTTATGGTAACTTCGAAGTTTTCACCTGCAGATGCTTCGCTGGGATACAATACAACCTCGACACCAGTCCCCTCGACTGATGCTTCTTCATTGACTCCTCCTTGAGATGCTACAACCCCGGATGCCATCAAAACAAGCAGAATCAGTGACAGGATTGCCCTTCGCACGTATGGCCGTGAGTATCCATCACTCATCAAGGGTGAGGCACTATGTCTCAAGATTCCAAAGGTCATCCCCTATCCAGTGAATAGTGGAAATCGCCTTTCCCTTGGTCATCGACATCATCTCCTCGCCATCGTGCAACGCTGTCCCTGAGGCAATTGGCTCTCCAGTCTCCTGGTTCCGAATCCAGACGAAATCACCTTTCTGCAGCGTTGGGTCTGCGATGTGTATTCCAGCACTCATGCAATCAGCTCCATTTTCCAGGAACGGTATCGCCCCTCCGTCAACAGCAACCCACGAACTCTCCACATTCCATTCGGCAATTCCCTTTAGCGTAGGATACCAACCCATTTGGCCACCAATCTCGATCCTCATTGCCAGAGGGATCCTCTCTACTAGGATCAGATCGGTTTCTTGGTAATGGGCCTGCTCAAGGAAACCATCGAGACTAACCTCATGCCCTATCAATGAGGTCAGCTCATCTGCTACCTCCCTGATCTGCTTGATCCGCACCGGGGTCCTCCTCCTGAGCCTCTTGTCCACCACGATTGCCCACACGTAGGAAGGCGCAAGAACATGCCGAGAGCGCACACTTGAAGCGCAGGGCCAGCAGCGATGCGCCATGCTTGCGGTCTGCCTCGACCTCGAGGGGGTGCTCATTCCTGAGATATGGATCAATGTCGCAGAGAGAACGGGCATAGAGGCCCTCAGGAGGACTACGAGGGATGAGCCAGACTACGACCGCCTGATGAGCTACAGGATCGGAATCCTCGATCAGAATGACATCAAGATCGAAGACATTACTTCCACCATTGATTCAATGGAGCCTATGGATGGGGCACTAGGGTTTCTTCGATCACTAGAATCGAGATGGCCTACGCTAATTCTCTCAGACACCTTCTCCCAGTTCGCCAAGCCGATGATGACCAAGCTGGGGCACCCAACTCTACTGTGCCATACTCTGGTTATCGACGATAGCGGGCGGATAGCGGACTGGGAGATAAGATATCAGGATCATAAGCGTAAGACTGTGGAGTCCTTGCTTGAGATGAACTACCACGTAATCGCTGCAGGGGATTCTTACAACGACACCACCATGCTGTCATCTGCCAGTGCTGGAATCTTATTCAGGCCCCCAGATAACGTGATCGAGGAGTTCCCTCAATTCCCAGTCACCAGAGACTACGAGGAGCTCACAGCGGCGATAGAGTCAGCAGCTTCAGACCTAGGTGAGCATTGGAAGTAGTAAGATTCTGCTCCAATCGTTTGAAATAAGGCAGGCAGGTCGGCGGGACGCATGGCGAAGTGGCACGGGATTTCCCGCAGGAAGCCCACGGGCGGACGCCTGAAGCGCCCGAACAGATACAGGGGCAAGCGCAGGACCGAGGTCGCAAGCGAGGAGCAACTCGCTTTCGTGGGCGAGATGGACTCGCGCAAGAACTACCGGAAGAGGTCTGGTTCCCAGACTGTACGAATTCTCTCCGTCAACCATGTTAACGTAAACACGAAGGACGGGAAGACAATAAGAGCCACCGTCAAGAACGTGGTCGGGAACGACGCAGACCCCAACTACGTTAGGAGGAACATCGTGACCAAGGGAGCAGTCCTAGAAACGGACAAGGGACTAGTCAGGGTGACAAGCAGACCGGGCATGCACGGCGTGGTCAGTGGCGTACTCGTCGAAGAATGAGGCACGAAGCCCTCAAGTCACACATCACTCAGGGATAGGGCGATAGCATGGCGGCAAAGCGGGAGGAGATGACCCTGTGGACTGGGTACTTCGACTCGAGGCTTAGCCGATCCGACGGACGCCGGGTACCGAAGGAAGCCAGTATCCCCAAGCCCACTCTAGAGTCCGTTGTATGGGCCGCACGCAGTGCTGGAATAAGGAAGATGAGGCAAGAACCAGAGGCCAGCCACCCTTCCCGACCTCATGCCAAGGAAGGTCGGCTCGTCATGCCCCCAAGCCATGTCTTCGAAGTGACTGGAACTAGTAGTAAAGAAGGGGCAATGCAGTCAATTGGAACAGTATTAAGGAAGAGGTCGAAGGAGGCGAAGGAGCAGGGCAAGGATGCAACCAGAGGTCCTGCCAAGGGAGACCGGAGGAGGCGCTCCCAGCGCAAGTCGTTCAAGCACCGTAAGAGTGGACAGAGGAAGAAGAAGTTCGGTCGGAAGTGAGACATTGTTCAGGATAGAAGAGGGGACTCCCAATGCTGAGACATTCCTTAGTCTCAGGGCCAGGGCAGGAATGCGACCGCGCTCACAGGAAGGAGCGAGCAAGGGCCTTGGACGGGAGCTTTTCTCAGTACTGCTGAGGCTCGAGGATTCGGATGACATCGTGGGATTGGGCCGAGTCATTGGGGACGGAGGAACGATTTTCGTAATCTGTGATTTGCTGGTTATCGAGGAATTTCAGAGGAATGGTGGTGGCACGATGATCATGAACGCACTGATGGACTACTTGCTCCGAGAGGCACCATCCCAGTCATACATCAACCTCATGGCAGATGTAGATGGCTTCTACGAGAGATGGGGGTTCGTGCCTTCTCTGCCCAATTCCAGAGGCATGGTATTGAGGACCTAGATTATTCCACTGTGACGGTCCATCCGAACTCGTCCGGCGCACGTCTTTGCTGGATTGCTGTCAGGGCATCGTACATCTCCATGGCTACTGGACCGACATCCCCTCCGCAGTATTCGACCACCCTATCCCCATGCTCTATCGTTCCAATTGCAGAAATTACGGCTGCGGTACCGACGCAGAAGCACTCGTCAGCGTCGAGGGCATACTCGACATCGACCTTCTCCTCCCTGACCTCGTAACCCTTGGACACAGCCAACTCCATGACCGATGCCCTCGTTACCCCAGGAAGGATAGTCCCCGTCAATTCTGGTGTGGATATGACTCCATCCTTGACGCAGAAGAAATTGGCAGCACCGACTTCCTCAATGTACCTGTGATTGACAGCATCGAGGTAAATTATCTCAGAGTAGCCCTCCTTCTTCGCCATCTTAGAGGGTACCATCCCCGGTGCGTAGTTTCCAATCGCCTTGACTCCTCCCGAGCCTCCCGGAGCAGCCCTGTGGAACTCATCGGACACGCGGAGGGAAGTCGGGGTGATTCCTCCCTTGAAGTAAGGACCGACAGGAGAGACATAGACTAGGAATGTGAACTCGGGTGCAGGAGCGACACCTAGAATCGCCCCGCTCCCGAAGAGCAAAGGCCTCACGTACAGTGCGCCCTTGCCCTCCGGAGGGACCCATCTGATGTTCTCTCTCACGGTCTTCTGCACCGCATCCAAGAACATCTCCTTTGGGACTGGTGGCATGCCCAGCCTTCGAGCGCCCTCTTGTGATCTCCTTGCGTTGTCACTTGGGCGAAACAGGACTACGCTGCCATCTTCCGCATACTGTGCCTTCATTCCTTCGAATAGGCCCTGTCCGTAATTGATGACGCCCGCAGCGGGAGACAGGCTCAGATTCTGGAAGTCCTGCATGACTCCAGTTTTCCACTCATCTCCTTGCTTGCAGGTGGCGATATACATGCGATCAGTTTGCGTGAAACTGAAAGTGAGTGAGCCCCAGTCTATCTCTGGTCCAGCGTCTCCACTCAATCCTCGCACCCCAATTATTGCAGAGGGGAACGCCTCGGCTTTCAACGGTTCCGCCGAGGGTCCCCCCGGCATGGTTATGGCCTCTCACGATGACGTAGGGTAAAGCAATGGTCTTGGTACGGCAGATGGGTGAACTAATGCAATGGGATGAGGATGTCTGCATAGTCTCGGGTGACAATCGTGCGTGGCAGGACGGAGGCGAGCCAAAGACTGTGATAGAGCTCTGGTGCAGATCAAAGGAGGGGCACTCGACGTTGCTCCTGGTGAATGGGCTCAAGCCTTACATCGAGATATCCGATCCCTCAACGGACGAGGGCAATTCGGAGCCGAAACTATCTCTGGAAAAAGTATCTGAAACCAAGGGCGTTCGCGGTAATCCTGCTCCCAATGGGATGAAGCTATCCACCAGAGATGGGAAAGTGAGACCACACTACAGGGTTTTTGTGAGGGACACCACCAAGGTTCGTGGGGTTAGGAAGGCCCTGTCAGGCCTTGGGTGGACGGTTACCAGCGCTGACATACTCTTCGTTCAGAGACTCCTGCTAGACCTGGACTTAGGGCCACATGTAAGGATGAACGGAGAGGTTCTCTGGGCTGGTGAACGGGCGCCCAAGAAGGCGAAGACTCCCGAGACAACCGACAGAGATCTAGCGCAGAGTAGGATACTAGAGGTGGGGGGGTCCGGGCTCTACCCCCTCGATATGATAGTGTCCTGCGATATCAGCGATCTCGAGAGAGCCGCTCCGTTCCCCGCCCCGTTCGTTACACTCTCATTCGATCTCGAGACGAGCATATCCGACAACACGATACTCTGCGCGGCAGCTATCGTAGACAGGGCCGGTCAGAGGACTGAGTACCCAATCACTGGTGCTGAGACTGAGATACTAGAGAAATTGACCGAGGTGGTCCGTTCAGAGGATCCCGATTTCATCACCGGTTACAACATCGACAACTTCGACTTACCTAGGATGGAGGAGAGATCGGAGGGCATCTCCCCGAATTCCGAGAGCGATCGCGCCCCCCTTCTCGGATGGGGCAGGGTCCCTATGTCGGAGACTGAGATAAAGAAGGGCTGGAGAAGACCGGGAAGGATATTCCCCAACAGGGAGCAGAATAGGACCTGGACAATCAGGGGGAGAATTCCTCTCGATGCTTGGTGGCAGGCCAGGCAGACCCTGAGACCGCAGCGCGAGTCGCTCAAGTACGTCTCCAAACTTCTGTGGCCCGATGACGAAGAGATGCACAAGATGGACATTGATGCAAGCAAGATGGACGAGGAGTGGGCCTCAAGGCCGGACGAGGTTCTGGAGTACTGTGTCAAGGATACCGTCCTCCCGCTGGACATACTGGATAATCTGAAGTCAGTCGCAAGGAAGGAGGCCCTAGCATCTGTGTCCCTGACAACCGTTGACATAGCAGCAACCAGCACAACCAGCCGCTGGATCGACTCCCTCGTGATACGTCTTGCAGATAGAGAGGGTGTTGCGGTACCTAATACAAACCAAGGCCCAAGGAAGCAGGGTAAGATAGCCGGTGGATACGTCCACGAGGTAGACCCGGGCGTCGAACCATGGGTAGTAGTTCTCGACTTCAAGTCGATGTATCCTTCGATAATGATTTCAAACAACATATGCTCAACGACTCTAGTCAGAGACGGTAGCGAGGAAAAATCACATAGTGTATCGCCTACGACGAGCACTCGTTACATTTCCAAGGAGGAACGCTTGGGCTTGGTCCCCCAGCTTCTCGAGGGACTAATGGATAGCAGAGACAGCCACAAGGCAGCTCTCGCAAGAGCCAATGAGGAGGGGGACGAGGATGAGGCATTCCTGCAGGATCAGTTACAGTACGCTGTCAAGATCCTAATGAACTCGTTCTACGGTGTGTTTGCTTCGAACTTCTACCGTTTCACACATCCAAGCCTCGGTGCTAGCATCACCGAGTGGGCACGTTACAACATCAAATCGATAATCTCCAAGGTTGAGGACGAGGGACATAGCGTGGTTTACTCAGACACCGACTCTATTTTCGTACGCGCTCCGGTCGACGAGGACTCCCCTAAGAACAGGCCTTCCGATGCGGGCGATCTCGAGATATGGGACAAGGCGAAGAGTATGTCCATGGAATTCGGAGAATCACTGGCAGAGAGATTCACCAAGGAGGGAGCTGAACTCGAGTTCGAGACCGCCCTCTCGTCATTCTTCAGCCATGGTGCCAAGAAGCGCTACGTGGGAAGAGTTGTTTGGCCCAGGGAGGAGATGCTGATTAGGGGTTACGAGGTCAGGAGGACCGACTCCTTCCAGATTCTCTCAGACACTATGACTCAGATGTTTGAGATGATTCTTGATGGTAACACCATAGGCGCAGTAGATATGACCAAGTCAGTGATAGATAGAGTTCGAGAGGGGGACGTGGATCCTGCACAACTGGTGATTAGCAGATCATGCAAGGGGCGATGGGATTCCAAGAACAACAAATGGGACTTCGACAGCGTGTATGCAAATCCGGATGGTCTCCCCTATGTACGAGCAGCCAAGCAGAGGATAGCAGCAGGTCTGCAGTTCACCCCCGGGATGAAGGTAGGATACATCGTCACCAAGCCGGACGAGGGTGACAAGAAGTTAGGTGTCAGGGCATGGCTGATCGACGAGATAGGGGGAGAACCACCCGATTATGATAGGGAATACTACGCCGGAAGGCTTGCAAAGTCTCTAGGACGAGTCACTGATGCATTTGGATGGGACGAAAAGAACCTACTAAAGGGAACTAGACAGGATTCTCTCGACAAGTGGTTTTAGATTTCTCACGCATGCAGAGAACCGTAGGATTGATTTCACTTCACTATGGCCCAGATACCAGAATGGCAAGGACCCGAGACCTAGCGCGCTTGATGGTGATAGTTTTTCTAGCACCCATGCTGTCAGGTTGCACGGGCCTTCTTGGAAGCAACAGCCCCCCAACAGCGGCTATGTCAGTGGACCCCAGTGGTACCGTTAAGGCTGATTCTCCAATCACATTCAGCGCAGCAGGATCATCAGATCCCGATGGGGACTCTCTCACCTTCGAGTGGGACTTCGGTGATGGAAACACTGGTTCTGGGTTGACGATAAGTCACACATACGCCCAACCAGGGAACTACGTCGCAGAGTTGTCAGTAGGAGATGGAACTCATGAGGCAACAGCGAGCCAGACAATCACAGTGATCGACTCTTCTGCCAGGGAACCAAAGGCCAAGATTACATCCAGCAAGGACGAAGACTGTGAGGGCGAGGAGTCCTCAGCCAATGGGGACATGGTGATAGTATGGGTTTGCGAGGATGATAAAGACATCAATGAACGCGAAATCGAGGTCTCAGTCACGATTACTCTCGATGGTTCGGAATCATGGGCAGGATGCGATCCAGAAGACTCCAGTTGTTACTCCGAGGAGTATCTAATGGAGTGGCAGTGGGATCTCGATACTCACACTGACTCTGATGACGATGGAGTCACCGACAACGATGTGGATGCGACAGGGGAGACCTACGCGTGGGAATCCCTACCCGCAGGTGCATGGGAGGTGAGACTTACAGTGGTTGATAATAATGGTCTCGAGGACAGCACTGAATTGATGATTTATGTCAATTACAGAGGAGTATGGAACGACTTCGAAATAGACATGGCGACCCCAAGTAGTCAGGGCCAGGGTCAGCCAGTAGTCATGACATGGGAATACCCTGTGACGTACGATCAAGAATCAAAGGATAGAATCAGATACGTGCGAGCAAAACTCTCCTATCCAAAAGTAGACGAAGAACCGCCCAGACCAGATATCGACAATAGACTGGATTTGTTCATCTACAACAGCACCGAAGAACATGTAGCTAACACCACAGGGATAGACGACGACAACAGGGACGCTGGCGATTGTGGAGGAGACGAGTATTGTGTTTGGATGGTGATAGGCGGATCAACTGTCAGGGGATTCCTGCCCGGCGACTGGACTCTCGATTTACAAAACGCAGAGACTCACAACACAGTGGTCAATCAGTTAGTGATAGAGCTGCAGTACCGATAGCCCCCAGACTTCCGGAAAGGCTGATTACAGCAATCTGGGACTAGCGTAGCGAAAACAGCGGGGAACGGTTCATATACGCCTCTCCGGTCGGCGGGCCTACCTTAGAGGTGTAAACAATGGGTTCACAATGGGAAGACAAGAGCAAGCCGCATCTGAATATCGTTTTCGTTGGTCACGTTGACCACGGAAAGTCGACAACTGTCGGACGACTGCTACTAGACAGCGGCCACATAGAAGCACACGTGATTGAGAAGTTCGAACAAGAAGCATCTGAGAGAGGCAAGGCCGGGTTCGGTTTCGCCTACGTGATGGACGGTCTGAAGGAGGAGAGAGAGCGAGGAATCACCATCGATGTAGCTCACAAGGAATTCTTCACTCCCAAGTACTACTTCACCGTAATCGATGCACCCGGTCACCGTGACTTCGTCAAGAACATGATCACTGGAACCAGCCAAGCAGACGCTGCGGTTCTGAATGTTGCCGCCAACGACGGCGTGAATGAACAGACCAAGGAGCACGCATTCCTAGCAAAGGTCCTGGGAGTCAAGGAGCTAATCGTCAACATCAACAAGATGGATATCAGCGGAGTTGAATGGTCACAGGACAAGTACAACAGCGCAGTCGAGGAAGTTTCCAATCTACTGAAGATGGCAGGTTTCAACCCTGCAGACACCCCCTTCATTCCGTGCAGCGCCATTGAGGGTGACAACGTCTTCAACAAGAGCGAAAACACACCTTGGTACAAAGGACCCACTCTGTTCGAGGCTATCGATGCTGTCCAGATGCCACCCAAGCCTACAGATAGGCCCCTCAGGCTACCTATTCAGGACGTTTACAAGATCAGTGGAATCGGAACAGTTCCAGTGGGTAAGGTCGAGACTGGTGTTCTAGAGAGAGGAAAGACGGTTGTCTTTAACCCCAGCCAGAAGGCTGCAGAGGTGAAGGACATCGAGATGCACCACACAAGCCATGCCAAGGCGGAGCCAGGCGACAACGTCGGGTTCAACGTTCGAGGACTAGCTGCAAACGACATCCGCAGAGGAGACGTTGCTGGATACCAGGACAACGAGCCTGCATTCGTAAGGCACGACGAGACTTTCGTTGGGCAGGTTCAGCTAATGGGAATCCCAAAGGCGATTGGCGCAGGCTACACACCGGTTTTTCACGCTCACACCGCACAGGTCGCAGTCCGATTCGTGGAACTTCTTGAGAAGACTTCGAAGGGACAGAAGGAAGCCAACCCGGCCTTCCTGAAGACCGGAGATGCTGCTCTAGTTAGGTTCGCACCTACCAAGCCGATGGCAATTGAGCAGATGGACACGTTCCCAGAACTGTCCCGCTTCGCAATCAGAGACATGGGCAAGACCGTTGCTGCCGGTGTCTGCATGAAGATCGAGAAGAAGTAATCAGACACTGGTGAAGTGAATGCCGGTTGTCACTACTATCAAGCTGACCGGCGACAACCACGGCGATGTAGACTTAGTCTGCCAACAGATCAAGGCTATCTCCGATGAGACAGGTGTCAAACTCAGAGGGCCCATTCCTCTACCAACTCGCAGGCTAGTAGTCCCTTGCAGGAAGAGCCCCGATGGAGAGGGTTCAGAGACATGGGATCACTGGGAGATGAGAGTTCACAAGAGACTGTTAGAGCTAGTCACCAATACCGCAAAGGACGAGAAGTCTTTGAGGAAGGTCCTCAGGATACCAATTCCTGACTCGGTCACAATCGAACTATCTCTTCGAAATCTGAACTGAGTACTTCATCCCTAGCTAGGGAGCCCATCGGATCCCATGCCGGTAGAACGACTGGTTCTCCTTCTAGGCCCGCAGTCATTGCGTCATTCAGGTTTTCCCTAGGCGCTGCAATCTCGAACATGTGTTCATCGAACCAGTTATCGTTCATCGTGTAGAATCCCTTGACTCCACTCTCGTCCGATCCCCAAGAGTTCTCCACCCTCCATCTCCTCGGTTCGCCATCTACTACGTCCACTCCCGTGAATAGCATGGCATGGGTCATCATTGTCTGGCCGAATCTCAAACGATCCGCCTTTCCCATACCGTAATCTATTCCATACAAACCCTTGAGATCGTAAAGCTCAGCATCCCAGAGCCCCTTCTTTCGTGCCATTTGCTTGCCAACATCACATCCCATCCACACAGGAGTGCCATTCTCGAGAAGCCTCTGGGTTACCCCCTTCATCTCATCACAGGGGACGTTAAGGTATACGACGGGAGGTCCACCAGCAACATTCTGTAGGAAATCAACTGTATATGTCTGATAGTATTCGTTCCTCGGGTCATTGACTATGCATACGTAGTTCTCCCAATCGACATCAACGTACTCATCGACGAATTCCAATGGAGTCATCTCCCCCTTCCTGTGGAACTCTTTGTCCTTGTCCCGCCACTGCCAGTCGAACTTCTCGGGAGGCGTTCCTAGGTGGATGCATAAGATCCTCCAAATTTCCTCCATCCTTGTTTCCTTATGCCTCCTAGCATCCTTCTCTGAGCCGCCGTTGTCCAGTACCCCCCTTATCTCACTAGCAGTGGATCTCAAGATGTCCTTCAGAACCATGTTCATCGACCTGGTGCTACTGCTACTGTGCGACTCTGGATATGCTGACATTGGAACTAGGCCATGCTTCCTGATCAGATTCATTGCCATGTTCCATTGACCGCCGTCACCTATGGGGTCGCTAAGGAGAAAGTGAATGGTCCGATCGTCGACAGGTCGGTCAGACGTCTCGATAATCGCCTCCAGAAAATGATTCGCTCTCTCTAACTTATCCCAGAAGTGGATATGTGCTTGGCTAAACTCGAAATCCTTCACATTCATCTTCTTCATCGCACCCACTCTGAAAAGATTCAATGTGGCGAATAGCCAACATCGACCACTTCTTCTCTGGTTGGTGACACTCCACTCATCCAATTTGGTGCTAAATGAGAAATCCATGTTCTGCACCAGGTCTCTTCGCAGAGTGAGTGAAGATAGGTCCGCGTTGCTGACCGCATTCTGAGCGATCCTTGCGGTCGAATCACCATCGAAAGCCTTCCTGAATTTCTTTATCTGTGTGTCAGTTACTCCCTTGGCCATAGTTCAACCCTCCATCCATGTGCGACGCCGGAGAGAGTTAGTAATTGCCCTGCTATATTGGAGCGGCCTCGGCGAGGCCAGCCGCGATGAGAATCTCAGCAATTAGGGAGGGACATGTCTCAATGTCGCCCTCTGTGAGGACAACTTCAGAACCATCTTCCATCAGAATCGGGTCCTCAACATCCTTGAGGACTCTAATCCTGAGAAGCTCAGATTCCTCTTCGCTCGTCTGGCCATTGAGAGTCCTCGATTCGGAGTACGATGCCGCGTGTTCTGGGAACTCGTCCATCTCTCTGATTCGGTCCTCTTCGTCGACGTCGGGCTCTTCCCAATCGACCTCCTGCCTGGGAGAGGAAGTCTGAGCAGGAACATCTTCGTCATCTTCACCAGAGAAATCCCTGAGAGTATCGCCAACCTCGTTCACCGTTGCATCGGATTCAGACTCAGAAGACCCGAGCATGGAAGACCATGATGTGGAAACCTTGTACTTCTCGACGAGATCCTTCACCCCATTGTAGAAGACTCTCTCAGATGGATCGTGTCTACTCCAATCCAGTCTCTGGAAGCCAATCGATCCACTAGTCACCGAATTTAGCAGATTCGATGAGATCGCGTGCCTTGTGAAGGAAGTAAGCCGAATCCTAGTTAGGTCTCTGACGCACGTCCGAGCAACACCTAGCCTTCTAGAGAGTAATTGGGCCTTAGCTGTCATCCCCTCATCTCTGACTGTTTCTGATAACTCAGTTTCCATGCTTTGCAACAACTGGCCAACTGCATCCCAGAAGACCATTCCCTCGGCCATTGCAATATCAACTGGAGTATCGCTATTCTTCTGTTTCCGGGTGACTTCGATCAGTGACTTATGGACTGCTTCCAACTCATTCTTGGAAAGCCTACGAGGACCAGAACCGACTGTCATGAACGCGACCTATTCAGCATCCCACAGCGGAGATACATCAACAATTCCTTGGCAACGCAACAAGACAATCCATCCGCGATAATAAAATCCAAGTCTTCTTTCGGAAAGGTGCAGGTGTACCCGAGTGGTCAAAGGGGGAGGGCTCAAGATCCTCTGCATAGCGCTTCGCAGGTTCGAATCCTGCCGCCTGCACCACTGATGGTTATTCCAGTAGTTCCCTAAGGAGTTCTATTGATCCTCCTTTACCCCTTTCTTCGGTAATGCAGTCAGCAGATGATACTACATCAGGGAAGTGATCGCTCACTGCAACCGAGAAACCCACTAGGTCGAACATCGGTAGGTCATTAGGAGCATCTCCACATGCAATCACCCTAGTTGGGTCGATCCCTCTCTGCTGCAAGGCTACTCTCAGACCGAGAGACTTGTTCAATCCTGGACTGGCGATATGAACTGCAAATCCAGTTGAGACCACTTCGAGATCAGACCACTCACTCCCTGCTATGAGTTCCTTCATCAAATCAAATGAGTCAGTTTCACTAAGGCACCACTCAGTCTCTCTCCATCTGTTCGACTCGATTCCACGGGGGTCCAAAGACTCGATCTTAGTTGCTAACCACTCCGCTGCATCCTTAGCTCTGGAACCATCCGAAAGTGACTGGATTTCGTAACCCTCTTTGCTGTCCCAGACCATCCCACCGTTCTCTGCGACAATGAAACCGGAAGCACCGATTGCTTGCATTATCGGGGTTACGTTTGGCAGAGTCCTCCCGGAAGCTAGTGAAACAGGCATCACCTCCCTGTCAACTCTTCTTGCCAGACTAACCAACTCGTCATGAAAACCGTCTCCATCAAGCAGAGTTCCGTCAACATCGAAAACAAGCATATCCCATTCTCCACGGTTAGGGACCTCTACCATGCCTCATCGAATTGGCGTACATACAAGATACCACCGCTAGAAACATCATGTTGAAGCGATACCAGATATTGGGAGACCCGTGGCAGAAGAGTCCGAGGATTTCCTTTACCTCGATGACGAGGAAGGAGATGGCGATGCGATCAAACCAACCCCAAGGAGAATCTCCCTTCCCAAGATTACAATCCGAAAGAGTAATTCAGAAAAACAAAGACACCCCTCGAAGCCCAAAATAGACAATGTCCCATACTCCGATGGAATGGAGATTTCAATGGATGGAATTTACCAGTTCAACTGGGGGATAAGGGGAATGGACTGTCCCGACTGTGCAATGAAGGCATCCAGAGCCGTCAACCGCCTTCCTGGGATTCAGTCTTGCCGAATTTCTGTCTCTGATGGCTCGGTTGAGATATCCCAGGACATTTCGGATGGAAATGTTTCAAGAGCTTCATCTGTTCTTTCTAGCCTTGGTCACGAACCAGATGTAGGGTGGCTGAGGGCGATTGGATCGAATCCCGACATACTAGCCTCCAGTCTTGGAGTCGGCAATAAGGGACTTAGAAACTTGATCCTCAGTATCCCTGGTATCTTGGACGCAAGAACCGACAAAGGAAACGTCGATTTTCAAAGGGTTTGGATTAATGATCCTAATCTACGAGAGGCATCCGAGCAGAAGATGTCAGAAGTTTTGGGAGAGGGGCATAGACTGTCCCCAATAAGAGAGTCAGGATTTAGGAAGGATCAGATCCAACTCCTTGCAGCCGTGCTGACGATTCCTCTAATATTACTCGTAGCTTTCATCGAAGCCTCCGAACAGATACCCATAGCAGTAGCCTGGATTTTCACTCTTGTTGGTGTCGCCTTCGCCGGTCATCAATTGTTCCAGGAGGCCATAGCCGGTCTGAAAAATCGAGTTGTTGGGTTTCAGGTCCTAACTTCGCTAGCAGTATTTGGTGCGGTTGCACTTGGTGAGCTGGTCGAAGCTCTCATGGTCGTTTCGCTCGTCGCCTTTTCATCTCATCTAGAGAACAGGGCATTGATTAGAGCAAGGCAATCGATGCAGGGGGGTCTTGACAGACTCCCAAGGAGGGCCCGTGTAGTCACCAAGGATAACCCCAATGAGGCAGGAGGTAGGTCTCTTACTGTAATCAATACCGTCTCTGTGACTTCACCCTCTACTCTTGACTGCGACAACGATCTAGTTCCCGTTGAGGCATTGGAGGTAGGAGAGATGGTTGAGGTTAGGTCCGGAGAGACAGTACCAGTAGACGGAGTCATTGTCGAAGGAGCCGGTGCCATAGACAGAGCACCTCTCACTGGAGAGCCCATTCCAATCCCAGTCAAGGAGGGGGACAGAGTGGAGGCTGGCCTAGTTCTAGCTCGTGGTCCGCTAGTCATCAAGTCTGAAGCTACTGGTGACGAGACTAGACTTTCCAGTTTGATTGACCTAGTCAGGCACTACAAGGATCAACCGACAAGAACACAGAGTGCAATAGAGAGATTTACTGTGATTTGGACACCATTGGTTGTTTTTGCAGCCCCAATTATTGGGTTCTTGTTTACCAGCTCTACTGAACAGGCAATTCTCACCACCCTACTTCTCTGGGTGGTTTCATGTCCATGCTCACTATTACTGGCATCTCCAGTTCCCCATGCGGCTGCACTTACTACTGCCTCAGCTTTCGGATTGATTGCTAGAGGAGGCGACGTTCTGGAATCAGCGGCAGAGGTACAGCTTGCCTTATTGGACAAGACCGGAACCCTCACTAGTGGGAAACCAACAATTTCGGGAATCTCAGTCGCTAATGGGGTCGATGAATCCAGAGCCCTCAGAATTGCAGCAGGACTAGAGGCTCGCTCCAACCACCCATATGCAAGGACGATACTTCAGGAGGCAGATGACCGTTCTCTGAAGCCAATGGGTATTTCACAAATCAAGGATGGAGATGCTGGAGTGATTGGGATGCATAGGGAGGAGGAAGTGATGTTGGGAAGAGCCGACTGGCTTCTCTCGCAGGGGATCTCGATACCTCCTGAAGTCGATGCGGCTCTTGAGGAATCAAGGAATGCAGGAACAGGAGCAAGCATCCTATCAGTGGGTGGTTCGGCTATCGCGGCGATAGCATTCTCTCACGACGATGCCAGAGAAGGAGTTCTAGAAGCGGTCAACGAACTGGAGACTCATGGAGTCAAGGTCGAGATTCTCAGTGGTGATGAGCAGGCAAGCGTCGAGGCCTTTGCCATGGAGATCGGAATAGACCCTTCCCTTTGCAAAGGAGGGGTTGATCCTGAGGGGAAGGCAGAATACGTTACTCTACGGTCATCAGAAATTTGTACAATGATGGCTGGAGACGGATTCAATGACGCTGGAGCCTTGGCGGCAGCCGATATAGGAGTGGCAGTGGGCAGTGGAGATCAGGTTAACCTGGACGCTGCTGACGTCCTAATTCCAGGCCAGGACCCTAGAGCATTGTCGAGGATGGTTGGTCTTGCGAAGAGAACTCGCAGAGTTGTATACGCCAACATAATCATCTCAGTTGTGGTCACAATGATTCTTGTCACTGCAGTGTTAGTGGGATTCGAGATGAACTTAGCAGCGGGAATAGCTCTTCACGAGGCGAGTGCCATTATCATCATCCTGAATGGAATGTGGGTTTCTGGAACAGGAACTCAGAGACTTTCGACTCTAGCAGACCTAGCCAGAGATATTTTCTCCGATCTGACTGAGATTTGGGCCATTATGACTGGGAAGAACAGCGAAGACACATCAGCGACCGCTTGATTAACTGGACGTATTTCCCACCATCATGGCTCCTCCCGATGTTGAGTCCAATGTTTCACCCCCTTTGGTCAACTGCGCACAGTGCCAGGGAATGCTCCCCCAGGGGTTGGGAGAAATCGAATGCACACTCTGCGGGGCGCTGTGCCGCGTGTCTCACCAACCTACGGTGATTGCTCTCAAGGAGGAGAAGGTCCAGTGTCCACACTGTATGACAGCAGTTGAAGCTGGCACAGAAAAGAGACCAGTAGACCTGTCCTGCGGAGCCTGCTCTGGAATTTTCACACTTACTAGAAAGATAGTCAAGGTGGAGGTACAATGCCCATCATGCGAGGCAAACCTGAGGATTAGACCTAGACCCGGAAAGAGGGAACTCTCTTGTCCAGGGTGTCAGAATGCGTTCTTTGTCACATTCTAGTCAGAGAACACATTTGGTGTGCGAAACAGGCTTTTGCCCTCAATTTCAACCCTCTTGCCTCAAATACCCCAAAAAGGGCCCCGAATCGGGGATGGGCGCGTGAGTGAGAGCAAGCCGGCAGACTCTAGTGAGTCAGATGGATTGGACGAACTAGATGCTTTGAGGGCAGAACATGCATTATCTTCCACGGCAATGGGGGCTGCAGCAAGGGCCCGAGAAAGACTCGACGAAGAGTCAACTCTACGTTCCGGAATAAGGAGAGAGCGCAGAATGCGCATTTCTGAAATGACCGAGAGAGTCTCAGGAATGCAAGGTGCAATGAGGAAGGCCAATGAGATTCTCTTTGAAGAGCAACTTCAGCAGATTGAGGCTGATCTCAGGGACGAGCTTGAGGATGAACTTGAGAGACTGGAGAAGGGGGCATTAGAGAGGGAGGAAAGACTCCTTCGCGAGGAAATGTTACACCGACTTAGAAGAGAGGAGAACAGACTCCGAGATCAACTAGATTTGGAGAGGGATAGAAGGATCGAGGCACACACATCTAGGATTAGAGACCGACTCAGAGAGGAAATGGAAGTCGAGTTCTCACGGAGAAAGGCATTCCTCGGGGAGAGACTAGAGCTAGAGGCGAACCAAGGAATGGAGAGAATGGAACGCAGGGTTGAGATGGATCTCCGAGAAGCAATGGAATCTGAGGTTCATCGGAAGGCAGAGGCATTCCGACTGGAGCAGGAAATAAAAATGAGAGACAGCATTGCCAAGAAGAGACGGAAGCACGAGTCAAATATGGAAAAGCATCTTGAGAGTGAGAGAGAGTCGCTTGAGAAGGAAATGAAGTCCGATATCAACGTCAGGACAAAGGCACTACAGGAAGAGTCCGAAAGAGCAGCCCTGGGCGAGTTGGATAGGAGGTTCAGGGCAGAGAAGGAGAGCATGGAGGCTGCCCTTGGCCTTAGAAGACAAGAACTGGCACTAGAGAGCGAGGTTGAGATGGAGCAGAGGGTGGCTGATTTCGTCAAGAAGAGGGAGTCAGAGATGATTTCAAACCTCGAGAAGCAGCTTTCTAAGAGAGGTAACATGTCAAAGAAGGACATCAAGGAGATGATTAAGACACTAGAATCAGAAATTCGCGTGAAGATGGAAACCGCTCTCCTCGATGCAAGGCATAGTGCGATGGAGCAGTCTAACTCTTAGTGGTCCTATGAGTCAATTATTGCCTTTATTCTTTCATCTGCTTCTCTGGCAAACTCCCAGTATGACCGGCTAGCCGGATTTGATTTTGTTGGCCTTTGTGCAATTACAATAGGAGAACCTTCCAGCGGTGACTCTGCGATTGCAACTGATCTGGGAATCTGCGAATCAAAGACTCTGTCTCCAAAGTGCTTCCGAGCATGCTCCGTTACGGTTTCGCATAACTTGCTCCTAGTCTGAACCATGGTCATCAGAATGCCCAACAGGCCCAGATCAGGATTTACTGACTTCTGCACCTCTCTGATTGCAGAGATTAGTTGACCCATCCCTTCTAGGGCATAGAACTCGGCTTGAATTGGTATTAGGATACAATCTGCTGCACATAGAGAATTCACAGTTAGTAGACCAAGAGACGCGGGAGCGTCAATAATGATTACATCGAAGCGATCCATTACCTCGTTGAGAGCAAGTTTGAGCCTATTCTCTCTGCCAACTCTTGTCGCTAGGTCCACTTCAATACCAGACAGATCCAAATCTGCCGGAAGAACCCATAGATTTCGTATCTTAATGTGTTTGGGGGGCCCGCGAGTCTTCTCAGGATTATTTTTCTTCCATGCATTCCTCATTGATCTTGAGAGGATATCCGGTCCAAGCGTGCAATCTCTTAGTTTGAGTGAGTCATCATCCACCCCTCGAGCGAATAACTCGTTCATTGTAGGGCCAACACTCCTCTTGTCAACGCCGAATGAAGTTGCTACGTTTCCTTTGGGATCCATATCAACTAGCAGGACCTTTCTACTGCGAATTTTGTAATCCTCACTTCCCAATGCCAGAGAAGAAGCCAGATTGACTGCAGTGGTTGTTCTCGAGCATCCGCCTTTGTGATTCACACAGGCTATCACTACGGCCACGTAGGTGAGTATGGCATTCGGTTAATTGGGATTCCCGATTACTGAATAACTGGGACGTTAACTTCACCGAGTATCTTGTTCACGACTCTCCTTCCGGTTACTCCCCTTATCTTGGACTCCGGCTTGAGGACAATCCTGTGACTAACCACATCAAGAGCGACTCCCTTCACATCGTCCGGAATGACGTAGTCTCTTCCATCAATTGCAGCAGATGCTCTTGATGCTTTGAACAGTCCTTGGCTAGCCCTTGGAGAGGCGCCCGCTTCTATTCGTGGATCCGCCCGGGTCCTCTGGACGACCTGAACGATATATCCTAGAATGGCCGGATCAATGTGAACAGTCTCGAGAGCCTTTTGCATCGCCACAACCTTTCGAGGCTCCACAATCTGCTCCACATCGTAACCGTCCTTGCCACGTAGCTTCCTTCGTTGCAATATTGCTTTTTCTTCGTCCATTGAAGGATATCCCATACTCATCTTCATGAGGAATCTATCCATTTGAGCCTCAGGAAGGGGATACGTTCCTTCCTGCTCAATTGGGTTCTGAGTTGCCATTGTGACGAATGGTGCGGGAAGTTTGTGCGTGATTCCCTCAATCGTTACTTGCTTCTCTTCCATAGCTTCGAGAAGAGCAGCTTGAGTCTTGGGTGGAGCTCTGTTAATCTCGTCAGAAAGCAGAATATTGGTGAATAGTGGGCCGAATCTTGGCTTGAACTCTCCTGTTTTCTGGTCGTACATGTAAGTCCCGATGATATCCGCGGGAAGGAGATCCGGGGTGAATTGAACTCTCTTGAATTTGCAACCCAATGCTTGGGCGAAAGTATTCGCCATCAGAGTCTTTGCAAGACCAGGGTTGTCTTCTATCAGAATGTTCCCGTTCGCTAGGATTCCTATGGCCACTTTGCGAATATTTTCGGGTTTCCCGATTATTACTTTGGCAACTTCACTCATGAGGTTGTTTGCATGTCCAGAAACTGACCTAATTAGGTCCTTTGAGCTAGATCCACCACCCTGAGCAATCGTCACACTGAACCCTCTTGCTTCTAGGCCGATTCCAAGACTACTTGAGTGTTAGGTGCCTTTGCACATCCCGTGCTCCAGTATCATCTGCCCCAGAAGTGATCATCCTTCCTGTGTAGAGCCAGAAGCTCTTCGTAGACTTCTCTTTCCACAGAGGTCATCTCCAGCTTCCTAAGTTTCCTAGCATGTGATTCTGGAATATCTACTAGGAGAACATTCCCCTCTTCTATTTGTCTTCCCACTGTAACTCCCTCAACTGATATCGCTACCTCGGCACCCTGCCTTGCCTCCTTGAGACTCTCTTGACCCGATCTGATGGATTTTATTCTACCTACTTTCACCCCATCTTTGAGAAGTCCTTGGCCGATGTGGATTCTTCCTGCGAGAACCCTAACTCCGACAACAGCAGGTTTTGAGATCCTAAATGTATGATCTGGAAGCAGCATTATCCTTCCGGGATAAACCACCAACTCCCTCCTCTCCTCTTCAAGTTCTGATTTCCTGGCTTCCACCCATTCCTCACGTTCCTCTAGAATTCTGTAGATAATGTCGGAACCAATGTGTTTTACTCCGACTTCGGAATCTGATACTTCTTCCTCGGCCTCTTCCAGAATCTCCGTGCTGAAGGCCATAATCAATCGATTTAGAGGATCTGAGGACGCCTCAGCGCTACGAACATCTCTTCGACTCACCTTCCCTATCGAGGCCTCCCTGATTGGTACCTCAATCTCCCTGAGCTCCTTTGCAAGAGCCTCGAGACCACCAACTGTGTCGGATTTGATGCAAACGCCTTCTTCGTCCAGTTCTATTGAGAGATTCGCCTCCTCGTTCGCTGCCACCATTGCTAATTCTTTCTCTTCATCGGAGCAAACTACTCGAAGAGTGGTCCCAACTAGAACACCCTCCAACGATGGTGCACTAATCTTGACTCCAGCAGCTGCATATGCGGTTTCGGTGTTATCCCACCTGTCTCCGGCATCTCTCATTTCACTCATTCCTCTCGGGGAAAATAGCCCTTTCACATGGGTGGTGACTCCTCCTCTATCGCTGACCAGTACTATTTCATCCCCCTTACGAATTGAACCTCTATGCAGTATCAGATCCAAGGTTTTTCCAAGACCCCTTTCTTCCTTCATCTCCAACACAGTTGCCTCTCCAGAGCCTTCAACGTCAGTCAACTGATCTGATAGATATCGTTCTGCAAGTCCTATTACAACTGCTAATAGATCTTGAATTCCTTCTCCCTCCCTTGCAGAGATTGGAACCATTGCAATCTCTTTGGTGAAATCCTTGATTTTCTCATATCTCTCGAGATTGAAACCCTCCTCGGCAAACTGACCTACAAGTTCCCAATAACGTTGATCGAATAGTCCAAGTGACTCCTTGGACTGATCCCGCATAGAGATTGACATTGTCCTGCCTTCTTGACATTGCCATCCATGAATCCTGTCTACCTTGTTCGCAGCCACTACGAACGGTGTCTTCGACTGCTTCAGTATTTTCAGCGACTCTCTTGTTTGTGGCCTGCAACCCTCCATTACATCCACGATTAGGATTGCAATATCAGCAAGAGATCCTCCCCGAGCCCGAAGAGAGGAGAATGAGTGATGTCCGGGTGTATCAATGAAAAGGAGGCCTGGCGAGTCAAATGTTTTCCCCCCCAGTAGTGGCGCGCACAAATCATTCAGTATATCCGATGGAACTTCAGTGGCCCCGATATGCTGGGTAATCCCACCCGCTTCTCTATCCATTACCGAGGAACGACTCTGTTCGCCTAGGGATCTAACGTGATCCAAGAGAGAGGTCTTACCATGGTCGACATGACCTAGGACAGCGACGATGGGTTGCCTGCGTCCTGACATTTCACCCACCTCATGCTCCTTCCCCTGCTTAATTGATTGCTCACTCGTAGATGTGTGTCTCCGCGTCTCGGACCCAATTGACCAGTCCCTCTGGGAACCACAGGCCCAATTCGAAGGATGCTGTGTCCTCACCGTCCGAGCCGTGTATCACATTGTGCCCGATATCCATTGCTAAGTCCCCCCTGATAGTTCCTGGGGAAGCTGTGCGGCCATCGGTCGGTCCGATGAGATTGCGAGCAACGCTGATTGCATCGACTCCAGTCCACGCCATTGCGACGACCGGTCCGGATGTGATGAACTCGATTAGTCCGTCGTAGAACGGGCGTTCATTGTGAACCTCGTAATGTGCCTCTGCGAGTTCTAAGGGAGGCCTCAACTGCCTGAGCCCGACGAGTCTAAGCCCCTTGGTCTCGAATCTCCCGATTATATCGGCCACTAGGCCTCTCTGTACTCCGTCGGGTTTGATCATCACGAAGGTTGTCTGCATTTCTCCCATGTTCCGGCCGAAACACCCTCCCTATTTCAACGAAGTCACCAGAGCAAATGCTTGATGAGCCTAGTGCCATGACGCAGTTTCATGAAAATGACAACCCCATTCATTTTGTCGTTATGTCTATTGCTTCCCGGCTGCATGGATAGCGTTAGCGATACCGTTAACCCCGAGAGAGAACTATTCGATGACAATACGTTCGTTGACGAGGACGATCACATCAAGCTAACTTGGGATGTAGATTCAGTAGTGACGATTAGACTGGATCTTGAGAAGATTGAGGGCCCAAACATAGATCTCTACACGATGACTGAGATAAATTACGAGAAGTACAAGGAATGTGACAGTTTCGTTTATCTGGCCGAACTTAGTGACCCAAACACTGCTGCATCCGACCTCGAGGCCACTGTAGACGCGGGCACATATGTCACGGTAATAGACAACACTGATTGCGGAGAAGCACAACCACCCGGTCCACAGGGACCATTGGGAATGGATGACGAAAACGATGTAGCAAGAGTCGATTACAGGATTACAGCCCAGTAGTCACTCACTTGATGCCGCCCTTCTCGTAGCGACGGGTCCACTTCAGCCGTCTGGCGTTCCTCTTCAGCTTGAGCATGTTCTTGCGGGACTTGCTGTCCTTGAACCAGTAAACAGAACCGTCCCTCTTGACGAACATCATGCCCGTACCAGGCTCAATCTCCTCGTTCGTGAAACTGCAAATCCTCTGCTCTGGCATAATAATCACCTGGAGCCTATCCTTCTGGCCTCTCTACCCGTGTCTCTGAGCATTAGGATGTCTCCACCCTCTCCAGTCACTGGATCTGGCCCCCTTACTGGGCCCAGTACGTTCCTTGTGATGATGCGCCCAACGTCTCGAGGGTTGTCCGAGTCTAGCACCCTGACCTTGACCTGCATCGCTTCGCCAGTAAGGCCGGTTCTGCCGACTATCTCGACGACTTCAGCAGGCCAAGCTTCGGTTGCCATGCCTCAAACCTCCAAATCATGACGAGAGCGTCTCGAAGTGCGACTTGACCTCGTTGAATCTATCCATTCCTTCTTTCTCGACCTGCATTACAGCAATAGCCGCAGTCCTGGTCCCAGTGCTCATTCCAGCAGCCTCAGCGAGGTAAGCCTGATCCTCAACGTAGATGAATGGGATTTCCTTCTCCTTGCAAATCATCGGTATATGCGCCAGCAGCTCACCCGGGTTCACGTTCTCAGCCATCACGACCATCTGCGCAGTCCCTCTCTCTGCCGACTTGGTGACCTCATTGGCCCCCTTCTTCAGTCTGCCTTTGCCGTCTTTGCCTAGGCTCTTGACCATCTCGTAAACTTGCTCTTGTACGTCTTGGGGTGTTTCGAAAACAATATGTACACTCATTGGAACATCTCCTCGTGTTAGTAAGCCGCCGC
>Ga0208408_1000276_pt1 | contig 35313 bp, 29 predicted proteins | sample ETNtaG_4_FD_185776 | JGI IMG/M metagenome (GOLD analysis project Ga0208408, IMG submission 185776) | Marine microbial and viral communities from oxygen minimum zone, Eastern Pacific Ocean - ETNP201406SV67 (SPAdes) (version 2) | ecosystem: Environmental > Aquatic > Marine > Oceanic ... | reverse complement strand
TAATAATTCTCTTGAATTAGAAGAATTGCCTGAAAAAGAAATTTTTGGAAGTGTAAAATATGATCCTAATCAGACTACGGTTTTTTTGACAAAGAAGTTATAGTCTAAATCGCTTAAATGAACTTGGTATAACAAACATTCCAACAAATAATATTGGCATTAGTGAATTTTTCGTTGGTTCTCCTAAATTACTTGGAAAAAATTCAGTTAAATTACCTATAGATTCATACAGGCTTGGACCATTTCCTAAATAGTAAACAGAACCCAGTCTATCTCTTGAATTTGCCGGAGTTGTATCATTCCCAGATGCACAAGTTCCCGTGCACCCATCTGCAAATCCAATGTATACTCTACCTTCTAAATCAATGTGTAAATCATTAAAATCTAGAAGATTACGATTAGAACCACCATCATCAGAACGGCAATCTCCACTGTTCAAGCATATACTGCCAACCTGTACAGGATCTGAAGAAACACGTTGTGTATGAAATACAGGATTTTCATCCAATGCATTAAGACTGTAAGTAACATAAAGATAATGAGTGACATTTGAGGTAGCATAGTGTGCATTTCCATCCCATGGATTTCCATCAATATCGGTTTGGTTTAATTCGCTAGCGTTTTCACTTCCGAGATATGTAATTGCAATCCGGCCAGGATCTCCAGCAGAGGTATGTGGGAAAGTTGCTGAAATTACTTCGACAGGACTAATTCTTATACTGGTTTGATCCCAAGTATCGCCTGAGTCTAGACTTCGTGACATGTAAACTCCTTGATCACCACCAACCCAAACATTGTAAGCATTAGAATCAGTGTCTGTAGCAACTTCTCCATTTTTACGAGGATTTGGTGTTCCTACATCTTGTCCCATTGTTCTTTCTTCCCAAGTAAGGCCATTATCTTTAGAAAAGATGATTGCAGGTGTTGCTACTCGAGGAGGTAGATAGACAGTCCCATCAGGTGCAGTAGTGATTGCTCCATGTAATCCTCCGTTGGTAGTGGCTAGACCGACAATGTCACCTCCAGCCTCAAATGTAGCACCTCCATCATAACTAGTATAACAAGAGATGTAGAGTAATTTGTTAAAACAAAAATATACTGCAGTTTCATAAACATTCGAGGAGACGCCTCCTCCAATTCCATAACCATCATCAGTCCATGGACCTGAACCAAGTTTGATATGATCATTTATAGGTACTGAACCGGAATCATGTGGGTTAGCTGCCCAAGTTTCACCATCATCGTCAGACCAACCAATCCAAGTGGTCCAAAGCCCCATCATGTGAATATTGAATACTCTATCAGTTATTGGATCAACCCAACCATAAGGGTCATTAGTGAAGAATGCCTGTGTACCATCACTTGTATCTTCCCATGTTAGCCCATGATCGCATGAGCGCATTGGTTTTTCGAATGCTATGAAGAATATACAACCACTTGAGGTAACTCCAATACTTGGTTCAGCTCCTTGTTCTCCTACATCACTGAAAACAAAATCCATAGCTAGTGGCTCACCTTCGATTGAGGTTCCATTGGATCCAGTGACAAAAGTTCCATCTGGAAGTGAAGGTTCTTCAATAATTATCGGTTTTTTTTGTTCGTCTTCAAGACATCCTGTAATACTTGTTAGAGTTAGCATAAAGCAAATCACTACAACTCGTGCATCAAATTTCATTATATGACTGTATTTGGAGTCATCATCATAATATTTACCCCTAATTAGTTATTTTCCTTTTGTAATAGATTACCAACCATAAGTTTCAGTAATTTTAAGACTTGATTTAATTTTTAGAAGCTTACCAGCCATAGGTAATAAATCTGGATTTCTAATTAAAACACCAAGCATTTTGAGCCATGGCAACTTTGAATAATTACGACCATCATAAATTTCACCTATTAAATTTAGAGTTCGTTTATCTAGTGAATAAATTAATTTTGATTGATCAACAAATTTCTGTTGAGTCCATGGTTGTCTCTTAAGGATACGATCATACCATATATGTGATTCTAAATCAGAATGCAATGATTTCCCACAAGAATCCCAATATTTTCCTTTGAGTTCATGACAGTTAATAGCATGTGAAGGTGGTGTAAGAGTTCCAGTACCTAGCTCATTTTGAATAGCAATTACTGCATATTCAGCAGATAACATTCCAACATGAACACCTCCTTTAGTGATGGGATTTGTCAATCCTGCAGAATCTCCAACAACATAGGCATCCTTTGTAGAAAATTGAGGTATAGGCCCATCTCTTGGTATTAATCCGCCATTTTGCTTATCGCCAAGATCATTTTTTATTCTTTTATCAGGCTCAACACTCATATATTCACGACAAAAATAATCCAACCCTTTCTTTGCACCGTTTGTGGATACAATTCCAACATTGAAAATACCATCCCGAGGAAAAACCCATACATATCCATCAGCGAATATAGGGTCAATGTAAAAATCAAAATAATCAGTATCAGGAAAGTCAACATCGCTAGTTTTGAATTTATATTGAAGTCCAGGCAATAATCGTAATTTGTCATTTCCTTTAAGGCCTACTTGTGTTACTATGTTAGGAACTCGTCCTTCTGCAATAACGAGTTGTTTAGCTTTTGCTACTTGTTCATCTTTAGAAAATAAACTCCAACAATCATTTTCTTTTATTACTTTAGATATTTTCAAGTTTTCATGACGCTCGACACCTGCAGCCACAGCATCATCAGATATGGATTGATCTAATCCCCAACGGTGTATTGAATAACCAGGTGACATTAATCCTACCGATTTTCCGTTTGGCATTCTTATTCGATTGCCTTTTACTTCTCTAATAGCCCAATCACCCACTGGATAGTTGGTGTGTTCTAGGGCAATTTTACCTAAACCTTCTCCACAATGTATCGGCTCTCCAACACGTTTCTTACGATCAAATGCAATAACTGAATGTCCTGCTTCAGCCAATCTCAATGCAGCCATTCCTCCAGCAGGTCCTTGTCCTACAACAGCTACATCATACATACTAACAGTTCATTGGGGCTGAATAAAAAATTAATCTTTATTCATAGAATCTCTGAGAACAGGTCTTGCATCACGATATTTTTGAAGATTATCTAGAGGGATTTCAATAACGATCGTGTCTTCCTTAAATGCTTCTATTTCTCCAATTACTTTTCCTCTTGGGTCAAAAACACATGATTCGCCAGCAAATACCAAATTTCCCTGAGTACCAATATTATTTACGAACCCATAGTAGCACGTAGTTTCAATTGCTCTAGCTGGTAATACTCTGTGAAATAAGGGTCTAGAAGTAGTAGGGCTCGCAGCTAAATTTAATATTAAATCAGCACCATTTTGCGCTAATTCCATAGAAATATTGGGGAAAAATAAGTCATAACATATTTGGACACCAATATTTCCAAATTTAGTCCTAAATACATGAGTTCCATTTCCTTCACCAAAAAAAGTTTTCTCTTCAAATGGTCCAAAATTTGGTAAGAATTGCTTTCTGTAATGTCCGATATATCCTTCAGGTCCTATCATAACTGCAGAGTTAAATAGTGATTTTTCAGCTCTTTCTACAATACCTGAAAGAATAGTAATATTATATTTTTCCGCCATTTCCAGCATGCCCTTTTGAGCAGGTCCCTCAGAAGGTATTTTTTCAGAAATATTGTTATAATTATCTCTTAAATTATAACCAGTAATAAATAATTCAGGAAATGCTATCAAATCGATTTTATTTTCACTTTTACTAATGGCCTTTTTTAGTGATTCTTCCATTATCCTTAAATTTTTTTTTACATTCCCAAGAACTATAGGAACTTGCCCCATTGCCAAGTGCATAATATCTGATAGAGACCCAAGAATATAATATTGTTAAATTTAAATTAGTCCCTTCTTTTTGGATAATAGTGAATATATTTCCAGATACAATTGAAATAATTCTTAATTTCATAAAAGCTAGAGTTGCAGATGCTAAGACAGATGGTGTAGTATTAGGATTGTCTGGTGGCATAGATTCAGCAGTTACACTATCCTTAGCAGTATCTGCTCTTGGACCTGATAAAGTTCATGGACTTATCATGCCATTTAATGAAACAGATTCAGTAGATTTAGCTATAAATCATGCGCAATCATTGTCAGTTACAACAAAAAAAATTAATATTTCAAAAATAGTATCAGCATATAAGAAATCGTCCGATTTTTTCTCAAAAAAAATTCCAGAAGGCAATTTACATTCAAGAATTAGAATGTCATTGCTGTATGGATATGGTTTTTCATTAAATAGTTTAGTTATTGGTACTTCAAATAAATCAGAATTGTTAATCGGATATTATACCAAATGGGGAGATGGGGGTACTGATTTTCTTCCAATTGGCGATCTTTATAAATCACAAATTTTTGAATTAGGTAAAAATTTAGAAGTACCATCAGGAATATTGAATCGAGAACCAACGGCAGAGTTGTGGCAGGGTCAAACAGATGAAGATGATTTGGGCTTTAGTTATTCTGAATTAGATGGTGTTCTTTTCGAATTAGAAAGATTTTCTTCAATACCAAAAATAGTAGAAAAAACAGGAGTATCTATTGAAAAAATCAATAAAATTAATGGCTTAATTAAACAAACTATTCATAAAAGAGTATTTCCACCAGTTTGTAAGATAGGCCTTAGAACAGTTGGTTTGGACTGGCGTGAAACTATAGGTAGTGAATAATTTTTTATAATAGAATTATTACGTCTTTTGCCGAATCTAGTATTTACTCTAGTTTATTGATTAATATTGTGGAACCAACATGACTTTTTGACAAGTTATATCATTTTTTTACCTTTTCCGGGGTGGTAGTAACATTAAAAATAGCCAAAAGTCATTTTTTTAAACCATATGTAATACTTATTATATGGAGCCTTAATAGCGGGAGACCGATGAAATTAACACAAATTATGACATTGTATGATTCGCTCCAGCCACCTTTGGGGGTGGCTTAATTGCCAGCTAAATTAAATGGCTTAAAAATCGAGCGTAAGTTTACCGAGAGTGGCAAGGATCCTTTTCAAAAGTTAGATTGGAAAAAGAGAGATGTAGAGATTCGTAATTTTGATGGTACTGTTGCTTTTTCAATGAAAGATGTCAACCTTCCAGATAATTATAGTCAAGTGGCAGCCAATGTTCTTTCACAAAAATATCTTAGGAAAGCAGGTGTCCCTAAAAAATTAAGGAAAGTTAAAGAGAAGGGGGTGCCTATTTGGCTTCAAAAGAGTGTTCCAGATCATAAAGCTATGGAAAATCTGACTGAAGATGAAAAATATGGTGAAGAAGTAGATGGAAAACAGACTTTTAGACGTTTAGCAGGAACTTGGACTTATTGGGGATGGAAACATGGTTATTTTGCAAGTGAAGAAGACGCTAGAGCCTATTATGATGAAATGTGTTTCATGCTTGCTTTTCAAATGGTTTCACCAAATTCACCACAATGGTTCAATACTGGACTAAACTGGGCTTACGGTATTGAAGGTCCTCCACAAGGGCATTATTTTGTTAATCCAGACACTGAAGAATTAGAAAGTTCAATTAATGCTTATGAACATCCGCAACCTCATGCCTGTTTCATTCAGTCAGTATCTGATGATCTAGTAAGTGAAGGAGGTATTATGGATTTATGGACTCGTGAAGCTAGATTATTCAAGTTTGGTTCCGGGACTGGAAGCAACTTTTCTCGAATAAGGGGTGAAGGAGAACCACTTTCTGGTGGTGGGATGTCTTCTGGTTTGATGTCTTTTTTAAGAATTGGTGATCGGGCTGCAGGAGCAATTAAATCTGGAGGAACAACACGCCGTGCAGCCAAAATGGTTTGTTTAGATATGGATCATCCAGATATTGAAGCCTTTATCAATTGGAAATTGACCGAAGAAGAAAAAGTTGCAGCATTGGTATCTGGTTCTCAACATCTTCAAAATCATGCTAACGAAATTTTAGCAGCAATTCAAGCCCATCCTGAAGATAAGACTCGTTTTGATCAATCAAAGAATAAACCTTTGGCTATGTCTATAAATTCAGCAATGAAGGCATATATTCCAGATAATCTGATTGCTAGAGTTTTAGAATTAGGTCAACAAGGCTATACTCAAATTGAGATGGAAACTTATGATACTTCTTGGGAAGGTGAAGCTTATTCGACAGTTTCAGGTCAGAATAGCAATAATTCAGTTCGTGTAAGCAATGGTTTTATGGATGCAGTAATAAATGAGAAAGATTGGAATTTATATTGGAGAACTGAATTAGATAATGCTAAGGAGCAAGGGCGTAAACCTAAAGCATGTAAAACTATTCCAGCAAACGATCTTTGGGATGATATCTCAAGAGCAGCTTGGTCTTGTGCAGATCCTGGTTTACAATATGATACAACCATTAATGAATGGCATACTTGTTCACCAGATGGATTGATTAACGGTAGTAATCCTTGTTCAGAATATATGTTTTTAGATGATACAGCTTGTAATCTAGCTAGTTTGAATTTGGTTAAATATTATAATCAAGAAACAATGCAATTCCAAACTGAAGAGTACAATCATTCGATTAGATTATGGACTGTAGCTCTTGAAATTTCAGTATTGATGGCACAATTCCCATCTATGGAAATTGCCCAACGCAGTTATGATTATCGAACATTAGGTTTAGGTTATGCTAATATTGGTTCTTTATTGATGCGTATGGGAATACCATATGATGATAATCGTGCATCTGCAATATGTGGTGCACTTACATCAATGCTAGGTGGTGTTTCATATGCAACTAGTGCAGAAATGGCGGCAGTTAAAGGGCCATTTTCAAGATATGAAAATAATAAGGATAACATGCTCAGAGTAATGAGAAATCATCGAAGAGCAGCCTATAATGCATTGGATGAAGAATATGAAGGCTTAACAATTAAACCGAGAGGTATAGATTCTAATTATTGTCCTGAATATTTGCTTAAGTCAGCTCAAGAATGTTGGGATGAAGTTATAGATTTAGGAGAAAAATATGGTTTCCGTAATGCACAATCAACAGTCATAGCACCAACTGGTACAATTGGAATCGTTATGGACTGTGATACTACAGGAATAGAACCCGACTTTGCACTTGTTAAGTTTAAGACACTAGCAGGAGGAGGAATGCTTAGAATGATTAATCAGTCAGTTCCTGCAGCATTAGATCGTCTTGGATATGATAACTTACAATCCCAGGAAATTGTCGATTACATTGTAGGTTCTGGAACTTTTGAAGGATCACCAGAAATTAATATAGAATCATTGAAAAAGAAGGGTTTGACTCCAGATATAATTGCCTCACTTGAGTCTCAGATTAGTAAATTTACATCGATTAATCACTTGGTTACTCCAATGAGTGTAGGTTCTGACTTTTGTAAAGATAAATTAAGAGTTAGAGAAACTAGTTTAGAGGACTTTTCTTTTGATTTATTAAGTCATTTGGGTTTCACTAATGAACAAATAAATGCAGCTAATGACTTTATTTTTGGTCGCCTTACAATAGAGGGAGCTCCACACATTAAGGATAAAGATTTACCAGTCTTTGATTGTGCAAACAAATGTGGTCAATATGGAACACGTTTTATTGCTTGGAGCGCACATATTAACATAATGTCTGCAGCTCAACCTTTCATTTCTGGTGCTATTTCGAAGACAATAAATATGCCTCATGAATCTACTATAGATGATATCAAGCAGGCATACATGGACTCGTGGCGCGGTATGATTAAAGCTAATGCCTTGTATAGAGATAGTTCAAAATTAAGTCAACCATTGATGTCAGGTACGGTTTTGAAAGTCGATATAAATGAAGAAGAAGATTTACTTGCTGAAGGATTAATTAGTACTCAAAAGGCCGTTGAAGTAATGGCTGATGCATTACCTACTCCAGATGCTGTGCCCTTGGCTCGTAAAATAGTAACTAGATATATTGCACAGAGACGCCGTCTTCCAAATAAAAGAGGAGGATATATTCAGAAAGCCACTATTGGTGGACATAATGTATATCTTCATGCTGGAGAATATGCTGATGGAAGTTTAGGTGAAATTTTCATTGATATGCATAAAGAGGGTGCAGCTTTCAAGGCATTAACTAATGCTTTTGCAATTGCTGTAAGTTTAGGTTTACAACACGGAGTTCCACTGAAAGAATTTGTAGATGCATTTGTTTTCACTAGATTTGAACCTAATGGGCCAGTAGTTGGTAATGATCGAATTAAAATGTCTACAAGTATTTTAGATTATATATTTAGAGATTTAGCTGTAAATTATCTTGATAGAAATGATTTAGCTCATGTTAAACCTGAAGATCTTAAACCAGATATTCTTAGAAGTGAAGGTGAAACTGTAACTGAGCAGAATTTGAACTCAGGTCTAAGTCCTGCAGGTTCAGCAACAGATGGTCATGAAATCCAGCTTACTTTAGATGATGTTGAAACGGCTAGTGCCGATAGTTCAGCAGCACAAACAGGATTGGATGAATTATCTTTAGCATCAGCACCTATTGCTTCAGGAACGGGAGATAATTCAACAGTTAAAGAAGCGAGTAAATTTGGTTTTGAAGGAGATCCTTGTCCAGAATGTGGACAGTTTACTTTAGTTTCCAATGGAAGTTGCTTGAAATGTGTAAGTTGCGGTTCAACAACAGGTTGTTCTTAGTTAGAAAAACTAAATAAGCCCAAGTTAACTACGCAAAATAATGGGATTAGGAGAAACTCTTGATAATGGCATGACCAAATTCGAGAATTACAACAATAGTGAAGTATATAAGTTTGGAAATTATACTATAACTGGTCGTCTTGTATCGGGCTTTGTAGGTTTCTTTGTTATTATCCTAATGTTGATGGTAACTTTTTCATCAGCTGCAAATTCATTTATGGTTTCAGACTTAGGTGGAAGTAAAGCCTACATTGGAGATTTAGTTATTACAGAGGTAGCTGGTCCTTCTCTTTCAGGTACTTTGAATCCTGATGAGTCAATAGATTTTGGACATATAGCTGGCGATGTTGAATGGGATCACATAGATAATCTTCGAATTTCTCATTTTGATGTTATAGTAGAGTGGGATGCTAACGGTGGTGCCGGAGGTGGTCGTCAAGTTACATTTGATGTTTCTTCACAGAATAACACAAGTGGTCAGAGTCAAACAGACAATGGAGGTGGTGGAGTAATAACAATTCCATGGGTCGTTAATCAGGAAATCATGTTAAATAATGAAACAGTTTCTAATAATGCAGATAGTCCTGAAGCCTTTTTATCTTATTTAGAAGTTCCAGGTGAATGGATGGGAGGAACCTTTACATTTAGTTCTAGTAGCGCCGGTTCAATTATCCTTTCTGAATCTGTTGATTACACCATATCTTTGACTATGTATACTTGGAATATTGAAAATATAAGGGAAATTCAAGAATTATGATGAATTCAGATATAGATGCCGATGAAGGCAATCTCCTTTTTACAGATGAATACAAAAAAGCACTTGAGAAAGCATCGTATGAGATAGTTGGAAATCATTCTGCAGTTGAAATATGTGGTTGGACTAAAAAAGGTATGAATGAAGAAAGCAGCGGTTGCTACAAACAAAAATTTTATGGTATTCGATCACATCAGTGTACACAAATGACACCGGCAGCAGTAGCTTGTGATCAAAAATGTGTATATTGCTGGAGAGCAAATGAAATGTTTTCAGGTAAACAAGATTTAATGGAATATGCAAAAGATGATCCTGTAGATGTAGTAGAGGGCTCTATAGAGGGTCATTTGAGAAAGCTATCTGGTTTTGGTGGTAATCCAAATATAGATCAGCAGAAATTTTTAGAATCTAAAACCGTTAGGCATTTTGCAATTTCTCTTACTGGTGAACCTACTTTGTATAAGGGACTTCCAGGTATGCTTAGAGAGCTCAGAGCACGTAAGATTTCTTCATTTTTGGTGACAAATGGCTTGCATCCAGAAATGATAGAAAAACTTAGAGATGAAGATTCACTACCAACTCAATTGTACATGTCTTTAGATGCTCCTGATGAAGCTACATGGAAAAAAATAGATGTACCTTTAGTTCCGAATTTTTGGGATAAAATATTAGGTACTCTGAAGTTAATGGATGGTCTAAATACTCGAAAAGTTCTTAGAATGACTGTAGTTAAAGGCTGGAACGATTTTGATGTATCTGGTTATGCTGAGTTAATTAAATTAGCTGGGGAAAAAGTAATGATTGAAGTTAAATCCTATATGCATTTAGGTCCAGCACGAAAGCGTTTAAGTCAAGATAATATGTTGTCATATGATGAAGTTTTAGACTTTTCAAATAAGTTAGCTACAAAATTAGGTTGGAAAGTAATTGATGAAGCTCCTAATAGTTTGATTGCACTTGTAGCTGAGGAAGATTGGGAAGAAAGAGTGATGGATTTTGGAGATCCTTTAACAGGTCATTTAGATTCTTCATTCACTTGCTAAACCCAAAACAGGTAAATACTACTTCATTGACCTAAGTATTGTGAATTATATCACAGGTATCGAATCTGCGTTCAAAACTTATATTGGTAATGAGTCTATAGGTGAATTACAACGGTCTATTACAGATAAGCCAATGATTTTGATAGCTGGAGATCAATTAACAGGTAAGTCCACTCAAGCTAGAAATTTGGCTGAACATTTTGGTGGAGATTTTTATTCAGTTGGTAGTTTATTCAGAGAAACAGCCAAAGAAAGAGGCATCACTGTGGCAGAACAAGCACGTTTACTATTAGTTGAAAGAGGGATTGATGTTGAAATTGATTATAAGACATGTCAGATGATAAGTGGTTCTAGTATAAGTTCAAATTTGGGAGTTATAGAGGGAAGGCAACCGGCCTATATGGGAAGTTTCATGGCTAATTTAGGCAAGAAAAATATAGTTAGACTCTATTTTCAATGTTCTATCTTAGAACAGGCACTTAGATTTCTTAGAAGAGAAATTGGAGAAGAATTTTATCAAATTGGCCGTAAATCTATTCCTAAAAAAGATTATAAGACGTTGGAATCTTTAAGGGATGAAATTCAGCTTTTAGAGATCAAAGAAAAGCAAAAAACAATAGATGATTTTATAGAAAATCAGAATAGAGATGAGGATGATAGGCATAGATATTCAGAACTCTATGGTTTTGATTATGGTAATTTAGACGGATATGACCTTATTATTAATACTAATGACAAAGAACCAGATGTTGTATTTGATATTGTCATAAAAAAGTTAGAGGATTTTGGCTTTCGAACAGATTAATAAACTACCTAATACAGTGACTAACGTGGACTTATCTCCAAATGAAATAAAATTGCTAAAGTGCTTGAAGAGCGGAACGCTTTCTCCAGTTGAAGCTTCAACAAAATCAGGTCTTGGTGAAAAAGAAACGATGTCTGCAGCATCATGGCTTCGAAATAAGGGTTTAATAGATATATCTGAGGAGTCAAAAATCTATTATTTTGTTAATGATGAGGGCAAAAAATATGCTGAACAAGGGCTGCCCGAAAGAAGGGCTGTTGAATGGCTTAATCAAATTGGTGAAGCAGTAATTGATGAATTACCTTTAGATGATAATGAAAAGAAAATAGTTGTCGGATGGCTCAAAAAAAAGAATTTTGCAGAGCTAGAGAAAACAGAAGAAGGTCTTAAATTAACTCCTACAGGAAATGTTGATCGAACACCAGATGAAGAATTATTAATTAAGTTAAGTAGGAAACCGTTATTGGAAGAAGAGATTGATAAAGAAGGATTTTCTTTACTCAAAGGTAGACAAGTATTGTCTACTAAAGAAGAAGTTTCACGTACTTTTTCATTATCTGAAGTAGGTTCTAATTTTGATATTGAAAATGTATCTGATGATTTAATTGGTGAGCTGACTCCTGAAATGATTCAATCAGGGAGTTGGAAAGACTCAAAATTTCAAAAGTACAGTCATGAAACAAATGTTGAGCCTTCAAATATTTCAACACTTCATCCTTTAACTAGATTTACTGAAGAAATTAGATCAATATTTCTTCAAATGGGCTTTACAGAGATAGATGGTGATTATGTTGAATCTGCTTTTTGGAATATGGATGTTTTGTTTATCCCTCAAGATCACCCTGCCAGAGAATTACAAGATACTTTTTATCTTTCTGAACCGGCTTCTTTTATAATAAATGATGAAGATTTGTTAAGTAAAGTTAAATCAATACATGAAGATGGTGGAGATACTGAGTCCGTGGGTTGGGGTAGTAAATGGAGCAAAGAAACAGCTCAACAGGCACTTCTGAGAACACATACTACAGTAGGAACTATACGTTATTTATCAAATAATCCAGAACCTCCTGTTAGGGTCTTTAGTGTTGGTAGAGTTTTCAGACGGGAAGCTCTTGATGCCACTCACTTACCTGAATTTACACAAGTTGAGGGGATAATTGTTGAACCTAATGCAAACTTTGGTATGTTGATTGGAGTTCTCAAGGAATTCTATCACCGTATGGGTTTTGATGATGTTAGAGTAAGGCCTGCTTATTTCCCATATACTGAACCTTCTTTAGAGGTCGAAGTCAGATTTGGAGATAGATGGTTAGAGCTAGGAGGGGCTGGTATTTTTAGACCTGAAGTTACAGCACCATTTGGCATTGAGAGTCCGGTTTTAGCTTGGGGTTTGGGTCTAGAAAGATTAGCAATGTTACGTTTAGGAATTAAAGATATTAGAATGCTGTACCAAAGTGATCTTCAATGGCTTAAAGAAACCGTTTAGGCAATACTGATACTTACTTTTTTTATGACAATATTACTTCCATCTTGAACAAATGTAACATAAGATTGACCTGGCATTAACCCTAGGTCTTCTTCTACCCATTTAGGAAGATATATTCTTCGATTAATATCATATTTTTTCACATCAGTAACTTGTTCATTCATATTGCCCATATAGTCAGACACTCTAAAAGGGTTATGGGTAATTAGGCTGTTTATGGGTGTTAATTTTATCATCCCATTCTTTGTAGTAAGATTAATGAGTACAATACGTATTGCAGTAACAGGTGCTGCAGGGCAAATCGGTTATAGTTTACTTCCAAGAATAGCGGCAGGAGAAATGTTTGGTTCTAAGACAAGAGTCTCTTTACAATTATTAGAAATTCCACCAGCTTTAGATGCCCTTCGAGGAGTTGCAATGGAGCTTCAAGACTGCTCATTCCCTCTTTTGGAAGAAGTTATAGTAACCTCGAATCCAGATGAGGCTTTTAGTGGTGCAAATTTATGTCTCTTAGTGGGTAGTAAACCAAGAGGTCCAGGAATGGAACGTTCAGATTTGCTTAAAGATAATGGGAAAATTTTTGTAGGCCAAGGTAAGTCAATTTCAGATAATGCAGCGGATGATTGTAGAATAGTAGTAGTTGGTAATCCTTGTAACACAAATTGTATGATAGCGGCAGCCCAATCAAGTCGATTTAGTTCTAGTCGTTTTACAGCTATGACACGCCTTGATCAAAATAGAGCAGTTTCAATGCTTGCCGTAAAAGCAGATGTCTCTGTAACCGAAGTTTCTAGAATGGCTATTTTTGGCAACCATAGCTCTACTATGTTTCCAGATTATTCCAATGCTCTTATTTCTGGTAAATCAGCTTTAGATAAAATAAATGATGATAATTGGCTAAAAAATGAGTACATACCTGCAGTTGGAAAGAGAGGTGCAGCCATCATAAAAGCTAGAGGTCTTTCTAGTGCTGCATCAGCAGCTAATGCCTTAATTAATCATGTTCAAAGTTTGTATACTGTAAGTGATAAAATCCACTCAATAGTAGTGTGCAGTGAAGGGCAATATGGTTTTGCAGAAGGAGTATGGGCCGGGATGCCAGTACGTACTATATCTCCAGGTAATTATGAGGTAATTGAAGATTTTGAGCACGATGATTTTGCAAAGAAAGCTTTAGTTAAGACTAATAGTGAATTAGTTTCTGAAAGAGATATGGTTTCTGAATATCTTTAGTCGGGTCCAGCTTTTGAAAAGTTTCCAAAGCTTTCATACTTAACAAAATTTTCCTTAAACAGTTTAATTAATTCATCAGCTTTTTTATCATATGCATCTTTATCATTCCAAGTATTTCTAGGATTTAAAATATTTGAATCGACACCAGGAACATTTTTAGGTATTAGCACTTTGAAGTTTAAATCAGGTTTAAAACTGTTTTTTTCTAATTCACCGTTAAGAATAGCAGTTAACATTCTTCTAGTTACTGGTAAATCAATTCTTTCACCAGTGCCATATGCACCTCCACTCCACCCTGTGTTTACCAACCATGCCTGAGCACTATGTGTCTTTAATTTTTTACCCAAAAGTTCAGCATATACAGTAGGATATTGAGGCATAAATGGAGCTCCAAAACATGTTGAAAAAGTAGCCACAGGTTCAGTAATTCCTCTTTCAGTTCCAGCTACTTTAGCTGTATACCCACTCAAGAAATGATACATTGCCATTTCAGGAGTTAGCTTGGAAATAGGTGGTAAAACCCCAAACGCATCACATGTAAGGAAAATTACATTTCGAGGGTGTCCTCCTTGCTCAGTAGGTTCTATATTTTCAATGTGATTAATAGGATATGACACACGTGTATTCTCAGTTATGGTACCATCATTATAATCAACTACACCGTTATCATCAGTTATAACATTCTCAAGTAAAGCTCCAGGTTTAATTGCATTGAAAATATCAGGTTCTTTAGAAGGGTCTAATTTTATTGTCTTTGCATAACATCCACCTTCAAAATTAAAAATTCCATTATCAGACCACCCATGCTCGTCATCACCAATTAATCTTCGATTAGGATCTGTTGAAAGAGTTGTTTTTCCAGTTCCGCTAAGTCCAAAAAATAGGGCTGAATCTTCATTTTTACCAATATTAGCTGAGCAATGCATTGGCATTACACCTTCTAATGGTAAATAGAAATTTAATGCTGAGAATATAGATTTTTTAATTTCTCCTCCATATTCCGTTCCACCAATAATAGCCATTTTCTTTTCTAAGTTTAATATTACAAATACTTTTGAATTTAGTCCTAATTCCTTCCAATTTTCAATGTTAGTCGATGAAGCATTGAGGATAGTAAATTCAGGTTCAAATTCTTCTAATTCATTTTTTGTAGGTCGAATAAACATATTATGGGAGAAATGTCCTTGCCATGCCATCATTGTAACAACTCTCAATGGCAATCTGTATCTTTTATCAGCTCCAGCATATCCATCAAAAACAAACAAGTCCTTTCCTTCCATTTCTTTTTTGACTGCTTTTTCTAAAATCTCAAATGATTCATCACTTAAGGAAAAATTCACATCTCCCCAATCAATCAAATTTTCAGTCTCTTTATTTTTAACGATAAATCGGTCTTTTGGAGATCTACCAGTGTATATTCCTGTGTTTATTATGACAGTTCCGTTAGAAGAAAGTCTTCCTTCTTTTCTGTTTAATTCTTCATCTCTCCATTCATCTTGTGTAAGATTAGATTTAACTGATGAGGGTTTTATGCCCATCAATTCTAACTGGTGAAGCATAGTACTTCGCACACGATATTGTATTTATAATTGAGGGAGGGTTACAAACCTTTAAAATGCTATAAAGAGAGATTATTGGTCATGAAAAATTTGACTTTAAGTCTTATTTGGGCCTTTCTAATGGCTATGAGTAGAAAAATGGTTTGTAACGTTAAACCTCGTGTGAAAAAGACCTTATCTGGGCCGGTGGTCTAGGGGTTATGACGTCGCCCTTACAAGGCGAAGATCGGCGGTTCGATTCCGCCCCGGCCCACCACTCTCGTCGCAAGCAAAAAATGCTCGGGCAAAATTTCTTGATTGATAATAATATAGCCCATAAAATTGTTGAACTTTCATCTATTAAGAAAAATGAAGATATTTTAGAAATTGGACCTGGAAGAGGTGCATTAACTGAATTATTAGTCGAAAAGGGAAATCTTTTAGCCGTTGAAAAAGATAAGTGGTTAGCAGTTGTATTGAAACAGAAATTTGGTAAAAGAGCCCAGATTATTGAGGATGATATTCTTGAGTTTGATATTCCTAAAGTTGATGTTATTGTAGCTAATTTACCTTATTCTATTTCTTCACCAATTTTATTTAGATTATTCAATTATGAATGGAAACGGGCAATTCTAATGTTTCAAGAAGAATTTGCAAATAGGCTTGTAGCTAAGCCAGGTTCAAAAGTATATGGAAGATTATCAGTAATGGCCAATCATTTTGTTAAAACAAAAAAACTCTTTAGAGTATCTAAAACTGCATTTCAGCCACAACCAAAAATACATTCACAAGTGGTGCACTTAGTTCGTCGTAAACCTGATTATGAATTAGATGATTTTGAAACATTTGAGAAAGTTGTCCGATCAATGTTTACGCATCGAAGGAAGAAAATAAGAAATTGTTTAAAGCTTGCTTTTCCTAATTTAGATTTAGATGACTTAGAAAACATGAATGAAAGAGCTGAAGTTCTGGAACCAAAAGAAATTGCAGATTTATCGAATAGGATATATTCTAGAATTTCAAAAGATACTCTTCAGTAAAAGCATATCCATTATACTAGCTTTAACTTTTAGATTACCAGACATATATGCTTTAATTGGAGAAGATTTTTTTGTAATAAGTGCTAATATTACTTCAGAAGATGCAGTGACTACTAAATCGGCAGCAGTATCTTCAGTTTCCTTGAAATCTTCTATTTTTAAATTATCTAATTTAGTTGAATAATTTCCACCATCAGATATGCAAATACATATAGTTCGATTTTTCCCTTCAATCTTCTTAGAGAAAGCAGGTTCATCATTTATTCTTGTATTGAACTCTAGGACCTTTTCTTCAAGCTGTTTTAATACTTCATTTGTCATTATTTACACCAAAATCGCTAAGTGTTTTTACAGGACGTATTCTCTCTAAAGTTTTCCAACTTTTTCGTGTTCCCATAGGCCACTTATTATTATCAGAATAAAAGCTCTTCAAAAACTTAATTGTTCTTTCATCAGAAGGATAACCACTTCCAAAATCTCCAATTTTGGCTTTGAGTTTGAATATTTCTTGTTCTCTTGTCTCTTTTGCAATAATAGAAGCTGCAGCAACAACCACTATTTTTGCATCAGCTTTATGCATAGATATAACATCAGTATCTCTTTGATTTGTTAATCCTAATTTTATTTGTTCACCAAAGCGTTGTTCATTAACGTCTGCAGCATCGACATAAGCTACATTTGGATTTAATTTAGAGATTAGTTTTTCAAAAGCGTTACGATTCAAATCATTTAATTTGTTTTTTTTACGATATTCATCAACTATTTCAGGGTCAACTATTTCTACAGCAAAAGTAAATTTTTCTTTTATTATTGCTGCTAACTCCTTTCTTTTTGTCTTAGTTAATGTCTTAGAATCCTGAATTCCTAAGTTTTCTATCTCTTTAGCATTTTCAACAGCAACTGCAGCCACAACTAAAGGTCCCATCACTGGACCTTTTCCAGCTTCATCAACGCCACAAATCATGTTTCAAGTACCAAGTGAGCCCATTTTCTAGCCATAAAATAAATTGCAGCATTTTCAGGTAGATCAACTACACTATTTGGTTCAAGTTTGACAATATTATCTCCCATTGTTACAGGATGGTTAACTATGGAACGTATCTTAACTAAATTATCTCCGAAGGCCGTAGCTTCTTTCATTGGATCAAATGTTTCCAACTTAGTTGAATTCATTACAGTTACTTTTAGGCCAGAACCTCCATGCAATGAACCAGGTAGGCGTATCAGCCTGTGTATGTCACCAGTTACAGGTTCATCTGGATGAATTGCAGTTTCTTTTAATGCAATTCTGACAAATCTTTTCTTCGAGGCTTTAGGCATTTTGTTAAAAATATCTTCATTTGTATTTTTTGAGTTAAATTTTGTATTCTTTAATCCTAATTTTTCCATACATTTTTTTCTTTCTTCTTTACTCAATTCTCTTAAATTATCTATTTCCTTATGTATATATCTTGTAATTATTCCTTGCCATCCTTTTGATTCTTTTTTCGGAAGTTTTTCAACGCCTATATTTTTTCTTTCAATTCCCTTTCCCCTAATTGGGTATTCTTTTGTGTATCCAGCATCAATCAAAATTTTGTTTAAATCTAATCCTTTCCCAGTAAGATAATCTGCGATTTCTCTTCTAGCTCCAGAGGGAAGTGTTAGCACATCTGGTGTTCTTACGTGAACATGATATCCTCTTCCTCCACTAAAAGTAATTAGCAAATCATCCTCATTTAATCCGAAATCACCTAGTAAGACATCAACTACTAATCTGTATGTTTGTTCTCTAATATAATCCATGAGTTTAGAAAATGAGATTTTACCTTTTTTTACATCTTCTATTTCTGGTAAATGATCGGCATCTAAATCAAAAATTAAATCAGCACCCATCCATTCTTTATCAATCATTGTATTTTTCCCTGGATCTTTGTAATAGGCAACAGAATGATAACTGTGGGCAGGAGCTACTTTAATCAAATACTTTTTCACCTCATTTATGCTTCTAAATTTCAGATGACGATTCATTATTCCTCCTTCCCAGTTAAGAAACCCCCATTCCCTAGAGGTGAACCTAGGAGGTAACGTAATGTTGGCATTACGGTAGTACTCCTGAAATCTTTCCTTTAAAAAATCTCGAGTTTTAATAGGTTCTATATCCTTTAGAAAGCTCATCCTATTACTTTATGCCAAGATTTCTTAGCACCCATTATTCCTTGACTAAACCATCCATTTCTTAATTTTTGAGTTATAGTATACTCCCATGGTTTCCGGGGCAATCGCTCTGAGAATATTTGCAATATTTTTTTTATTTCTAAGTTGTCTTCACCGCGAGCTTCAATATAGGTTATATTTCCAGAATTAGGTCTTTCTTCCCATATATCGATAGTAGTTGATATGTTTTTTATTATATATCTGTAAACCATAGCAGTTCTTTCAAGAGCTATTACTATTGCAACACTACTATAAGATCTATGTACATTTTTTCTTTCATAACTATATTCTAGTTCATCTAATAAACTTCTTAGTGCAGTAGCTGTAGATTTAGATTCAAAACAAACAGGTAGTTTTACCAATGAATTTCTCCACCACTTGCAGGATACCCTAGCTCTAATTTTTCTAAAACACGTGGATGTATCTCACCATATTTTAGATTACAGTAGTCATTTTTAATTTCAACGCTCCTACCAGAAATAAAAATCGGATCATTACAATCAGAGGCCTCACCATTAATTTCTAACCTTTTAGCGATTATTTCAGCAGTAGATTTTACATTTGAAAAGGTTGATTTAGTTGCCAATTCAATCCAAGCTAGTGATTTATGATTGCTGTGTTCTATTACTATATCTCCAAATTCAAAAATTCTTTGTGGAAGCTCTCTATGTTTGTTATTTTTCAAAAGTTCAAGTAAATTAGGCAAAATACTAGAACGCAACATGTGGTAATCTTCAGTAACTGGGTTAGAAACCGTTGCTTCATTATCATTTTCCCTTTCTGTTATTTCATGAAGCATCTTCGTAGATGTTAATGTAAGAGTTACAACTTCTTGAAAATCAATACCTAACATAATTTCTCTACAGCTATTTCCTAATTTTCTTGATTCTAGAGCTTCTCCAAAAGTAGCTTCGCTGGGTAACTGTTCAGATAAATTATCATATCCTAGACCTATGGCCACTTCTTCTAACAAATCTACTGGATGAAGTATGTCGGCCCTATATGCAGGAACTTTCACATGCCATATTCCCTCTTTGAGGTCAGGTTCCATAGCGCATTTTCTAAATGCTTTAAAGATGGCAAAATTTTCAGGGTCGAATCCTAATAATTTAATCAAATAATCATTCTGAATTTTATGAATTTTAGGATCCATTTTAGGTACAATTATATTTTCTGTAGGATATCTAATTTCTAGTTGTTCTATTTCACCTTCTCTTTCAACTAGGGCTGCAGATACAATATTTAGGCAGGCTTCAACAGCATCTCTATCTAGTCCAGTTACATCAATTAATACATCGGTTGTATCTTCAGTAATAGTGGTTAAGGCACCATTAATAATTGGTGGCATTGAAATTACTTCATCTTCAGAATCAATAATCAGTGGGTATTTATCAAAATCAGTTAAGAGATGCGCGTATTCAATTCCTTTAGGGTGTTCTTTGAGAATTTCTTCTGAGGTCATCTCATAATCCTTCTGAAGAGGAACAAAGGTAGGTTCATGTGGTGAGCATATAGTATAGTGAAAAGGTGGTTTAAGTTTAGCTAAATCGTGAATTCCAATAGATACTTTACTTCTTCTACGTCCCAAAGTAACATGTAATTTTTCTTGAAGTTCCATTAAGCACTTAATTGAAATATTATCCAGTTTAACGCCTCTTACAATGCCTCCTAAGAATTCAGGCCTAATCTCCAGAACTTCTTTGGATATAGTAATGTGTGTTGAAGGTTTTTTAGTTACATATTCAACTAGTCCTAATTGTTGTTCTGAAAAAGCTCTGATTGCTCTTGCTACACCTTCAGTGGATAGTAAATCTGGCCTATCTGGAAAAAATTCAACTATTGCTTCTTTATCACTAATTTCATCAGGGTCTGATCCAATTTGTGGAATAATCTCCGAAAATTCATCAGAACTAATCGGTTCTTTTAGCATCCGATTGAGGTCGTTAAGTTCGATGTTGATTACTGGCATCTTAAACCCTTAATTAATGCCATTATAAGCCAATATCTCGACAATTTTAGTATTACTACTTGTTACGCCTTCTTTCACGCTTTCTACGGCGCATCTTCTTCTTACGCCATTTCCATCGCTGCTTTCCGGCTTTTTTCCAAACTCGAGAGCTTCTCTTCATTATTAGGTTGGTCGCACTCGCGCACTGTATATAAAATCAGACCTCCTCAATAATTTATTTTTTTCTGACTTTGAGTGTCAATTTTTTCTTTAACTTTCATAATCAATTTAGGGAGATTGGAATTATTCGTTGTTTTTACCCATATTCGAACTTTTTTTATTTTGATTGTATAATCACATTTTATACATTTCTTACTTTTTTGTTCTAAATTAATGCCACAAACATTTTTGCATTTGGGACAAGAAATAACTCCTAACACATGCTGTGTATTACATCAGAGTAAATAGAATTTTCATTAGAAAGTATTATGATGGTGCAGCTAATCGCACACAAATGAGATATCCTGAATTTCCGGACGATGTCACTTATACGCCGATTGGTGAAATATTAAGTGGCAGAGTTAAAGACAGTGTTAAATTGAGAGGATGGATATATCGCACACGTTCGTCAGGTAAGCTTGCATTTGTAATTATTAGAGATTCTACAGGGATAATTCAGTGTACAGTTTCTAAGAGTAATGTTGAAGAAGTAGATTTTGAGAATGCAGGAAAAGCATTGGTTGAATCCTCAGTGATTTTAGAAGGATTAGTAGTAGCAGATGATAGAGCGCCAGGCGGTTTTGAAATTAGGGCGACAAGTTTCAATGTAGTTCATTTTGCAGAAACTTTTCCAATAACCAAAGATCAAAGTGATGAACATCTTTTGAATAATCGACATTTATGGTTACGTAGTAGGAATATGGTTTCAGCTCTCAAGATTCGTTCAACAGTCTTCAAAGCTTTTAGAGATTATTGGCAAAATTTAGATTATACTGAAATACAATCTCCTAGCTTTACAACATCAGCTTGTGAAGGAGGATCAACATTATTCAATGTTCATTATGATGATGAGACAGAAAAGTCAGGTCAAAAATTTTATGCACATCTTAGTCAATCTTGGCAATTATATGCTGAAGCCTCTATGTTTGGTTTAGAAAATATATTTACTGTAGCGCCTTCATTCCGAGCTGAGAAATCTCGTACACGTCGCCATCTAACTGAGTTTTGGCATGCAGAAGTAGAAGCTGCATGGACTCACAATCACCAGATGATGGCATTAGAGGAAGGGATGGTAGTCTATATCATTGAGAAAGTCTTAGAAAAGAATAGACCTGAATTAGAACAATTAGGTCGTGATATTTCAGTCCTTGAAAATATTAAGGCACCATTTGAGAAAATGAAGTATGAAGAAGTTATTGATAAGTTGAATTCAATGGGCTTTGATTTAGAATGGGGTGATGACTTTGGTTATAAAGAAGAAAAAGCCCTTACTCAGGATTTGCGTTCGCCATTATACATAACAAATTTTCCTAGAGAAAAAGGGTTCTATCATAGACCTGATCCAGCAGATCCACGTTCTCTAGTTTGTCACGATCTTTTAGCACCTGAAGGATATGGTGAAATTATTGGTGGAGGCGAAAGAGTATGGTCTCCCGATGAATTAACTGAACGTATTCTTGAAGAAAATCTGGAGCCTGAGTCATACGGTTGGTATCTAGATATACGGAAGTTTGGTAGTGTTCCACACTCAGGTTTCGGTCTTGGATTAGATAGAACAGTCAGTTGGATTTGTGGTTCGGATCACATAAAACATGTAATTCCCTTTCCTCGTACAATGCGAAGAACTACGCCTTAATTATTTTTGGAGTCTTTCAACTAATTTACTTTTATTACCCGAAACAGGAAGCCCTTTTTCTTTTAGAATACTTTTTAGTTTAGGGACAGTCATTGAGGAGTAATCTGGAGTTTCATCTTCTTTAATTCTTGGTTCTTCATCATCTGAGTCTAGAATTCCGTCTCCATCAATATCACCTTCACCATTTTCTTCCATTGGACCTTCGATTTTGTCTTCTGCAGGCCCTACTCCTCCAAATTTTTCTAAGGATCTTCCAGCTCTCCTACGGACGTATGGATCATTATCTGCAAGACCTTTGACTAAGGCTTCACGAGCTTCACTTGATCCTGCAAATCGGGCTAAACCCTTAGCAGCTTGCCAACGAGTATATTTATCATCATCATCCATTCCTCGAATTAGATATGGTAAAACAGACATCCGTCCGGTTCTACCAATAGCATCCATTACAGTACGTCTTGCAAAAAAATCGCCATCTTTGAGTCCATCATTAATAAGAGGTTCAAGTCCTCTTTCAGTCATATTTTGAAATAAATCCATTGCAGCTTTGTTAACAAAAGAAGCGCTGCTTCCTACATCTGATTTACCATATAATTGAACCCATCTTACAAGTTCTGCAGAGATTGCTCTCTCATGTGCCGGTAGCATTTCTTTTAAATTATTCAAAGCTTCATTTCTAGTCATAAAACGTTCATTGCCTAAATCAACGATTAAATCTTCTATTTTACCAGACATTCCACTAATTTGTTCAGAGTCATTACCCATGGTTCTCTACACACTACCTACTAACACTATTTAATATTTAAACATGGCTTATAAGACATGTTACAGCAATGGCTACAAAGATAATCTCACATAGGGGCCGCACCTCAAAAAACAGCGAAGATAATACACTTCAAGCAATTAATGATGCAATTGATTTGAATGTAGATATGGTTGAAGTAGATGTTAGAAGGACAAAAGATTCTCAGATAATTTGCTTTCACGATCCTATATTGAATAAAATTCCTTTGAAAAATATGAATTATTCTGAAATAATAGAAATAAATCCAAATATACCAACATTAGAACAAATTCTTTGGTCGTGCAAAGATAAAATTGAGATAGATGTTGAATTTAAGGAATCTGGATATGAAGAAGATGTTATCTCAATGTTATTGGATTATTTTGAATATGGGGATTTTATTGCTAAATCATTTAGTATAGATATTGTAAAAAAAGTTAAATCCATAGACGATAAAATTAGAACAGGACTACTCCTTGGTTCAGAGATTAGTTTTAATCAACTTTTAGATGTTATTTCAGAATCATTATCTCTTTACAAATTTAAGACAAGTGGTGCTGATTTTATATCTCCATATTATAAAATTTATGAGGCGGGGTGGTTCAATAGATTTGTAAGTAATGGAATACCGATACAAGTTTGGACTGTTAATGACCAAGACTTATTGAAGACACTTATTCATCAAGATATATATTCAGTTGTTACAGACACACCTGAAATAGCATTGAAAATTAGGGAATCTATTAAAAATGTTGAAATTAAATAAAATAAAAGAATTTACTCCCTTTTGTTTATCATGCCTTGGCAGGGCTTTTGGTAAAGTAGGTTTTGGTTTAGACAATCGTGAAAGAGGTCTTGAAATTATAAATCAGCTAGAAATCAATGAAAATTGTGAATTAGAAGAAAAGTTGTTATCATCTGAATCAGATTGTACAATTTGTGATGGTTTGATTTCAGAGATTCTTAATTTTAGTGATTTAGTTATTGAATCTTTATCCGATTTCTCAATTTCCACATTTAAGGTAGGTACTACAGTTGATAGAGATATTCTTAATAGAGAATTGGAATTTCAGTTATTATTTGGAGAAAATTTTGGAGAGTCTCTTAAATCTCAATTAAATAGAGAAATAGGAATAAGTGTTTACAAAAAATCAGGTCTTGAAGCACAGATGGATAATCCTGATGCAGTTGCTATAATAGATACAAGTTACGATGTTGTAAATTTAGAAATAAAGTCATTATTTATTGAAGGTGATTATAACAAATATGATCGAACTTTACCTCAAACACGTTGGCCATGTCATAGTTGTAAAGGCATTGGTTGTGATAAATGTAATAATACTGGTCAATTATACCCTGACTCAGTTCAATCTTTGATTGCTAGTCCTTTTGTGATTGCAAGTTCCTGTAGTGAAGATTTATTTCATGGCATGGGCCGTGAAGATATTGATGCAGCTATGCTTGGCAACGGCCGTCCTTTTGTTTTGGAGCTCCGTATGCCTAAAAAAAGGAACCTTAACCTTTTAGAAATTGAGAAAAAAATTAATGCAGAAAATAAGGATAGAATTCGAGCTTCTAATTTAAAATTTGTAAAAAGACCTAGAGTAGCTGAACTAAAGAATACAGTTTGTGATAAAACTTATCGAGTCGATGTTTCAATTTCAGATAAAATATCAATCGAAAGCCTTAAGAAAGGTGCGCAGAGGTTGACGGGCACAGTTATCGAACAACGGACACCCACACGTGTTTCCCACCGTCGAGCTGATCTGGTTCGCCCTCGTCTAGTCAATAGCGTTGATGTAGTCACGTTTACGGCAGGAATGGCTGAATTGGTGATTCGGGCTCAGCACGGTACTTACATACGTGAGCTTGTCAGTGGAGATGATGGGAGAACAGTTCCTAGTCTCACGTCGTTGATTGATACTAAATGCAAGGTTGAAGTTTTGGATGTCCTTAACTTACATCTTCAAGCAAAAGAGGCAAAAAAATGACTAAAAGATCCCAAGGTTTGAGAAGTGGTTCACGCCACAAGCTATCTCGCCCAGCAAGAGAGCGAGGCTTATCGCCGATTACGCGTTCACTTCAAACATTTAATGATGGAGATACTGTTAATGTGGTAATAGATCCATCTTATCATAAAGGACAACCTCATCACCGCTTCCATGGTTTAACTGGTAAAGTTACAGGAAGTCAGGGCAAAGCATATGTGGTCCGCACACGTGTAGGAAAAATGGAAAAGGATTTAATAGTCCGTCCAGAGCATTTAAGAAAGGCAAATTAAGGAGTTAAAATGGAAATAGAATCACAACCTGAACCAATCCCATTAGGAGATGTAAAGGAGTTATTAGAGAAAGAATTGAGTATTCGTGAAAATAGATTAAGGTGCATTGAGTGCGGTAATTTCCAGGCAGTTCCAGAAATTGAACCAGTAGTTGAAAAACCTTCTGAAGACGACGACGAAGAATCTGAAGCGCCAGTGGGTCCAACTTGTGATTCTTGTGGTTCGACGAGATTAAATTTGATTGAACAAATCCAATATGAACATAAATTGGCTTTAGATCATGTTCGTTTAGTATCTCAAAGTTTACCTAAAGAGTCTAAAGAAATAATGGTTAAGGTTATTGATTTAGAACATGTTGATGATTACTATGCTGCAAAAATAGCAGATATTTTACCAATGCATCCGGATGATGTACGTTCTATTTTTGCAAGGGAACGTTTTTCACTTGGTAAAGATGAAATAGATTCTATAATTAGTGCAGTCAAGGAGACTAAAGGTGCATGATTTATGGAAGATTACGCTTATGTTTTAGATGTATTACCTGATGGAAGGCCAGATAGTAAAAGGCGCTTTCGTAGAGAACCGGTAGTTTATGGATTAGGTATTGAAGAATTCAAGATATTCGATATGGAGCCTGTAGAGGGTGCGGCAATCAATATTGGTGATAGGTGCTATATAGGTAAAGAAACGGAAGAGAGAACACAGATTGATCATGTCAGGGCTCGAGTTAATTTTGTTGAATTAACCCATACAGCACAGTCTGAATTAGCTTTCGTATTAGATGAGATTGTTAAAGAAAGCGAAGAAAAGTTCATCCAATTTTATAATAATGCAGGGCCAATTTCTCGAAGATATCATTCCCTTGAGTTAATTCCCGGATTAGGCAAAAAGACAATGAATTTAATAGTAAGCAATAGACCGTATACTACATTTAAGGAAATGGAAGAGAAGATACCTAATTTCAGAAATCCTGAAAAATATATTTCACAAAGGATTGAGAATGAAATTAGGGAAACTGATCAAAAGTATAGATTGTTTGTTAGATAATCATACTGCATAGGTGTATTGTATTACGCCCGCAATTCTCATTCTAACTTCAGCATCTCCTGATAATGAAATTTCAAAAGTCCAGTTTCCACTTGAACCACCAACAGTACCCATCTCATTAATATTTGTCCCAGGGCTTAGTGTTTCTACAAGAATGTCTGTTTCTAAGTGATCTCTTAATACTAGTTCACCACTACCTGAACTTCCAATATCTGCCTCTAAGAAATAGGCGATATAATTCCAATCTCCATATCTCTCGTGCCCTTCGTTGATGTAAATAGTATCATATAAACTAAAATCAGGACCTATGAATTGTTCGTCATACAAGTCTCCACCTCTGCAAAAATAAGAATTACCTGTGAAGCCCTTTCCATAGTTTGCTAGTTTCATGGCTAAAATAGTTTCTCCATTTGAATCAATAAAAGTAAAATTTGACAACCATCTTGCCTCGTTATCAAAGCTATAATCAATTCTAGCGCCATCTGAACTGGTCGCGATTATATTCGCAATATTTTCTTCCACGTTAGTAACTATTGCATTAAATTGTTCTTTTCCATATAGTCCAAAAGTCCACCCCTTATCTTTTTCCAATGGGAAATCTAGTAGTGTTTGTGGTATATTCTTTTCATAGATTGCAAAATCGGACATTTGTACACGCCCTATAGCGGGATTATGGTTCAAGACAGCATGTCTTTTTGCATCTTCTAGCGAACCTGTGCCAATGTAATAGTCCGTAGCATCATTGTCAATTGAAACAACCATTGTGGTTGAAATTTCAAGTTCTTGAGTCTTAATGCTATATTCCCAAAAATCTCCTTTTGTCCAAGATGGTGAATTAATGTTCATTAAGTTTTCATCATTTGAAAATAATCCATTGCCTAGGCATCCACTAAATGTCATTCCTAACAAAATAGCGACAAATGCAGTAGAGGTTATCTTCTTCATATGTTATCTAAAAAGGCGAGATAATTATAGTTCACTGTGCCCCTCCAATTCTAAATATTGTCTTCCTTCAGAAACAGTATAAAATGATCCTGTAACTAATGTTTTCTGTTCTTTAGCTTCTTTCATGGCTTCCTCAACGCAGTCATATTTGGAACATTTATAATTCATTTTTTTAGCTATTTTGTATAATTCCTGTGAAGAATAACTTCTTGACGTAGGCAAGTTACAAACCATTACATTTGCTTTTATTGGTAATGTCTGGAATATTTTTTCTGCATTTTTATCACTTAATATTCCTATAATTATATTTTTATAAGTCTTATCTTTTTGTATCAAAAAATTCATAGCTTGTTCATTATGTGCTACATCTAGAGTAAAGTTGCTAAATTTCTCAAATCGTCCAGGGATTGATATAAGCTCAATAGTAGCTTTGATTTCTAATTTTTGAAGAACAAGTTTGATCCAGTCTTTAATGTTTTCACCATAATCTAAGCTTTGACATTGGGGTATATGTTTGTGATATTTCTTTTCCCATCCAGTTATTAATATTGATTTCTTCCCAACGATTTTAGCTTTTGTTATTGCAATTTCTTCTATATTATGTCCTAAGTAATCTACATGATCAATACCGAGAGTAGTTAGAATAGCAATTCTTGGATTTCCTATGTTGACAGCATCCCATTCGCCTCCAAGCCCAATTTCCATTATCGCATAATCAACGTTATTATCACTAAAATATGAATAAGCTAATGCAGTTAATATTTCAAAATATGTAGACCCTATGTTTTGCTCTTCATCAATACGCTTTAAATTAAAGATAGTTTTAGTAAATTCATGAACACTAATTTTTTCGTCTCCAATTTTTATTCTTTCCCTTATAGAATGTAGATGTGGCGATGTAAAACACCCTGTCTTCACTCCTGAATTATTTAGATTATAATTAAGATTATGACAAGTACTTCCTTTAGCATTTGTTCCACCAATCATAATGATTTCCAGTTTATTTTGTGGATTGCCTAGCGAATCCATTAATTTAGCAATCCTAGTTAGTCCAGGTACTATTTTATTCGAGTTTAATGACTCAATCCATTTGATTGCTTTAAGATAGTCTTTTTCACGACGATTCATATTTAAAAGATTACTCTATTGATTCCCATTCAACTGAGTCTGGAGTTAATATTCCTTGATCATTCAAAACATTCCTAAAAGTGTCTGGAGAAACGCCCGCAATTTCAGCACCCTTGGTCAAAGTTGCTTTACCTTTTTTGTATATTTCTACTGCAGAAGCATATCGCAGGTGATTCTTCTTTTCCATCAAAAAACGGAGGGCTTCTTTTACCACATCTGATCGGCTACTATAGTGCCCTGAATCGACGAGAGCTTCGATTTGAAGGAGTAGGATTGGAGGTAAGGAATATGAGCTACTCATGTAGCAACAATTAGCAACTATTATTAATAATTATTCACTAAGCTTTATAACCTATGCCTGTCGTGAAACATCTGGAAATAGCAATGAGCTTAAACCAAACCAATTGGCTAGCAATCGCCTTGACCTTTGTCTTGGCAGGTGTATTTTTTGTTTTGATATCAGGTGGTGCTGAGGCTGTGGACTATAAGCATCAAATATCATTATCGCCTTCAACACAAGAAGGAGAACCTGAAGAAACACTAACGTACACTGTAACAATAGAAAATCAAGGAACTAATGATGATACTTACAATTTAGGTATAGCTTCTACAGTACCTACTGGTTGGTCAATGTATGTACTTCCAGCTCAAATTAGCATAAATGACGATACCACAGGTTCAGTAACATTATATGTTGAAATAGGAAATAGAACAAATGCAGTAGGTGGTGTCACCAAGCAGTTTTCAGTTTATTGTCAATCTGTTGGAGAATCCAGTAATAATGAAACAACAGCAGGTAGTGCTAAGGTAAAGAAGATATATGGTACTTCGCTTTCTACAGGTACTTCTGAAATTAGTGTAGATCCTAATAATGCAGCAACGTTTTCAATAACAATCACAAATGATAAAGGTAATACTGAGGATACAATTACCTTTTCACAAACATCTACTGGAACTGATGCTTGGTCTTTTACATTACCTGGATCAGTTAGTTTAGATGCAGATGAGTCTACCACAGTTTCTTTTAGTATTACTCCAGACATTGAGGCTCTTGCAGGTTTAAAAAGTATTAATTTCTTTGCAAATTCAGAAGATGAAGAAACTTCCTATTCAATTTCAGTCACAGTTCGAGTTAATCAATTACCAGCTCTTGATGTTGCTAAAGTAGGTTCAAGTGCTCAAGACATTGAAGCTGGAAAGCGAGCATATTATTCATTTATGGTTACTAATAAGGGTAATGCAGTAGATAGTTTTGATATTGCAGTAGTTAGCGAAGGGATACCTGATGGCTGGGAAGCTTCATTGGATAATGATGAGGTAAGCAGCCTTGGTGTAGATCAAAGCATTAATTTGACTGATGTGCTGGTTATCAAAGCACCTAGTGATGCAGCAGCAGATGTTGTTGCAACCATTCAGGTTAAAGTATCATCACAAGAAAATACTTCAGTTTCAAAGACTTTTACTTCTCGTTCAACTGTATTACAAAAATATGATCCAAAAATAACCATTGTTGGCGGAGACACTCAATCAGCTAATCCTGATGTTGAAGTTACATATAATTTAAAAATTGAAAACCAAGGTAATGGTGAAGACGAGATTTCATTAGCTCTTTCTGGCTCTAATTCAACATGGGGTACCTTAGGTGAGTCATCATTTACTCTTGCAGCAGGTGCAAATACTACAACAACTCTAAGAGTTACAGCACCTGAAGATACAACTGCGCAAAATGGATACAAAATAACTATTAAAGCAACATCAGAAGATGCAACTACAACTAAGAATAGAGATGTTTTCCTTAATGTTAACCAAGTTTACGAAGTTTCAGTATCTGTATCTGGTGATACTACACAGTCTGGAGATCCTGGTGATACATTAAGTTATTCAATTTCTGTTAAGAATAAAGGTAATTCGGATGATACAATTGCTTTGAGTCTTGAAGGTGAAATGTCATCCTGGGGTTCGATAATTGAGGATGTAGATTTAGAACAAGGTGAAACTAAGGTTGTTAACCTTACGGTTAATATTGATGAAGATGCAGTAGTTGGTGATAACATAATAACGGTTAATGGGAGTTCTGAAGATTCTATAACTGCTTATGATACTAGTTCAGTAACAGTTTCTGTAAATAAGCAATACAAAGTAGATGTAATTGTTTCTTCTCAGTCTGGAGATCCTGGTACTGAATTAATTTATCCTATGAGAGTACAAAATAAGGGAACTGGTTCTGATTCTTTTAAACTTCTAATTGATGATTATCCTGCAAATTGGATAGTTCAATTAGAGTCTGAATATGTAGAGGATGTACCTGCTGGTGGAGAGAAAACGGTTAATGTAACAATTACAATTCCTTCAGGTGAGCAAAATCAGGCTTTTACTACAAATATTACTGCATCTTCACTTGGTGCAGCAGATGAAAATCCACCAAAATGGGTTAACACAACTATAGGAGTTACTACAATTGTTAATCAGGAGTATTGGATTGATCTTTCAGTTGAATCTAGTACGATTGATGCAATTATTGGAACACCTGTAACGATTACTATAACCATTGATAATTTAGGAACTGGTGATGACATAGTTGCTTTAGCATCGACTGCTCCAGATGGTTGGACAGGCTTAGAATTTAATACATCTTTCTTAAATGTTGTAGAAGGTTCTTCAGGTTTGGTGGGTCTATCAATTACAGTTCCTGAAGGCACTAATAAAGGAGATTATGCTGTTAATGTATCAGGAGTATCAAATTGTGATACATGTGCAAATGGAACTAAATCTCAAGATGCATTGACTTTAACCATAAAAGTAGAACTTTCACGTGGAGTTGAATTAAATGCTGATGTAACTTCAATTGAGAAGATTCCAGGTTCTTCTGCAGTTTTCAGTGTGGATGTTAAAAACACAGGAGATGGCAGTGATACCATTCTTATGTCTATTTTAGATGATGACTTGCTTTGGGCTTCAGTGGAACCAGCATCAGTTTCATTGGGTAAAGATGAAACAGCATCTGTTACTATTACTGTAGCTTTACCTGAATATGATTTAGACAATATTTCAACTCAGGAAAGAGATGCACTTGAAGGAAATCAATATGAAGTTAGAATAAAAGCTAAATCTTCAGGTGATTTATCAGTTAGTGATACTTCCGATTTAACAACGAATATAGGTCAAATTTATGGAGCTAGTCTTACAGTAGTTGGTAGTGATACAGTTGTAACATATCCTTCAACAGAAGATAGTGCTAATGACCGTAGAGAGAAATTTACACTTAAATTGGTAAATACAGGTAATAGAAATGATAATGTAAATGTTGAAACTGTAGCTACATCATATCCTGATGAATGGACAGTATCAATATTCACTTCAGCTAGTTGTTCAAGTGGTAGTTTTTCAGGTTCTATTAGTGCAGGAGAATCAAAGTATCTTTATCTTTGTATAACTCCAGATATAGACTCTGATGCTAGCAATTATACAATAATCACTGAGGCATCAGCTGGTGATGGTTCAGAACCTGCCGTCCAAGCATCTACAACATTAGATGTAAGAGAACCTGTAAGGGCAGTTATGCTTAATGTAGCGGTTGGTGAAGAGGAAGTTACTTTGTCACCAGAAGTTGGTAATGAGGAGAAAAACACAGCCCGTTTCAAAATTACAGTGCAAAATATAGGTTCACATGATGATAAGTTTACTGCAGAATTGGATAATGTCCTTGGAACTGGTTGGGAGTCTGATTTCTTTACAAAGAATTCAGGTAATCCGGGTTCATCAAGTGATAAGTGGTCTACAACTGGTCAAGCTTTAGAAAAGGATCAGAGTAAATCTCTATGGTTTATTGCAGAAGTTGATGCCGATGAAGTAGACGAAGGAAACTACACAATGTCTATTACAGTTACAAATGCTGATGAAGAAACACAAAGTACGACTACAGTGATAATCAATATTGCAGCGCCAAAAAGAGATATGTCTGCAACAGCCATTGATGAATTCCAGGAAATATATCCAGATTATGGTGGAACTTCTACACAAAACAGTGTAAAATTCAAGGTAAAATTGGATAATACAGGATCTAATCCAGATGTTTTTATACCTGAAATAGTGTCTACACTTGACGATGATTGGGCCGTTACTTTTTGGCAAGATAGTTCCAAAACACAGCAGTGGTCTACTACATCTGGTTTATCTATAGATGATGGAGAATTAGATGATCTTTGGGTATTTGTTGAAGTTGCAGATGAAGCCGATGAAGGTAATTATACAATTCAAATTTCGGTGAGAGATGAAGAAGATGATCCTAATGCTCGTGAAGATATATCTTTGATAGTTATAGTTCAAAGACCTGAACTTGTAATCACACAAGCAGATATTACTTTAGAAATTGATGGTGTTGTTGGAAATGCATCACAAGTTCAAGATGGAGATACTGTAGTCATATTGGTTGATGTTCCAAATATGGGTTCAGCAGATGCAGACGATGTTAGAATTGAGATTTATTTCTATCCTAAGCAGGCTCCAACAGATAATGAAGTAGCTACAAGTGAAGATTGGATTGGTTTTGAATTTGATGAAGGAGAAGGTACATGGATTTATTCATTGTATGATAAAACTACAAATATTAAATCACAAAATCAAAAATCTATAGCTTCTGATGATTGGTTGATTAAAGGAGGAGAGTGGTACGTTGAAGTCCGTGTAGATTATGATGAAGACGATGATAGTGGCCAAATTTTAGAACCTAATGAAAATAATAACGATGCAAGATATTCAGAATTATTGAGAGTAAAACCAGATTTAGTTATTGATTCAATGCGTATTGATAGTAAGTATGCTGGAAATCCAGCTAGCAGTGTGCCTAATGTTGATGATATAGTGACATTTACAGTAACAGTTAGCAATACTGGTGCAGCAGATGTAGATGGCGCCCGTCTCTATATTACTGCAGATGACAGTGAAGACAATAAAGTTCTCAAGGACCGTACAGGCAAAGAATATGTTGATTTTGATGTTGATGCTGGTGAAACTACAGATGTTCGTTTCCGCTGGAAAGCTATTGAAGAAGAATGGGCTACTTTTAGAGCAGAGATAAATCCTGTTTGTGATGATTATAGTATCTTTGAGTGTGAAACAGCGGGAGATGGTTTATCACCTGAAACAGGACACATGTTTGATGAATTGGGACGTTATGCAGATAATGAGTATCCTCGTTCAGGAGTTTTTGAACAAAGTGGGTCTGAAGTGAAATTTGAAATCTTACCTGATTTTATAATAAAGAAGGTATCTATGGATCCTCGCAATCCTGAAGTTGGTGAAGAGGTAGAAATCAAAATTACAATAGAAAATCAAGGTAATGCCGATTGGGAGGTTGGTACTGATATTTTATTAGTTGTTTTTGAAGATGGAACTGGTGAAGAATATGATGGTCAGATTTTGGAATCAATTCCTAAAGGAGACACTGCTGAAGTTAAAATTTCTTGGACAGTTCCTAATGAAGATAATAAAGATACACTTGATTTAACTTACACTATTAACGCAGGTAGTGGTAATCTTGAAATACGACAATGTGACACTTGTGATACTGAGGGTGTTGGTGGGACTGATAATGATGAACTTCAAGGATCTTTACCACTAGTATTGCCTGCAGTTTTAGGTGAAATTGAATTTATTTCAGATTTAACTGAAAGAGAATTGATTAAGGGAGTACCATTACTTTGGCCAGTCTTGATAGGTATTGGATTGGTACTTGCAATGGTTGCAGTCCCAATATTAAGGAGAAGATCGCGCTCAGGTTCTAAACCAAGTGATGATGAAGAAGAATCATCTGACGATTCTAAAGAAGAAGCAGCTCCTGCTGCAGCACCTTCAAAGATAGGTGTAGTCATTGTATCTTCAGTAGATGGTAAGACTGCAAATGTTAAAGTTCCTTCTAATATGCCAGTTAACAAGCTTTTACAGAATTGTATAGAAAAGTTCCAACTACCTCATTCAAATTTTGCAGTTATGCTTAACGGAACTCCTGTGGATGTTAACTTATCTTTAACAGATGCAGGTTTGACTGATAGCTGTCAAATAGATTTAGTGCAACTCGAGTGATTTAAGTAAATGTTGGATGCTTTAGTAATTGGAGCTGGACCAAGTGGATCACGTACAGCTTGGAATTTAGCTAAAGCAGGTTATTCTACAATAATTGTTGAAGAGCATGAAGTAGTTGGTGAGCCATGCCAGTGCGCAGGATTAGTAACTCCACGTACCTTTGAGTATCTAGGATATAAACGGCCAGTTTCTCAAGAAATGAATGGTGCTCGGTTATGGGGACCCAAAGATTCTTTTTTGAATTTTCAAGCTAATGAAACTAAAGCTTTGGTAATCGACAGACCTGATTTGGATAGGTCCATAGCTGAAAAAGCTACAGATTTTGGAGCTGATTTGAGATCTGGCCATAGATATCTGGGCCATAGAAAGTCATCCAATGGAATAATAGCAACTATTCAAAGTAAAAGTGGCAAGATAGAGCTTGAAACTAAAATGTTAATCGGTTCAGATGGGCCAGCATCTAGAGTTGCTAGAGATGGC
>Ga0208408_1000275_pt1 | contig 35327 bp, 41 predicted proteins | sample ETNtaG_4_FD_185776 | JGI IMG/M metagenome (GOLD analysis project Ga0208408, IMG submission 185776) | Marine microbial and viral communities from oxygen minimum zone, Eastern Pacific Ocean - ETNP201406SV67 (SPAdes) (version 2) | ecosystem: Environmental > Aquatic > Marine > Oceanic ... | reverse complement strand
CAGACTTCATCAAATTGTGGATGTAACATTGGTTCGCCCATTCCCATAAGTTTTGCTTCTTCAATTGGATGGTGTTTTATGCCATCTAACAACCTTTCCCATCTATCAAGGGGCATATGTTTTAATGGGCCAATTACATCTATTCGGTTGCAAAAACTACAATCTAAATTACAATAGTTTGTTGTTTCCAAATAAGCATATGTTATTTTATTCATTTCTTCCAAGATATTCCTCAAGGTGTTCTGGTGTTCCTAATGAATGTAGTTTGTCAACCATAAATACACCAATCTTTTTTCCATCTTTGATTGCCCAATTGTAAACTGGTGCAACATAAAACTCACCATTCGTTCTACTATTCTCTTCAATCATTTGTTCTGCATACTTTACGAAATCACTACCTTTACTCCAATAGTAATATCCTGCTGTAGCGTATTCTGATATTTGTTTCTTTTCTGCTACTTCCTCTACATAACCATCTTGTCCACATCTAGCATAACTCCAAGCGTTACCCTCTCCATAAAAACATGGAATTCCTGCATCAAAATTTTCAAATAATTTAAACATTTCTTCTGGATTATAATCCATTAATTGGTCTGAATTCATTGTCATTATTGGTGTATCATTATTGATTAAATCTTTTGCCATTAAAACTGTCTGTGCTGCCCCCTCTGTAACATCATCTAACACAACAACATCATATCTATTATGACCAATCCAATCTTGAAACTTACTAAAATCATATCGTTTATAATCTTCTTTTAAACAAATCAATATAAATTTATATTTTTCATCAAATTCCAAATTAAGATTTTCAATCACTCTTTGTATCATTGGTTTACCACCTACATCTATAAATGGTTTTGAATCTGTATATCCTTGTTCGGTAAATCGTGAACCACGGCCTGCCATTGGTATTAATATATTACACTTTTGTTTCATTATTAGGATATAGAACTATGACTATAAAAAGCCCTGTTTAAATCATCTGAATTATTGTCATCGTCTTCAGATAAAATATTGAGTATAATCACTCTTCTAACTCTATCTTCTTTATTTGCTATTCTGTGCCAGGTAGGAAACTGGGTATTTCCAGGGCAAAATATTACTCCTCTATTTTGTTTCCATTCAACTTCTTCATAAAATTCTCTATTACCGTCTAATAAGTAAGTACCAGTACTTCCGTAACAATAAACTATAAGAGTCCATAACTTAGTAACATGGTCCATGTGTATTTCTTGTTCTACATTAGGTGCACATGATATCCAATGTACTCTTGCCCATGAATTGTATGGCTCTTTCCAAGTGTCGTTAAATCTAACTGGTTTATAAATTTTTAAAATATCATTTTTTATAACACTTAACTCTCCTAAAAGTTGGTAAAAAAGAGAATAATTAAACAAAAATTCCTCTTCTCTTGAAAAATCATAATTTAGAATGTCATCAACTATATAATGTGTAAATGGTTCATTACAGGGATTATTAATTGCATTAAATATTTTCTTTTTATTTATTATCATAATTTAATCTTTAAAAAAGTTATCAGGGTGAATACCTCTATCATCTATAAATATATCGGCATCAAATAGTTTAAAATATAGATGATGATACTTACACCCCCAGATTTCTAGCTGAGCTTCAGTTATAGGTCTATAGTATTTTTCTCCTCTACCGCTTTTAGTACCTCTAGCTGTATAATAAACTATTGTGTGTCCATCATCATATAATCTATTAATTTTTTCTATTCTATCTTTATAAGGTTTTCTTCCTATAACCTTACCTTCTTCTTTACAAATTGTTCCATCAATATCTATAACATATTTCATCCTTGAACCACTCCTATTTTTTCTTCATTCAAAAACAATGTATATTGTTTTTTATCTAAATCTATATCCAGTTTTAAATTACTACTATTTTTAAAATATTTTTCTCTACTAACAACAGTAAATTGTCTTTTACCTTTTGGTATTTGAGTTAGTATAGGATAATCATTCCCACTCATACCACACATAAACATTCTATGTGTACCAGCAACTAAAATTTTAGTAATATAAAAATTTGTATTAGGAAACAATAACCCATTCTGTAAAACACTTTTAAATCCTAATATTGGAAAATCGTGATTCCAATTTGGATACCTTTTATCAAGCTCATCTATTTTTGTTTCTATTTCTTTTAAATCATTCCAATCGTTTATTTGACCTATAAACTTTCTTGGAATTTCCATACTCCATCTATTTCCCTCATCATCCCTATTTGATGTAGTTTCCATATATTTTAATATAAACTCATTCGGTATAGTTATATATAAATATTTAGACTCTATGTTATTCTTTAAAATTTCTAAATAATGCTGTTCATACAAACATAAATGCTCAAAAGGTGATTTTAAAGCACCATCTCTATATTGAAAATTACAAGTTCCACCTATTATATAATCACCATACTTTTCTCTAAATGAAGGTGGTCCTTCAGGATAAAAACATACTTGATTTTCAGAATTATCTATATTGAATTTATTGTATAAGTCTTTCATTACAGGTATGTCTTTATACTCATCACTATAATAAATCAAAGAACCACTATTATATTCTTTGAATTCTTTGAAAGTAGCTTCGACACGATAAAGTAATTCATATAAAGAAATCTTATCAAAAATTTTTAAATCAGAAAAGTGTGGTTTCCAATATTTTACTCCATTTAGTTTCATAAATCATTGTACTCCTTCACCCAATTTTCTTTATAATCTCCATCCCATGTTTCATGCCACGGGCCACCCAATGTATAATGAATTACTTTTGGATTAATATTACCATTATACCATCCTTCTAACCAATTATATGTAGGTGGTATAGAACCTATATTATCATCAGCTGTCCATTCCATTCTATGTAGATATTTAGCTTCTTTTGTATTAACATTTTCTACTGATAAGTTTTTACAATCATCATGACTACAATTAAATACCATCATACTTGACCAATTTTTTCTTGGATAATGTGTCTGTACACATCCATCCATTTTTGTTTTTTCTGGTGGATCATACTCGTGTTTTACACACATTACAGAATATTTTTCATCATAATATTCTAAAAGTTCTCTAATATCACATTGCCACAAAAAATCAGAATCAACGAATACTGCTATTCCATCATAATTGTTTAAATATGGTGTTAAAAATCTACTATAAGTAAATTCTGTAGATGCTAATGGATCTTCTTCTCTCCAATATAAACCAGCATCAATCTGATCCTGTAATTTAATTGGTTGAATAGTTAAATCATTCTCATCACCTTTATAGTTTTTCAAAATAGAATATCTTGCAACAGAATACGGTGGATTAACCAAATCTGGATAATTCTTACTTTCATCTTGTCGACTATCATATCCTATGTATACATTTATCTTCATTTTATTTTCTCCTTCATTATAAATTCAAATAATTTTTTTGATATTAACTTATGTCCATTTATATTAGGATGTTGTGCTCTACGAAGTTCTTTATTATGTATAGGTTTTTCATATACATCTCCACCATCATCATCAAGTATATCTAAAGCAGTCTTATCCCTATAGTAAAAGTTTGTATCAACTAAGTTTGTATCAAAAACCATTTTATCAAATGCATCACACATAATATATTTTTGATTTTTCCACTTAAAATACTTTTGTAAAAAAACAATATAATTCGTACTCAAAGTTTTATAATAAGATTCATCATATAAATTGTTTATATAGTATTTAAAATAACTATCATTAAAAAAATTAAACAAATCTGATTCAACAAGGTTTTTTACACCAGTAAAATTATCACCAAATAAAGATTTCTTATTTTTTAAATATCTGTCAGAAAATGACTTCATTGCTGCAGCAGAACTGACTTCTTTCAATGACCACCCTAAACCAATTGGGCCCGTTCTTGACCACATATTAGGAAAAAATGGTAAATGATCTCTTATCGGTGAACTCCACATTATAATAATTAAATCATCTTCTTTTATTCCCTCTACACTATATTGTTCAAATATATTTGAAAATATTCTATAATTAGTAGAACCAATTTCCCCATAGTTTTTATAATCAACTTCCATCAATTCTGATAAATATTTTGGCCAAGAATGAGATATTTGATATTTTTCCCTTTCTTCAAATGTAGATAAGGTTTCGGTATAATCATAATTAGTTCCTTCTCCTGCCGTAAAACTATCACCAAATGCTACAATTTTCATAGATATTCTTCCATTTTTATTTTTCTTGGTGCAAAATTATCACTTTCAATAATATCAATTATTAACTTTGATAATTTTTTATGGTTTGGTTCAAAAAAATGATTGATCCTTGGAAATTTTTTTTCATCATATAAATCTTTCTTCGACCAACCAATTTCTTCTTTTAGTTTAATAGAATGTAAACTTTCATCACCCCAAACTAAATTTTCAGGTACATAATCACAAAAAGAATTATCAAAACTTTTAAAAAAAATACATTTTTTGTTTGATTTTTTTACCAGTATATCAATTTCTCTAAGTATACCTTTTTGTGCAATTTTATGAAATTTCAAATTCATATTTCTTTTATATGTAACCATAGCAACTGATAAATCATCGTAGATTTTCGGATTGTCATCGAATACTTTACTCCAAAGTTTAGATAATTTTGGACTAGCCCCCAAAGGTAATTTTTCGGATCCCATAGCAGGTAGTCCTCCCATTGCTGGAATTCTATATCTATTTGGTGTTCTATTAGGATCACTAACACAAAATATTACATAATCAGATTCCTCAATCTTCTCCAAAAAAGTTTGATATGCATGAAATAAATTATCTGCATCTACTCCACTATGTAAAATTTTTGCATTAAAATGTTTTGCAACTATAAACGGATAACTCTCAAATGGTTTATCACTAACTGAAGCACAATAACTATCTCCGATAAAAGATATTTTCATCTCACAATCCCACCTTTTTACAAAAGTTATTAAAATCTAATAAATCATAATTATCCCAACTATACTCTTCATAAGTATCTCTTACACTTTCAATATCAAACTCTTTCCAATCATCAACCAATACCATTGGAAACAATTTAGAGAAATACTCTGTCATAGCATTCCTATCAACTATCGGTATCACCTTTAAATATAAACTTTCCCAAGTTCTAAATGAGTCAATACCATTTCCCTCAGGACAAACTTGAAACTGATATTTAGATAAATTCTTTATATAAGTTTTATAACTTACCTTATCAATCCATTCTATTCCTTGTGATGAAATACTTTCATAACAATCTGGTCTTTTGACATCACGACAACCACCTTCTAATTCAAAATAAAAATAAATAAATTCACTTTTTTCTCTAACTGATAATAATTTGTTATTTATCCATACTGATAAATCTCCCCACTCGCACCAGATATTTGCTATTCCAATTGGCAGTGGTATTACTCTCTCATCATATGTGGTAACATTTTGTGCATATATTTTTTTACAATTTGGTATATCAAAATATTTTAATTCATTGTCTCCAAATGGTGAATCATTATTATGTAAAATTAAAGTAAATGGATTTTTAAATTCTGATAATATTTCAAACATATTTATATCTGTTAGTTCTGGTATTAAATCATTTACTAAGTCATTATTGATGTGAATATATTCTTTATTATTAAAACCTGTAAAGTCAAAATCCCTCACATCAATATGTTTATATGAAGGATAAAGTTCAAATGGCATAAATTCTTTTATACTCAAATGATGACTACATAAATTTTGAAATTTTTCACCTGTAATTATATTCACTTTGTATACCACTCAAAATGTAATTTTGATACTTTCCTAAAATCCTTTAGTTTCAGTAAATCTAAACTTGGATCAAATCCCATTCTTAATATAACCTCAATAAAAGCATACCTGTGTGGTTGAATAGTATTTGGTGTTATCCCATAATCCATAAAAAATCCGCCCATCGTTGTTCCTGGACCAAGAGACTGTATATTTAAATAACCCTCTGGATTATCTAAATTACCATTTATATGAACTCCCCTTTCTCTATATTGATATAAATCAACTATCATATCCATTGTATATGAGTTTGCATAAAAACAACAATCATTAATATTTATCAAACCACATTCACCAAGCTGTTCACCAGCGTGTGTGGTATACAAAAATCCATCACACATATAATCTTCTGTAAAATGTGATCTTGGATTAAAAACAATATCTGGTCTTGATTTAATAACTACATCATATTCAAAATTATTCTCAAGTTCATATTGTCTTTTTAACATTATTGATTGCGAAAGACTATAAAACAAAGACATCCAATGGTCATTTTCATAAAAGAAGCTTTGTACTTTATTATCAAAAATATATTTCTTTGGTTTATACCACTCAACTATTTGATCAAATTCTTTTTGTTCTACTTTTCTCCATATATATGGTTGTGAAACTCCTTCTCTATCACCACTATAATTCCAAGTATGTATAAAGTAATCTACCTCACCTCTATCACCTATTGATTCCCAAAATTGCTTTTGATTTTCTTTAGCTCTAAGCCATTCTCTTAATTGTCCACTAATACAAACTGCTACTCTCATATTTGCCTCAACTTTATTCTATGAAATCTTGTAGATTCATATAAACTTTTTCGTCTTTTTAATCTTAATCTATTTGAAATAATCCACAATACAAATGAACCACAATATAAAATTCCATCATCACAATAACAATGGTCTGTTGGATATGGTTTTGGCACTTCAATTAAAGTAATGTTAAAATATGGTGTGTGTTTAAATGAATTGGTATATAATACATTATCATCTAATGGTTTTGTAATGATTTTTGAAACCTTTGAAAAATAAGTGTCATCATTTAAAATAACATTACCAGAAAATACCTCATCATTATCAAGTTCATATTTTTTTATATCAAAACAAATTTGTTGAAATGATAGTTCAGTAGTTACTTTATGTACTTTAAATTTTTTAGGAAGTTTCTTAACAAACCCATCATCAACATTTTTTCCTAATATCAAATTATATTTTCCATTAAAATACTTTTTGTTCATTTTTATAACCTATTTTGGATTGTAGCTGCGATGTATTCCTGGAAGTTTATCTTTATGTGCATCTACCCAATTATCATCATCAGGAGATTGTGAACCACCTTCTCTAAATCCATATCTATTATCCCACCGTACACTTGCTCCGCTGTGATCTGGATTCTTAACAAAACCTCGTTTTTTATCTCTTTGTCTTTCCATAGCAGACCTTTTTTCTGACGCGTCGGTCATAATCCATCTACCAATAGTTCTTTCCAAATTGGGAAACTTTTTATACATCGCACTGGAAAGATGTCCTGCGGCTAAAATTGCCTTTTGTTTAAAATATTGCTGTGGATATAAAGTTTCTAAATTATGTTTTCCAATTGTGAAAACAAATTCTGTTACTTTATCCCTATATGCTTTATCATAATTGAAAAATGTCTGTTCTTGAATATAGGTATCATCGTAAAGATTTCTTTGATGAAAAGTACTATACGCATAAGGATTGAGTGTATTCTGATAAATTTGATCTGCCTTATGTTGAAAATCTTCATCTAACCAATATTTTTCAAATCCAAATTCATCTTTATATTCTCTATATATTTCATTACCAGGAAATGGCATTAGTGCACCAGCAAAGTGAAACAAATAAACAGCATCCCATATTTCATGAATATAATCTATAGTATTTTGAAGATGCTTAGGTGTTTCCCAGGGAAATCCACACATTATACTTCCATAACATTGTATACCTGCTTCCTTTGCCATCCAGGGAGCTTTAATATTTTGTTTTAAAGATATTCCTTTTTTCATTCTTTTTAAAGTTTCTGGATCACCACTCTCTAATCCAAAAATAATCAAATGACATCCTGATTCTTTCATTGTTGTTAACATATCTGGATTAACAATACTCGCTCTCGTTGAAACTCTCCATACTATCTTTTCACCTTCATTTGTTCTAATTTGAGATATTTTATTACAAAAATCATCTACAAAGTGTCTATTAACTGTAAAACAATCATCTGTTACTGTAAAACTTTTAATACCAAAATTTTCTACCTTATATTTAATATCAGCTATTAATGTATCACAATCAAAATTACTAAATTTTTGTCTAAATGTTCCCCAATCACAAAATGTACATCTGGCTGGACATCCTCTACTTGTATAAAGTCGATGAAACCCTTTTATCAAACCATCAGGTTGTCTAAATAAATCTTGATCAAAAATTGTAATATCAGGAACAGAATTCATTTCATTAACTTCAGTCAAATCTATTCTTGCTCTCCGCGGAGTTGTTAGTACTGTTTCTTCATCGAAAGTGTGTGGAAGATTTGGTTTACTTCTATAAGTAATTCCAAATATATCTTTTAAATTACTTTTACCAGTTCCATTCCAATATCTACACAACTCTCTCAAAGTATCTTCGGCCTCTCCTCTAACAACAATATCTGCACCATATTTAACAACTTCTTCAGGACAGTCTGTTGAATGAGCACCACCTGCAATTACAATAAAACCTTCCTTTTGTAATTCTTTAAGTAAATCATAAGTTTCTAATATTTGAATTGTTACTATACTCAATCCTATAATTTTTGCATTACAATCTTTTGCCGCTTGTATATAATCTTTAGCTTTTAAAGATTCTCTAAAAGTATTACATTTAGTATATACTCCATATCCCTCTTCCTTAAATACATTAGATAAGTATCCCAGTGCCAATGGAGCCTCTGTAGTTAAAGCTGTTGTTACAAGAAGTACATTTGAACCATATTCTACAATTGGTTTATAACTTCCATTATGGCCATTGCCATTATGTCCATTTAATCCATTTTTTATTCCAGTTTTACTCATTCCAAGCTCCCTCTACACATTGTTTACAAATTTCATTTTCTCGGTATCTACCTTCTAAATGAAGTTGTCGTAAATCGTTAATTTGTTTTCCATTCCATAAATCTACAACACTTGTTTCAAATACATTTCCTATTGGGATTTTCATACCTGGAAAATTACAACAAGGTAAAACAGTACCATCATATCGTACTACCATTTCTTTAAACGGCACTCTACACTTAAATGTTGACTCGTGTTCCTCTAATGGTGTATTATTAAATTCCGTTGTAGATTCTCGAAAATTTACAAATTCCTGTATTCCAATCATATCTACTTTATCTTTCCAAAAAGAAACAAAATCTTCTAATTCATGGTCATTTACCTTTGTTCTAACAAAATTTACTCTAACAAGTGGAGTTAATGAATTCATTTCTTTTCTAATCTTTAATAAATTATCAATTTTAGGTAACAGCTTATTTAAATTTGCACCATAACGCATTATCTTAAACATTTTTTCAGTATATGCATCAATTGATATTTGTATTCTACTTAATCCAGAATCTATCAACTCCCGTATATTTTTATCGTTTAATAAAAGACCATTCGTACTAAAATAAATATCAACAATTCCTTTATTTTTTGCATATTTTATAAACTTTGATAAATCTTTTCTTATCAATGGTTCATTTACATATGAAAGATTTATACATTCTAATCCTTTATTAATTCCCTCATCTATAAGTATCTTAAAAGTTTCAAAATCAAATATTTTTACCTTACCCTTATCATCTATTGGTTCTGACATAGGGCACATTTTACATTTTAAATTACAAGTTCCATTTAACTCAAAATCAATTTGAATTGGATACTCAGTTTTTCCATAATTATTTGCAGATTCCCATCTTTCTCTATACGCATTCCATCTATCTTCGCCAACATCTTTAGATAATAAATTTAACTTTTCACGATTAATAATACCCGTAAATTCAGAACTACTTAAATCTATGCCATATATATTACTCATTATTAAATATTCTATCGTATAATTCTGATTTAGCATCAAAGTTAGTTATTAAATCAACATTGTGTTGTAATACATCTTTCATATCAATATACATTTCTAAAAGTTCTTTCTGTGATAATTTTGATAATTCTAATACAACATCCATAACTTTCTGTAATCTTTTCCAACCATCTGGTTCGTCATCATAACTCTCATCCCACCACTTATCAAAAGTTTTAAATCCTCGTTCTTTTATCTCTCTAAGAGATTGATATGGGCCAAACTGAACTATTGGATGACCACAATATATAGGATTATATGTACCAGAGTGTAAATGACAATCATTATATTCAAATGGAAATGCACACATCACAATACTTATAAAAGAATTTTTATAATGTATTGGTCGAAATGGCAAATCTGCATTAAACTTACCCTTTCCAAATCCCGCAGGGCCGTGGTTTGTTTCATCAGACCTATCAATATCAAATGGAACTTTAGATTTTAAATCTTCAATATTTTCTATAGTTAAATATTTTTTAAATTCTTGTGGACACCCAGCCGCTCCTCCTGGTAATGAAGGGAAACTTATAAGTGATTGATCAAATAACTTATGATAATTCATAAATAACATAAAAAGATTTCTTTCTGTACGATTAGTTCTATTTACTTTTAAAAAATGTTTCATATCTTTTAAACGAGATTCTTTATATTTAATCTCATTTTTAATAACAACTCTTGATGGTAAACAATGATTATAGATTTTCCACTTCACATCTGCAACAGAATACATATAGGATATTATTTTCATTTTTTTATGGATATTCTTTACTAATTTAGTTCCTGGAATCCTCTCTCGCATATATTCATCGTGTTGTTTTTCTGCTAATAAATTATTTGTTACAAATATAATTCTCTCTGGTGGTATTTTTAATTTCTCTAATTTTCCATAAATTGGTTCTAAAAAATGTTTTCCATCAATTCTTTTACCCTCTAATGTATTATCAAAAAGAATATACCCCTTTTTATTTCTAAGGGAATCTAAAATTCTATCATCAAGGATATCAAGATATTTTGGCCAAATACTTTGATTATGATAAACAGTTATCGGGTAACAAAATTCACTTTGAAAATCAAAATCTTCAATCCATACCTCATCCCAATTCAAGTCAACAAGTATATCAGTATGAGAAAATAATGGTCTCCAAAATTCATTTCCACGATTATCTGTCTCTGGTATTTCTGCTACATTTTTGTGAGCATCTATAACATAATTCCCTATATCTTCTCCAGTATAGGATTTTGTTGGTAAAAGACCATCACAAACACCCATTTTATCTCTAAGTACTACCATTAAAGATTTCCTTTTAATTTGATATTAAGTTCTTCTGCCCAAAATTCATGTGCAAGTTCACTTGGGTGGTGCATATCCACTTGATTAAATTTATCTATCAATGTTATCATTTTATATAGTTCCATTCATTTATAAAAGTTTTAATCTTTTCATAAGTTACATCATTTGAATCTTCAATATCTAAAACATAGGCACCTGTTTGTCGTGCACCCTCTCTACCTAAATCAGAATCCTCTAATATAATTGTTTCTTTTGTGTTTACTCCTGCTTTTATAATACACCTTAAATATATTTCTGAATGTGGTTTTGGATTTATAACATCCTGATTAGTATATAAAATATCAATATGTTCTAAAAATCCTCTTCTAATTAATTGTAATTTTGCACTATATCTTATTGAATTTGTAGCACACGCTAAAATATAACCCTCACTTCGTAATCTTTTTAATACTTCAACTAATCTTTCATCTCGTTCAAGTTCATCTATCATACTTGAAGAAATTTCTTGTTTAGTTTCCCAAATTTCCTTATGTAATTTATATGGTAAACCTTTATTTTTTGTTAATAATTTTAATTTTTCAACTGAAGTATTTCCATCATAAGTAGATAGATGTTCTTCTCTATTGATAACATATTTCTTATCAACATTAAAAAGTGCTTTATTAAGTGCCTCATAATGTATTTCTTTTGCATCAACCAACACTCCATCTAAATCAAATATTATTAATTTAATCATAACATATCCTTTATATTTTTAAAAACTACCTTTGACCATAATTGATGTCCTTTTCTATTTGGGTGAAAGCCATCCCGTTCAAAATAAATAGGGTCATACTCTTGATTAGTTTTACTTAATCCTCTTAAATAATTTCTAAAAGATTCTTCTATAAAAATATCTTTATAAATTTTTGAAAATTTTTGTATAGTGGATTTGTGTATTGTGTGCTGTGATGTTAAGTCATCCATTAAATCACTTTCGTTGAACATTCCATCTCCAATACCACTTACTGCTTTTTGAAATGGTGATTCTTCTCCAGGCAACACCTCGTAGAATGAATTAAAAAATTTGTGTTTTATATTATTTCCTTTTAAAAAATAATGTAATAATAAAACTTGTTCAATATATCTTCTAATATATTCTCCTGGATACCAAAAATAAGATAAATATAATTTATAAAAATCAGCTAATGGTGAGTTTCCAAACTTTAAAACACCGTGTTCAAGTTCTGCAGGATACATTGTTTCCCAACCATTAATTAACTCACCATCAAATTCTCCTTTATAATAAAAATCTTTTCTTTCTGGTGATGAAAATCCAACTATAACAAATAAATCTTTTGATTTATTTTTTTCTGTTAAATAACTAATATTATCTATAACTCTCCTAACTATACCATCATTTGAACTACCTGCCCTTGAATTATTAATAACTTTTATATTTGTTAGTTTTTCTAAATCATATGGCCATAGTTTTGGTAATCTATAATCATCATTATCAACATGATTTATATTTGTGGTATTTAATTTAGGATCAATCATATCCCCTGCAGTCCAACTATCACCCTCACATAATATCAATTTAGTTTTCATCTTCTACAAGGCCCCATTCTATTGCAAGTTCTTTTACTATCTTATCAAAATAATCCACATAGTCAGAATGTATATAAGGTATTTTTTTATAACTATCTGATAATGCCTCTTGTACAATTTCGTGTTCGTGGTGTGGAAAGAGTTTTTCTAAATTATATGCACTACCCTCAAATTCCTCATAGTGAATTCTAAAAAGAGCATATTTTCGTTGAATTGCGTCTAATATAAAAATCTCTTGCTGAAATAATCTTAATATATTATGTAAAAATCTTTTTAATTTTACTCTGGAAACTTTTTCATCATGAACTGCAGCGCGATCAATAAATTCACCTCCCCAACCAAGAGTAATCTCGGATGCAGGTATTGGTTTTTTAAGTAACTTTTTATGAATCTCAATCATATAATTCGTTACATCTAATTCACTATTAAAAAGTTCATAATTATCATAATTCATACCACGATGAATATCTCCACAATTTTCTTTCAGCAATCTTTCCCATAATGGCAATGATGTGATACATTGTATTTTATTTTTCCTCGTTAAAACAATTACTTCAAACTCGTTACATAATAATCTCATTTGAGTATCTTCATAAGCTGGTTTAGTACACTCTAACCAATTAATAACAATTGGATTATTTATTAACATTAGTTTATAATCCTTTCCTTTATTCCAACCATCGTCTACTATACTTTGCCATTGTGATAGTAATGTTTTATTACTTTCCAAATCAAAATCTACTTCACCAATAACATTCAAACTATAATCTTTTTTTAATATACTTTCACATTCAGGTGAATTTTCTTGTAAATCAATTACATTTCTTATCGCGTTAAATAATTGTGTTCCCCCTGAACGATAGTGTGATAATATTATTGTTCCTTTTTTTGATGGATTTACAACATTATGCCGATGCATTTTTATAATCTCCTATATAATCCGAACATATCCCTGCAATTTTATCAGAAACCTTTTCCTTTGGTAAAACTGCTATAGACTTACTTGTTAATTGTTTACCTGAATAAGTCCATAAATATCCCCTTGATGTTAATGTTACATCATCTTCTTGATGCCAAAAACAATGTATTTTTCCATTATCAATCATACGATTTAAAGCATCAATATTTTTTGCGTGACACCATAACCCCTCTTTGTATAAAAATTTTTCTTCTACTCTATATTGTGGTTCATCGTGTCCTAAATAAAACTCGTGTTGATGAAACCATACATCAATCTCTACATCATATCCAGAGTTTAATGCTTCTTCGATATACTCAGGAGAATTTTCTCTATCTGACTTACCATTTAAATTTCCTCTATGTGATATTAGTATCAATATACTCCCCACTCTCTTTTATAAATTATTGGATGATTTCCATTACCACTAAAATCAAATGCCTTATATGGTGTAGTGGTTTTAAAATTAGTAAATGCTAATGGTCTCATCTTTTCAAAATTATATACTTGTCTTTTATGTGCATTTGATCTAAAATATTTTGGAATACCTTTAAACTCGTGATACTCTTTATAAAACTTATCTCTATCCTTTTCACTCAAAACGGAATTAAAAACTCCAAGACATCTAATATGACCATAATAAAATTGTGGTTCTGGACAAGATTCAAATGCATTTGCACAACCAACCCAAACATGAGAACCTGAATAATCAATTATCTCTCCATCGAGTTTTGAAACTTGAGTATCCCAAACTTGTCCTTCTTCTCTCATAGAAAAAATCATCATTGATTTTTCTCTATTATAAGATATAATTATATCTATCCAACCATCTCCAAATACTCTCTTTTCCAATAATGCAATTTTTACTCCACCCTTTGGTGTATCATACCATATCTCACCTTTAATAAATTTTAACCACCCATCTCCTGTTTCTGTTGGCCAAAGTACATTAAATAGTCCAGAATGTCTTCCATTTCTAACTAAAATTCCACCTCGATATCCTTTATCATCAATATTTAAAGTTAACTTATCAGGATTCCACTCTGGCTTTACACTCGTACAGAATGTCCAATCCCCTGTATTAATAGATTCAACAACCTTACCACTAATATTATGTTTATTAGTATAACTAATAACCCAACCATGTGTACCATCAAGTGTAATCATAATCTCATCTCCAAACATCTATGATAAAAATCAGCTAACTCAGGAAATGTTTTACAAAAATCTGTTCCTCTTCGTTTGTCATGTTCTTTAAAAAACTTACCAAAATTAAATCTATGTTCTTTAACTTGTTGTTCTTTACCTTTCCAGTCTGCAATTCTCCAATCATATATTCTTTTAATTTTTTGTATCTCAATATCTGAATAACCAACATAGTTATGATCAAACAATGGTACTCCATAATAATCAACCAACTGAGCGTGTTTCAATATGTACGAATTCCACTCATCAGGTAATACTTGAACGGTTTGGTGGTTTGGATATCGTAAATAACTTGAATCCAAAAATACTGCAGATTTCCAATATCTATCTGCTGAACCAAACTTTGTTTTTAAATCATACATACCTTTAATTAATTTATGATAATTTGGAACTGAAAGTGCATTGTAAGTTGCCATATTAGTTACATTTACTTTAGAAGAATTTTCCAAAATTCTATTTACATTATCCCAGAAATAATTAAAATCCATACCATGTCTAATATATTCTGCTTGTTCTCCCCAAGACTCAACTGAAGTAAACACAATAAATTCTCTAACTCTTTCCTCATCTTCAATTCTTTTAATCTTCTCAATAAATTTATCAATCAATTGTTTAGGGCCACTCAAGTTACTGTTTACAGCAAATTGTAAATTTTTATTTGGATTAGGATGGTCTATAATGTAATCCAATACTTTAAAAGTATCGTTTGCTAATAATGGTTCTCCGCCTGTTATTCTAAATGTGTGTAAATCTTGATACAAATCAGGCCACCATTTCCAAAAGGCATCTTTGTATGGATTTACTTCACGAACTGGGATGGGCATTTTATCTTCAAATTTATTGTACTTAAAATCATTAAAGTGATCAGTTGTTGGATAACCACCATGTTGTTCTATCTCTTGAAACCACTCTGTAGAATAGGCAGGTGCACAATAACTACATTTTTGATTACAAGCATTTGAGAAAGCAACCTCTACATATCGTGGATTGTAATCTGCTCTCCAATCTAATTTTTTTATCTCATCATAATGTGGTAATGACCAACTCTCTTGTGATTTAAAAACTCTATCAGAAAATCTATCTGAATTATCTTCTACATTCCAACAATAATCACACTCTTTAGGTCTTCCACCCTGTAGCATTTCTTTTCGTCTTTTCTTTTTAAATATAGTATTGTGTAGAGCACTCGGATTTCTCTTTAATTCCTCTAAAGGAATTTTATGTGTTTTTGGATGGTGGCAACTATGAGTGTGCCCTGTTTGTAATTGTATTGTAACTTGAGTCCACTTTGCTAAACACATACCACATCCAATATCATCAAGTTTCTTTTTTGTTTTTACAAAATGTTGATTCTCAATTGATAACTCGTTTTTTACCTCTACTGCTTGGGATTTTTTTTCTTTTGGCACTAAAACCTCACATTAATTAACTTATGTCTATTATAAATATCATCTTTAGATACTATTTTGTATTTCATTTCACTTAACCCATTTTCTTCTATATTAACTTTTTCTTTTTGCATTTCTTTCTTATAAAATATTTCATTTACAGAAGTTTGTTCAGGGTCTCCTGCAAAACTCTGATTAACTATACCCTCATCATCATGATACATACATTCCATCGTACCATATCTTCTATCAGGTGTGATTGTTTTTGCTATCTGTACATTATCTTTAGTAATTCTTCCTTTACCAAGTATTAATTCACCATGATTTTCATTACCACTTAAATCCAATAATTTATCTCTTCTCCAAGACTTACTCATGTCATAATGTAATACTAATTCTTTTTTATCATCCCACATCTTTATAGAATACATCTTACCTTTAAATGGACGATTTCTATCTCTCATTGGATCATATTTATTTGGTGGATTCTTTCCAATATAAAAAGGTGTAGTTCCATACCGTTTCAATTTACCCTCAAATGGTAATATTGATTTTTGTGGGCCAAACTTCTCATCATACAACTCATCATTAATAGTAATTGTTCTCTCTTGTGTTCGTGTATCAACTTTGAAATTAACTTTACTCCATTGATTTGGATATCTCATCATCCAACCATAATTTAATTCATTTTTAACTCCCCATAAACAATAAGAAAATGCTTTAGAGTTATTATACGATATATCGAAATCCCAACCTTTTCTGGATACTATTGGATATTTTAAATGTCCTACTTCATTACCAATTAAAAATTCTTTATCTTCACTTTCTATTTCTGAATGTACAATTGCTTCTATCTCACAAGATTTATTTGGTATATTCATTATACTATTTGTGATTGGAATTTTAATGTGTGTTTCCACTCCATCAAATTGTAAAACTTTTGTATTTCCTGGAGATTCAATATATTCTGGTTTAAAATATCCTTTTCTTATACATCTCCAAAACAAATCATCGTCTTCAAATCCCCAACCCCAATAATCTGCTGAATATCCGTTAACTTTTTCAAATTGTTCTATAGTGAATAAAACTACTCCACCGAAATAATGAATATCTCTTAATGTATTATCCCATTGAGATAAATAAGTTGCAATATGTTTAGGTGTTTCACCTGGATGAGAATAATCACAATCATCATGTGGTAACATATCCACATCATGAAATGCCACATAATCACATCCATCTTCTTTAGCAGCAAGGAATGCAACATTCTTTGTACCACTACGATTAAACTTCTTTTCATCAACTTGGTGTCCTATGTACACTCTGAAGTCCATATTCCTATCGCCAAGGAACTTTTCTAAATGCGGTACTAATTTGTCCAAGTGTTGTTTACGAACACCATCTCCATTATCACGATATGGTATACAAACTCCTAACTTCATAAATTATCAAATCCTTTTAAATTTTCTCTGTATGTATTATAAAATCTTACATTATGCATCGACCAAGGTTGAAAGAATTGATAAAAATGTTGTGCTATTACACCACCTTCTTTATACTCACTTTCATCATAGTATGGTTTTATCAACTCTTCATATACCCACTCTAATTCATTAGCTCTCTCATAAACATTCAACCACTCATTACCAAGTTCTAACCAATTATCAATAAACTCAACATTAATAATAGATTGTTCTTCTGTTAATCCTTCTATACACAACTCATACTCTATATAATATTCATTATGTAATTTTATAAAATTATCAAATTTGTCTTCAGTTATTAAATCTTTATGGAATAACATAAAACAAGTTTGAAATGATGGTGTGGACATCCATCTTTCTCTCATCCAATCATATCGTTCCATTTGTTTTTTATTAAATTTTTCTAATTGTGGTTCTCTATGTTCAAATTGATAACATAATGGTGTATAATTACAATCGTTTGCATACATTACATCTTTTTTTCTATTATTTAAATCTAATTCAATTTCATTAAAAAATAAAACATCTAAATCACAATAAAAAATCCAATCCCATTGTTTAAAATAATCTGTCCACATATAATATTTGTAATAATGTGGTTTTGGTTCACCTGGTAATGTCTCACCATAAAAAAACTTTACACCTTTATCAGTAAATTCTTTTTCATCAAACTCACCTTTATCTGATTCGGGCACTATCAATACAAAATCCCCATCCCACTTTCCTACGGTGATTGCACTAAAGAACACACTTTTATAATGTTCTAAAAAGTTTTTATCTGCTAATGCTACGAATACTTTTGAATCTGTCATAATAATAACCTACCATATAATCCTCTATTGGTATATTAAACTTTTCTTGTTCACTTATAAATATACTTAACGCCTTGGAAACTACATAAAATTTTCCCTCGAAGAAAGATATTTCTTTTAATTTAGATATATCAAATTCCTTTACATTTGGATGAGAATTTTTGTAATTTATCCAATCTTGTTTTTTTAATTTTAATAAATTTATACCTTTATATTCATTACTAATTGGTTTTATCTTATACCACTTTCCATCGCTCCAATCCCATCTATGTTCTATTATATCATTTTTAAAAATATTAATATAATCTAATTTTTCCCAATACTGAATCCATTTTTTATCAAATATAGTATCATCACATTTTATCAAATAATCATATTCCTTATTTTCACTACACCACTTCATCATTTGTTGTGTTTTAGATGGTAAATCCTTATACTCTGTATGAAAATCTGATCCCCATTCCATAACCTCTATATTTGGATTATTAGAAATCTCTTTATAGAACTCTTTACTTTTAAAACAATCTAAGTGTTCTTTATATTCTAAATCGGTGTAAATTACGAATAAATATTTCACTATACTACTGCCTGATGGCAACACATGACAGTTGCACATGGGCCTCCAAGTTCTTTAAATTTTTTCAATTCTAATTTATTTAAAAAATCTTTTCTTGTTTTACCATTGAAAATTTCATCAAGTGTTTCATTATTAACATTTCCAAATACCTGATCATAATTTGAATCATTACAACAAGCATACCACGAACCATCAGGAGCAATAAATGCTCCAGTATATACCATATCTAATACTGGACAAAACTGTCCTTCATAATTAATATTATTTTTTTCTATTTCAACTTCTGCCCTATCTCTTTCCGCCCAAAAATATGGTTCATAAGTTCGAATATTATCTTTCTTGGTATGTAAATATTTTTTAAATCTATCAATAACTAATTTACTATCATCTGGAATTTTAATTAAATTTTTATCTTTCATCTTGGTGGGATAAAAACCAAAAGTACTATAACATTTATGTATATAACTATTCAAACTCATAACATACAAATAAACTCCAATATTACTATTAGAATTATCTCTCTTCTCAATAAAATTCTTTATATTGTTTGTAACTTTTTCCAAATTTATTCTTTTTACATTATAATAATTAAATTCAGTAGACCCATCAACAAAACAACTAACCCTATTCAAAAGATTTTCTCCAATTATAATTTCTGTGTTTTCAGGAGTCATTAATTGAAAATTAGTATTAAAGTGTATAAATACTTCAGGCAAACTTGTTCGTATAGATCTTAAAATTCTTATAAAATTTTTATTAAAAAATGCATCTCCATTCTCACCCATTTCAATTTTTTTAATACTGTGATTCTGTTTAAAATTATCTGAAGAAATTTCATTAACAATTTTCTCTATAATATCGAATGACATATTTTTTTCTCTCATTCGTGTTCCTCGCGTATCTGTTGGACAAAAGATGCAATCTGCCCCACACAAAGAAGATAAAGAAAGATTAATAGACCTTAACATATCTGATTACTCCGTTCATTATATACCCAGGGAAAAAATATTGGATATTTCATTATAGGCTGAGAATTATATATTTTTAATAATTCTAATTTTTTTAATAAAATATTTTTATTAAGTTTACTATCCCCATTTCCAAATACAAAAAGATTTTTATTAACCAAATTCTTTACTATTTTATGAATATGTTTATGTTGTTGATGTCCATACTCACCCTCTAAACTGTGTGTGAATATAGCATCATATTCTTTTTCCTGTATAATATTCTCTAACCTATTAGATATTTCTGAAACTTCTTTTTCTGTCCATTCTATAGTTTCAGAATCTATAAAATCCCACAACTCATAATCCTCAATATTAAGAAATTCCATTGCTCTTTTAAATTCTAATGATCTTATTTTATTATTTTTGTTAGTAAGACAAATTATTTTCCAATGTTCTTTATCTCGTTCTTTACTTCCAAATCCAGTGTGTGGGTTTTTTATAAGAACTCCCCCACCAAATACTGATTCATCATCTGGATGAGCAACTATCATTAAATTATTAGATGTATCCCAATAATTATAATTAACACTTCCAATTAATCCTTTAAATTTTTGTATAATAAAATTAAATGACACCTGACAATGTATCCCACTTCTATGAATATGTTCCATCCATAAGTTTTGAATATCATAAACTTTTGGGTGATTCATATCATATATAATATATCCAGTTTGATAGTGTTCACTATATGTTTGAGAAAGTCCTGATTTTACTTCTTCATCAATGTACTTAATATATCGATTGTGATGCCGTCTATATCTTTCAAATATTGAACTTCCTATTTTAAACTCATCTTTAATATTAGAAATAAATGGATGGGGTCTTACTGTTATAGGAAAATTAAAAGATTTATCTTCTATTGTTTTTATAGTATCTGGTACATTAACATTAAATTTATTATCAAACCACACCACATAATCATAAACCTTAGAAATAAAAGAATGTGGAAATACTTTTAATTTTTTAGATTCCATTGTAAAATAAATTTGTTTATCAATCTTATCCAACTTATCTACATCTTTAGATTCGTCTAAATTTATCAAAATAGGAATCCACCCACTATCCTTTAATTTAGGAATAATTTCTTTAATATTAGTAATAAAATAACTATCATATTCAACTGGAACTTTAGGAATATTAATTCCCACAATTCCTGGAGAAGATTCCCAATTATCACTATAACCAACATACCCAGTAACAAAGCAAATATTCATTATAAATTCCAAGCCTCATGCGGTTCTACTGAATAATCTCGTCTAACTTCCTTAAATTTTCCTTTATTAGAACATATCCAAGTTTCAAACTTACTCCTTTCAGTAAAATACCTAATAGGATTTATTAACTCTTTAACATAATCAGATTTGGTCCAAAAAAATGTACCAGCAAAATGTCGTGAATAAACTCGTTTACTATTTTTTGAAACTTTATCTGGCCAAATATCTCTGTAAAATGTGTCTTCCTTGTAGTTATCACCAACTACATCATATTCATCTAAATATGAAATATATTTTTTCCAATTACCAACAACTCCGTCCATTAACCATCTTCGATGATTGTCTGCAATTTCTTGAAACTTTGTTTGATAATGTGTAACTCCTTTTATATGAAGATATAAAATATTAGAATCACTTTGAAATGAAAATTTATACATATCTATTAATGTATCCCCCTCGTATTCACTATATCTAATTTCAATATCTGATTCTTCTTCGAGACCAGATGATTTTATATAACTCAATTGTTCTTGTAAAATATCTTCCCAATTATTATGTTTCCAACAATGTATAAATACTACATTTTCCATCACATTTTTCTCTCTCGTCTTTCCCACTCTTTATCACCTAATAATTCTCTCAAATGATATTGGTTTTTAGTTTCTATTCCTAAATATTTAGCATTAAAATTACTTGACTTACCTATCCACTTTTCTGTATAAAATCGTGAAGTAATTGGTTCATCTATAGGTAAAGTTTTTATATATTCAGATTTTGCCCACCAGAAAGTTCCTAAAAACACACCATTTAAATCTGACCAACCTTCCCATCCACCTCGTCTACTACCATCTCTCCAATTAACTCCAACTGCATCATATTCTTGTAAGTTTTCAACACAATATTCCCAATTTGTAATTACTGCATCTTGAAATCCCTTACGAGTATCAGTTCCTAATTCTTTAAATTCTTCTGGCCAGGTTACCGCTTTTGTGTGGATATATAAAACATAACACTTATGAGATAAACAGTGCTCATATATTTTTCTCATTGTTTGAAATTCATAATCGTTTTTACTTGAAGATACTATTATTTTAATAACATCTTTTGCTTTATTAAACAATCCTGACTCATTAATATATTTTTCCTGTTCTTCTACTATTTCTTTCCAATGATTTATAGTATAAATGTGCATAAAAATATAAATAGGAATATCATTACTCATTTTAATTTTTCATATCCAAATTTTTCAAAATCTATTTCATATTTTTCATTAATTAATTGTATAGTTTCTTTCTCATAAAAATCAAAATAAGATTTTAACCCTCGTCCTTTAAATTTCCAAGGCAATTTTTTTCTATCAATTCCTATTTTATCACAAACAATATTAAAATCATTTTGTAAATTTTCAAACTTACCAACAAAATCCATTTTATATTCTATTCTATTATATTGGATTAGAGAAATACAGGGGTCTGAATCGATATAATCTTTAACATAATTATTAAATTCCCTTTTAGTTGGAAATTCACCTTTCCAATGATGTTTAAGATAAATATGTTCATAAACCCACGAATAAATTCTATCATAAGGATTTCTAACAAATGAAAATTTAAAATAATTTAAATATTTCTCATAATCAGCTATGGTGTTGTGATCCAATTCGTAATTTGAATCTACCAATGAAGTTTTAATACTATTTCCTGCAGTTTTTTGAATATGAATAAAAATATATTTATCTTTATGATTAATCATCTTAATCTTCCAATATTTTTATAATCTTCATCATCCCATATACTACCAAATAAATGAATACCATATGAGTTTGGTGTATATTTAAACATATCTTTATATGATTGCCAATCTACTGGACAAAAATAATGTTTTGGTAAAACATATTCTTTCAAATCTCTTGATATAATCAATGGTGTGAGTAAATTTGGGCCCAAATCACCATGTGTAGTTGGACGCCAATTATTTCTCTTTGCTATAATCCAATCTATCCAATCTTTAAATAATTCTTCTCCTTGATTTTCACTATATAGAATACAAGTTGCAACATGATAATCCCAACCACTATCCACTTGTTCAGAAAAAACAAATCTATTATTAAAATCATATGGTTTTAAACACAACACATCCAAATCAGTATATAATCCACCTCGTTGATATAATAATTCTGCCCTAAATAAATTCGAAAATGCTATAGGTGTTCCTTTTGAATGTCCTTCATCGTAAGTGAAATACTCACTAAACTGAACTATATGATTTGCATTAGCTATAACCACCTTATCAGGTACTTCAATATCTAAATCATATACCCAAAGATAAAATTCATAACCATTCTGTATCCAAGACTCAATACATAACTTTTCAAGTTCACCTAACTCTGAACCATACCAAAAACCATTAACTACCATTTATAATCCCAAAATGTTTTAATACGGATATCTGTTGTTTATACACCCACTCATTAATAGAAATTGGTTTTTCTTTCCATTTCTTTTCAATTAAATCATAGTAATTATGTTTTACTTTATTTGTAATAGGAAATGTTGCTCCATACATATATGAAAATTCTAAAACCTTATTATCTATAATATCAAATTTTATATTTGGTGTATTTAATTGTTTTTTAATATTAATTAATTTTTGTAAAAATTCAATATCTAAATCATCTTTTTCTACATCTTCAATTTCCGGTTTTTCCCCTCTACTTACCCAATGTTCATTATAGAAATTTTTTGAATGTGGAAAAGAAACTGGATTGTCAAAACTTTTATTTTGTTTTTGTTTCATTCCATATAACTCATTATCAGAAATAAAAATTTGATATTCATACTCAACATCTATATATTCTTGAACTTGACAAGGAAAGAAATTTTTACTATTGTAACATTGTGAAATATATTCTTCCATATTATCTAAATGTTCTTTTGCCCATACATAAAAAGTACTTTCAGAACCTGCACCATATGTAGATTTAATAACCGTTCCAAGAGTAACATTTTTTAACAATTCATCTAAATCATTACAAATAACACTTGGAACTTGAATTCCATACTTTTCTAAAAGTTCATATTGCCTAACTTTATCATCGTAATAATAATATGCCTTTTTATTAGGCCACATATTTTCACCATAATAATCATATAAATCATCAAAATATTCAGAATGTAATTCTTTATCGGGAATTGCATGTGCAAATCTACCTATATAATAATCACCTTCATAATTTTCATAATATCCTAATTTATATGGAATGTTTTTAGACTTTAATATTTTTTCAAACTTTAAATAATAAAATTTATTTAATAGAGTAGTTTGTTTATTTAAATCATCTGGAATTTGATAAACTCCATGATCTTTGTGTAATATAACCATTTATTTTTTTATTTTTAACCCTCGACTAAAATATTATTAACAAAATGATATCCCCTATCTGTATGTGGATGGATAACATCTACATCACTATCAATTACTTTTGATTCCTCTATACTGACAATAGGCTTAGTACTAAATCCATCATCATTAACAATAACTTCATCACCAGCTTGTAATGTACCCATATTGTCTTCTCTTTGTTCACCATCACGATAAAATGGAATCAAGTGAGTAGATGTAAATAATATTTCAGAATTTTCTGTTGATACTTTTAAAATTACTCCACCCATATTATGTCCTGTTGAAACAGAAGTAACAGTTGCATCAACTAATGTTTGGTCATCTATATTTGCTGATAATATAATATCACCAACCTCAATTTCTGAAATAGGTTTTTCTTCATCGACATGGTAACGGGCTGGTCCAATTTGTACTTTCATTTCTATAGGCTCTTCAGTACCACTAATAACAGCAGAAGTATTATGAGTAAGAATATCATCTGCTATAATAGTATTGGTATTGGTGTCTACTAAATTAAATGTTTCATATTCTCCATCAACTCTAACTATATCAATAACAGATACCCAATTATTATTTATATCAAACACTTTATCCCCAACTTTTAAATATCCACTTCCACCTGCATGATTTGGACTATGACCATCAATTGTAGTCCAGCCCCTATCTGTGAAAAGTGGATGGTTACCAGTTGGTTTTAAAACTTTACCACTTTCAAGATGTAATTCATAAACATCATCATGTAACCTACGATTAATAGAATTAACTATCGAAGTTTCCAACTGACCAATTTTTTGTGAATTCAAATTGGCATAAATTCTATTAGTATCCTTCCACACTACACTATTAGAATAATATAATTCTTCTTCATTCAATTTAAATACTTGAATCTCATCACCTAAAACAACATCACCTATTGGTTTCTTTGTACCATCTGCCATGTTAATTAATTGTTCTGGCAAAAAACAATCAGGGGTGCCTAATTTAATTCTTCTATTTTCTTTCCAAGTTACTTTTTTCATAATAATTCTCCTATATGTATAAATATCATTAACTTTCATTTTTTATAAATCTATTCCCACTATACCTATCCTTACATTCATAGCATATAGAATTTTTTGATATTTTTTTATTTAACATTTCCTCTCGTAATTTCTGATACTTTTTTCCATACCATATTTCCTCAAAAGTATTTTCATTTATATTACCCAATGGTAAATGTCCTCTCACATCCATACAACAAGGTACTGTTGTACCATCCGATAATATATTACCAAACTGAAATGGCCTTACACAATAAGGTTCATCATCTTCAATTACAGGAACTTCCACTCTCATATCATCTACATCACCCAACCAAGTCATACACCTAACAACATCAACACTATCAACTCCACTACCTTTCCATAATGAAATAAAATCATCAATTGATTCTTCAGTATCTTTCATTTTTATTATCTCGACACTTGTATATGGGCCTTTTTCTTTTTTTAATTTTAAAAATTCTAAAATTTTATATTTTACATCATCAAAGTTTGCTGGTGTTCTCATCTTTTCATATACTTCAGAAGTAGCACCATCAAATGAAAATGATAAATAATCTAATGATGAGTTTACTAACTTCATTGATTTATCCTTATTTAATAAAGTTCCATTTGTATGTAACATTGATGTACAACCAACTTCATTTACATATTCTATCATTTCAAATAAATTTGGATGTAACATAGACTCACCAGACATATAAAGTTTTATTAATGGTTTTGTCTTAGAAATATCATCTACTAATCTCTTAAAACATTCTAAAGACATAAACGAATTTCTACCCATTGTTCCGTATGCTTGTGGACACATTGGACATTTTAAATTACAAACACTTACTATATCTATCCAGTATGTGTTTGGTAAAGGTGGATTGTGTTGAATCATAAATCCAAGTTTACAGATAAAAATGTATAATTCTCATCTTCTGTTTTTTGATTTGTTTTGAACTTTAATGTATTTAATCCATCAGTAGTTAAATTAGATTTATTATTTAGAATTTGATCATAATATCTGATTTGATTTAATCTTGTTGATTCGTATTTCCATCCACCCTCACCATAACCTTCTTCATTGTGTTCCATCATTTCAAATGTAGAATCTCTTCTTGCAGGTAATGATATTTTCTGTTGTTCTAATTCACTATGAAGTCTTGGTATACAATTATATATAGTACCATAAATTCTTGGATGTACTAAATCCATAATTTTACCTTTTTCATATTGGTATGGATTATTAAATTTAGAATGTTTAAAATCGTAATATATTTTTAAATTCTTAGAACTACTATATTGATTATCATCATTTAAAAAACTCATACCAGAATTTTGAAACAATCCTTGAATTTCATTTCTCTGTAATGCTTTATTCCAATAGGCAAAATCACTTACATACCCACGAAAACTTTTTCTATCATCTTCTCTTTCAGCTGATGCTATACCAATATAGAAATTTCTTTGAAGGGAATTAAATATTTTTCTTGTTATTGTTTTCTTTCCAACCAACTTACCATCTTGATACATTTTTAACATACGATTTGATTTACTATATGTTACGGTAATTTTTGTTAATCTTGGATAACTATAATCGGAAGTGATTTGATGACACTCTTTACCAATATCCCAACACTCAAATTTATAACGATTAAATGAATTGTAACATATCGTTGTATCCCAGCCTGGAATACTAAATACACACATTTCATCAAACGACTTATCATAATCAGGTATTATTTCATCTGGTTTAAAAGTACAATGAATAGTAAAATCTTCATGAATATTAATTATATTTTTACATTCTATAAAACTTTCATCACCATGTATATATAAACCTGCAGTATTTTCTTTTGGTACTTCATAAATATCAAAATCAGTAAATACATTTTGTTCGGTTAATCGTAAAAGTAAATCATCATCTTCAAATCCCCATCCCCAATATTCATTAGAGTATCCATTTACTCTTTTGAATAAATCTACTGGAAATAAAGTTACTCCACCAAAGTAAGTATCAAATATTTCTCTTTTGGAATTAGTAAAATTTGTTGCAAGATGAAGTGGAACTTCCGAATAAGAATAATCCACATCAATTGGCAGCATATCAATATCATGAAACACAACATAATCACATTGTTTTCTCAGTGCGGTTTTAAAACCTATATTTAATAACTTACCACGATTGAATGGTAAATCATCTGCCTGTTCAACTACGATTAATTCATAATCATAGTCTGTTAGATATTCTGTTAAAAATTCTCGAAACTTACGAAGATGTGTTGGCCGTTTACGATACGGGACAATTACACCAAGTTTCATTATTTTTTCTCTTTTTCTTCTACATATTTAGAGTAATACTCTGCCAAATACCATTGAAGTCTATCACTCCACTCAGTTTTCTCGATTTCTTCGAACCAAATCGTTAGAGCATCTAAAACATTAGCAATCTTTTCTAATGCTTTTACTTTTCGCTCTTCTAAGAGTAGTGAATCATCTGGTGTTTTTGCTTTAGTAGCCATATTATAACTCCTTATTGTTATATAACTTTATAATAAATATCATTGTAAATCCTTAATCTTCAATATTTTTTCAGTAAGAGACTTCCATTTTCTATACTGTGAATAATTTGGTGTTTCTATTCTTTCAAACATAAACTCTCGTTCATTTAAATCAATTGTGAAATCTCTATCTTGAATTGATTTTAACATTACTGCATATTCATTTGAAAATGCCTCTGATAGTTTAGAAGTACTTACTTGTTTTAATCGTTCTAATACTGTGTAATCCCATTTAAAATGGTGTACTTGTGTAAAATTCTTTTTTGTAGGATATCTTAATGGGTGTGTATCTCCCCACGAAGTTTCTCCATTTCCAAAATCAATAAAATGTTGACCTGGTACTACATTATGCTTACCTTTTAATAATGTAACCTTATTTGCTTCTGCCTTACTTAATGGATAACGAAAGAATCCAGCATTTGGCATCTCTGTCCATACATTACTTTCTTTTGTAATCTTTGGAAACTCTCCGTTTTCACCAATTCTATCAAGAAATCCTCCCGTTACAAACTCCCAATTATTTTCTTCACACTCTTTAATTATTTCTTCTATTGGTTTAGAATATAATTGTAATTCATCATCATCTGCAACTATCCACCAATCATCTGGTTTTAAAGATGCGGTTTCATTATAAATCTCTGTAACTCGATTCCAATTAAATGCTTCTTCTATCCAAACTTTATGTGGTTCTATATCTAACTCATTACATATAGAAGTTATCTCTTCTATAATTGGATCACTTTTATAATTTGCATAAATATTTACAAAAAAGTTCTTGACAATTGGTTTATAGTGTCGTAACATATGGTATAACATTGTGGTATTGTGGCCACAGACTGTAACTAAATTCATTTTTTCCTCACGATAGTCAAACCTGTTGAACTTGGGAAATCTTTTCGAATTCCATGATTAAAGAAATTTATTACTTCAAATTTATCTTTATCAATCTTTTCAATAAACTGGCTCGGCCCGTCTAAAGTATCACCTTTATGGCCTTCAATTTCTACGAAATTATCAACATAGTTATTATCAGTATCGTGTATTGTAATAATACCATTTGGCATTAATTTTTCTGAATATAGTTCAAAATCCTTTTCCACTCCCTTTAAAGTGTGGTCAGCATCTATATGAATTAAATCAAACCAAATATCTTGTTTTACAAAGTGATTATAGTATGCTTCTTCTGTGGTTTCTTTTATAAACTTTGGTGTAAAATGTTTTCTAAATAAACTATTTTTATCTTCCCAATCAACCTCACCATTAAAACCATTACACGCATCAACCACATAAGTTGTTCCACTATCACCCCATTCCATTTGAATATCTTTATAAAATCCCTCTTGTGCTAAATCATATCTAGCTTGACTCATTATTCTTGGAATATATCCACCACCACTTCCTAAACAAACTAATGTTTTTAATTTAAAAAAATTAATTAAAGTGTAAATGATTAAACCATCACCGAGATGCATCCATGTTGCGCCATGAGTCCAACGATAAGGTACTTCATCTTCACCTGCATTCGTTGTTATATAATTTTTTATATAATCATAATTTAATATTGAATCTTCCATAAAACCTTTATATTATTATTAGAATGGATCGGAAGCACTTCCTTTATTATGTACCAAAAATGTTTTACCAAAATAAACATCCAATGGTTCTACATCAATCTGTACCACTTCGTATCCCTCATCATTATCAATTAAATTTTCTAATGATGTAATCTCAACTTCATTTCCATTCTTATCCATTACATGAGCACCAACTTTCATATTTGGAACTAATTGCCACATCCAAGTATTTTCATTTATTGGTTTATATAACATTTCATGTTCACCTGTAATTTTTTCCATTCCATCATTTATATCCCAATAATTATATGCAAAATCAAAATTAATATCTTGAACACTTGCTGAATGTTGTGTGAATGTTTCTGTTTTCTTATCAGCAAATCTACAACTTCTCCAATCATCATTATCCTCATCAAGTTGTCCTGGCATATTCATTGCTAAAACAGAATCACCAATTTCTAAATCTTCTACATTTTTAAATGAACCATCTGCCATTTCTATTGGTGTTCCCTCTAATAAACAACTTGGTGAACCACCATAACTATCAACAACCGTTACTGACTTAGTTAAATTAGTATCATAATTTGTTGCGTGATCATTAAATCCATTATCTTGTCCATCTTCAGTAAATTTACCAGTTAAAGTAACACTTGCATTATTTGTTCCAGCTGGATACCAATCACTATCATTACCCGTACCTGTGTTTGCATTTGATATTGCTCCCGCAGTTAAAGTACAAGTATAATCACCTGCTACTGAAGTAACTCCACTATTTTCACTCCAAGCAAAATTTGCATCTCTATTTGCAATCTTACTTAAAAATAAACTTCCATTATTTGAAAAATTCATCGTATAGGTTTCTGCAGTTTGTTCCCACAAATAAGTATATCCTGTAACACTATCTACAGAACTTATTGAAAATTGAGACATCTTAGTTTCACTTGAACCATCGTTTTGTGCACCTAAAGAAGTATTGGCAGTCGTATATGAATCAGTTCCATCTACTGCTCTCTTTAACTTTCCTAATGATAAATTTTGATTTGCTGCTGTTGACATTATTTTTCCTAAATTACTTCAATAATAAATATCACTCGTTGTAAAGTTTTAACATTTTTTCTGTCCATTCTTCTTTATTATCAAACTTTTCTGTAAGATATTCTCTCAATGGCCATAATAAGTTTCTTCTACCATCAAGTGATACTTCACATAACTTCTTATATTGTTCTCTAAACTCTACAGGATTAGAAGCTCTAAATGGATATTCATATTCTGTTAACCAATCACCTGCTAATATTGGAACTTTACCATAATCTATTGCCTGAAATATACTATATCCAAATGGTTCAACAATATGAGCAGAATGACTTATACCCCACTCTCTATGATAGAACCTTTCTATATTCTCCCACTTGAATGTAAAAACTTTCCACTTAGATGTATCCGTTCCTATATTTCTTCTCCACCATTTAACATCTTTTGGGTCTGTAAAAAACTCACTATCAATACCTGCAAGAAAATGTGGACATTTACGAGTTTCACATCGAGAAGCAAATCCTACCGTATTATTATCTGTAACATCGTAGTTTCTTCTGAATTCATAAAAATTTGGTATATGTAATATTTTATCATTATGTTCATTATCTAAGTTAGGTTTATCCACACCAATCCAAAATGAATTTTTAGCATATCCTACTATTTCAGTTTCCCAATTGGGCGACATGGCAAAATTAAATCCTGTTTTTAAACTTAAAAGAAATGATGCTTTTAAAGCACTACTAACATTACAATGAACTGCATTTGTATAAATTTTATCTTTATTATCTCGTATATATTTATGTGGATGATAATAACCATGTAGTATATGTATTCTACGAGCCCCATTTAAAATTTCCCCAAACTCTTCTGGATTATCACCTTGCCAATAATGTTTCAACTCTGTTTTTAAAACATCTTTGTAAGTTCGTTTCTTTATTTCAGGTGGTGTTTTATCAATTTTTTTAGCAGTATCTTTAAAAGTTTTCTCTATCTTTTTATGAACTTGTCTACCACTATTTCCTTGTTCACCTCTATCAACTCTTTTTTTAAAATTTTTATGTTTTTCTTCAGTCCAATTCACAATGGGTTTATTTCTATGTATCATTAATTTTGGTGTAACTTTAAGTTTTGGTGCAATCTCTTCTATCCAATGATTCACCCAAACATCAGCACCACCACCAACTAAGCTTCCACCTCCTGTGGAATAATATACATCATATTCTTTATTTGTCGTGGACATTATGTACCAATACTCCCCCCGCAAAATAAACATCATTTGGTTCAACATTTATATTTACTGTTTCTAATTCTTCTTCTATTACTTCTATACTTGTTATTGTTTCAAATGTAAAACTACCAGATGTATCAGTAAGAATTTCATCTCCTGGAATTAATTCTTCTGTCTTTTTAAATTCATACTTATTATTATGTTTTATAAAAAAAGGATGTTCAAATGTAACTTTTATTCTATCATTAATTTTATAATATTTATCATACCAATCAAACATAATATCAGTTAATTTAGTAGTTGTATATTCTGCCCCATCAAGTGTATCAGTTTCCCAATCTACCCAAGTATCTTTATCATCAAAATCTAATGGCATAGTTGGTAAAGTTAATGTTAATACCTCTTCACCAACACTTAAATCTTCTATTTTTTTCGTATAACCATCTGCCATAGTTATCGGTGTATCTATTGAAAAACATCCACTTCCACCATATGCATCAATCGTAGAACTAAAAAATTCATCAAAACGAATTGGGTGTGGTGAATCTGTATTATATATTGGGCCAACCCCATACCAATCAAAATTCTTTTTTGATGATTCTGCAACAGTATTGAATGCTTCATATAAATCATGAATATCATTATTTCCTTGAGAATCCCCATTTTCAGTTCTAATTGAATCTACATCTATATTATTAGCATAACCAATTGTAGGAACTATTAGTGAACCTGATCCTGGGCCCGCAAGAGTAATTGTAGTATATGATCCAGGAGTTCTTATTTTACTTCTCTGTACATTATATACTGGAGCCATATGTGGTACTGCGGGATGGGCATGTAGATATGAAGTATATTGAGCTGACTGTGAAACTTCTGGTGGAAAAGTTCTCCATCCAGAAACACCATCAAAATAAGATGGGCCTCCAGCTGTTTGTGATGTATAAGTTAAAACTTGTAAATATCCCCATCCATCATGAAAACAAAATTTTTTATTAGTACTGGTAAAACTTGTATTAGTATAAAATCTTGTTGCTCCATAAGCAGTCGTCCAAGAGGATGCATTATAAGCTGGGCCAATGGTACTACCAATTGGTTCATATGACCAACTACCACTTGAATAATTTGCTCCACCTGCAGTAACACTAACACCAGTTAATTTACCATCTGGGTTGGATGTCCAAGTACCTGTAAATCCACTTCCTTGTCCTGGATCACTTGCAGTTAAAGGTCCAGATGTATCCGTAGCATAACCATCACCCCCTTCAAGAAGAGTTAATCCCGTTATACTGAATCCACTATTTAGAGCCATTTTCCAACTCTTCCACTCGTTTAGTTAGTTCTTTAATACTCTCAACCAACAAAGGTACAACTTTTTCATATGCAATTGCCTTAATACCATCTGGTCTCAACACAACTACTTCAGGTAAAACCTGTTCTACTTCTTGTGCAATCAAACCTACATCATGTCCTTTATCTTGTTGAATCTTACTTGACTTTTCATTCCAATCAAATGTAACTCCGTTAATTTGTTGAACTTTAAAAAGAGCACTTTCTATTGGTCTGATATTATCTTTAAGATTTATATCAGAAGAATAGTATGCAGTGATATTATCAGTACAATATATTTGTCCAGTTACCTTTAATTCTATTGAAGGATTACCTGTAGCTCCTATATGTACATTTTCACTTGTGTCTAAATAACTCCCTTGATCTGTAAACGCCATTTCTACTCCTTATTTAATTATACTGTTATGTGTACTACTTTACCAGCCCTACCAGCTGTACCATTGGTGGCATTATTCGCGAATGTTCCCATAGCTCCTCTTTGTCCTAATGAACCACCTGATACATCTGTTGTTCCGATACTAGCACTTGTAGTTATAATAACTATGGCTCCCCCGTTTCCTCCTGAACCACCACCACCAGCTCCGCCCGTTGCACTTGACAATGTTCCTGCACCAGATGCACCTTGACCACCATCTCGTGGGGCAGAAGTAACTATACAAGAATTAACATTATCTCCAGCTCCTGGTGTTTCCCCTTGAGAAGCATTTCCCGATGCATCGAAGGCTACTCCGCCTCCACCACCACCTGATCCAGCCGCGCCCGATACTTTCAGTCTTGGGGCTGTTTCTGCTGCATCCATAACATCTCTCATCATAATTACTATATGAGGATCTATCACATCTATTCGTGAAACTGCAGTTCCATAACTACCAGCTCCACCTTGTCCACCTGCTGCACCTGTTTGTAATGCCATTTCAATTCTCCTGTTTTATATTAATATCATTTATCATGTTTATGGTGAGGCTGATACACCATCACCACCAGAACCACCACCACCACCAATTGATTCAATAGTACCATTATTAACTACCTGTTTAGCTGAAATAAATACAATTCCACCAGAACCTCCAGAACCACCGCCGGCTGATCCTGAACGAGAATCACCAAGTCCACCCAATCCACCAACAACTCCATCTGTTCCAGCACTTAGGGTATTTCCATGTCCGCCATCTCCACCAGATCCTGGACTCGTTCTACTTCCCCCAACTCCACCATCATGTCCATTATTTCTAATTGTACACCCTGCGTCTACAGTCAAAGTACCTTTAACAAATAATCTATATCCATTGGTTTCTAATTGCGAATCAGTTCCTGTACTATCATCTATTTCCAAACTGTTAGTGTACCAATCACCTTTCATCGTCCAAACAGTACCAACTCTCTCACAAACTGATTCACCACGCTCGTTATTGATTTGGGAACTACTTACTGCTTCTGCATCACCACTTCCATTTGTTGTTGTAGTTCCATTAGATTTCAATATAACATCCCCATCAACACCAGTACCAAACAATCTACTTCTTTCAATTAAATAATCTTGTGATGTAATTGTTCCATCAGCTTCAAATGTAAGTGCTCCAGTTTTTAATTCTAATCCAGCTGAAGTAAATTTTAAATAATGTTCATTTGCTGTAGTAGTACCTTTAAGCAATACATCACCATCTCCATCCATGTAAATACCA